>Ga0207150_1011_pt1 | contig 72975 bp, 68 predicted proteins | sample Alteio_BWMinHeat_32_FD_153526 | JGI IMG/M metagenome (GOLD analysis project Ga0207150, IMG submission 153526) | Enriched cells from forest soil in Barre Woods Harvard Forest LTER site, Petersham, Massachusetts, United States -... | ecosystem: Environmental > Terrestrial > Soil > Temperate forest >...
TTAATAACATTGCAATCGAATAAATTTCTTCTCCTCGACAACATCCGGCACTCCATATGCGTATTGTTTTATTATTATTTTTTATTTTATCTTGAATCAAAGCAGGAAGATAATGATCACGTAATAAATTAAATAAAGACTGGTCTCTAAAAAAATAACTTTCTTGAACAGTTACTGCATTCACAACCGAATTTATTACCAGTTCATCATTTTTTTTGAGGCTTGAAAATAATTGTTCATCATTTAAATTGATTGATTTTTGCAATTGATATAATGCTTTTTCAACTCTCGCAAATTGATGTGGCTGAAGGTGAATACCTAATTGATCACTTATCCAAGAAATAATTTTTTGTGTATACTCACTCATTCGATAGCTCATGTTTTAGCTGTAATCGGTGATGTATGATCAATTGCTCTAAATCTAAAACCCAAGCAGTTTCGTTTTGATTTTCAACCAGCGCTTTAACATAAGACATCGCGTCTGACGGTGGTGGCTGCAACACAGCAGAAGAAATAGTTGCTAAACCTAAGACATCTGTTACTAGTATTCCCATATTGAAATCTGAAACATGTGTCAATATCAACGGCGTGTCTATGGTTGTTTTCAACGATACAGAAGGATTAATAAGCTGAGATAAATCATATACTGCAATTCCTTTGCCATGATAATTTAACAAGCCAGAAAATGCAGGATCCTGATCAGGTAGGATTTGTAGCATCGGCAAAGAAAGAACCAATTGAACGGTAGAAATGGGTAATAATACTCGCTCGCCTGTCAACAACAGGATCAGATATTCTTGATTATCCGATTTCACGTTCACTTCCCTGTACCTCAACTTTTTCATCTATTATGCAAAAATCCCTGTACAAAATGTAGCAGACTTTTTACGTAAAAGCTCGGAAGGCGCTAGTGGAGGGTGTAAAAATGGGGGATACTGAAGAAGCAATTGATGTTGATGATGGAACTGCTACCAAAGCACTGCCTCTAACGACTGGTTGTGCAACTAACGATGATGCTGATGAAACTGCAGCTGTATTATCGGCATCAAATTTGAAAGCAGCACTTGAAGAAGCGGCGAAAAAGCTCGAATTGCTGCCGAAACTAAAATTTTCCAAAGGCGTATCAACAGACTTTATTAATTTATTGAGTACTTGTGCAGCTCTTTCACCAAATATTGCGGAATCAAATAACTTACCGACATTCTGCGATTTAAGCTGAGTAATCAGTGCGAGAGCGGCTTCTTTTTTTCGTTCTAAGTAAAGTTTTTTAATATATTTTTGTGTCATAGTCCAATCATCAACTAAAGATTTCCCGACCAGTTTTTCTGATGCATCATGTCGTTCTTCAGGTGTTAATTTTTGGAGCCATGTTCCTACAAAATCAATATCCCTCAATTTTGTGTGAGTATCTCCTACAATTTGGAGCAACAACATGATTACAGGTTGATTTATCTTTTTTTTCTGTTCAGTCGTTGCATGTGCAATATATCCAATCATAAAAGGATAAATCTTGTTTAGCTCTCGTCTTAAGCTATCTTTATTTCCAGTTTTCGCGAGGAATGTATGCAATGACATGACTGAGTCTAGGAAACGTTTTGATTCTTGATCGTCAGAAAAAAGTGATTTTTCCAGCTGAACAATAAAAGATTCATTAGAAAAAAATTCAGATGCTTTTTTACCTATCAACTGCTTATGCGCATCTGTTAAATAAACAAAATCTTGATTCAATTTTTCAAAATCAACAGTTGGAAAATTTAATCCGCGAAGCATTTGATTCATTTCTTTTTGTTTCTTAGTTAAAACAGTAGTGACAGACTGCATTGTTTGAATTTTTTTAAGCACAGCATCACTATAATCATTCGGCACAGTATGTTCTTGGAATAGTTTTTTAATCGTATGCAATCCAATTCGGATAATATCACCTTCAGTTGTTTTATCTATTTTAGATATACAACTGTCAATCATTCCAGACAACATTTTCTTTTCTTGTGATGATAATACTATCGAAAGAAAGAACAGCTGTGAGGTGTCTACTTTAGTGAATTCACCGCGTTTTAACATGCCTGAGAATTGACTAAAAAAATCACTCACCATCGAAGGTAATTGATTTCTTTCGCGACAGAATTGTAACACTTCACTCGCCTCTTTCAATGCAGATTCGAAAGCATGGCGATCTGCATTTATATTTGGTTTTGTGCACCGATTGTAAATTTTTCCATACAACCGCTGCGCAATGACTCTGTAATAATATACTTTAATCCCTATAATTTTCGGGTCATCCGAGTCTGCATTGCTAAAAAGTGCTTTCATGTTATCTAAATATGGCTGCGTCTTACAGCCTGAATTAGACCAGTCCATCTGCAAATAAATTGCATTTGCTCTCGCATGCAAGATGACCTGTTCTATTTGTTTCCTTGGATTTGAATCATACTCAAGCAGTCCAGTTCCATACCCAACGCTGCGTAATATGTCTTCTCTGGCTCTTTGTAGCGTTCTGCTTGAGAACACACCATCTCCTTTACATGCGCACAAACAATATAATTCAGTCAGTTTTTTATCGTTTTTAACTGAAATGGCCTCATTGATACTATGCATTAACATCGCATCGCTTTGTCTTTGCAACTCAGCAATTGCACTTTCACCAAAAATATCTTTTATTTTGTTATAAATTTCAGGCAATTTTTTTAGATATCGATCACCTTGTTTATATACACTTGTTATGATGAATTGAGACGCTCCTCGTGAAAAATATGTCAACCAATCTGTTTCGTCTTTAATTTTTATTGTTCCTTGAAAAATGAGAGGGTCATCCAAAAGTGTTTTTCCAGAATCAAAAACATCCGCTAACATTCTCTTTGAAAGACCGATCATCAAATCGTTTATGGCATTTATCAAATATTTATCTTCGTTAAAAAGACTTTTAGAAAGTGAAAACAAGGTATGCACCACTGTCTTCACTCTTGAATAGTTCGTTAAATCTTTTTTTAAAACAGTGGTAATCCTATTTATAATGTTTCTAACATTTTTATTCCTATTCGTAGGATAATCTCTAAAGATAAAACGCATCAGCGCACCTGAATCATGATGCAAAGATGTGCCATCAATGTGATCAAAAAGAAGTGTCGATGCACGAGAAATATTACCATAAGTGACATCACTTAAACTGTTAGAAATAGTACCAAACGCATCAAAGAACTGATGTCGGCTTTGCGCAGTTGTGCGTGGCAAAGTCTTCTCACACATTTTTGCCAATTGATAAAAAGGACTTTGTCGCGCATCACCTGCTTTAAAACAATCATCCACTGTTTTCTCTTTGCGGCTGAAGAAAAATTTTTTGCCTTTTAACCATTGTGAAAATGCGGGTGGTGCTTTTTCAAAATCTGACAGTGATTTTTTATTTTCGATCATATGTGCGATTAGTTTAATCGCTTCTCGATCAGCTTCAGTCGCATACTTCAGACATATATTTTTAAGTTCATAATAAGAACTTGATAACAGAAATAAAGTTTCACTTTCAATTTTTAAACTGGGATCAAAAACACCTAGTTTTTGAATAAAATGATTCAGCATGGAGTATTTTATGTCGACTTCATTTTCTAAAGCATTCACAGATTTTTGATATTCCGCAATTAAGCTTTCAGTTTTTTTCGCATCGGAAAAAAAGGCAAACCCAAGATCTTTTCTTGCCCTATCCAAATTAACGTGCATCGTTCTGATTTTCATATCGACGTGCATTCTCACAGTGTTAAATTCTTTTGGTTCTACAGAACCTGTTTCAATCTGTTTATGCAGCAATTCTAATTGTTGCAACTCAACATCAAACGCCAATTTCATCGCAGCAAAATCTTTAGCAATATCAAAACGACCATTGCCTTGATTTTTACGCAACAATCCTTCAGCGGATTTTTGTTTGGGAATTGAATACGTTTCACTACAATCACAATCTGCCTGACCTTCAGATATTCTCACATTTGAAAGATCATTACGTTTGTGTCGACCAATGTATCTCGCAAATCGTGCACCATATAATTTCAAATCATTTTCAGATGGTGTGTTTTCTGCTGGAAACCAAGCTGGTTTTACCGCTACTCGATCTGGATTTAATTGAATCCAATAATGACACGCTGGATATATTGAAAATCCTGGGGTTGTATTGTTTGAATCAAGCAATCGTACTAAGTGCCATTGCATTGCCAAAGCGACTGCGCGTTGATAATTTACAATCCATGATAGTGTATCTGAAAGCTGTTTTTTTTCTTTATAAAATGCTTCTGCAAGATTTAACCATTGTGCTATTAAATCAAGATCCGCTGCGGAACAAAGTGCTAAGTGTAAATTTAATTCACTAAAATATTTTTCGAAGTCTGCTTGAGCGGTACCTGCTAATGCAGCAAGAAAATCATGGTGAGATTGCAAAGTTTCTGGTAGTTCAGTTAATGAGGCGGGTTCGCTCTCGTTATTTATCCCCCCCATCAACTGACGCAACGCAGGTGGAACAAAATTCATTTGATGAATTAATTTATTGAGCTCTGGAACCGATCGCATAAACACGCCTCCTCATCAAAATCGGTAATGAAAAAAGAAGGCACTTCCGTGTGCACACAAAAAATTGATTTACACAATACTCAAAGGTTATAGTAAAAATACTCATTTTCCTAGGTGTCGCCATGCCGCACTTTCAAAAGCGCCTAAATCTATTGAAACGCCGATCGTTTTTTCTATACGTGATCGGATTTTTGTTTGCGGCGATTGGTAATGGGCTCGGATATATCGCAACAAGCTGGATCGTCGTAAGCCATGGCGGCGGCGTTACGGCCGTCGCGATTCTGATGACCTGCTTTTGGGGACCGAATGTCATTTTAGGACCGTTCATGGGCGTGCTCGCAGATCGGATGTCACGCAAATGGATGATGGTGATCTCTGATTTTATTCGCGCCATTCTTTACATCACGTTCAGCATTTACTTACTGCATGATTTTAGCGTCAATGTGATTTACGTCATGATGCTCTGCGTGGGCATCACCTTTAGTTTATTTTTCTCTTGCGCGTATGCATTTATGCGCGAGCTCGTTTCCGAAAAAGAATTGATCTATGCCAACTCTACCGTCGACATCATTTATGAATCAGGAAGTTTAATTGGCATGGCGGTTGCTGGATTCTTAATTGCATGGACATCCGCAGAGACCGCAATTTTAATCAATGGGATTGCATTTCTGATTGCAACACTCACCATGATTTGCATTCCTAAAAAAGCATTATGTTATGGAGAGAAATCATCCGAGAAAAAACAATTGGAAATTATAAAAGATTTTCGAGAGGGATTAACGTATTTGTGGCAGCAAAAAAAATTAATGTCGATTTATACGATTCAGCTATTAATATTTATTACGTATTTAACCACGCCATTATTATTAGTACCATTTAGCAAAACAATTTTACACGCAACTGCAGAACAATTCGGTATTATCGAAGCATCTGCATCGATTGGCATTGTCATTGGCGGTATTTTTATTCCTTGGTTGAACGAGCAAATGAGTTTGATGCGCACGATGTTGTTTTTTTCCTGCGTATTATTAATCGTGTTCGCCTATTTCGGGTACAACCGATCGATTCCTATCGCCGCAGGTTTGTATTTTATCATTGGTTTTGCGGGCGCAATATGGCCGCTGATTATTAGCAAAGCGCAAGCGCTAACGGATATTGAATTTCAAGGACGCGTACAATCGACATTTAACAGCCTGTCTGGTGCGATGATCATGCTTTTTTATTTCACCATTGGATATGTGGGAAATTATCTGGGTATCGAGCATTTATATTTTATTGAAGTGGGTATTACGGCATTGGCTATTGTATTCTTGATTCAGTCACGCGCTAATCTATGAGTTTCCTTAACTGTACACAAATATATATTGATTTTAATGGCTAAAATCGGTTAAATAGTCAGCTTCTATAGTTCGTAATCCGTCAAACGTAAGGTGCAGATCATGCCAAGAGGAAGAGGTCCACACGGTCCTAAGAAGTTTAGAAAACGTCAAAAGAAGTGATGTTTGATTTTGATTTCATCAGAGAACCACAAGCGCGAGCAAGAACTTCGGAATTTTTATTATGATCTCCGTAGCTTCACTTGCTCACGCGCGTGGCTCCTTACTTTCTTAAAATATATCCATAATGCGCCGCAACAGACTCCAAATCGAATTGATTTAAAAACAACGAAAAGCCCATCCATGAGCTCAACGCCGCTAAATCTTTGAATTGGCTCGGCATGTATTTTGCGGGTTCAATTAAGCCCTGCTCTTTCAATTCGTACAGCGTGGGAATATCTTCGATCAATGTTTTACCCGTAAAAAATAGCGGTATGCGATCGATCAATCCTTCGCGTACGGCGAGTCGAATGTAGTTATAAATCAATAAAAACCCTTTCGTATACGACAAATCTTTCGTGAACGGTTCGCCATCCGGTGTGCTGCCGCGGAATACACGCACGCTGTAGGAATAACTTTCGTTGTCATTCATCCCCTGCTCTTTGAAGAAACGAAACACGTCGATAAAATTTCCGCCATTTTCTACGAGATTCAGTGCGCGAACGCGATTGGTGATTTTAAGCATTCGACTTGGATAGGATGAAAACGAAAAAATTTCTGTTGTCACCGCTAAACCTTCTTGCGTAATACTCGATGAAGGTGAACCTTTCGCTAAAAAAGTGCAGATCGGTTGTGCCAATCCATTTAATGTCGTACCCACATGCACCCAACCTTCATGCACTTCGAGATAACGCAAATCACGATCGCTGAACATCACTTTGCGATTCAACTTAATGCAATCTGCACCCGCTGATGCATCCGCAACAATATTATCACTCAATGCAACCGTGACATGATCTGAGAGATGAAAATATTCTGATAACTTGCCTTGTAAAATAACAACCGCTTCTTCCGCGGTATATCGTTTCTCATCGGCTTCTGACACCATATTTTTTGTCAGATTTTCTAAAATTTTTCCAAGGAGTGTGCCCAAATCACTTAATCGCGGACCGCCTGGATAAAATGCGTCATTCGGTGCGCCGTACAATTCCATCGCCAATTCGGCAAATAGCGGTTTTCCGCGGGATTGAATCATTAAAATCGCTTGGCAATATTCTTCACATAAGCGAATCATGATTTTGGAAATACCTGTGTATTGCCCTAATTGATTTTTTATCTCGCGAATTAAAGCATGAAATTGCGCGGATAATTCATCTGGACTGAATGGTAATGGATTTCTATTATAATAATCACAATCGATTTTAGGTAATTGCTGACATTTATTTTTAAAAAACTCAGCCTTGACGTTTTCATCCCATTTAATGGCATCCAAAATACGAATGGGGCGTTGCAACTCAACGAGCTGATCCGATAGAGCACGAATTTTTTGTTGCTCTGGTGTTGGTGGTAATTGTTCAGGCATAGATGCTCGCTGTTCGAAGAGTGTGAAATATAAAATCCTCACATAAATACAGACAGATAGCAATCACTCTCAAAAAGAAAAAATAGTGCATCGTTAAAAAAAAGAGAATATATTTGTGATGGAAATTTAAATTAAGGGAGTACTATGTCTGACGTTGTCATCGAATCATCAAAATCTCGCACACTAGGACCTGTTGCCGATTTAGAAAAACACTTGCCGTCTAACTGGTGGAAAACTTTATTCAATTCGCTTTATTTAAAGACGGATGGTGATGTTTTTGAGAATTCCGACAACACATCGCAAGATGTCGACATGCTCATGAATGCCCTTCATTTAAAGCCTGAAGATCACGTGCTAGATCTGTGCTGCGGCCAAGGACGACACACATTAGAAATGCATCGTCGTGGATTTACCAATGTCATCGGAATTGATCGTTCCAAGTATTTAATTCGCGTTGCCAAAAAACGTGCACAACAATTAAAACTATGCATTCGATTTTCAGAAGGCGATGCGCGAAAAATTCGATTGCGCGAATCCAGCGTTGATTGCGTTGTTATTTTTGGAAATTCATTTGGATTTTTTGAATCCCAGCAAGAAGACATTGACGTACTTAACTCTATTTTACACGTATTAAAAAGTGAAGGTAGAATTGCGATTGATGTTGTCGATGGTGAATGGATGCGCAATCACTTTGAAAAAAGATCGTGGGAATGGATTGATGAAAATCAATTTGTGTGTCGTGAACGTTCACTGTCAAAAGACATGTCACGCATTGTTTCCCGCGAAGTGATTGTGCATGCTGAACGTGGCGTCATTGCCGATCAATTTTATGCAGAACGTTTATACGGCTTTAATGAAATTAAAATGCTATTAGAAAAATTAAACTTTACCCATGTAACCAATCATGCGCATTTACTGTCAACCAAATCAACGCGTAATCAAGATCTCGGTATGATGGGCAATCGCATGTTTATTACTGCAACAGCGCCTGTGAAAAAACCAAAAGTGATTTCAACGGCAAAAAGCCGTGCAACATCGATGGTGGTTTTATTAGGTGATCCACGTTTACCAGACAGTGTAAAACGTAATGGTCAATTTAACGATGAAGATTTATCGACGATTCAAAAATTAAAAGATGCACTGACTTCATTAAATTACCAAGCAAAATTTTTTGATAATCATAAAACCATGATTGATTATTTACGACAATATAAACCTGATTTTGTGTTTAATTTATGTGACGAGGGTTTTAATAATAAAGCACTGCAAGAATTACATGTGCCCGCTTTGTTAGAAATGCTTGACGTACCGTATACCGGTGCTGATCCTGCTTGTCTTGCGTTATGTTACAATAAAGCCATAGTACGCACCGTTGCACAATCCATCGAAATTCCGGTTCCTTTGGAAACGTATTTCGACCCGAGCGATCAAACTGCCAATTTGCCCTCTATTTTTCCCGCGTTATTAAAGCCCAATTTAGGGGATAGCTCGATTGGCATCACGAAAGACGCCGTCGTGCATAATTCACAATCACTCGTGGATTACTTAGATAATTTAAAAACGATGCTGCCGAATACGGCGATATTAATTCAGGAATATCTATCTGGCGCGGAATTCAGCGTCGGCGTCATTGGGAATCCCGGAAATTATACCATTTTGCCGGTTTTGACCGTCGATTACAGCAAATTACCCACGAATTTGCCCAAAATTTTAGGCTATGAATCGAAATGGCTACCCGATTCACCGTATTGGAATGACATTCGCTATATCCAAGCCACACTTGATGTAGAATCTGAACGGCAATTAGTGGACTATTCCACAATGCTGTTTGAACGCTTGGGCTGCCGTGATTATGCGAGATTTGATTTTAGAGCCGATGAAAGTGGTGTCATCAAGTTATTAGAAGTAAATCCCAACCCAGGATGGTGTTGGGATGGCAAGCTTAATTTAATGGCGGGTTTTGCAGGAAAATCTTACGCTGACTTAATTCAGATGATTGTGGAAGCGGCATTGGAACGATTGCAATTGGCATAGTAACAGATCACTCCGTAGGTCGAAACGTCACTGTTGCGCGCTTTTTCGTGAAAAATTAAAACAAAATGCTCGACGTACCATCAAGTACGCCTGCGCTTTTGTTTTAATTTTTCCCAAAAAATCGCATCAACAGTGACGTTTTACCAGTTCAAACAATGAGCCTGATCTGTTACTTGGCATAAGTTATTTTTTGAAACTTCTTTTTGAATGAAAGGATTTTTTGGCGTCTTTGAAATCTCTGGGCGCTTTAGATGATTTTGCATCACTAAAACTTCTTTCAGATTTCTCAAATTTCGGACGTTCTGTTTTTTCAAATCTGAATTTTTTAGGTCGTTCCGTTCTTTCGAATTTCGGACGGTCCGAACGCTCAAATCGATCGCCGCGTTTTGAAAAACCTGATCTGCGTTCTTCATTACGTTTTCCATAATGACGTTTTTCAGATCGTTCTGATTCATTCGATGATGGTTCAATGTAATTATCTGTCGATGCATTTTGTTCTTCGTTCAACAACATCAACACCGCCGCAACCTCTTTTGCGGAACACGCCTGTTGATCAGTCAACGTCATGACCATTTCAACATACGGCGCTAATTGCGCTTTCTTTTCTTTCAACGCCATCGCAATTTTTTCTACCAATTGTGCGGCGCGCTTTTCACGAATCGCTTTCAATGAAGGTGGTTCAATGCGTTTGATGGATTTATTAATGTGATGTTCAATATCTTTAAATAATCGCATTTCGCGTGGTGTTACAAATAAAATCGCTTTACCAGTGCGACCTGCACGTCCTGTTCGACCAATGCGATGCACATACGCATCGACGTCATATGGAATATCATAATTAATCACATGACTCACACGTTCCACATCGATACCACGCGCTGCAACATCCGTTGCAATTAAAATATCGAGATCACCTTTCCTTAAACGATTAATTGTTTTTTCACGCGCATTCTGACTCATGTCGCCATTCAATGCAGCAGCACTATGTCCACGTGCTTGCAAGCGTTCCGCTAATTCGGTCGATTCTGTTTTTGTTCGCGTGAAAATAATCACCGCTTGATTTTCTTCGATTTCCAATAATCGCGTTAACACATCGAGTTTTTGATTGCGATTCGATACGGTTACATAACATTGCTCGATCGCTTCAACGGTATTCGTTTGTGATTTAATGTGAATTTTTTTCGCATCTTTCAAATAACGTTGTGCGATTTTTTGAATCGATGGCGACAACGTCGCAGAAAATAATGCCGTTTGATGTGGCGCGGTCAATTGTCCCAAAATCCACTCAACATCTTCCGCAAAACCCATCTTCAACATTTCATCAGCTTCATCGAGCACAATCGTTTGCAAAGCATCCAATGGCAACGTTTTGCGTCGCATGTGATCCATCAATCGACCGGGTGTTCCCACAATCACTTGCGAGCCACGCTTCAATGAACGCAATTGGGTATTAAAATCTTGTCCGCCATAAATCGGCGTCACTGAAAAACCTTTCATTTGTTTCGCATAACTTTGGAAAGCTTCGGCGACCTGAATCGCTAATTCGCGGGTAGGAACTAAAATCAATGCTTGCGGAGCGCGCACGTCATGATGCAGACGTGACAAAATAGGAAGCGCAAACGTTGCTGTTTTGCCAGTGCCTGTTTGTGCTTGTGCCAATAGGTCTTCGCCATTCAATAAAATGGGAATGCCTTGTTCTTGAACCGGGGTTGCTTTTTCATAACCGAGGTCAGACAGTGTGTTTAGAATATTTTTATCGAGCCCGAAATGGGAAAACGCGTTTATTTTTGATGACATTAGATAGATTTCTTTGGTTGTGATTACTCAAGTTTTTCTATCATAACATCCATTTTGTAAGTGCAGAAAATACTTTTGGTTAAAATAAAAACCCCGCGACAAACCGCCGCGGGGACAATATCGATTAATCTCTATCGCGTGTATTTTCACGATATGGACGACTTGGACGTCTTTCACCAGCGCCTGGTCCACGAGCGCCGCCACTTGTGCGGTTATCGTCACGTGCAATGTTGACTTTCAATTTACGGCCGCTTAATTCAACACCGTTTGCAGTCGCTACTGCATTTTCGCAATCTTGATTGGAAGTATAAGAGATGAAGCCGAAACCTTTTGAACGACCTGTTGCAAAGTCAATAATTAGCTTGATAGCTTCGATGTTTCCGAATTGCGAAAAATAGTCGCGAAGATCGTCTTCTGTCGTATCGTAAGATAAGTTTCCGACGTAAATTTTAGTTTGGCTCATGTTTTTAAGTCTCTATTTCAATGTTATTAATAAAACCGCAACGCAAAATACATTAGGTATAAAGTTGGGTGAATGTGATCATACGGTCATTTTGTCGAGATGTCTATCCGCGTTTGTAATTTATCGCCGCCAAACGCTTCTTAATGTCGGGATGCGTGGAGAAGTAATCGCTGGGAGCAGGATTGGTCTCGATTCCTGCTTGAACGGGGTCGAAGATGTACGCTTGGCGACGCGTCGATTCATGCGGCGTGGACGCATACGCTTTGTTGTACGTTTCGCTATTTTGAGCATGATCATCCTGAATCTTCAACAAAGCACGCGCTAATGGCTCATTGTTACGCATCAATTCGACACAGCCCGCATCCGCCATGTATTCACGCGTGCGGCTCAAATACAGCATCAGCAGCACAGTGGCCAACGGCAATACATAACGCAATACGATAATTGCAATATACAACGCGTTTCGTCCAGAGTCTTCGCGATCATTACTACCGCGCCCTGAAAAAATCGCATTCCAAAATAAAATGTCGACAAGAATTAATGTGATATTGCTAAGCACGCACGCCATCAACGTGAGCTTAATATCCATATGACGAATATGACTAAGTTCATGCGCCATCACTGCAGTTAATTCATCACGATCGAGTTTATCCATTAATCCTTGCGTAATCGCAACCATCGCCGATTTTTCACTGTAACCGCTCGCAAACGCATTCATGTATTGCGCATCGATTAAAAAAACTTTCGGCATAAATTGCAAACCCGCCGCCACTTTCATTTCTTCAATCACGTTATACAATTGCTGCTCTTTCACATTTTGCGCAGATTGCGGCGTAATTTCGCGATATTCAGACCCGAGCAACATAAATTTATCGTGAAATAAAAAAGTAACGCCGATTGAAATCGCAGCGACAATACCTGCAATTACCGTTGCTATCGGAAATAATTGAAACGTAATTAATTGCGAAAAAAGATCAGAAACAGAAACTGTCGGATATATTCCTGCTTTAATATACAAGTCGATAATCATACCGATACACAGATAAATCAGGATAAACGACGTAATAACAAAAGTCGTGCGACGCTGGTTTTGTTTGATCGACGCACGCCAATCAGTCGTTGAATGAAAATCTTGAGCCGACATTTTATATTTTTACCGTATAAGCTTCTTGCGTTTTAACTTGGTCTTCGGTCAACTGCCAATACGTAAAATTTATATCTAATTTCGATGCAAAAGCACTTACCACCATCGATTGAATCAACGATTTTTTGTAGGCATTATACCGTTCGATACTATCGTTCAACGCTTGTTTTGCATACGCTAATTTATTTTCGGTACTGACAATTTCTTCTTGTAATTGCATCGCATTTTGATTTGCTTTCAAATCCGGATATTGTTCAAATACCGCATTAATTCCGCCTAAAATGCCTGAAATTTTATTTTCTGCATCGATACGACCTTGCACATTGCCACTGTCTTTTGCCGCTTGTGCTTGCGCGCGCAGTGCCACGACATCTTTCAACGTCGATTGCTCATAATCCATGTAGGTACGCACCGTATTCACCAACGATTCATACACTTTGTATCGGCGATCCAATTGAATATCGATTTGCTTTTCATTGTTTCTACACGCTTCAATATAGGCGATAAGCTTGTTATAAATGCTAACGAATAGAACGCCGAGCAGCACAATAACCACTACAAGCACAATGAGTTTCATGGAAAGCCACCTCTGAATAGGTTAGAAAACTGTTTTACATGATAGAGATAAAAAATCTATGTTACAACCACTCACTATCGGAAAATGCGTTGTATGAGATTAATTATTTTTCAGATTGAGAGAAATACGTCGGAGACTACTTCAGATTACAACCACACGGAATGCATGACATCCCGTGTGAGAATCAAAAACATTACTGTATTTATTCAATAACTGTAACGTCTTCAGCTTGTGGTCCTTTAGCACCTTGTGCTACGGTGAATTCCACTTTATCGCCTTCACGTAATGTTCTACGGCCTGTTCCATTAATAGCGTTATGGTGAACAAACACGTCTTGACCTTTTTCACGTTCAATAAAGCCAAAACCTTTTTGATCGTTAAACCATTTTACACGCCCTACTTCTTTTGACACGGTATCGCTCCTCTTTCATTTAAAACAACTACGGAACATAAAGTTCCTTGCGTAGTAATCCATTAAATTGGTCTGTAGTCAAGTGAACAGACTGTTTTTTTAACAAAAAGTGCATTTTCGTCAGCTTAACGACCTATTTCGTCAATTATTTGATCGAATCAGGTGTATCCACTTCAAAATTCGCGGCAATTTTGAACAAGTATCAGTGATCCGTGTCAGTGTCAGTGTCAGCACAAACGACACTGACACGTATCACTGACACTGGCTTTCTAAAAAAATAATCATTTCTTTGTGTGATAATGACATCACATCTTTTTGAATCTCATTGCTCACCAACTCTTTGACATGTTTATCAAGATGTTTATTTAGGAGTCCGGTCATATGTGCTGGTGTTATAATAATAAGTTTTTTATACGCATTCGTATTTCTGCCACGATTTAATTCGTGCGCAATTTCACGAGCGAAGTCATCAGTTTCTACAGTTTTTGGATCAGTATGTGGAGAATATGAACCACCTGCCGTACCATCAGTTTGATAATGCCCTGGTTTATCCGATGTGAGATACTCGCTTTTTTTCAGCTTATTTAAGGGATGATTTATTTCTTTTAACAAATCTGTTTTAGCAATTTTTTTATCGAAATGATAAATGCGGCATACGTTCGAATTAGCGGTCACAATCCATGTCATATTGATTTCCTCATCTCTCGTTAAACTAAGTAGTTATTATCAATGTAATCACGCTCGAAATACAATAACTTCGCTACATAAGGTCAGGACACGGTATTGTAATAATCATTTAGAGTGATATCTTGTAGAAGAGTGTGATGAAAACTGACGTTTTTGCAACCCATTGATTTACACGGAGTGTAAAGTATGTCGCGACAAACCATTTTTCCACCAATCCCAGATACCTTAAAAAATCGAATTGTATATGCGCGCGAGAATGGAATATCACTTTCATTGTTAGGCTTAGACCTCGAGAAAAATAAAGAGTTAGATGAATCACAAGCACCAGGAGATTTTTTTAGGGATGTGTTGATCCCTTATCCACTCACTCACGCACTGCAAAAATATTTAAAGGATCAAGAGTCTCCTAGTTTGCTCACAACCGCCATTCCAGTGATTACGAACCCCAATGAATGCAAATCGCTTAAAAAAGAATTGAGACGTATTAAAATAAAAGTGCATGAAAAACTTCACTCTAGAATTCACGCTGATATTTTCGAGGCGCGTCAACAAATCGATGAGCTGGACATTTCAGATTCAGTTCTTATACCAGTTACATGGGAATTTTTGAAATCATCGAAGCAGGTGCAAACCGTTTTAATATCCGCGAAACAATATGCTGAAAACCCAGACTTAAATATTGACTCAATTCCCGCTAACAAATTTTTTATCACGGGCACATTAACACCAGATCAATTAAAATCATTTCCGTTTACACGGCAAGTTCACTTATCAATTCCGTTTGTCGATCGCATGTATGATGATTTAAATTTTACACATTGTAAATTTCATGCTGAAAAAATACAGTTTGCGTTGCATTATCCGGCATCCGAGAATTCCACCAAAGTTGAGGTTGACGTACAAGAATTCATTGATGCGTATAATAGAAAATTTCACGCAAATAAATGTTCGGTTTTAGAAATCCTATCAATCAAAAATGAAGCTGATAGAAAAACTCGTCAAACATTTATCGAAGAGTATTGTTTTCATATAGCAATTGAGAAGAAGATACCATTCAGCTTTGAAGATGCGTCATACTTTTTTGATAAATACCCACCAAGTCGTTTATCAAACGTTATTTTTGCAACTGATGTATTTAACTTGGTTCAAGATAAAATATCAACTCAAAAAAAATCATTGATCGACAACGGTTATAATGCGCGTCGACAAGTTCTTGCTGAAGCAAAAAAGAATAAGGCGTTATTACTGGGTTTACCTAATCAACTCACTTCAGATACTTTTATTGCAGAAATCAATAAAGGGCATCGATTTTTTCGCGGTGTAACTGTTACTGGAGATGTTGACCTTTCTCAACTAAAAAATAAAGATCTTTCCAAACTTGATATTGGCAATGTGACTTTTCAAGGGAAATTTGATGCATCTCATTGCATTCTAACTCGCGCTAACTGTCAAGGGACCGTATTTAATAGGAATGTTATTTTTACAAGCACGGATATTCGCGATGTTAATTTCCATGACACGCGGTTTAACGCAAATTTTTATATCTCTCAAGAAACAAAAGCTGAAAAAAGTTCAGCTGAATCTGGTTTTATTTTTGGATTATCAAAAAAAAATAATAACACACACATACATCGTGTTATGTTTAGTTTAGGTAAAAATAAGCCTGAGATTCGTTTTACCTATAACGCGCAATCAACCAAAATTTGCGTTACTCAGAATGAATTGGTTCAACACATGGAAGCTGACCAAACAAAATCTTTTTTAAACGAGTTTGAAAAACAATATCTACACGTATGCAAACAACGTGCTCCTCACTACTCTCTTTTTCAGCGGTTCAAGAATTTATTTCGCGACAACATGATCGAGAAATTAAAAAAATTAACGTTGAATGACGCGGAAAAATTACATTTTCTACTTCAACATGTTTCAGAAAAACCAGGAAGTCGAGCAGCATTTGCGCTACGAGAAACGATTCGTGAAGATCGATTTTCGCAAGCCGTTTCTCATTTTGTGGCACTTCCGGAAGCTGAAAAATTATTATCGGCTGAAGAAGCACTGAAGAAAAATTTATTGTTAGCCAAAAAATTACTCGACACAGCACTGTCCACTTTTCAAAACACGTATTTATTTGGCAATGATAATAACTCACCTACTGCGCATGAAAACCGAAAAAAGGAACAGGATAAAATAATTGCTGCCTATTTATTAATAAAAGCAGAAGGAGGTGCTCATGCAATCGCGCACTATGATCAATTAATAAAAAACGTCATTTATCCCAGTTATTTACACTATGCATTATCACCTGTCACTATCAGACAATCTGCCACCAAAAAGTTTCGCTACAATCTAGCAGAAGAATTATTTATTATTTCAAGCTCAGTACGTTGCCCTGATCATTTAGCAATCGTTAGCGAAAAACGCGACGAGGTAGCAGGCGGTCCTGCATTTTTTATCAGAAAAGAAGCAGCGAATTCTCGTGAAATCTTTGAAGATGAATGCTTGAAACGCTGGTCTGGTCTTTCGTTAACGACACTTAAAGATGCGGGTTTACTTGACCTAGCAACCTTCCAGATAATCCAGGAAAAAATATCTGGTTGTATAGAACAAGGTCAATCGCGTTTATCTATTGAAAGAATTTTTTATTTGGGCGAATTAATCAAACAAGAAAAATATGATGAGGCAAAGCGAGAAGCCCAAGTCATTAAATCATTTTATGCGTCTTCTTTAAAAAACTCTCTGTTAAATGAAATTTTTTCATTGAGTATTGCGGCATTAAAAAACAAAATTGTCGATGAATCAAAAACATTAGCTGCATCTCAGGTTTCATATGATGAATTTCGTATTAAAATAAATGTGCTTGAAACAGGTTGGCGCAACAAACTCAATCCACTAGCAGATATTCGTCATATACTTTTTTCTGATTCAATGGTTGAACATTACAACGTCATTCATGCTGCATCTGATGGGCTTAGAAACACCTTTGCATTAAAAACGATTGCTGAAAGTGTTTTGTCCGCGGAGCAGTTTAATCATGCACTGCTACTTCAATTGGCGCCGCGAGAAAATAACGTTTCTCATCCCTGTGTTTGGGTGAGTAGCGATGCTGCCAAAAAACAATTATGCGATGCGCTATTTCTCGTCTCTGAAGAAGAAAAAATACGTGGTAACACCAATCTTTCACGGATTGATTTATTAGCGGGCTTATCTCACTGCATTCAAAAACTCGCGCCCATTTCTGTTTTCCTAACCAGTAATCCGACGCCAACGATCTTAAGCAAAGCAGATGTCGCATTTATTTATCGAGGTGTTTTAGGTACGCAATACGCAACTCAACTATTAAAAAATGCACTTGAGGGATTGTGGAAATATAGTCCCATTCAAAAAGCAATTAATCGATTTTCTGAGGGAGAAATACTTTCATTTCGAGATCCGACACACCCAAACACGCAATCATTAATTGATGATCCCGCTGTGAATTTTTTCAAATACAAACACGTGGTTGATTTGCATGCTGAATTGCAATCCATTCAGCGTCAATTAAATATTGAAACGGTTTTTTCCGATAAAGACTATCATGGAAAAATCACGCAACAATTTAGTCAGATGATTCGCCACATTGAAGCTGTGCGAAAAGATATTCGTGACAATCACCCCAGTCAAATCGATAAGGGATTTGATAAGCTCATCTTTGATAATAAAACAGGCGCGGGTATCTTAGCTGAAGTCATCAACGCTAAAACCCAGTGGATGGAATATTGCTTTAGCGTGAATGGTGATCTGAATTTATCTAGACGAGCGCTGACAATTTAAATCTCCGCGACAAACGCGGAGATTTGAATCCGCTGTTACGATTGTGGTACAGCGTAAGGACCACAAAAAGTACTTTCATGATCTGTGGTATACACATACTGTGTTTGATCGCTGTTGGTAATAATACGCACTTCGCCGCGATTTGGTCTTCCACTCGTGTATTGTTCTATTTTCTGCATGATATTGCCTGGCGTAAAATTTGTCGCATCTGGATACACCGTAAATTCAACGCAACTATTTCCGCTACCACTTAATCCACCAGGACAATCACCACGCCACGATTTTTCATAATAGGGTTGACCGCTTTCATCGTCACCACTTTCTATCGCGGTCATCGTTGGCGTCAGATTGATGGTATAAATCCCAAGAGGGTTACTGTAGAAAAATAGTGGAACGTTAGGAAGCGTTAATGACGAACTGCAATCTGCACTCGCAAGCTGACAAACTAAAAATAATAAACTTCCAAGCGGCAATAAAAAAACTTTCATGTTTTTCTCCCTGTGATTAATCCTGCAAAGCAGTATATGTCACACGAAGAAAAATATTCAATACCGGGTTTTACCTATGCGATAACACGTGAGCAGAAAAAGCAGGATCAAACACTATTACAGGTTTCGTCGAATTAAATAGGCCAAAACGCATTAATGTTTTCCGCGCAAGATGATCTCGAGCACCTTCCTTTATTTTATCTGAACTTATATCACAGTGCTGTACTAAATAATGTAACACCTCGTCAGACTGCGTATATCTCACCAAATCCAAAGCTGTCTCTGCGACTGGAAAATCACCACCAACAAGATAGTCATATTTCCTAACCAACTGAGACGTCATCGCTGCGGCACAGGCAATGAAATTTGAATAGCCATAGGCAATAAATTCTTTCCATATAAGCAATGCTTTTTGTCGAGTTTCTTTTATTTGGTCCATGACGAAATTGATATCAAATGTATCTGGTTCAATAATTGCTCGGTGGTGTGCATTATTTATAAATTCTAAAACAGAATAAATTTCCATTTTACCCGTCATCAACAATACAAGTGCCACCCAAATTGAATTGATATTTTTAATTTCGGTGCGAAGAATATCCCGTTGAAGTACGGTAACCCAGCTAACCACTGATAGATTCGACATTCCTAGTTGCTTCAGCTTCAAGATTACATCAATTGTCAAGGACGTCATCTTGAGTGTTGGTTCTCTTCTAAATATTTCTAAAAAATCACGTGAAATACTTTGATTGTTTTGACTTTCATCCTGTATCTTGTAAATATTTTTAATCATAGTAGAAACATCTGTATCTGTACTATCTTGAAGATATCGCAAAAACAACGAGGAATAGGCGGTGTTGATACCTAACAAACTCGCTGCTCGTTTTGGTGTCTGCTGCAAATTTTCATGACTAAAATAATGCTGAATAACATCCGGTTTTAGTCCAAGCTCATTATCATAAGCCAAAGCAAACAATGAAACCGCAAGTGGATCATGTTCCAACAATGTCGCCCGACGATGATCGAAAGATAGTTGCTTATTTATAAATTCTAAGTACAACAAAGCCTTAGTCATTTCAACAGGAGCACCAAATTTTTTCGTGTTAGCCTTGAACCATTCGTTATAGAGATCCTTATGTGTTCGAAAAAATTCTAGACTATCGGGACTACTACTTCTGATTGAAAAAGCTGGATCAACACAAACAGACTGTTGAGAGCGAGGCAGTCGTTTATAATTTCCTGGGGCTATACCATCCATTGTGACACGACCTGTCCTGACAAAATCATCGAGGATAGCACGACGGATTTCAGGAATAGTAAGATTCTCGGCACTCAAAAATGGTGCGATCGATCCTTTGCTATAGACAGACGCTGGTTGATATAAATCCGCATGCGCCATTTTCTCGCGTTTTTCGTTAAACAATCTCACTGTTCGTTCAGGATGATTGGTATCTATTTCACTTTGATCAGACTCTGAATCTTGATCTTGATCTTTAGGCAGCATCATTCTATATACCAATTCAGAACCTGCTGGATAGGTTACATCTCCAATAATCAGCGGTTTTTCCAGTGTTGTGCGATAGATCACATTATAATTTCCATTGGCATAATAGTTCCATGTAATACCATCTTCATACATGATACTTTTTGGATAGAGATGTAAGGTGTCGCCTACAAAGAACATTTTTTTTGAATTTAAATCAACATCAGCGATTGGCGCTGAAGATCTGGGAATGTAGAGATATAAATTTTGTCCTGGTTTAAAAGTAAGGTCTTTTCCATCCATGAATATTGAAATACCGCTTGCGGGAACAGTTGCCCTATATTCACAATAGACCTCTGAACTGGGATATATTTCTCTTTTAGAGTCATAGAGCGCCCAATGTAATTTATGTATAATAAATTTCCTAATAAAATTTTTAGTATCTCTAGACATTTAATGTATCTCCTATCAATTTGCTGATAGTTTACCTAACGAATATTAACAGCATCTTAAAACCGATGTACAAAAATTCATGCTTATCTGGATAGTACCTGTAGCGCCGTGAGGGCGACAAGATTTATGCCTTTAAACCACAACCGCATAGATTTTTATGTTTTTTCTTCGAAGGGAAAAAAATTATTGTAACAAATGGCTTTCATAAAAAAACGGATAAGCTGCCACAAAGCGAGAAGAGCAGAGCCATTAAAATTAAAAAAGATTATGAAACCAGAGTGAAGCGAGGTGATTATTATGAGTAGGAAATCATCAACATTTGAAAGAAAAATGAAAAATCCTAAATTTAGGAAAGCTCGCGTTGACTCATATTAAAACCTAACCGAAGCACCCAATCGTTGACTCATAATACCACCTAACCGAAGGGCTCTTAAAATTTAATAAAAACCTGTTGTGATATGCATAATACATTGTGGGCGAAGTGTTGGCAAAGCTGTGGGTGATAATGTGGGTAACAGGATGTTATCCACATTTCATCCATCAGATTTGTCAACACGCCCCGAAGGGTCGTCCACAATTCATATTGGTTTTTTTATTTTCTGCGGAACGGTGACGTGTGAAAAAATCTTTTTTAATTTGCGTTGGATCTCGCGTTTTAATTCGAATGGGTTCAACGAATCATGTTGTTTTTTTAATCGACCTTTTGTATCAAGGCTGATGTGTTCAGACTCCATGATTCTTTGATAGGGTGTTTTTGGTTTATCGTATTTTTTACGATACTTTGAATTAATTTTTTCTTTGCTTATTAATTTCATCGTTGGAATAAAGTGATTTTGATATTGGCTGTACTCGTTGCTGTACAAATCATTCATCAACTCAACTAATATCGGTTTATCAAATCGATCATAACCAAATAATTGCCGCACGTGCGTCCAGTTTTTTTGTTCGACATGCGCATTATCATTTTTGCGATAAGGACGTGATCTTGTAAATTGCACCGGCTTTTTTCTTTTTGCAAAATATCGATACAAATGATGATTTAAAAACTCAGATCCGTTATCACAATCAAATCCAAGAATCGCAAAAGGTAGGCTTTTCTCGACGTTTTTTATCTGTTTTTGAACTCCATCTGAACCTTTATTCCAGGTTGCGCGAATTTCTGTCCACGTTGTTAGGATATCAGTTAATGTGATGCTCCACACAAAATCACCTGCCAAAGAATTACCACAGTGTGCAACGGTGTCCGCTTCAAGAAACCCGGGCTGTGTTACATCCCAATGATCTGTTTTGATCGGGATTTGATTTTTCAATAATCGACCCGGCTTTGTGCCAGATTTCCCCTTGTGCGGATATTGCGGGCGTATTGGTTTTAATATTCGATCAATCGTTGCGGGGCTAATCGCATACAGCTGTCCTCGCGTTACATCATCCAGCTGTGAATTTTCTTTTTCATAATGCGGCAGCCATTCACGTATAACGACCTTTAATTTTTTGCTGCATGCCAGATCACTGGCAAGCCATATCGCTCGTAACGGCGTTAGAATACGTTCATTGCTGTATAACGAATGACGTCCTGGTTTTTTTCTTTGGTGTTTTGTTTTGCGTCTGCCCAAAGTGTATATTGCGTACTTTCTGTTGTACCCTGTCGTCGCACAAAACTCATCTAAAATTTTCTGCTTCAATTTGCGGGTGGCTTTCTTATATCGTTTTTTGATTGACTCCAAACAAGACCGTTTTTCGTTGAAATTCATGAAATCTACTCCAATTTGCCGGGTTAGATTTAATATGAGTCAACGATTCGTTTTTTTGGAGCTTTGGGTTAGATTTAATGTGAGTCAACGCGAGCTTTTGAAGAAGGGTATAAAAAATTACTTTTTTCTGAATTAATGATTGCCCTTATGGAAAATGATGATGTATCCATCAGAAATCTTGCAAAAGAAGCTGATATTGCGCCATCTGTTATTCAAAAATTGCGCTCAGGCGAACAAACAGACATCAAGGTCAGTAATTTAATAAAAATCGCTCACGTGTTTCATTACTCAGTTGTTCTTGAAAGAGGAGATGAACGACTAGTGTTGCATGAAACAAAAACAAAAGACTTGAAAAAGCATTTGAGTGTGGTTTCGGCGGCTGATTAACAAGAGACCATCAAGCGTGGCAAGAATCATTGAGTGATGATTATTAGAGTGTGTTCGCAATATCGCGATAACCGCTTACCACCCGTAAAATTTCGATTTGTTTTACTGGGTTGTAAATTACCATGTAATGCCATTTGAAAGTCCAAAATCGCACAGGGCCGTTTGGTTAGGTCTCCGCGTAAATGTCCCCGTCACAGGATTGTCGGCAAGCATTTTAAATGATTCATACAATGCGTCGACAAGATCATCTGCTGCTTTTTGATTCTCAGCTGCAAGAAGCTTTCGAGTTCGTTAATATCCTGTTCTGCAAAAGCGGATAAAAAATAGGATGCGGTCACGTATTATTTTCCTTCAGCGATTTGCTTAATTTTATTTTTCATTTTTTTGTAACTCACATCACCCGCAATTTTTTGTCCGTGCTGTATTTGTTGCATAGAGATGGCGATTGAGTCGTCGAGTTCTTGAATACGTTTTTTTTGTAGGTCTTCGAAGCTGTGCATGACGCGTAATGATTCTCTGACTACTTCGCTAGCCGAAGTGTACATACCACCATTTACCTTATCATGAACATATTTTTCAAGTTCTGGCGTTAGTGAGACATTCATAAGTACCTCGAAATTTCGTTAATGTTAATTAAAATATAGCATAAAATAACAATCTTTGACAATTTCTGTGTATTTCCAGATTCGTGCAGAAATTCCCAACTTCAATTGGACGCATAATCAATCGCAATTTATTGATTTCTCAAATATTTCACGCATTTTTCCAATTAAAATTTACGCTCAACTGCGTAGGGGTGTCATTCTGGGAACGTATCCCGGCTTTCCGCATAAGTTGCCTAAAATGATTTTGCTATTTATTTATCATAAAGACGGGATAGGCGCGAAAAGTAACACCATTAATGTGGCGGCTGGTCGCAGCTTTGGTAGTCCACCGCCTATAAAAATACAGTGACGCGGCAAAACAGGGTGTTCAGACGCATCATTTTTTATAAACAATTAATGTGCAACCTTGTGGAAAAACATTGATAAATTCATTCAGCAGCAACCCAGCAGATGAATTTTTTAGATTGTTCAAAAATTATCGCACGTCATGGTCGAGCACTTCTGCCATGAGCCGTCTTGCATTAATAACCAGCTTCTTTTTGATGTCGGAAGGCAAGTATGTACAATGAACTTGTTTTTACTTCGTAACGATAAAGCGCTACGTAACCAGATCCTCCGAAAGGAATTATTAATTCCCGTAATTCTGGTAAATCCTCAAGCGGTCGCCCGATTTCTGGCTCTGCTTGTAAAATAGAAAATGAGCGCTTTATAGCTTCGGCTGCACGCGTTGCTGCTGCCCCGTTTTTTTCCATCAGAAAAGACCGACAACGTTCTAACCCGAGCGCCGCCCCTTGCGTGATAATTATTCGTGGCATTTTGGGATCTCTTTTTCTTTATTGGTTCCCCAGGTATCTAGCCACGAATCCACTTCCTGAATCGTCAGGTGTAGTCCAGTCTCTTGAAAACTTTTCCATGACGACAATGCATCTTGCTTAAATTTTTCTCGCGCTTCTTCATGGGTAACATATTGTTGAATTGCTTCCCGCATCACCCAATGTGCAGAACGATGACGCACTTCTGCCAAATGCTGAATACGATTTTTCAAATCTTCGTCAAGTTTGATAGATGTTGCCATATTAATTTCTCTGTTTTATTACTAGGTACTACTTATTAATATTATATACTAAATACTAAAATATTCCAGTTTTTCAATAGTTCCAGATTCGTGCAGAAATTCCAAACTTCGTATGGACGCATAATCCATCACAGCATCTTTTATTCTCAATAACCATCGTTTTTAATAACATAAAATAATGTCAGCATGAACAACGTATTAGTGTCGATTTTTCTTTCTCAAAAACCATTCTTGATTATATTTTCTTGATATAGTAAGGTTTACATGAGTTTTGAGAAAAAGGAATTTTAATTAAAACATACACCCATATTGAATACCAAGAACGCAATGGATATACTATTTGATATGTGGACAATATATGAAAAAAAATCATTCTTACGCGATATCAGCAAAATTCCAAAGCATATTTTGAAAAATTATGAAGTGTGGAAACGAATTGTTGAGCTGCAAGGATTGGAGGGACTCCGCAAAATCAAGGGTTATCATGATGAATCTTTGCGGGGTGAATGGCATGGATTTCGATCATCCAGGCTGAGCTTGAAGTGGCGTGTTATTTATATGGCAAAAAAAGAAGTGTGCGAGATTTATATTGTAAACAATAACCCACATAAATATGAGAAATAAAACCATGACTACCATTGATAAAAATGATTTCGTAAAAGCACAGGTGCATGTTTCGGTGACGCCTGGCGAAGCAATTAGAATGATTCGAGAATTGCAATCTTTAAGTCAAAATGATTTATCAGAACTCACAGGAATATCGCAATCCAATTTATCTGCGCTTGAAAATGATGCACGTCAGTTGGGCAGGATAACGGCAATCACATTAGCAAAAGCACTGCATGTGCACCCATCTGTATTGTTATTTCCAGATTATCAAGTGGATATAGCAGCATAATGTTAGTCGGCTATGCGCGTGTCTCAACAGACGATCAAAATTTGGCGCTGCAAACTCAAGCGCTCAATGAAATCGGCTGCACTAAAATTTATGAGGACAAAATATCAGGCACAAAAACGAATCGCCCCGGTCTTCAACTGGCATTAGAAGTGTTAAGACACGGCGACACACTGGTTGTCTGGAAATTAGACCGCCTGGGTCGCACCGTCAAAGGATTAATTGATCTGATCAATCAGCTAAACCAAAAAGACATTCATTTTAAAAGCATCACCGACAATGTCGATACATCAACCCCATCCGGACGCTTCTTTTTTCATGTGATGGCATCGCTCGCGCAAATGGAGCGCGAGTTAATTGCAGAGCGCACAAAAACAGGGTTAGCTAGCGCAAAATTACTGGGTAGGGTCGGTGGGCGCAAACGAAAAATGACAGCTAGCAAAATTGAATCGGCTAAAAAACTATTGGCATCTGGTGTGTTGCCAAAAGAGGTTGCAAAAAATTTGAATGTGTCTGTTCCGACGCTGTATCGATGGGTGCCGGCGTCGGAGGTGTTAATTTAACACTCCCATGCAATTATTAAATGTCACACCAGCAAACCCATACGTCTTAGTAGCGAGTAGAAACATCAGGTTATAACTCAGCCACCCGCCAAGAGACGCTATTCGTTTAGCGATACCTCATTCGCAGCATTATTAATCACTTTTTTGATAGCGGATGCTAATGCATCACATACAACAGGCGTTAATGTTTCAAACCGATTCACTTGATCCATAAAACTCGACACTAATTTTGCAGTGTCGCTGCTTTGTTTGACACACACCTGACGATCTTCTGAAAACCGCTCATAGAGTTTTACAAATTGAAATAAAATTGCTTCAAGGTGTTCTTGAGATGTTAATTTTTGCGGATCGATGCTTGCTTGTTCTTGTGTTGTCATTATTTTTATTTCACGAAAAAATCAGCACTAATACCAAAACGTTTTTTTAATCCAGAAATTTGGGCTTTAGATAATAATCTCTCACCATTTAAAAATTTTGATACATTAGCTTGATCACCAAAAATATCTGCCAAATCTTCTTGGCGAAGATGGTGTGATTTCATTAAAAACTTCACCATATCAACGTCAGAAACATTGGATCCAATATCAGGGTAATGTGCGTTATCATACTGCTCTAAATTCTCCCCAATAATTTGCATGGCAACAACAAGCGGGTGTTTTTCATTATCACGCACAACATCAATCAACTCATCCAACACCTTTTCAAGTTTGCCATATTCTCTATCATTGGATGGTTTTTTAAAAATATCGATAGGATAGTGGAATTCTTGTTTGGTTTTTTGGTCTACAAAATCGATTTTAATTGCGGTGTTACTCATAACTCACCTCTGTTTAATTTTGCCTGATTATAGGGTTTGCTATATTCGGCATGTGTCCAAATTTCTCTGATGTAACAAATTTGTGTATTGAAATGGGTAGCTGCGATTAATCGATAGTTATTACCACCAATATCAAAAACAGTATATCCATTCACGTAATCAACACTATTGAACACTTTTTTCAACTCACTTAAATTCCGCACCTTTGTGTTTCGTATTTTGGCATACCACTCAACTAATGGAAGAAGCGCTTGTGGATTATTCTTGCAATATTCCCGAATTTTCCGTTTTGAAATAATACGCAATTGACTCATCCAACCAATAGATCGTTATTACTCATAATATGTCAAATTGACATATTTGTCAAATCATCGTTCTAATTCAAAATCATGTTCACGACTTATTTCTTTAGATATTTTTTGCACTTGTTTTTCCATGCTTGAATCATGCTCACGCACATACTGCTATATTGGGCGCAGCGGTGTCTTTTTCAATGCCACGATGATCACCATAATCCAGCGTTATGTCTTTTGACCTTTCGCGGCTTAAGATTTTGACCAGCGCCTGTTTATTTGAAAATGACTCATGATCGTAAAAAATATCAACACTATCGCGATGGCGTGTTGCCGACACATAGGTTGCATGCCTATCAAAATATTTAGAAGCCAGTACATAGCTGCGATCAACGGTGACGCCCTGCCCTTTGTGAATAGTTGCGGCATAGCCATGATCGATGTGATTGTATTTATCTAGATTGATATTGATGGTGCGCGCTTTTTTATCTGAATTACGCTCATCCTGATCAAGTGTGATCGTCATGGTTTTATCGTGTATTTTTTCAATGGTGCCTAACGTGCCGTTCATAACACCTAAGTTACGATCATTTTTTAAAAAATAGATACGATCCCTGGTGGAAAATTGTCGCTCGCCTTTTTCTGTTTGTATTGCGTGCACTTCATGCGACAGTGGGTCTCGTTCAGAGTTTAAATAAAGTATGGTGATTCTAATAATTAAAATGTGACGCAACCTTACAAAAGATAGAATAAACTTCGAAAAAATGTATTTCATCATAAGGAGTTAAATTTTATGACAGATAAAAAACAGCTATCATCAATTGAAAAGCTAAAAGCGCAACAATCTAAAATAAAAGAAAGAATTGAGCAAATAGAAGCGCGTGAAAAAGTGTCGAATCGTAAAAAAGAAACAAGGCAGAAAATATTAATAGGGTCGTATTATCTGGATAAATATCGATCTGATAATAAATTTAATGAGCTGGTTAGCCTTATGGATGATTATTTAAAAAGAAAATCGGATCGGGTGTTGTTTGATTTAAATACAGTTGAATCTGAATAAGTAAAAAATTACAAATAATTGTGTTTTTACTGTAGGTTTTTGCAAAAACACGGTATTTCATTTTAAAAAAAGCCAAGTATAATTTCGGAAGATTAAGAGTTATGAAAAGATTTGTAAAAGCAGTACCTGGTAAGATGCATTCGATCATTTATACAGATATTGATGGTCGACATTACCGATTTTATGGCGGCACATGGGCATGGCGCAATCACAATCCTGGAAATGTTTATGCTGGTCCGATTAGCAAAAAACATAATCGAATCGGTATCGTAGGTCCATTCGCCATTTTTCCTGATGATGCATCTGGACATGCTTCATTATTGGATTCATTGATTGCTACATTTGGAAATATGTCGATCCATAAAATGATTTATATTTTTGCACCACCAAAAGATAATCCAACTAAAAAATATGAAAAAATGATCCGCGAACGAACTGGGATTTATGATGACAGACCCATTAAAAAATTCACAAAAGATCAATTTAAAAAATTATGGGAAGCGATTGAGAATTTTGAGGGATATAAAGTTGGTAAAATAACTGAAGTTTTTCGAGTGACTAGTGTGGAAATAATTCGAAAAAATCTTTATAAATTTTATTTAGATGAACAAAATTGGATTTCTGAATCTCGATGTATATCCATGGCAAAAAAGGGAAAGCTCGAGCTTGAAGTTTGCTCATCCGATTTAGGAAATACGTTTTTACGCTCACCATCGAATAGCTCATTTCAAAAGCCGTTGCATTTATTGATAAAGAAGTAACTGAGGATGTTATGAAAAAAATAATTTGCTTTTTCGTATGTTTTATATTTTTTTCAGCAATCTATGCTGACAAAGGAATATATACCTATACGGCATCTGGTAATATTTTTTTCTACTCGAAAAACGCTGATCGCATTTTGCAGCTTACACACTCTGAGAAAAGCAAACACCCTGTTCTATCACCAGACGGAAGATGGCTTGCGTTCGTCGAAAGAAGCAATCATATAATTCCCGGTCACTGCGGTGATCTTGCAGATACTGGTAGCAAATATTCCGATGAAATATGGATTGATGATTTGCAAAAAATGAAATTAACACGGCTTGTTAAAAATAATTTTAACTGTGATTCACCAAGTAAAATAATCGTTGATCCAAAAAAATTAATATTCTCACCGAATAGTAAGACCCTGTATTTTGAAACATCTGCCGGGATAACGTATGACGCAGTGCGTGCAGTAAATGTCGATGGGAAAAACTTGAGACTTGTCACTTATGGTGGTGAATATCACGTGATCAAAAATGGAAAATACAAGGGTGACCTGATCGTCAACCAACACCGCTATCGATTCAAGGGAGACACCTCATTGGGTAGCTATGATTGGGATTGGTTATATTCACCAGCTGGCAAACAAATCAGGTTGTGGAAAAAAGAAAATTTTTAACCAAAAGCAACGGTGAGGTGACCCGGCTTATGAACGCGTTTATTGCGAGGCTCTTTGACAAGAATTTCGACATCGCGATCCAGTTTATTTAAAAATGTGATAAGTCGTTCAATGGAAAAATCATCAAGCCTGCCGCAAGATAGCGCGGATACTTTTGGCTGATCAATTTCAAGTAGTTTTGCAGATTCAGTTTGTTTTAAACCGCGTTTTTCTATAATCAGATTTATTTTTCTGGCAAGTTCTGCCTTTGCAATGTATTTTTCAGGGTCCTTAACACCAATGTCAGCAAAAACGTTGCCACTGGATTTTGTGATTTCAATTTTTTCATCAATGTGCTTTTTCATGTTCATCGCCCCTACCCTAACATTGCCCTTGCAAACTTTAATCGCTTGCTGATCACTTCAATTTCTTCTTTCGGCGTTTCAATCCCTGTCTTTGATTTTTTTTGAAAACAGTGCAAGACAACCAGTTTATCGCCAATATTCGCCACATAAACCGATCGATAAGCATTTTTATCAAAATCAGTCACGATCTCAAATACGCCAGAGCCATGCCCTTTGAACGGTTTTGCGTTATGGTGCTTACCGCCGTTTTGAGACACATAAAGCGCATACCCTACTTCTTTTCGGACGATTTCTGGAAATTCCAGCAAATCTTTTTTGCTGCTCCCTATCCACTCAAGCGCTTTCATTTTGACTCCTTGTATATGCTAATACTAGCATGTTTTATAAAAAAATCAAGTGGATTTTTTAAATAACGTTTTTAAAGTGCTTTAAATCGGTTTTATATGTGTGTTAATAGGGTTGGGATAACCTGTCTGCAGAAATCGCTATAAACGCGTAATTTTTTGTTTTAAATGCCATATTAATTTGTTAGCAACACCACTCTGTTTTTAAATTACAATTTTTAATATTCCGCTTTCTTTGATGCCCAAACATTTTCCCTGAAATAAAGGCTTAATCTCACACGTTGCGGTGAAAACAAACCATCGCTTGGTTTCGCTGGCGCCACCTCTTCTGTTTTTTCAACAGTGAGTGAATCTAACCATTCATCAAACGCAAGATTGTATGTTTCTTCTTCAAATTTTTTAATACGCTCTCTTTCTGCTTTTTTTCGCTCAATAAACTCATTTCTTTTTTTCCAACTCTGCTTTTTTTAACAGGTTTTCTGCGATTTCCATTGTAAATTCCCATCCTCTGCTCAACTACTGCGACAGTATTAGCATCTTTTTCTCGTTTTAATACACTCCTTCGTTTTTCAATCTTGGAATTAAAACCTGATCCTTGAAATAATTTTTTAACACGCTGGTTTTTGCAGCGGTCAAACGCGATGCTCTAACATCTTCCCTGATAGTTTACCTAACGAATATTAACAGCATCTTAAAACCGATGTACAAAAATTGGTATATCTAGTACAAAAAATATCCTGTAGACTGCACGCCTATTAATCAATATATCACGTACATTTAAGTATTTTACGAGAAAAATAATGAGTTTTGCTACATTAGGTTTATCCGCTCCTCTATTAAAAGCGATCGAAGAAGAAGAATATTCCAAACCGTCGCCAATTCAAGCGCAAGCGATTCCGGCGATTATGTCGGGAAAAGATGTGATGGCGGCAGCGCAAACGGGCACTGGAAAAACGGCGGGGTTTACGCTGCCGATTTTAGAACGATTAATGAAAGGCGAACATGCAAGCGCGCATCAAGTGCGAACATTAATTTTAACCCCAACACGCGAATTAGCCGCACAAGTAGCACAAAGTGTGACTACATATGGAAAACATTTACAGCTACATTGCGCGGTTGTTTTTGGCGGCGTGAATATTAATCCACAAATAAAGGCATTACGTAGAGGCGTTGATATTTTGGTCGCAACACCTGGACGCCTACTCGATTTATATCAGCAAAAAGCGATGAATTTTAGTCAAGTTGAAGTGTTAGTTTTAGATGAAGCTGATCGAATGTTGGATATGGGATTTATTCACGATATTAAAAGAATCATGGCTGTTTTACCAAAAAAGCGGCAAAACCTGATGTTCTCTGCAACATTTTCTCCGGAGATTCGCGCATTCGCCAAAGGATTAATGCATAATCCTGCGGAAATTTCAGTCGCGCCTGCAAATTCCACGGTGAATGCCGTCGAACAAATTGTTTATACCGTCGATAAAAAACAAAAAGCCGCATTGCTTACGCATTTAATTTGGGACGGCAAATGGGAGCAAGTGTTGGTATTTGCACGCACAAAACATGGTGCAAATCGATTAGCACAACTACTCGAGAATCAAAGCATTAAAACGCTTGCGATTCACGGGAATAAAAGTCAAGCAGCGCGTACAAAAGCACTCGCTAATTTTAAAGATGGATCTGTTCGCGTTTTAGTGGCAACGGATATTGCGGCACGCGGATTAGATATTGAATTATTACCCCATGTCGTGAATTTTGATTTACCAAACATACCTGAAGATTATGTGCATCGCATTGGCAGAACGGGACGTGCCGGTGCAACAGGTCAAGCGATTTCGCTTGTGAGCGCCGATGAATTTCGATTGTTGGCGGACATCGAACGTCTCATCAAGAAAAAATTACCGCGCAAAGTGGTTGATGATTTTGAGCCGATTCATGAAGTGCCCGATACGCGGCCAGAACGCCCGCCTCAACATAAGCGCCGTACGAATCAAGCAAAAAAACCGAATTCATTTCGAGGTGATCGCAATAACCCTCAAAAACCCGGTGAAAATGCAAGAAAAAACCCACGACGATTTAATAATCGACGATCGGGTGCTTAACTCTCTGGATCCGCAAATCAACATTTGTCGAGTTACGGATCCACAATGATGGTTCAAAATGGATCCACAAATCGACAAATGCCGATTTACGATCCAGAAACCAAAACTTAACAATTCAAACTGTTGACTATACTTCGGATTAGTAAGATAATTTCATATATGTGGTTCGGAATAGTGAGATAAATTAGTATACATAGTTCGAATTGGTGATCTAAATCGGGATTATAGAAACACATGTTCAAACGGTTAATAAAGCTGGTGCTGCCTAATCGAAAATCTGCATTTCTATGGGGTGCAAGACAAACAGGAAAATCCACTTATTTGAAATCGCATTTTCCAAAAGCCCATTGCTATGATTTACTCAAATCAGATGTTCAAGCACGCTTTGAAAAAAACCCACACCTATTGCGTGAAGAAATTTTAGCGCTGAGTGAAAATCAATTACAGCAACCCATTATCATTGATGAAATTCAAAAAATTCCAGCGCTTCTTGATGAGGTGCATTGGCTCATTGAAAATGCACACGCACAATTTATTTTGTGCGGATCTAGCGCGCGAAAATTGAAACGATTAGGTACCAATTTATTAGGTGGTCGTGCATTACGCTATCATTTTTATCCATTGGTTTATTCTGAAATTCCTGAGTTTAATTTATTAACTGCGCTTAACAATGGATTAATTCCATCACATTATCAAACAGATCATGTCAGTTTACTATTAGAATCCTACGTAACAGATTATTTAAATCATGAAATACGCGAAGAAGGTTTAGTGCGAAATTTGCCGGATTTTGCACGCTTTTTAGATAGCGCTGCTTTTAGTAATGGATCAATGGTCAATTACACCAATATTGCACGTGACTGTGGCGTTAGCGCAAAAACTGTTGAAAATTATTATCAGATTTTAATGGATACATTATTAGGGTATTTTTTATTTCCCTATCATAAAAAAATAAAGCGAGAAATTATCGGAAAAACACCTAAATTTTATTTGTTTGATGTGGGTGTTGCTAATTACCTTTCGAAACGTAGCGTTACGGAATTGCGTGGAACTGAAGCGGGTGATGCTTTCGAACATTTTATTTTTATGGAATTAACAGCCTATATTGGATTAAATAAAAAACGTTCGGAAATTACTTACTGGCGTAGCAAAACAGGTTTGGAAGTGGATTTTATTATTGGTAATGGTGAGGTTGCGATCGAAGTAAAAATTAGTCGTACCGTGCATCGACAGGATATACATGGGGTAATCGCATTCTGCGAAGAACATCATCCAAAAAAAGCGCTCGTGGTAAGTCTAGATGCCGCACCACGATTGTTAAAAATAAATGATGAAATAGAAATTCGCATACTACCTTGGGAACATTTTTTAAAAGCACTGTGGAAGGGTGAAATATTTTAACGCAAGAAGTCTAATCCATCTCCGGCTTCTTACGCGTTGCTTTGCGTTTCGCTTGATGATGTTTTTCAGCAAGTATTCTTTCTTTTGCGCGACGCGTACGACGTTTTTTTTGACGACGAATTTTTTCGATCGCTTGTTGACGTTTGGTTTTTTCAATTTGCAATAATTCCGTTATTTTTTCGCATAATCGTTGACGCGCATCGTAACGGTTCATTTCGCGCGAACGTCCGCTTTGACATTTCACCGTGATTTTCGTGGGTAAATGTTTTATCCAGACACAGGAACTGGTTTTATTGATTTTTTGTCCGCCTGCGCCTGAACCTAAAATGAATTTTTCAGATAGATCATCTTCCGAAATGTTGAGTCGAGACATTCGCGCATGCAGCTGTCGCCATTTGTCGGGAGTGATCATTGCGCTTCCTTCGTAGAACCCTATTCAAAACTGTATTACAATTCTCGACAAATATACACATTCATATTGGGTGCGCGCGCATTATGTCTTTAACAGAAAAACTATTTAAGCTCTCAAAACACAGCGTCACCATCAAATCAGAAATGATTGCGGGGATTTCGACGTTTTTAACGATGGCATACATTATTCTCGTGAATCCAGCGATTTTATCGAAAGCGCATATGAATCCTGGCGCGACTTTTGTAGCCACTTGTTTAGTCACCGCTCTCGCCTGCTTTTTAACCGGTGTTTTATCGAATTATCCCATCGCAGTGGCACCCGCAATGGCATTAAATGCCTATTTTTCTTTTGTCGTCGTGCAAGGATTAGGGTATTCGTGGCAAACGGCATTAGGTGCAGTGTTTATTTCTGGTTTTTTATTTTTTCTGATTACCATCACGCCTATGCGTCGATGGTTAATCGATGCAATTCCAGAAACCATGAATATGGCAATTGCTGCAGGTTTAGGTTTATTTATCGCGATGCTCGGCTTCTGAAATAATATACCAGCAAGTGCTACAGTAGAGATTGTGCAATGAACATAACGAGGCTTTCAAATAATGTCATTCCAAGTTGATGAACGCATAGCAAATAGTAGTTTTAAAATTTACGATTCTACTTTATCTGAGGTACGGTTAAAAAATAATAGTGATTACCCGTGGATTATTTTAATTCCGCGCGTTGAAAATATCACGGAGATTTTTCAATTATCTGAAAATCAACAATTAGAATTAATGAATGAAATATCACATTTATCAGCTTGCATGAAAAAATTTTTCAATCCCGATAAAATAAACGTCGGTGCTTTGGGCAATATCATTTCGCAACTGCACGTGCATATTATTGCGCGCTTTAAACATGATTTATCGTGGCCACAAAGTGTGTGGCGAGAAAATGTCGAAGACGTTGCGTATGAAGATGCTGCGCGCGAAAAATTAGTGCAACAACTCCGTGTAGCCTTCACATGAATTATCGTCATTGTTATCATGCGGGGAATTTTGCGGATGTCATTAAACATGTTGTTTTAATTGTTTTATTACAAGCATTGCAACGCAAAGAAACACCATTTTGTTTTTTAGATACGCATGCAGGCATTGGATTATATGAATTACAATCCGAGCAAGCACAAAAAAAACAAGAATACGAAAATGGGATTGGAAAATTATTTTCGCTGGATGCGACACAATTGCCACCAGCACTACAGACTTATTTATCGATTGTGAAAAAATATAATTCGGATAATCTGGATTTATATCCCGGTTCACCACTCATCGCAGAAAATGTATTAAGACCGCACGATCAAATGATTTTGTGTGAACTACATTCCGACGATGTCCGCACATTAAAAGATAATTTTACCGGCGCCAAAAATGTGGCGATTCATCACAATGATGGATATTTAGGTATGAAAGCGTTTTTGCCTCCTTCGGTAAAACGCGGGCTTGTTTTAATTGATCCGCCATTTGAAGTGACTGATGAATTTTCACAAATATTTCTCGCGCTTAAGCGCGCATTAAAACACTGGCGTTCTGGGCATTTTATGATTTGGTATCCGATTAAAAACAATGCGGGTGTCGAAAAATTTTATACGGATATTCGTTCATTGCAGATGGAGCATCTGATTATTCAGATTTCGTTAAATAATTTGATTGACGAAGGAAAGTTGTCGGCGTGCGGGATTTTATTAATGAATCCACCATGGCAAGTGAAAGAAACAATCGAAACAGTATTGCCAGTGTTATCGGAAACTATGCATGCAAAGTGTGAATTAGTGCATAATGGATAAAGTAAAATCGCAGACAAGGAGTCAACGATGCCCAACGTTATTTCACATTACATCAATAATCAATTAGTAAATCCGTCTGGAAAAAAACAATTACCCGTTTATAATCCCGCAACCGGAGAAATCACTGCACACGTTATTTCCGCAACCATATCTGAAATCAATGATGCAATTAACGCTGCAAAGCAAGCTTTTTTAATTTGGTCGCAAGTATCCCCACTCAAACGCGCGCGCATCTTATTTAATTTTAAAAGCTTACTCGATGAAAACATCGATAAATTGGCGGCTTTATTAACAGCAGAACATGGCAAAACATTAGAAGATGCCAAAGGTGAAGTGTTACGCGCGATTGAATTAGTGGAGTTTTCGTGTGGCACGCCGTATTTGTTGCAAGGAAACTATTCCGAAAATGTTGGCACGGATATCGATACGTATACCATTAAACAACCGCTCGGCATTTGCGTGGGCATTTCACCGTTTAATTTTCCAGTGATGATTTCGACGTGGATGTGCATACCAGCAATTGCTTGTGGAAATACCTTTATTTTAAAACCTTCTGAAAAAGATCCATCTACAACGCTTTTTTTAGCGGAATTATTGAAAGAAGCAGGATTACCAACGGGTGTATTGAATATTATTCATGGCGATAAAGAAACCGTAGATGTGTTAATCAAGCATCCTGATGTGTTTGCAGTCAGTGCGGTGGCATCAACACCCGTTGCGCAACATATTTATCAAACGGCGATTGCACATGGCAAACGTGCGCATACGTTTGGCGGCGCTAAAAACCATTGTGTCGTGATGCCCGATGTCGATATGAATGAAACGGCAGATGCATTATTAGCGGCTTCTTTTGGCGCAGCCGGTGAACGCTGCATGGCAATTTCAGTTACGGTTGCGGTGACAGATGTTGTTGCAGATGCGCTTATTTCTCGTTTGAAAATAAAAATTCCAGAATTAAAAATTGCATCCGGTATGAATGACAATGTCGATATGGGACCATTAATTACGAAAGAACACATGGCACGCGTAAAAAATTTAGTAGGTATCGGAGTGCAAGAAGGCGCAGAATTAATAGTGGATGGTCGTGAAATAAAATGCGCTGAAAATAATGGTTTTTTTATGGGTGGATGTCTATTTGATAAAGTCACCCAACACATGCGTATTTATCAAGAAGAAATTTTTGGGCCTGTATTATGCATTGTTCGCGTTCCTGATTTAGATAGCGCTATTGCATTAATCAATGAAAATCAATATGGCAATGGCGTTTCATTATTTACACGCGATGGTGGTGTTGCAAAAACATTTGCATCGAAAGTAACTGTCGGCATGGTTGGCATTAATGTGCCGATTCCTGTACCTGTTTCGTATCACACGTTTGGCGGCTGGAAGCGATCAATATTTGGAGATATCTCCATGCATGGCGCTGAAAACGTGCATTTTTATACACGTTCTAAAACAGTGACTGCGCGTTGGACTTCAAAAAAAACAATCAGCGCGTATCACATGATCAGTCATTAAAACGGGAATAATCACATGAAAACAGTTGGTTTTATTGGATTGGGTCACATGGGGAAACTTATGGTGAAAAATCTACTCAAGAATAATTACACGGTAAAAGTGTATGATATCTGCGATGATGCTATCGCGAGTTTAGTGAATGATGGTGCGATTGCAACAAAATCTCCCGCAGAAATCGCGAAAGATGCTGATGTCGTATTGACGATGTTGCAAACAGGTGATCAAGTCAAACAAAGTTGCTTAGGTCCACAAGGTATTTTTGCACAGTTAAATAAATCGAACGCTTTATTCATTGATTCTTCCTCGATTGATATTCAATGTTCACGTGAATTACACAGTCAAGCAAAATCTCAAGGTATTGCAATGCTAGATGCACCTGTGTCTGGTGGTGTCCTTGGAGCAGAAGCAGGTAAGCTTACTTTTATGGTCGGTGGTGATGAAAATAATTTTAATCATGCGCAACCTTTTTTAAATGCGATGGGCAAAAAAATAATTTATGCAGGACCTTCAGGTAATGGTGCGGCAGCAAAAATTTGCAATAATATGATTTTGGGTGTGTCCATGATCGCCGTATGTGAAGCATTTGTCTTAGCTTCTAAGCTGGGTTTAGATGCGCAAAAATTATTTGAAATTAGTTCCAATGCGTCTGGACAATGTTGGTCTCTCACCAATAATTGTCCTTGGCCGAATATTTTGCCAAATGTTCCTTCCAGTCATCATTATGAACCGGGATTTACAGCAAAAATGATGTTGAAAGATTTGAAACTCAGTCAAGATGCTGCAGAAAGCGCCCATGCAGCAACGCCACTCGGCAAACACGCCATGCAGTTGTATGAACAATTTGTAAAATACCACGAAAGCGAAATTGATTTCTCCGGCATAATTCAAATGTTAAAAGATGCGTTGCGAAAATCTCAATGCACGTTACAATAGAGTCCGTGAAAATAAGATTTATTCCTCACACCAGCCTAACACTCAGGAGATTTATGATGGCAAAATCAAAAAAAACCGCTAAAAAAGCGGCAAAAAAACCAATGAAAAAAGCAACAAAAGGTGCGAAAAAATCAGTAGCAAAAAAATCCAAAAAAGTACAAGCGATTCCAAAAGGCTACCACAGCCTTACACCTTACTTAATTGTAAATGGTGCGAAAAATGCGATTGAGTTCTACAAAAAAGCATTCGGTGCAAAACTCGTATTTTGCATGGATAAAGAAGGTGGAAAAGTAGGACATGCTGAAATGCAAATTGGTGATTCCAAATTCATGTTGGCCGATGAGCATCCAGAATTAGGTGCGATTGCTCCGCAATCATCACATCGTTCCCCTGTCGGCATGCATTTGTATATCAAAGATGTGGATGCTGTCGTTGCACGTGCTGTTGCTGCCGGTGCAAAAGTGACTCGTCCTACTGCCGATCAATTTTACGGTGATCGTTCATGCGGTTTAGAAGATCCATTTGGTCATTGCTGGTACGTTTCAACGCACATTGAAGATGTGACACCTGCGCAAATCAAAAAGCGACTTGCTGAGATGGGTGGTTGTCATTAATTAATAATAATCTCGTAACTGAGACGTGATAAATCGCGTCTCAGTTATGAAGACTTACAAAACTCACTAAATGACATGGGACAATTTAAAATTTTCATGTAATTTATTTTTATAAACTCTACGAATCTGTCGCATACGAGCGGATCTTTTATCCCGCCTTTTGTCACATAAGCTTTATAATATGCCGTATCTTTAATTGTTTTTTCAAAATGCTTATCGATTTCTTGTTTTATTTTATCCGCCAGCTCATCAAAAGAATCTAAAATTGTTTTTCGTTGATAAAACGCATATTCTTCTTTTTTCTTTTCAAGTGTTTTTTGATGATCACTATTTTTTTTGCGTAGTTTAATCGAATCATCCAAAGTGGTTTTACTGGATTTTGGCGCTTGGAAATCTTCTTTTAACGCTTTTTCAAGATATTTTGCCAAATGCTCTATTTTTCCACTTTGATATGATTTTGACGCTTCAATAATCGCTATTTTTTGTAATAAATAAGTTTCGGTATAGTCATTTAATAACTGAGTAACTTGAATATTAGAAAATCCATAATGAGTTATTAGTTGATGAGAAACTGTATTGTTGACGGGTTTTTCTTCGATAACTTCATTAGCATTTTTTTCAGATTCATTGTTAATTAGAAACTTAATTCTGCTCACCACCCTGCCCGCTTTTTCGAATTCTGGTTTTACTTGGACAGTTGAATAAGCATTGACTTCTTTGATAGCAGGTGAAATAACCCGGCTGTTAAGATCCCTAAACTTTTCATATTTGCCATCCTCAACACCCATCAATTTTCTAAATATACTCAAATCAAACCATGGAGTTTGCGGAATATTTTTATATCGTACACAATTTTCATAGAGCGCAATTCCATACGTCGATTTAAAGGATGAAAGTTCTTTTATATTCAGTCGGCCATAAAATTCTGGATGGTGGCACAATTCACGCATTCGATTACTATATGAATAAGTACACAATGGACCTTCGATTTTTGCATCAGCTAGCATCGTGCTTGCAACCCATGCATTTTTATTTCCCTTTGGGTCTTGATCCAAGATATTCCATTCCAAGACGGTTGACATCAGTGACATTAAAGACTTTTTTATTGTTTTATGATCATTACTGTTATAACCGATCAGTTTCGCCAGGTCTGAAACATGGATGCGATGTTCGCTTGCAGTCTTCAATGAGTCATATGCGTTGAATAACAAAGCATTGGCGATTTTGCGTTCAAGTAGTGTCAACTTGTTTGTCGAATGAATTAAACCAATGTGTTTTTTCAACTCCAAAGATTCATTCTTCGCAGGTGATATGAGACGGCGCATTTTCTTTCCCTGTAAACGTCACATTTCGTTTCTAAATTTAATATATTTTCGTATAAATTTATTATAAAAAACTAATTTTTGGTAATATCTAAATGTTACACTGCTACCAGTTAGTTTATTTAAGTAATAATAGTAACTTATCTTTAACTTTTACACAAACATTTGTTATTCTTGTTCATAAGTTATGACATAAATAATCATGGAGAGAAAATGACAACAAAGATTATTGCAAATGCCACCAACAAAGGCGGTGAAGGAAAAACTACCCTAAGCATTTTACTCGCAGAGTATTCTGCAATCATCATGGGAAAGCGTGTGCTTGCGATTGATTTAGATCCGCAAGCAAATTTTTCTAAGTATTTTTTGAATTTAGAATATGATCCTGTATTTAAAGGTGGGAAATTACCACCAATACATCCCGAATTTAATCCGGACGAAGACGCGGGTTGGGATGGCAGAAGCTCAATTGCAAATATTTTTTATGGCGAAGAAGTTGTTCCTTACCAAACTGACTTCGAAAAAATTGAAATTTTACCGGCACATTCTAATAAGCTTCAAGAAGCTGAAGCCGTTACCAAGAGCGAAGTGTTAGAAAAAGTGCATCTGCAATTGAAGCGTTTTGTTGAACTGCAAGAAGTGCAAGATCAATATGACATGATTATTATTGATACTCCTCCATCCAAAGGTCCGCTCACTATTGCGGGTATAAAAGCCTGCACTGACATGGTGATCCCTTCTCAAATGGAAGAAGATTCGATCGATGGTATCTATGGAATGATGCAATTGTGGAAACAGGAAACTTATACAAGATCACCGGAAAATCCCATCCACTTAGCAGGAATTCTCGCGAATCGAGTGCGAGATGTATCACTGCATAAAAACTTTTTTGATCAACTCAAGTCACTTGAGTCGACAAAAGATTTTGTGCTTGATGAGATAATAAAAGAACGTGTCATCTATGGCGAGTTACGTGTTAAAGAAGATCGACCGAAAAGCGTATTTGAACTACCAAAATCGCATGTCGCCAGAAAAGAATGTGAAACGATTTGCAAAACAATCATGGAAAGGATATTTAATCATGGCTAAGAAATCATTCCGAATTAAAGGTCAGTTAACCGAAGCAATGCAAGACACCATCTCCAGCGCAAAAAATAATGCGGGTGAATTACACATAGAAATTATACCACTACGAAAAATCAATCTTGACCCAGAAAATCCTAGAGATTTTGCACTTAATATGGACGATGTCTACAACGGGCTAACAGAATCCGACAGCGAATTTCTAAGAAAACAAAATGAAAAAGATTCTCTAGCGAGCATGGTAAAATCCATTGTAGAGCAGGGTGTCATCAACCCGATCGTCGTCTACAAATTAGGTGAACAATACCGATTAATCGCGGGCGAAAGAAGAACGCTCGGTTCAATTATTGCGGGAAGGTCAGATATTCCAGCAAAAGTATTAACCTCAAAACCGGATCCGTTAAAACTCAGCTTGCTACAATGGATCGAAAATATTGAACGCGAAGATTTATCACTTTGGGAAAGAATGCTTAATTTAGAAAAGATCTTGTCTGCGTATTCTGACAATAAAAATAAATCTGCTTCTGATGTGAGCGCGACTGAGATCAGCCAACTGGCGGGTTGTTCGTTGCAACACGGTGTTAACTACCGAAATGTTTTAAGTGCATCAGACGATTTAAAGCGTCACATTAAAGCAGGTGATATCAAGAATATTGATAAGGCAGCTTTTATTGCCAAGTCTTCAGCTCGTGTTCAACCTATGTTGATACAACGCTGCGTTACTGGAGCAACATTGGCTGAACTGAAGAAAATTGCTTCGGAAAATAAACCCGACATCACGGTAAGTGATAAAAATCAAACCGGCGCCAAGATTAATCTTGGCTCTACTTCACATACAGCGGTTGCAAAGGATATTGTCAATGCGGTTCTCGGTCATAAAAACTATCAACATTTAGCCCCGCATCTTGGTAATGTTGCATGGGAAGATCATAGATCGGTATCAACGTCATTTAAAAAACTACTCAAGTTACTAGAGCTTGCGCAAGGATAAACGATGTCAAAAAAACATAAAGTGTCTTTTGCTGTTCCTGGTTCTTTAAAAAAAGAATTAAGTGGACGGGTAATCAAAGAAGGTTACGGTTTTCGTGGCAAAAGCAAATGGGTATCTGAAGCCGTAGATAATTTACTACAGCTGAAAAGCTTTGCCAGCTTGGTTAATTACAGTGATGAAATGTGCGGTTTCGATCAAATGGAAACCGCTGTCATTGAATACGCGCTAAAGCTGAGACTGGATGATGCCATTATTGAAATCAGAAAAGATTTTCCAATGATGGAAGGTGTCACTAGTCGAATTATGCGTACAGCTATTTTACAACGAATTTTACGTTCATGACTATCGACTCATTACTCAACTCAAGTGACTTGAGTTGAGTAATATATTATTTTTTATTACTAAAAATAATAAACCCCCAACAAACTGTTTGTTATGTTTAAATAGTTTAATGTTAGTTTAGACGTCGCAACATATTGATTTTTAATTATAACTAACCGCTTCGTGTGACATTTACAGGATTTCAGGTGACATCTACAGGATAAAGTGTGACGTTTACGGGATTTCAGGTGACGTCTACAGGATAAAAAAATGCTTAAATGTGGACGTCTACAGGATTTCAGGTGACATTTACAGGATTCAATAAACGCTACACTGTAGCGTTTCTGTAACATACTGAAAGTTAGTGTAAAAATGCCTGCCAATTAAATTTTAATTATTTCTGATTGTATTGAATGAATGTTCTACGTGTTATCAAGGGTATTACGGAATTAAGCGCTTCAATTCCTGAAGCGCTTCTCGTTGTAGTTGTGCACAGTCCTTCATTGAGACTATTTCGAGATCCCACATGTCATTTTTGCCCACAGTCCAATTTTGCCAATTTTTTGAAATGTGATGGAAACATTGTCGCCCGGTTTCAATGCGATTGCCTTGTTTGTGCAAATGCCTGCTGACTGTCCATAGTGACCGAAGTTTAATCCAAAAGTATATGGTCCACACCCATTTGGTAATTTTACTTGCATCGATTTATTATGTTGTTGGAGAGTTAGATATTCACTTGCATGAGATGGATTGCGACGTGTATTTACTCCCTTAATGAATAATCTTGCGCTATTAAATTTTGCTCCATAAGGACTTATTGGCAATGCCGTCGCCAGCGTTGCATTTACCGTTACACTTCCAGGGCTGTTTCCGCAGTTAAGCGCAAACGTTAATGTAGTACAAAGTAATAACGGTAGGCCAGTACAAAGCAACATAATTACTTTTTTCATAAATTCCTCCAGTTCTGATGCATGGCTTTTGTAACATTAATTATAGACCACCACATGCTTTTTGCTTGTTTATTGCATCTCATTGAAAAATATAGAAATAGTGTAGTTCGCCATTGTTATATATGTAAATAATTACCAATGCACTGCGTGTTATCAAAGGTATTTTTGTATATTTTTTGATCAGCTATACGGATCATTCATGGTAATGTTCCACGTGGATCATTAATCAGTCTTTTCTAAAGCGTCAAAATGTTCCACGTGGATCATTGTTCGGTCTTTTCTAATGCGCCAATAATATTTTCTAAACTGTTTTTAACCTTTCCGACCACAGCCAGGTGATTTAACGCAATTCTCACACTGTTTGGGTCAATGGCACCAAAATTTTTTGCTGTAAATAAATATTTGACGTTGTCAGCGCCAAATTGTTCAACAACCCACTTGCGTTGTTCATCAATAACGCCTGCTATTTCATGATTGATTGGGATGGTTTCTTCTTTTTTCATTTTAAATTCGTAGTATTTTAGAAAAAAATCACCTTCGTTATCCTGTATAGTGCAATCAAGTGGCAGGGCACAAATCTCACCAATGCGTCTGCCGGTGTGTTGTAGCAGCATAACGAAGCGTTTGATGTCTTCGGGTAGCTCATGAATATGTCGATTAAGTTTCTCTAAAATATGACTTGGAATGTAGCGTGGTTTTGGTTTAGTAAATGGCAGGCGATCATTACGATACATGATTTTTTCATTGGTAATATTTTCCCAGCGTTCCAGTACTGCAAGCATCATCATATATTTTATGTTGGTAATTATCTTATTTTTGGATTCATTTACGTTCGACTTTGGCCAATCACGCCGCTCGCACCAGCTGATCTATCAACGCATTCATTAATTCCGGCCTAATTTTCACATAGTCATCATTAGATACTGAGTCGTCGAAATACTTTTTCACCCAAATACTGCGCCGAACAAGTGCAATAATATCAGAAAATGTTGCTTGTCCTTTTTTATCATACCAAGCAGTGGATGCAACAGGTAATGATTGCGTTTTTAGCATTTCTTTTGCAAACAAACACACAAGTGAAAAAAGTGCCATCAGGCATGGCGTTGAGCGTGCAATTGCTTTGTCATTCCATTGACGCTGTGTTTCAATTCCTAAATGCGCACGGGTCTCTTCGAAAGTCACTTCAATGTTCCACCGAAGAACAAACCAATCAATAATTTGTGCTGGTGTTACTTCTGTATCGGTACTAAAAAATGCTTCGGCCGTATTGTCTTTCGGATCACACACAATCACCCAGCGAATTTTCAATGGTTTTTCTCCGGCAGAATACCAAAGATTAATTCCTCTTAATATTTTGACTGTCTTTTTTTCACCGCTATACCAATCAATTTCTGCATCAATCCATGCTTGCGTCCTGTCCTGTGATAATTCTTTTAATGATTTACTTCTCGATCCCTTTTCAGGACGTCGTCCGCGTTTTTTTATCGCAGGAATTTCAGGGAAATCATATAACGCTGCATCCAATCGCAATCTTGAAATTAATGTCACATTATTCTTGATGCACGCATGCCCTAATCGAATGCACGCAAAACCACCATCACCAATCATCACCCAGGAACGTTTCAACCACTTTGATATCACGCGCATTGCTAATATCGTCCAATCGATACTGGTTTTATGTTTGCGATTGCGTTTTTCATTGCATTTTTTTGAAGGTGCAAGAATAGTCATAAAAGGCAGCGCCCAAGGTCTGGCACACCAAGGCAGTTTTATGATTAACATCAGGCAAACCCATTTTAATCCAAAACATTTGATAACCAATTTTTCGGTAGAGCGACAGGCATCACGATAACAACCTTTCGCTTTTATTTTTTTACCAGAACGTCGCTCAATTGTTTCATCTACGGCAATTAATATAAGCAATGATTCTGGTAGTAATTGTACGAGCAACCCCAGTAATATTTTTGCACCTGTCACACCATTCCACTTCGCGCGATTTAATACGCGATGATATTTTTCAAATCGTTTCCCATTCGATAATCCCATAACACGCAAAATAGAGCTGACACGACGTGCGCCTTGACATAAGATGGCGCCAGTTAGCAGTACCTGAACGTTCTCCCAAGTGGGTCCTGTAAATAAAATACTAAACGCATCGAAAATAGAGGTGATGGCGCGCGGCAACTGCATAGACAATCCTTGTTCTTGGATGCACGAAATAAAAGACGATGAGTGAGATGTAAAATGGCAGAGATAATAACGATTCACGCAACTTTTGGCAAAGCTGCATTAAAAGAAATTGCCATCGATCAATTACACAGCGGACTTTATCAACCACGTGATATTTTTTCAGAAGAGACATTGCAATCACTTGCAAAAACAATTGAGCAATTGGGTGTGCTGGAGCCATTAATTGTTCGTGTTTCGCCAAAAAATAATAATCAATATGAAATTGTTGCGGGTGAGAGACGATATCGCGCCGCAAAACTCGCGGGCTTAGAATTTGTTCCATGCTTACTTTCAAATTATTCGAACGAACAAGCCGCACAAATTGCATTGATTGAAAACACACATCGTGAAGCATTAAATCCCATTGCAGAAGCATTGGCGATGAAAAGATTGTCAGAAGAATTTCGTTATACGCATGATGAAATTGGTGTTTTATTGGGTGTGAGTCGCGCTCAAGTCACCAATTATTTGCGTTTATTAACACTAGAGGCGCGTGTGCAGCATTGGATGAAACAAGGCGCACTTTCTACAGCACATGGAAAAATACTGGCAGGTGTTAAATATGAAGATCAATATGCATTTGCCTATGACGCCATCAGTAAATCGTGGTCAGTGCATGTCATGGACAAGATGATTAAAATAGCTTTAGAAAAAAAATCCGGCATAAAAATAACAAAAATAAAAAGCAATAAAAATGTTAATTTAGAAAAAGAGTCTGCATCACTTAATTTACCAAATCCAAATCCAAATCCAAATGCAGATACAGATACAGATCATGCAATAAAAAATATTTTTGACGTTTCTGAAAAAACAAATTTGTTTGGCACTGAAATCGCTCATGACGTAACAACATCCGCATCGATCGCCGCACTCGAGCAAAAATTATCCGCGCAATTTAAATCCTCAATCACCATTACCCTTAATCAAAATAACACTGGAAGTTTCAATATCCATTTCCACAATAGCAGGCAAATGCGTGATATATTGTCAAAATTAAATTGTGATGATGCAACTTAAATATTGGGGATGACATGCAGTGTTGGGATGCCAATACGATGCAAAACATTGGAGCAAAGCTCTTCGATAAAATTCATCGCCGCAAAATGCATAGCCACCATAATCATGATGTGCATTTTTTAGCGCGAGACATGGTATGGTTAGACGAAGGCATTCGGTCGTTGATCGATGGTAATTATGAACCACGTTGTTTAAAACGCTATTATTTTACGGATGAGATGGTTGATCAATTACATATTCCCGATCGTATTTTTCAGCACATTTTATTACGTATTTTAAAACCCACATTTAAGCTTGTGATGAATAAAAATTGCTTCCATCTCGATGGTCCTACGGGTGTTAAAAATGCGACACAAAAAATTCGTGAGACGTTGCAAACTTCAAAGCCAAAATTTTTTATACGCACAGATATCCGATCTTTTTATAAATCTATCCCGCATTACAAATTAATACAAGACATCAAAAAATATTACGATGATCCCCAATTGATTTCTATGCTCGCCAATATTATTAAAAACCCGATTGATACTCCGTATGGTTACAAAAATCCTGATTTTGGCATTGCATTGCGCGGACCACTATCACAGTTTTTCAGCGGAATTTATTTAAAACCGCTTGACGATACCATTTCTAAAATGAACGTGACGTATCTGAGGTTTCAAGATGATGTGTTGATTTTGTGTAACACAAAACGACAATTAAATCGATGCAAACGCAAAATGATGGAAGTATTAAACGAACGTCATTTGCGTATATCAAAAAGAAAAACCCGTATGGGTGAAATTGAACAATCTGGTTTCCACTTTTTAGGAATAGAATATCCTCCAACGCAAATAGAGGATAACACCAATGTAACACCTGTGTTGCAGAAAAAAGAAAAGAAAATTATATCTCCGCCTGATCATTATTTGCGCGATGGGGGGGGTAGAATCAATTGTTATTCAGCAAACACAGGATGTTTTACGCACGCCGCACATAGTTCCACATGCGCGAACGTTGCGTAAAGCGCGTGAGCAGGTAAAGGTAATGGTCGCCGATGATGTCTCTCTTCCGAAGATCAAATCCTACCTGAATCAATGGTCACGTTGGTGGCAACGAACATCAAGCACCTGGAATTATAATGAAATTGCTAATCGATATATCAATTCGTGCTGGGACTCAAATGCAGCTAAAATCGCTGCATTTGCATTTCAACGAGATAATGTCATTGCATTACGCAGCTGTGAGTCGATTGCACTCGTGGCATAAAGTTCTGAAAGCTTGCTGTTTTTGCTCGACATAATTTTTGACAACGACCCCACGGCCTCAATGGCCGCGCCCCTGCGCGCGTCGAACCAATACACGAACCAACCAAATGACGAATATCAATATGAGGACTAGAATCACGACAAATAAATGAACGGCGCGGCACCTCATTATTTTCAGCGAGATAATAGATACCCTGCGCGTAATGCTGCAACCAACGCGCCGACAAAAATGATTGCACCCCGCCAATTACTTTTTGCGAGAAAAAACAGTCGCGATTAAAATCAGATGGCAAACGGCTATAAATTTCATACACACGGAGCAAAATATAAGGATTATGCACGGGATTTTTTTGGGAGTAGTCCGTCAATCTACTGATGAAGGCATTTATGGTGCCTGGTAATCGTGTCGATCTCGTGCTCGCAACATAGTTACCGTCAACAGTAAACTCATTTAGCTGTGCTGCTTTAAATGCATCTTCCAAGTCCGCGCAAAGTGCTGTCGCTTCTTTTTCTTGTTTTTTTAAAAATGCATCATAATCAGTTCCAACTACCGCTTCGCACTGACGTTGAAATTCTGCTGGATCCATTCTTTCTTTGAAAAATGCCACCATTTCTTCATCATGATCATATATCGCCATTTGTAATGGTGTACCAGTACGCGGAACGGTGATTCGACCAAGACAAGTAATCGCTTTACCAGTTCCGTGCTCAGTGGATAATAAACGACGCAGTTTGTCAGGATGCATTGTTGTTGTGATGTCTGTCACCGTTTTTAAATCAGCATTCAGTGCAGAATCCAACAGACAAGCAAATTCAAAACCTGGTGCATAATTTTTAGAAAAGAAATTAACATTTAAATGCGGGGCAGCTGATCGCACTGTTTCTAGCGCACACGACCGAAGATCTACTAATTGATTATCAATACTTGGAAAATGTTCTGGTGATATCACTAAGGGAACAGTTTGAAATGCATTTTGATGCAGCAAGAAATTTAAAATCCTCATCCACACAAGATAGCCCGTTATTTTAAATATCCCACCACCGTGCGAAGTGAATGCAGCATAATCACGAAAGCTTTTTTTCCGCTTGGACTGCTCACGGTCCAGATATTTTTTTCGATTGGAAATTCGTTCTTCATCCGAATAATCTGAGATACCAAGCAACATCACCAGCGCACCAACATCAACTGGATGACCATTGCTGCCAAAAGATTCTGATCTAATCAGTGCGGTTGATGAACCATTAGGATTGTCCCGTAACACCAGGAGAGTGCTAGAAGTTACTGTGGAACTGGATTGCGCGGCAGCGACTCGACTCATATTGAATTCTCTGTGATCTGTCAATTTGTTTGTATGGTGAATTATACAGAGAATTGTGCAAAAAACGACCTTAAGGGAGGATTAATTTTTTTATAAATTGGCCAAAGTCCAGTGCAAGATACCCGTGTTAACAAGAGGAACATTAATCACCAATTGATTTGTGTCCTCTGAATCCAATAAGTGGGGAATGCTTCACGCAAAATCAGCTCCGAGCACTTCGATGATTCAACGGTATCAAACAACGCAAAACACGTCGCGCCACTGCCGCTCATGCGCGCTAATTCGCAACCGGACTGTTTTGCAAGCGTTGTTAATAGCACCTGAATTTCAGGCTGAATTTGAATCGCTGAAGATTCCAAATCGTTTTGCGTGTTAGGTAAATAATCGAGAAAAGTTTTCCAATCAGAGAAAGTAGGGCGGTCATTGCTAGCAACTGTAAACGGCACGCCATCTGTTTTATAACGCGTAAATACATCACGCGTAGAAAGTGGTTGATTGGGATTGATTAATAATACTGGAGCAGATTGAAACGGCAGGGCGATAGGCTCAATAATTTCACCGATGCCGCGCACAATCGCAGATTGATGAGCAATACATGCAGGCACATCAGCACCTAAATCCAATCCTAATTCGCAGAGCGTTTTCAAATCTAACTGCAAATCCCACAGCTGATTTAATCCTTTCAAAACTGCTGCCGCATCTGACGATCCACCGCCTAACCCACTGCTGACAGGAATATTTTTAGTTAATCGAATAGATGCGCCGCCGCGCATCTCATCACATTGCTTCTGAAGCATGCGCGCCGCACGATAAATTAAGTTGTCCTCAATTGATTCGAAGAACAACGAATTTGAAAACTGCCCATCGATGCTTAGTGATAATTTATCTGCCGGCATGATTGAAATCACATCACCAAATTCCGTAAACGCAAATAAGCTATCGAGTAGATGATAACCATCTTCACGTCGACCCGTGAGATGCAAATATAAATTGATTTTTGCAGGTGCAATGATTTTCATGCGAGAATTTTAACACTTACAACCGCAAGTGCTGCGATGCCTTCCGAGCGTCCAAGAAAACCCAATTTCTCTGTCGTCGTTGCTTTGATATTCACGCGCTCGGAATTTAATCCTAATAATTTTGCGAGATGCGTACGCATAATAGATTTATACGCGGTAATTTTAGGTTTTTCTGCAATTAGTGTAATATCCACATTGACTAAAATTGCACCGCGCGCGTGACACAATTCCAACGCATGCATCACAAATTGCGATGAATCTGCATTTTTCCATTTCGCATCATTTGGCGGAAAGTGTTCGCCGATATCACCTTGACCAATCGCGCCCAACATCGCGTCCACCAACGCATGCAAAACCACATCGCCATCTGAATGCGCAATCAATTGAAACCGACACGGAATCTGCACGCCGGCTTGCATAATGTGGTGATCGTGGTCGAGCGCTTCCAAGGCATGCACATCGAAGCCTTGGCCGGTTAAAAAATCGTATGTGGGGGATGAGTTCATAATGGCGATAGCCTATCACAGAAACCCGTTGCTTATCACCAGTTTTACTCGGAAGGTATAGACAGCAAGTAACCTTCAGAGTAAAATGCAGACCCATGGATATTATTAGCTTGTTACAAAACCCAGAAGGTAAAACGCTTGAATTCAAGCGGGATTTGTCTTCACCGCTCGGTGTTCTGCGTGCAATCGTCGCCTTTGCGAACACGGCAGGTGGTACAATTATTCTTGGGATCGAAGATAAAACTGAGCGTGTTCTCGGTATCGCAGAACCATTATTAGTCGAAGAAAAATTGATCAATTTAATCAGTGATCTTATTTTGCCGCAGATTTTGCCTGAAATCGAAGTAATTCCCTGGAGAAATAAATATTTATTAGTCATCCAGATATTTCCAAGTTCTGCTAAGCCACATTTTATGAAACAGCAGGGAATGGAAAATGGAACTTATATTCGTATAGGTTCTAGTAATCGCCTGGCGGATAAGGTCATGCAAGCTGAATTGAAGCGCATTAGATTCGAAGATTCATTTGATAGGCAGCCTGTCGCTGAATTGAACTCGGAAGAAATAGACTTCAGAGTAACTTCCGAGTTGTTTGCCTCATTGAAAAAACTGACAAAATCAGATTTAGTTTCTATGGATCTGATCGTTAATTACCAACATCAAAAAGCGCCTACTGTAGGTGGTGTCATTTTGTTTGGGAAAAACAGACTTAAATATTTCCCCGACGCTTGGATTCAAGTTGGCAGATTTTCAGGCATTACAAAAACGCACATTATCGATACGCAAGAAATTATTTCATATCCCATTGTAGCGATCGAGGACGTGATAGCATTTGTTAAAAAACATGCCATGCATGGTATTCAAATTGAAGGTGCGAGACATACTGAATCGTGGAGTTTGCCCTTAACTGCAATTCGAGAAGCAATGATTAATGCTGTTGTTCACGCAGATTATGCGCAACAAGGTGCTCCAATTCGTTTGGCAATTTTTGATGATCGAATTGAAATTGAAAATCCTGGAGTATTATTGTTTGGTTTAACAGTTGATGAAATTAAATTGGGCGTTTCTAAATTGAGAAATCGTGTTATTGGCCAAGTGTTTTATCGGTTGGGTTTAATTGAACGTTGGGGAAGTGGGATAAAACGTATCGTAGATTCATGTGTTGAATCCGGATTGCCTGAACCATTATTTGAAGAGATAGGCACGCATTTTAGAGTAACGTTATTTACACAGGCTAATAATACACAGGTAATTGGAAAACGAAAATCAGATCAGACAAATTATGATATTATTGCGACGTTAAAAAAATCTAATGGTTTGTCTACAAGTGAACTTGCTGAAGCTATTAAAAAATCACAGCGAACAACCCGTACTCGATTAATCTCCTTGATTGAAAAAGGGCTGGTTTATGCAGTGGGCACTGGAATAAATGATCCAGGTCGAAAATATTTTATTAAAAAATAAAGAACGCGCATGCATTAAAGAGATTTATCACATGACAAACAACAAAAAATACACCTGGGCAGTTGTCGGCGCAGGACCAGGTGGAATGACTGCAATTGGATTATTACTTGATGCCGGTGTTCCGTGCAAAGATATTTTATGGATTGATCCCTATTTTCAAGTCGGCGACTTCGGACGCTTGTGGGGTGAGGTAAATAGCAACACCCGTGTTGCGTTATTTCACGATTTTTTGCATGGCATTCACAGTTTTCAATACACGAAAAAGCCGCGCGAATTTCCGCTGGATGAGTTCGATAAAAATGGTTTTACGTTATTAAAATATGTAACGGATTCGTTAACATGGATCACTGAGCATTTGCGTGAAAAAGTGGTGACACAACAAACTGTGGTCAATGCATTATCGGTGGAAGAGGGCGCTTGGCAATTGCAAACTGATAATGGCCATTTTTATGCAGAAAAAGTGATTTTAGCAACGGGCTCGGAATCGAAATCATTGGATCATCCGAATGTGAAAAAAATCGATTTAGTGACTGCGTTATCGCCGAATGAATTACAAAAAACGGTCGAGAAAAATGATGTCGTTGCTGTGTTTGGCAGTTCGCATTCTGCGATGATTGTGATTCGAAATTTAGTGGAAGCGGGTGTGAAAAAAATTGTGAATTTTTATTTATCGCCGCTGAAATTTGCAGTTTTAATGGATGATTGGATTTTATATGATGACACCGGATTAAAAGGGGATACGGCTAAATGGGTGCGTGAAAATATTTCACAGCGATTATTGCCGAAAATTTCGCGATATTTAGCAACACCAGAAAATATCGATGCGCAATTATCGAGTTGTAATAAAGCGATCTACACAGTTGGATTTCAGCCGCGACACATCACCGTTGAAGGTGTTTCGTTGTCGCAATATGATACTTCTAATGGCATTATTGCACCGGGGTTATTTGGCATCGGTATTGGATTTCCTGTTGTGGTGACGGATCCATTCGGTCGCCGCGAGGCGAATGTCGGCTTGTGGAAATTTTTGAAAAACATGCGACGCACGTTGCCGTTGTGGGTAAAATACGGGCTTTGATCGAGCTCATGTAAAGGGAGATAAAAGTGGCCAAAAAATACGGAAAAAAAGCCCAGGAAGAAGTGAAAAAGGAAATGCATCTTTTCAAAGAAGGAAAAGCCCGTAGCGGTCCTAAACTTAAAAAAGTCAAAAGTCGCAAACAGGCCATCGCGATTGGTTTATCAAAAGCACGTAAAAAAGGCGCTAAAGTTCCAAAAAAACCTACCAAAAAAGGAGTGTGATTATGTTGGCCTGGGCTTTATTATTTTTTATTGTTGCTGTGATTGCCGCTGTTTTTGGATTTACAGGAATTGCTATTGCAGCTGCTGGTATTGCTAAAATTCTTTTTATTATTTTTCTGGTCATGTTTATCGCATCATTTCTTTTGTATGCAACCAGAACCACATTTGAATTATTGACGTGGGTTATAACCTTTTTAATTATCGCTATTATTGCAGGCGTTTTTGGTTTTACGGGTATTGCGGTTGCAATGGTAGAAATTGCGCGAATTATCTTTTTTATTTTCGTGGTGTTATTTGTTGTATCACTCGTGATGCACTTATTTGACAAACGTAACCTCCCTTGAAAAAGTTATGATAAATAAAAAAGCGCATATTACGCTTACGCAATATAAAAAAATGTATCGGGATTCAATCAAGAATGCCGATCGTTTTTGGGCAAAACAAGGCAATAAATTTATTCATTGGTTTTCTCCATGGAAAAAAATTTCTGGCGGTAGTTTAAAAAAACATAATGCGCGTTGGTTTATCGGTGGAAAATTAAATGCTTGTTACAATTGCGTGGATCGTCATCTTGAAACACGTACCAATCAAGCAGCGATTATTTGGCAAGGGGATGATCCCAGTGTTTCGCTAACAATTACTTATGGTGAACTGCATGATAAGGTGAGTCGATTTGCAAATGTCTTAAAAAAACAGGGTGTCAAAAAAGGAGACCGCGTTTGTATTTATTTGCCGATGATTCCTGAAATCATGATTAGTATGCTCGCTTGCGCACGTATTGGCGCAATTCATTCTGTAGTATTTGGTGGTTTTTCTTCAGACTCATTAAAAACCCGTATTCTGGATGCTGACTGCCGACTTGTGATCACTGCTGATGAAGGTGTACGCGGCGGTAAAATTATTCCCATTAAAAAAAATGCCGATAGCGCTTTAAAAAAATGTCCAAAAGTTAAAAAAGTAATTGTGATAAAGCGCACTGGTAATCACGTCACCATGCATCGAAAACGTGATATTTGGTATCATGATGCCGTCAAAGAAGTCGATGCAAAATGTCTGCCTAAAAAAATGGATGCCAATGATCCACTTTTTATTCTCTACACTTCAGGTTCAACCGGTAATCCCAAAGGCGTATTGCATACGATCGGCGGTTATTTATTATTTGTTACGATGAGTTTTAAAACTATTTTTAATTATCAGGATGGCGATATTTATTGGTGCACAGCTGATTTGGGTTGGATTACTGGCCATTCCTATTTGTTATATGGACCATTATCCAATGGTGCTACCACACTTTTATTTGAAGGCGTCCCGAGTTATCCCAATTTTTCACGGTACTGGGAAATTATTGATAAATACAAAGTCAATATTTTTTATACTGCGCCCACTGCCATTCGTTCATTGCGACATGAAGGTGATAAGTGGGTTAAAAAAACCAGTCGAAAAAGTCTTAAATTATTGGGAACAGTGGGCGAACCGATCAGTCCTGATGTTTGGAAATGGTATTATCAAGTGGTTGGAAATTCGAAATGCCCTATTGTCGACACCTGGTGGCAAACGGAAACAGGTGGCATTTTAATTTCACCACTGCCAAAGGTAACACCATTAAAACCGGGCTCAGCTGCTTGGCCTTTTTTTGGTATTGTGCCGGAAATCGTAGATGAAAAAGGAAAGATAATTAAAGATGCTACGCCCGGAAAATTAGTGATTAAGCAAGCCTGGCCCGGTTTTATGAAAACTATTTATGGTGACCACAAACGATTTGTTGATACCTATTTTAAAGAAGTGCCTGGGAAATATGTCACCGGCGATGGCGCTTATCGCGACAAAAAAGGTTATTTTTGGATTACGGGTCGCAACGATGATGTGATTAAAGTATCGGGGCATCGCATTGGTACGGGAGAAGTTGAAAGCGCTTTGCTTGCTGTTCCATCCGTTTCAGAAGCAGCAGTGGTTGCCATTCCCAATGACATAAAAGGCCAAGGTATTTTTGGCTTTATTGTCACAAAATCACGTAGGCAATCGGATGCACTAAAAAGACATTTGAATAATCATGTGCGTCATGTGATTGGACCCATTGCAACAATAGAAGAAATACAGTGGGTAAAATCACTTCCTAAAACACGTTCCGGAAAAATCATGCGCCGTATTTTACGAAAAATTGCAGGCAATGAGTTCGATGATTTGGGTGACACATCCACATTGGCGGATCCGAGTGTTGTCAATCAGTTAATCGCCGATCGAAAGAAAAAACTCACTGAATAAATAATATGAATCCAGGTAGTAGTTCCCCAAATATTCAAGACGCCGGAAGGTCTCAGCCCCTTTTGCCGTCTGCATTTCCTGATGCAACTATTGAGATATCACCAAGTGATCTTTCAACGGATCAGTTACTCGAACACTTGAATGCTATTATTGAACAAGTAAAAAATTCGGATCGAGATAGATCACCAAACGCAACTTCTGAATTGGAAGACAAACCGCCAACTTATGCACTTATCATTACCACTGTTTTATTAAGCGGACGAGCAATTTCCTGTACTTATCGCTACGTGACTACGAAGGATGGGTTGGAATTTATCTTTCAAGAAAAATTTGTGAATTCAGGTAATAAAAAATGGTCTATTCTTTTCACCAAAGTAGGCGCGACTTTATTTTGTGTGACGGATGCAATAATCACGATTATCAGCTCAAAAAATAGTGTGTCAGAATTGTATCGAATTCGTAGCGCAGTGAGTAAAAGTTTAAACTTGCTACGCGATGAGAACGGAAGCTTACCGCTTTGCCAGTTGTTTTTGTTGCCCGTATTATTGGGTGGTGGAATGATGGGTACTTGGTTTAAAGCGAACGTCGGTGTACTCACTGTTGCACGTGAGATTGTGTCATTAATAACGGCAAATCCTTCAGAATTTCTTGATTCCATACTTACTACATTTTCCGCTGTGGTGGGTTCCTGTTCAGCGCTTTGTTTTCTTGCTTTTCAGAGTAAACAAGCATTACATCAATTACGAATTAAACAAGCGTTGGATAAAAGTCCTTATTGGATAGAATATAAAAAACGAGAATACGTTCACATTTTTTTGAATCAGTTTGTTACTTTTCTCATTAGTCTTGCAATGACATTAATCACGGTGATGGCGACTTTTTATCAGAAGGGAAACTTCGATATCGATGCTAAAACGGCTTCAAAAGCGCTGGTTATTGCATTCTCAAATATGATTTTAAATACGTGGTTTACTACTGGACCTAATTTTTTGTATAAAACAATACAAGCGAATTATAAAGCGACAGTGAATAATAACGGTGACGCTTATCATGGAAATCGCATAGGGATTTTTTTGATACAGTGTTTCGGTTTTATTAGTTCCACAGGAAATTCGTTGGCCGTGTTTCCTGCCATTGTTCACGTACTACTTCAAATTTCGAAAAAAGAAAATATTGCCGATGAAAGTTTGGGTTACAGTATTGCAGCAATTGTGATTACCGCCCTTTTAGCAGTGCCTATGTTTTTGCGAGATTATGCGTACTATACAAAGTTGGTTCTTGAGTTATTATTCCCAAAGCCGATCCCATCCCCTGAAGCAACCGTCAATCCACTACCGCTAACGCGAGCGCCATCAACCAGCGGTTACTGGGCGCGATTTACGTCGTGGATTTGCCCATCGTCACCATCCGTCAATGAAGCTGTGCTGTCCGCGCCTAGAGTATTAGCGCTTCGTTAATACAGATTATTTTTTTTCAGTATCTCAACAAAAAAATGTTTTCCGAGTATGTTATACACTTCAGGATGTTGACGAATCACATTCAACGCGTCGATAAAATTTTTCTGAATTTCCGCATGCAGTAATTTCATGTTGCCTGAAATACTGGTTGCATAAATAATCGTATCTGACGCATCTCGCCACGCTAAGCGATTTCCATTTTCTTGACCAGGAAGATAAATGTAGCGCGCGGAATAGTGAACGCCATTTTTCTCAAATTCATATCCTACGGCAAAATACGGAACCATAAATCCACCGGGCAAATAATTTTTTTTCAAATATTCATCGGGTTTTATGAGATTCTTAAGATACACATTATTATTCATATATCGTAAATTATTTGGCGTAATACTTCGATATGCGGAACCAAACTCTGCGTAAATGGTAATATTATTTTTTAGCGGCACACGAATTTTTTGTGCCATATAATGAAATTGAGAATCGATTGTAGCATTCACACATCCGGCATGTGATTTACCCTTTAAAACACAATGATCGTTAGGTGTTGCGTCCCAAGGTGTATGCACGGTGGGTAGCGTAAAAGTGCCGTATTCATAATCTAAGTTGGGTACAGCAGGAAATGTTGTGCTAGATCCGTGGCAATCATCTGTGATCGTTCTGAATGGATCTGCACCGCCAGAACCCCAAATGCCATGTGCATGACAGGTAAAATTTGTTGTGTAAGGTTTTGGTAAAATCTCATTTATTCTTGCTGTGTTTTGTGGATGTTCTGCAATTGCAGCATCTCCATTGCTGTGTGAATATAAATAAAATTCTTGCGTATACATCGCATTAGTACTTGCAGGACCACCAGTAGTTCCGACTTGCATCAATTGACGATTACTACTTTTGTGATCGACAGTATCGCTTTCTGTACCCACCGCAAAAATAGGCACTTGCCATGTGTAGGATCCATTTTTTAAAACATGTGGGTCTAAATCAGAAACAACTTGTGTGCGAGTCGCAGTTCCGACTTTAATAAAAAAATTATTAATACCCGTGGGATTAATAAATTTAATTGCATCGTATTTAATCATTGTTTTAATTAATGGTTTATTATCTAGAGAAGTTACTGTAGGTGTTTCAAAATCGCCTGTTTCATGCGCTAAAAATGGTGCGACATAAGATCCATGATCCATAAATTGAATATTGCCACCAGTTAGATTTTTTCCGTGTAGCGTATAACCACTGGCGTCAATCGGCATCGATACATCAAATGAAACGTTTGCATGATTATCATCAGAATAGAGGGATGATGCATCAGTTGCAAAAGTATTTGTAATTGTTGCAGATACTATAACGAAAAATAATATATTTTTTATCATAAAAAATTGGTAACCCTTCCTGTCTTGATATTGACTAAATATAACTTATTTCCGTTGAGTACGACAACTCTGAAGTTCAACTTCAGAGTTGTCATGAACCTTCAAATTAGCAAGTGAATTCTAAGTCCAGCAATTCTTTCTTATGTGCAATACCACTCGAATATCCGCCCATATTGCCGGATGAACAAACGACACGGTGGCATGGAATGATAATGCAAATCGGATTGCTACCGTTTGCTGACCCGACAGCGCGACAGGCTTTTGGATTGCGAATCTCGATCGCAATTTCTTTATAACTGCGTGTATCACCGTAGGGAATTTTGCATAACGCAGCCCATACTTTTTTCTGAAATTCTGTGCCGTTAGGTGCAAGTGGCAGATCAAATTTTTTCAATTTACCCAGAAAATAAGCGGATAATTGATCGGATGCGATTTTTAAAATATCAGAACCCGTCTTCGAAATTTTTTTCTCATCGGTAAAGCAACATTCAATCAGCGCATTTTCATTCGCTGCGAGTTTGAGAAATCCAAACGGTGTTTTCATGATCGTCGATGTGTGCATAAAATCATTTCCCAAAATTGATTGTCAGACACGATAACATTGACGGCCAAAAAAACAACACCGGGTTTTCAAAAAGTGGCCGTATTTATTGATTTTTGGCCGTATTCAAGGTATTTTGGCCGTATACTCTCTATTTTGGCCGTATTTATGGATAATAATCAAAAAAAAGTAGCCGTATTAACGGCATTACGTAAGCAGTTACAACCTATTCCCTTGCCAGAATTGTTAAAAGTTTTAGGATCTGGGTTTGCAGAACGTAGCGTGCGACGCTGGTTGAACGAGCTGGTGCTGAGTGGGCAAGTTGAAAAAATCGGGCAAAAACGTGGAACTAGTTATCGAGCAATTGTTGAAAATAAAAATGCGACGATTTCCGTAGGAAAATCATTTGAGTTTAGTCGGCATGTTCAAGCTGCATTGGAACAAATTAATAGACCACTGTTTCAGCGCAACCCAATCGCTTATAACACATCGTGGATTGATGCTTATCAACCGAATCACACATTTTATTTGACTGCTGAGCAGCGCAATCAACTAAAAAGTACGGGAAAACCAGAATTAGATGAAACACCTGCAGGAACTTATGCGCGAAAAATTTATAATCGTTTATTGATAGAGTTATCTTACAACTCGTCACGATTAGAAGGTAATACGTATACGCTCGGGGAAACCGAAAAATTAATTATGGAAGGTGTGGATAGCACTGGAAAATTAGATTCTGAAAAAATGATGATTTTAAATCATAAAGAAGCGATACGATACTTAGTCGACAATGGTGCTAAATTAGAAATAAATTTCAATACGATTTGTACCTTGCATTATTTATTATCTGATGGATTAATTTTGGCAAAAGAATCTGGAAAAATAAGAGATCATAGCGTTAAAATCGGTGGTTCAACTTATTTGCCCATGGATGATCAAGTTCGTCTTACAAAACAATTAACTCATATTTGCGAGATTGCTAATAAAATTTTGGATCCGCATGAACAAAGTTTTTTTCTGTTGGTCCATATTGCTTATTTGCAGACATTTACTGATGTCAATAAAAGGACGGCGCGATTAAGCGCAAACATTCCTTTAATACAACATAATTTATTTCCGATTTCATTTAATGAAATTGGAAAGAATGATTATATTTCTGCGATGATCGCTATTTACGAATTAAACGATGTACAGATTCTGGCAGAGCTTTATACGTTTTCATGTTTATATACTGCGAAAGAATATGCGGCTTTGGTTGATTCAATGGGTCTTAATGAAGCACGTATTCGTTTTCGTAAAGAGCTAAGAAGTATTTTGCGAGATATTATTTTAAAAAGATTATCAAAAAAATCAATGCAAAAATATATTGAAAATACAGTTCAAGATATTATTCCATCTACTTTCCAAGCAGAATGTATTAATGTGATTTATGAAGAAATTGAGAACATGGGACCTGAGCGCATTCATGGCTTGGGAGTGACGCAGCAAGAATTGAATGCGTGGATGAAGCAGAAAAATTAATTCGTACATGTTCCTAAGGAAAAATAAATGCTTAATACTATCTGGCTCGCAATGATGGTCACTGCAGTAGTCGTTGGATTATTCACCGGAAAAATTCCTGCCGTGATTTTATCGGTGACGGATAGCGCGAAATTTGCATTCACACTAGCGCTTGGTTTAACCGGCGTGATGGCATTATGGTTGGGCATTATGCGTATTGCAGAAATGTCGGGATTACTCGAGAAAATCACGCATTGCTTGCAGCCGGTGTTACGAAAAATTTTTCCAGAGATTCCGAAAGATGATCCAGCGTTGGCTGTGATTGCGATGAATTTTGCAGCAATGTCATTAGGTTTAACGAATGCATCAACACCATTTGGATTGCGCGCAATGGAAGCATTAGAGAAATTAAATCCACATCCAGGAACAGCAACGAATGCGATGTGTCGATTTATCGCATTACACAGCAGTAATTTGCAATTAATGCCAACGACAGCGATTGCATTACTTGCAGCGAGCGGTGCGACAAATCCAACAGATATTGTTGCGCCATTATTATTAAGTGCCGTGTGTTCGATTGCTGCAGCGATTGTGTTTTCAAAATTATTCGAAAAAATTCGCAAGCCCGTCGCAATCACTGAAACGTCAGGAGAAATAGCATGATGCTTTCTTCGATCTGTGACCAAGCAGGAAATGTGCTAATTCTGCTGTTTTTAGTGGGAATCCCTGCGTATGCGTTTTATAAAAAAGTGCCGATTTATAATACGTTTGTTGAAGGTGCTAAAGATGGATTTCCGATTTTTTTACGTATTTTTCCATATATGTTGGCCATGCTCGTTGCCATCGGCATGTTACGCGCATCGGGTGCATTTGATTTGTTGAATCATGTGTTATCACCCGCACTAAATAAAATGGGCATTCCGCTGGAAATTATTCCGATTGCCTTAGTTCGACCTTTTTCAGCGAGTGCCGCGATGGGTGTGCTTGCGGATTTATTGCATACGCAAGGTGGTAATGCCTATGTCTCGCATTTAGGTGCTATTGTGTCGAATTCTGCAGATACAACGTTCTATATCGCCGTGATTTATTTTGGCGCTGCCAATATTCGCAACACGCGTCATGCGATTCCCGTGAGCATTTTAGTGGATCTGGTCGCGATGTGTTCTGCTATTTTTTTCGCACATTGGTTGTTGCGCTAAATGAAAAATGCCGCAGAAAATACGGAAAATCATAGACTCGAATCATTGCTCGCAACGAGCGCTGCGCGACATCCGCAATTCACGGCGATTGTAGAATGGAGTGGATATCAATGGCTAGAAATCACGAATGAATCTCTCGCGCAACAATCAAAAGAGTTTGCAGCGCAATTACTTCACCATGGTTTAAAACCAGGTGAACGCGTGATTGTGATGTCGCACAATCGGATTCAAGCGGTGATTGCGCTGTGGGGAGTTTGGATTGCGAAGGGCACAGTTGTTTTAATTGATCCTGATTTACCGGAATCTGCACGATTCAATCAATGCGAAATTGCTGACGTACGTTTTGCAGTGACGGATCAACATGCTATCAATTTGCAATATCTTATTGTAATCACCGATCATGGATTTAAGTGGCAAGAAAACGAAGGCGCATTATCACAAACTATTTTTGATGATTGTGAAGCCGATATCGCCGCAATTATTTTCACCTCAGGAACAACAGGTGATTATAAAGGCGTGATGCTAACGCACCGTAATTTTGGCTATTTAAGCAAAAAATATAGTGATTTAGAAGAACCACTGAAAACAGCACTTAGCGTTTTACCCTTATTTCATGTCGCTGGATTATTCTCCGGTATTTTGCAGCCGTTAATATTAAATAACCGCGTGGTCATGTTTCGTAAAATGACGAGCGATGCGTTGCAAGATGCTTTTTTAAAATATCAACCAGAAACGTTAATTACTGTGCCACGTTTGCTTGAAGTGCTGGATCAAAAAATAATATCAGCAATAAAAGATAAAAGTGTCATTCTGCAATGGGTATTTCATAGCCTTATACATTTATCTTATTTTTTACAGCGATATTTGCACATTAATCTGGGAAAAATATTATTTCGATATGTCCTAAAAAAATTTGGTGGAAAACTAAAAACTATTTTATGCGGTTCAGCGCATTTATCTTCAACACTACAAAAACGATTTTTATCGTATGGATTGATAGTACGGTGTTCTTATGGATTAACTGAAACAACGGGTGGTATTACATTAACAAAACCGTCGTATCGATTTCAATCGGAAACGGTAGGCCAATGTGTCGATCAAAATGATTTAACCATTAATAATGGGGAAATTATTTATAAAGGTGATGCATTAATGTCTGGATATTTTCGAGATAACCATGCAACGAAGACAGCCATTATTGACGGATATTTTTATACAAGGGATTTGGGTAGACTCGATCGTCATAATAATTTGTTTATTACAGGCAGGCTAAAAGAATTAATTGTATTTTCAGATGGCAAAAAAGCAATGCCAGAACAAATTGAAATGCAATATAAAACGATAGTTGGAATTGCAGAGTGCGCGGTGTTTGGTGTTGAAAATCTAGCGGTAATAGCATTTGTACCAACAGAAAATAGTGATGTTCAATTGATCACGCAAAAAATATTTCAACGTGCAACAGAGTTAAAATCACCGTATAAAATTTCAGATGTGATGGTGATGAGTGAGCTACCACGTTCAAATACATTAAAAATAAAGCGCTATGAATTGTTCATTAAATATCAAAGGCATTTCGGAAGCTCGTTCGTGAGAGCGAGCGTAGATTCCAGTCAATTAGAGAAAAAAATAATAGCATGTTTTCAGGTTGTGTTACCTGATAAAAAAAAATCTATAACTGAAAATATTACTTTTGCAGAATTGGGTATTGATTCACTCACAGCAGCGCGATTGTGTGAAGTGATTAATGCAAAATTACATTTAAATTTGCAACCGACCACATTTTGGTTTTCACATAATATTCGTGAGTTGTGTCATTCGTCATTTGAACATAACAATTCAATCCAACCACTGGGTATTGCAAAAAACACACAAGAACCTATCGCGATTATTGCCGTCGATGGCATATTTCCGATGGCGCGGATGATTGATCTTTTCTGGAATAATTTAATTGATGGAAAAGATGCGATTACCAAAATACCACTTTCACGCTGGAATTATAGAGATTATTACGATCCATATTTGTTAGCGCCTGGAAAAATAAATTCACAGTTTGGTGGATTTATTGATTTGCCCGATGATTTTAATTATGAACAATTTGGCATAAAACAGCGTATTGCGGAATCAATAGATCCGCAGCAGAAAATTTTATTGATGTTGACGAAACGATTATTGGAAAATTATTCGGGTAAAAATGCAATTGATCAATGGCAGGGCAGTAATACAGGATTTTTTATTGGCGCAGGTTTTCCCGATTTTATGTTATCGCAAATGCAGCATTTACCGCTCACACAAATTAATCCCTATTCGGGTATTGGTATGGCGGATGTGTCGTTGAGTGCTCGTGTTGCATTTCATTTTGGTTTTGAAGGTCCAGCAATGGTGATTAAAACGGCTTGCTCATCTTCATTAGTTGCAGTGCATCAAGCTGTACGCGCATTGCAAGCGGGTGATTGTGATGTTGGGATTGCTGGTGGCATCAATCTGATTCAGATTCCAGAAGTCAGTATTTGTTTAACGAAAGGCGGATTTTTATCGCCCGATGGTCGATGCAAAACATTTGATGCGGATGCGAATGGCTATGTCAGAAGTGAAGGTTGTGGCATGGTATTATTAAAACGCTATTCGGATGCGGTGCGTGATCACGATAAAATACTGAGCGTGATTGTCGGTTCAGCGATAAATCAAGATGGTGCAAGCAACGGTATTACAGCACCGAACGGAAAATCACAAATTGTGTGTTATCGAAAAGCACTAGAAAATGCGAGAATTCCTGCCGAAAAAGTGCAATATGTTGAAGCGCATGGTAGTGGTACGCAATTGGGTGACGCGATTGAAATGCAATCGATACAAGCGGTTTACGATCAGAATCGATCGAATAAATTATATGTGGGTGCAGTGAAATCATCCATTGGACATTGCGAATCCGCGGCAGGAATTGCGGGTTTAATTAAAACGATTGACGTGTTGAATCACCAGATTATTCCGCCGAATTTACATTATCAAAAACAAAATTCCAATATCTCATTCGAAAAATCAGCGGTTCAGTTACCGAAAAAAATAATGCATTTTGAAACGCCTTGTGATTATGCTGCAGTTAGTTCTTTTGGCATTGCTGGCACGAATGTGCATATGATTATTTCACGCGCGTTTGCACGTCATCCCACTTCTTAATTTGCCAGGTTGTTCTAACAGTGGCGATCAAGGTATGATCTTCATCCTTAATTTCAGTCGTAATAGTCTCGATTGTTTTTCCATCATCAGATAAAGCCTGTAAAACACGGGTTTTTTGCGTGTCTGTTATTGAAGCGGTCGCAATAATATTTTTTTTCGCTTGATAGTGATACTGAATATCCAGATGTGACATGATCACGCGATATTCTTTGGGAGAAAAATGCGTCATTAATGCTAACCCAGCCGCGAGTTCGCCAACCGTTGCAATAGCGCACGCATGAATGCCGCGCACATGATTGAAGTTTTTTTTGTGATAGGGTGCAAACGTTTGCACGAGTGAAGGTGTGATTTTAATCACTTGAAATCCGTGCGGTTTATTAAATCGCACTGAATGATTCATGACGCGATTGAGTAACCACAAATGTTTTTTTGAGCTTTGTGATTTTTGAATTAAATTATAAAGCAGTTCCATTGCAGCTTCCATTCGATACTTGTTAGTACGTTCCCTCTCCCTTTTAGGGAGAGGGCCAGGGTGAGGGTTTTCTATTAAGATTTTTTGACAGAGATCAAATCCACTTTAAAAATCAACGTTTCATTCGGACCAATCGCGCCCATCGAACCTTGTTTTCCGTACGCTAAATTCGATGGAATGTATAACATCCACGTTGCACCTGGTTGCATTAATTGTAATGCTTGTTGCCATCCTTGAATCACTTGGCCGACTCTGAACGTAGCAGGTTGGTGACGTTGATATGAACTATCAAATATTTTGCCATTAATTAATTTACCTTCATAATTTACAGTGACGGTTTCAGCGGCGGTTGGCATGGAACCTTTACCTGGTGTAATAATTTTATATTGTAACCCAGAAGGTAATGTGACAACGCCAGGTTCTTTCGCATTTTTAGCTAAAAAAGCTTCGCCATCTTTCAAGTTGTTTTCAGCGACTTCAGTATATTTTTGTTGCATTTTTTTCACCATTTTTTTTTGCATTGCGGTTAATACAGTTTGCATTTCTTGCTCGGTCATCGCAGGTGTTTTGATGTTGTATCCATCTTCCAATCCTTGTGAAAAGTCTGCGGTGTTAATAGTAACATCGCGCGCTTTCATCGCTTGACCGGTTTTAAATCCCATCGCGTACGATACTTTTGCTGACTCTGTATCTAATGTCAGTTTAGTCGTCGTTGCTGCAAAAGGTGCAGTACAAACGAGTGTTAACGCAAGCGTTGGTAACACGAGTTTCATTGTTTTCATGTGAAGTCCTTCTCAAAAAGTCAAAATAAAAAACGGTATGATACCTAATTACAATTATTCTGTATATTAAAACTAACCCGCATCCCCAACCAACGTCATCGCATTTTCATTTTGATATAATGCAAATTGCTGTTCAGTTGCTTCTGTGCGTAAACGACAATAAATCGCCAGATAAAAAATCACGACACTGAACACACCAATCACTAAAAAATCCCAACCGAATGGTAATAAATTTTTTCCGCCACCATAACTGCCGAAATACGAAATCGTAAAAAGTCCCGCTAAATACGGCACTAACCACAGCATCGCTTTAAAATGAAAACCATTTTCGTAACTTTTACGTTTGCGATAATAGGCAATCACAAAAATAATTAATCCCACTGCAATCGCGATCATCAATTTCCAAATGGTATTCCAACCCGTCCAATAACTAATTAGATTACAAAAATAAAATGCGCACAAACTTAAAAATGTGCTAGCCGGCAAGCGAAATGTGCGTTTCACATTAGGCATTTGTTTTCGTAATGATACCAATGCAATCGGTCCCATCGCATACGAAATCACGACCGCAGACACCAAAAAGCTCACCATGTTCTGCCAACCCGGTAGCGGCAAAAACAAAAATAATCCGACGAAAAAATTAAAAAAAATCGCGGCAATCGGAAAATGATTTTTACTCGTGCGTGATAAAAACGCGGGCAAATAGCCATTTTTACTCATCGCGTAAATAATTCTTGAAGTCGATGTCACATAAATTAATCCAGCACCGAGTGGCGAAACCGCAGCGTCGATTAATAATAATTTTACTAACCACGCGATGCCCAGCATGATTGCAATGCCCACAAACGGTCCGACATCATGCGAAAAATTTAAATGCGCCCACCCTTGTTTTAAACTTTCATGATCGAGCGCGCCGATAAATGCGACTTGGAGGCCTAAATACAGTAATAAACATACAACAACTGATCCCACAATCGCGAGCGGAATCGCGACCTGCGGATTTTTCGTTTCGCCCGCGAGTTCGACACCATGTTTAAATCCCGTAAATGCAAACGCAATACCACCCGTCGCCACCGCACTTAAAATCGCTTCCCAATCATGTGTGGTATTCGCATGTAATGCGCCCGCAAAATTCAGCGGATGAAATTGCGTTTTAATCAGCATCAAAATCGTTAACACAATCACGAGAAATTTAAACGCAAAAATAAAAAAATTAAATCGAATAAAGCCTTTAAAACTCGCGATATTTAATACGCATAGTCCAAACATAATTAACGTCGCGAAAAATAATCCGATATGACTTAACACGGGCGTGCTATTCACCATATGCATGAGCGAGGGAAAATACGTCGACATATATTGCAGCACCGCTTGCACTTCAATCGGCGGCATCGTCACGCACGACAACCATGACACCCAACTAATCACAAATCCCACCGCAACGCCTTGCGTTAATTGTGCAAAACGCGTTGTGCCACCGGCGATCGGTAAAATCGTTGATAATTCCGCAAACGTAAGCGCAATAATAATGGTTGCAAAACCGCCTAAAATCCACGAAATAATCGCAGCACTGCCCGCAATTTTCGCCGCATATAATGGCGCGAACAACCACGCCGATCCGATAATGCCATTAATGCTGAGCAACAACATGTTCGCAGGAGAAAAGCGGCGGTCTAGCATAATTAAAATCTCTTTTATTAAGAAGCTGCTGGTCGTGGTGTCGTTACCACTGTTGGTGGTGCCTCACAGTCGGAGTCTGAAGCAATTCCCGAAAATAATCCAGCGGCTGCGGTTGGAGGTCGATAGGGAAAGGCTAATTCAAACAATTCACGATATTGTTCTGAAGATAAATTTTTTACAAGACAGCACTGATCAAAAATAGTCGCAGAAGGATTTAATTTTTTCGCATAATACAGCGTCAATTGTACAAAGGACTCACTACTGATGCGTGGCTTTATCACAACAATTTGATTTTGAATACTGCGAATTTTTTGATAAATTTCCCTTTCTTTTGGCATGGAAAATTTGTTAGCGAGTAATTTTATACTAAGCGCATCGCATTGCTGCTTGATCGCTTCACCTAACTTTTTTTCAAGTTCGTTGAAATTAAATAATAGTTGAAACTGATTCAGTTTATCACGCTCCAGTTTTACGGAATTGTGATTTTTATACATGTCAGAAACTGCAAATGCGGCTGTCGCATAAATAACTGCTCTTCGTGCAACTGAATCCGTTCTGTCGAAATTGATGATGTTCCAAGCGATGTGTGTGCGTAGTTGTTTATCCGATTGATAGTTGGGATAGCATGTGACATCGCCACCACACTGGACAAAGCCTTCTACTAAACGTTCACGGGTGAGCTGAATCCTGATTGGATTTGGCGGAGATTGATGTAAAACAAATAAATGGCAGATATAGTTGGGCTTCGCCAACCCCGAACGACGATTGCCGAGTTTTTCAGGACTCACAACAATACCCTCTTCGAATATTGAATCTTCAAAACTAACTGTGTCTAATTTATCTTCAGCGAATCGGGTTGTTTTTTTAAACGTGCAATTTTTAAAATCGCAATTGGATAAATTGATTGTCCTCAGATCAATAAAATCAGGAAAATCAAAAGTGCATTCGTCAAAAACAATGCGTTCGTTTTCGGAGTCGGGAGATCTTAATTGAGCTAATAAATCTTGAAATTTTTTTAGAGACTGAATCATCGCATCGCGCATAACTACCCCTGTATCTTTGATTAGCATGGTATAGGTGGTTGAATCAATGGTCAATATTTTGACCATTTACGGCTCCTAAAACGCCAATTCGACCATTTTTCCTTAATAATACGATAAGAATCATGGTCTATACTGGTGATATTAGTAGTAAAAAGTTTGAGGAGGAAGGTATGCCAATATCAACACCATCGAGCGCGGAATTAAATATCCTTAGAGATTTCCTTAAGAGTAGATTTCAAGAGCTTATTAATGAACATCCAAGTGAACGCTGGAGGATGATGCAATTAATTGAAAAGCTTGGGAAAAATTTGGGCGACAATGCCACGGATCGAGATCGAACTATTGACTGGACTAAGATAGTGACAGTGATGTCAATGTTTGAGAATATTTATTTTACTACGCAAGAGTGGGGCGAGAAATTTGGGTATTTTTTGGGGTTGAATAATGCGTCTGGGGGTTCTTCTCGCGCTTTTGATAAAGCGCTTCATGGGCCATTCCCTACAAGTCAGACTGGCACTTGGTCGGCCCGGGAACACTTCGAACATATATTGAAACCGGTGCGAGAGAATCTGGGTATAAACGATAATAAAGTAGCTGATGAAGTAAAAAATATTGGTAGTTATCCTAATCTACAGGATCCCGCAGGACGCTGGATAGCTTTTAAAAACTATCTTATATCATCGGAAAATGCAAAAGGAATAAATCTGCGTACTGATTTTATAAATGCACTTAACAGTATAGCTGATGAGAGTTTAGGGAATGATCCTGGTAAACAAGCTTTGCTTGAGGCGTATGATAGGAATTATGTTGTTAATGACACAACGAAAACAATGCTAATAACGTTAAACAATCTTGACCAAGATAAAACTAAAGATTTCAGATTTTGGTCCGACTTTCACAATCAATTTCTTGCCGCGGTTAAAGAATATCAAGGTGAATCACCACTACCGATGACAACTCCAGGCGCAGCGCCAGCCGCAGTCAGTGGCGAAGAACCTGTATCAGCAGCACGAGGCGGCGCTGCAGGAAAACTTCGCGCAGTGAGAATACGTGAAGAGCTGGAGAAAATGGAGTTAACGACCCCAGTGACGGCATATCAAAAAAAGCAATTATTTATTCTGGCAGCTGCGATTGTTAACACAAGTTGGGGAATGGATTACTCAACAGAACTAAAAAACTTAGTACTGGAAAAAACCAAATTTACATATGGTATAGAACCACTCCGAGCCGACACTGCGCTCAACGATAAACTCAATAAAATTGATCTTAATGCTGCAATTACTGAGAAAAGAGCTGAGTGGGAAGCAAGTCGAAAAATTTCTGATTCTTCTCCTCTCCCGCCCAATTGTCACGCCTCGTTATTAACAATTGTTAACCGCTATATTGCGGTAAAAGAAAACGAGCTCTCAGGAAAATCAGACGATGAAAAAAACAAAGACGAAGGCCTTGTCCGTGCAAAACACCTTCAAGCAGCGCTTGAAAGTATTAGTCCCAATGATCCCGAATTAAAACGCAAGTTGTTTCAATTGGCGTATTTGCTGACGTTGAGTTATAGAACAGGTTCTTTTGCTGGTGCACTCAAGGACAGCGTCTTAGCAACACTTGGTTGGACGGAAAGTGCGTTGAGAGCGGCAGTTGAAGATCCAGCAAATGTGCATTTGTTTGGGCATTTGTTTTTTAATTCTGATGGAATAATGTCTGAATTGACTGAATTGACGGCAAGACAAATTGCATCTGCTCATGCGGATAGAATTTTTAAACGAGATGATGTTCCTAGCGTTGCAAGCGCTCAGAAAGCTGATGAACTGCCTACACAAATATTAGTAGATGGTGTGACGGAGGCATTCGAACGCAAAGACGTCCAAAGTCCTGCTGCGCAATATAAGCAGATCAAAAATTCTTTGCTTGGAGGGATAACATCATACGCAACAGCCAACCTGGCTTCATCTATAGATGCAACCACCAATCGCGTGAAGCCAACCAGATTGATTGGAAACGAACTTGGCCACGCACGTGCGAATAATTTATTAGCGGAGATTGAACGTATAGATCAACCAACAACACTTACTGTTGATGAAAAAATCAAAGCACTCACCACATTAAAATGCGCGGTTGTTTTTAAAACAAGTTCAGGAGATTTGAGAGACAAAATACTCGGGCTGAATCCTAATGCAAAATCGCTGCTTAAAAAATCGCAAGAAGACGCAGGCATTTCAGACTACGAACTCTGGCAAAAAGCCCGCGAAATAAACGCATTAGCCAGAGTGCCCGATTGGGCTGCATTCAAAGAACAAGTGTTGGGTGCGATCGATGCTTATATTAGAACTGGTGATACTTTTATTAGTGTCAATCAAGATATGACTGTTCGAGGAAATTTTCTTCTCGCGCTAGACACTGAAAAGCAAATCCGAGCGTTGCAGCCAATGTCCAATGGCAATTTTTCTCATAGCGCTCAATATCAAATGCTCTTTCTTGCGAGAGCGATGATGATGCAGCGGATTCCAGGATTGGAGCATTCGATCTTGGCATTGATTTCAGAAAGCGGGCTTGATGAGACGTCTTTCAGAAAATTGGAGGATCAATATGGGACTGATGTCTTAGCAGCAGAGGGTGCGGGAATATTGCGGACAGTTGGTCGTAACTACTGTAACTTACGCTATCATCAAATAAAATTAACCTCCGCTGTCGAATTATTGTTGATGGGAAATAATGAGCCTGAAAGGCAAAATGTGGCGACACTTTTAGCTGAGCTACGCGGATTTGAGCGTCAGCTGCTTGCAGGTAATGGCATTGTAACTACTGAAATAAGTCAGCGCTGGGACACACTGACCGGTGAACGCAGTGCACACCGAGCAATAGTTGTTGAGGCGCTGATGGGGAAAAAAGCTAGCGACGATCTTACGTCTGTTCAGATGCAGGAATTTCCCAATAATACATCCTTTGGCAGCGCCGCTGCAGCACGAGGCTCAGAATCAGGTAGTGCTGCTGCTGCTGCCGCCGAACCTGCACCCGTAAATTCCGTCGAAATACGCTCACAATTATTTCTAAATCTCCGAAAAAACTTATCAAAAGCGGTGGACAGTTACATTAAGGCCGACGAGGGCGGTTACTTTGGTCCAGGTAAACTTCGCGCCAAGAATTTCAAAGTAGCTTTAGAAGCGATTCCCAACCCCATGACCGAAAAAGATCATCGATATTTGGTGCTGTTGGCAGCTGCGGTGACGGCTCAGCAGGGACACCAACCATCAACAAAACTTCGCCAAAGGGTTCTGCATTTTACCGGAATGACTGATGATAAGATTCATCAATTGCAGGCTGATCTGAAGATCGATGATAATGTTCGGAATGCTGTGGTGAATCTCTTGATGACAGATCGAAGCTTGGGTTTTGGTTGGGATGAGTTTAGGGCCAATATAACGGCCGCTGTTAGCAGCTACGAACCCGCAGTGTTAAGCCCAGGGGACACTAGAAAATTGAATCTGCAAACTGAGCTCACCAAAATTTCAAACGATGCTGCGAGCAATCTGGTTACCCAACGTCAACTTGCTGTGCTGGTTTGTGCGGTGATCGCGTTAGACTCAGGAACATTAA
>Ga0207150_1012_pt1 | contig 70480 bp, 66 predicted proteins | sample Alteio_BWMinHeat_32_FD_153526 | JGI IMG/M metagenome (GOLD analysis project Ga0207150, IMG submission 153526) | Enriched cells from forest soil in Barre Woods Harvard Forest LTER site, Petersham, Massachusetts, United States -... | ecosystem: Environmental > Terrestrial > Soil > Temperate forest >...
AAATCTTTCGCAGCAACAAATTTTACAGCTGTATATGGTGACAGGTGGCGTAGCACATTATTTACGAGCAGTAAAAAAAGGGTTATCTGCCATTCAAAACATCAATAAACTATGCTTTCAACATGGTGGTTTGTTGCTCGATGAATTTGAAAAATTATTCCGATCTTTATATGAAGATGCGACGACATATATAAAAATAATCCGAGTGATTGCAAAAAACACCGGTGGCATTAGTCGTGAAAAATTAATTTCATCTTTGCGAAAAATATCTAGCGGCGGCACATTAAATCATAAAATTAAAAGTTTAGAAGAAGCTGGTTTTATTTCAACATTTATACCATTAGGTCACACAAAACGAGGGGTTTATTATCGCGTCATTGATGAATATGTTTTATTTTATTTAGCTTGGATTGAACCATTTCGCAAAAACACAAGAGGCGAAACACCTGAAGATGGACACTATTGGTCGAATCAAATTCATACACCCACTTATTATGCGTGGGCAGGATATGCATTCGAAGCCGTTTGTTTTAAACATATCGGACCCATTAAAAAGGCATTGAATCTTGATCGGATATCATGCGGATATGGTGATTGGCGATACTCTCCGGTCAACCCTCAAGACCAAGGTGCGCAAATCGATCTTTTATTTGACCGCGATGATGATTGCGTTACGCTGTGTGAAATAAAAAATACGGATAAGCCATTTCTAGTTACAAAAGAATATGCGAAAATACTCGACAATAAAAAACAAATTTATATCACTCAAACTCGGACGCGCAAACAAATAATGATGGTGCTCATTTCTAATAAGGGTGCTGTTGAGAATAATTACTACAAAAAAATATTTTCAAGTTGTGTTACAGCAGAAGATCTATTTAAATAATCAGTAACAGCTACACCCTGTAGATAGAAACGTCACTGTTGTGCGCTTTTTTGCGATAAATCTCGTTAAAATGCTCGATGGGCTGATCAGCACACCTGCGCTTTTAACTCAATTTATCGCAAAAAATCGCATCAACATCGACGTTTTACCAATTCAAGCAACGAGGCCTGATCTGTTACAATAATCACTATTTTATTTTTTTCCAGATTAATTTCTTCAACGCATACACAATCACGAAAAAAATCGCGAGAAAGAGTAATACATAAATACCGATTGATTTACGTTCACGGGCATGGGGATCACTTGCATATACTAAGAAATTCACAAGATCGCGCGTCGTGTCATCGAATTCTTCCGGTGTTTGTGTACCCGACTGCACGAGTTTTAACACTTGATAATAGTGCGGTTTGTTGTCGCCAAAAATTGGCGTGATTATTTCACGCTCGGGTTCGCGCTCTTGAACGCCTTGCATCGCCGCGAAAATATTCGTCATCATCGTGTTGGGCACCAATAAATTATTAAATCCGGTCGGACGCGAGGGATCTTTGTAAAACGAATGCATATACGTATATAACCAATCTGCACCACGCACGCGCGCTTCCAAACTTAAATCCGGCGGCACGACATTCATTAACCATTCTTTTTGATTGATCGGCATTTTGTCGAGTGTAATTCCTGATTCGCGCGCGAATTTATTGTTTTCCAAATATTTCGCTGTATGACACATCATACAGGTGCCTGCAAATAATTTTGCGCCACGCAATATTGATGCACGATCACGTGCGCTGATGTTGACGTGTTCGAGGGTGATAGGTGTTTCGTCTGCAAAAACAGCATTAGAAATTAATAATGTGGCCATAACAAAAACTGCGATACAAAAAAAATATACTATTCTTCCCACACTCCCACTCCCACTCCCACTCACACTCCCACTCACACTCCCACTCCCACTCACACTTTACTATAAAACGGCATCGTCAAAAAAAATAAATAATAAAACGCTGTAAAAATACGCGAAAAAAGAATGTTTGTATCGGTTAAATTTTCGGTGCCACAAAATCCCAATCCGACAAAACTAATGACAAAAATAGTTAATGCGATTTTTGTTAGTATTCCACGATGACGAATTGATTTGATTTTGCTGCGATCTAACCATGGTAAAAAAAATAATAGAACAATCGCACCAGCGCTCAAACTAACACCCATTAATTTATTGGGAATCGCGCGCAATATGGAATAATACGGCGCTAAATACCACGGTGGTGCAATATGCAACGGCGTGACCAATGGATTTGCCGGCGTGAAATTGGCTGGCTCTAAAAAATATCCGTGCATGGTTGGTGCGTAAAATACGATGAAGAAAAATACAAATAAAAAAACAATCACGCCCGATAAATCTTTTATTGTGTAATACGGATGAAACGGAATTTTTTCTACATCACGTCCAGTGGGATTATTCGAACCCACATGATGCAACGCAACAATATGCGCCCACACCAAAAAAATAATCATCAACGGAATCGCAATCACATGAAACGCGAAAAACCGATGCAATGTCACACCCGACACACTGTAATCGCCTTGCAACCACACGACAATTTGTTTTCCAATGAATGGAACTACGGAAAAAACGGTGATTAATACTTTAATCGCCCAGAAAGACATTTGTCCCCACGGCAACACATAACCACTCGCGGATTCAATTAATAAAACAACATACAGCAACATGCCGATGATCCACAATAATTCACGCGGTGCTTTGAATGAGCCATACATAATGCTGCGATACATGTGTAAATAAATCACGATGAAAAATGCGGATGCACCAACGGCGTGCATGTATCGCAACAACCAACCAAACGGCACATCACGCATGATGTGTTCGACAGAAGAAAATGCATCGGCAGAAGTTGGCGTGTAAATCATCGCCAACCAAATGCCCGTGACAATTTGATTCACTAAAACAAGCAATGAAAACACACCGAAAAAATACCAGAAATTTAAATTTCTTGGTGTGAGATATTGGCGAGCGTTTTTATTCCAGATTTCTCTCAGCGGAAATCGCGCGTTAATCCACGCAGAAAGTTTGTAACTATTCAGCATCTTCCTAGGAGGTTCATTTTTGCGCTCTTTTTTGTGAAAAATTTTAAAAAATTGCTCGACGTACCGATCAAGTACGCCTGCGCATTTTTTAAAATTTTTCACAAAAAATAGCATCAAAACTGAACCTTCGAGGTTTATCAAACAATGGGCGCCGAATAATTACGAAATTTTATCATTTCGGCGCCTCGCTCGCGCCGATTAAAATCTCATCATCACTCAAATATACATACGGCGGCACTTCTAAATTAATCGGCGCGGGAACGCCTTTGAAGACGCGTCCGCTCAAATCAAATTTCGACCCATGACACGAACAAAAAAATCCACCCGGCCAATCGGGCGACACAGAATGTGGATCGGGACGATACGTTGGCGTGCAACCCAAATGCGTGCAAACACCCACTAAAATTAAATGCAATGGTTTTCGCGAGCGATAAATATTTTGTGCATAAGGGGGTTGTTGATCGACAGTAGAATTGGGATCGCGCAATAAATTAGTATCGGTATTTAATGAAGCCAACGCAGCATCACCACGTGCAATAATCCATACGGGTTTTCCGCGCCACATCACGGTGAGTTGATCACCCAGTTTCATACCAGACACTTTGACACGAACAGGACCGCCGGCGAAAATGGTGTCAGCACTGGGTAGCATAGAAGCAACAAAAGGAACACAGGCAGCTGCGACGCCGATCGCACCCATTGCGACTGTCGCACCTGTTAAAAAAGCGCGGCGTTTTTCGTCGATTGAATCGTCCTGATTCATAGTGATTCCTAACTGGTTACATTCCTTGTACTGTTCAACTGTAGCAGTCACTAGTGAATCGGTTCAGAAGCGCCAGCTGCCGCTGGCGCTTCTGCATTATGTCAACTGCGTGCTCGTGACATTCGCCAACTGTTGCAAACGAATGCTCGCCAATTGTGCCGCTGTCGAACCTGGATATAATCTACAAATCTGCTTGAATTCTGTACGCGCTAGATCCATCTTGCCAGTCGCCGCATGAATCATCGCAATTTTTAATTTTGCATCAGACACTTTGCTTGAATTCGGATAATCCGACACAACCGTTTGAAATTGTCCTAACGCAAGATTATATTTTTCATGCATCAATGCAATCTCGCCCAACCAAAAATGCGCGTTCACTGCAAATCGACCTTTAGGATATTCGCTCAAATAATCATGAAATTCATTTTGCGCCGCATCAAAATGTTTATTGGATAACGAACGGAATGCTTTGCCATAGGTATCCGCATCACTGAGTGATGGTGTTTTTTTCGCAGCCAATAAATTAATAGGCTTAGCGGATTGATCAGTTTGATCTGCGCTTGCTGTTTCAGGTACGTCGGTATTAACATCAGCATTATCTGCGGTCACAGGAATATCTGCTTTTTTCGTAAATACAGAAGACTCATTGGATGCCATTTTTTTGTTTGTATCAGTTGTAGTGTTATCAGCAATGTTTTTATCAGCTGCTGCGCTTGGTACACCTTTGATACCTTTTTGTTTTTCTAATTGCGCAATTTGTTGTTCGAGATCTTGGTAATATAATTTTTGCTGATCAGTCAGCGTCTTCAAAGTATGATCGGCGACATCTAATTTACCTTGTAATTCCGCATTTTTTTGCTGAAGATCTGTCACCTGTTGCGGCAAATTCATTTGATTATAATTAGCGATTTGTTGTTCTAAACGCGCAACGCGAGTATCGACTGAACCCGATGGAACTGAATATTCTTGTGTTGGCGTTGCTGATGCTTGTGTAGGTACTGGCTGCACTTCTTGTCCGCTGTTACTAACAGCGCTCGTCGATTGCCAGCCGCCTTCTTGTTGTGGTGTGTTCGAATTCGCGTTATTCGAAGCGACAGGTTGCCATGAGCCCCCTGTCGATCCTTCAGCCTGCGTACTGACAGCCGCATTTTGTTGTTGCTGCTGTTGCGCATCCACAACGGGTGCTTCATGCGCAAGAACTGCAGTCGAAACACCACACACCAACCCAATTGCTGTCAACGTAGTCCGTAGCTTCATATTTCTTAGCCTTTTTGTTTATAAATGAAATCTACGCGACGATTCAATGCCCACGCGTGTTCATTATTTCCTGACACAGCAGGATTTTCTTTACCATAGCTTACCATTTGAATTTGGCTTGCTTTCACACCTTGTTGTTCCATCAAACGCGCAACAGATTGGTCACGACGCCATCCCAAACCGATATTGTATTCACGGCTACCGCGATCATCAGTGTTACCTTCTAAACGAACACGTGCACTTGGATGCGCTGCGATGTAGTTCGATTGGATCATCAACGCTTTCATATCTGATTGACGAACATCACTGCTGTTCAATCCGAAATAATACGTTTGATTCGATGGTGCTTTCAATGAGTTCACTTTGAAACCATCATTCGAACCATAACCATTCGAATTCATACCATAAGTTTGACTGCCTTCTGAACCAGAACCAGCTTCAGAACCTGCCGCAGGTTTTTTCGAGCATGATGCTAAAAGCAACATGCTGCTTGCTGCAATCGCGATCACAGACAATTTTACAATCATTTTTTTCATAGTAAATTCCTTATCATGTTTATTTTAACCCTGCAAAAACCCTTATAAAAACGGTGACCACGACGGATCTTGTACATCACCTTCCGCCGAAGGCAAACGTAATTTCACGCGACCATCCATAGAAACCAAACCCAACACTTCACGACCCGGCGCTCGTGTTCCATATAGTACCATTTTTCCATTCGGTGCCAAACTGGGCGAATCATCCATTCCAGAATTAGTTAAAACTGTCATGCGCCCCGATGTCAAATCCTGCTTCGCAATATTATATCCACTACTGTCTTGGTGTAACACAACCATCGTATGTGCCTGCGGCGTCAAACAGGCGCGCGCATTATAGCTGCCATCGAATGTCACACGAGAAATACTGCTATTTGCAAAGTCATAGCGATAAATTTGCGGACCACCGGCACGATTAGACGTAAAATACAGCATATTTCCATCCGGCGACCATGTTGGCTCTGTATCAATCGAATAATCATTCGTAATTTGTGTCAAATGTTTTGTCGCCAAATCCATCACATAAATATTCGGATTGCCATCCAACGTTAACACCAACGCCATGCGTCGACCATTTGGTGAAAACGCCGGCGCATTATTCATGCCTGGATAACGCGAAATTAATGTACGCGCACCTGAGCTCAAATTTTGTAAATAAATCGAGGCATGATGCCCTTCGAAAGAAACATACGCTAATTCTTTGCCATTCGGAGACCACGTCGGCGACATGATCGGCTCATTCGAATTTAATAATGCTTGCGGATTAAAACCATCTTCATCAGCCACAATCAGTTGATAAGAAGCGTGTGGATCAACACCGCGTTTTAAAATATACGCGATTTTTGTCGTGAATATTCCGCGAATACCTGTTAATTTTTCATAAATTAAATTACTGATGTGATGCGCCAATCCGCGCAATCCCGCTTGATTGGATGTGAAACTCTGATTCAACAATGGCGCTGATGAACCCGATTTCGCCGCAGACAAATCCGTTAATTGAAATGACACTTCAAAACGACCCGATCCAATTTGACGCACTTGACCTGTCACAGAATCACTCGCATTTTTTGTCGACGACGTCACTGCAAACTGCCCGCTGTTTTGCAGGTCATTCGAAATCACTTGGGAAACCGTTGTATTTCCTGGCACATTATTGGTTTGATTGGCGAATGGCGCAATCGCGATAGGAATTGCCGAATTCATCCCTTGCGTTAATTCTAAATGGATCGCCGCTTGCGAGACTGATAAAAATAAAAATCCGCCAACCAACAAACCTATTTTTTGAATAACGCGCATGGAAACCTCCGGATATGGACAGATAATCTTACTCGTTTTATAGGCAAAAACAAGTGCGTAGTTAGCTAAATGGTTTGTGTGATTAAAGGCGAATTCCAGCGTACTTTGATCTTGACTTAAGCGAACGTCAGCGCATTTTGAATATGAAAGGGCGAACTTCAGCACACTTTGACCTGCAGAAGGGAGTTATGGCGCATGATAATGTGGATCTCGCCAAGCACTTCCAATCTCGACTTTTCTGCACTATAATGCGTAATAGTCATGACTTTTACGCAACAGAATGAGGAATAGTCGGTGGAACGCATTCAGAAAAAAAAGATACTGTCTGATCTCGACAAAAAAATGGTTTTTTTGGTGGGCCCTCGCCAAGTCGGAAAAACACATCTAGCAAAAAGCATCGCGAAAGAATTTCACCACACAGAATATCTTAACTGGGATCACTTACCTGATCGCAAGATTATTCTGAAACAATCGTGGATACCCAATACAGAGCTATTAATTCTCGATGAATTACATAAAATGTCGAAATGGAAAAATTACTTAAAAGGATTATATGACACCAAACCGGCTGAATTAAAAATATTAGTCACCGGCAGTGCGCGATTGGATGTTTTCAAAAAAGCCGGGGACTCATTAGCAGGAAGATATTTTGCACATCACCTTTTACCTTTATCGCCCAGTGAATTAAATCAATTGCATCGCGCAGTTGATTTAAAACGATTACTCGAACGTGGCGGATTTCCAGAACCCTATCTAGCGGAATCCAATGCAGAAGCTGAACGCTGGCGATTGCAGTATATTAATAGCCTTATCACGATTGATGTATTGGATTTCGAAAAAATACATGATTTAAGCGCAATTCGTACCGTATTTGAATTATTGCGATCGCGAGTTGGTTCACCAATTTCATACGAGTCAATTGCAGAAGATGTCGGAATTTCTCCGAATACAGTTAAAAAATATATTCACATTCTCGAATCGCTTTATATTATATTTAAAGTAACACCCTACTCAAAAAAAATTGCGCGTAGTTTATTAAAACAATCTAAAATTTATTTTTTTGACAATGCGCTTGTCAAAGGCGACATTGGATCTCAATTTGAAAATATGACCGCCGTGAATTTGCTTAAATCTGTTTATGCCAAACGTGATTATGAAGGACAAAATTACGCACTCCACTATTTGCGCGATAAAGAAAAACGCGAGGTCGATTTTGTTTTAGCGCGCGATGAAAAAATCGAAGAGATTGTTGAAGCGAAATATTCAGATGATGCGTTAAGCGAGGCCTTGCGGCATTTTGCAAAGCAGTATCATTTACGTGCGACACAAGTGGTTTACCATACTCGTCATTCACATGTTATTGACGATATTTCTATTATTGATGCGGCTAGGTATTTTAAAGGTTTGGAGCTGTAATTAACAATGAAAACCTAACTCCCACTAATCGACTGCAAAATCCCTTGCGGACTCAAGGTGATAACTAACTGACGAAAATGATTAAATATAGAAGGATCAGATGGAACCGGCAACGGTGATGACAACGTAATCGCTTGCTGTGCCGATTGATCAAGCGCAGCATCGCCACTACTTTGCACTAATGAAACTGACAATACCGTACCATCAGGCGCGAGCGAAACGGAATAGATGCATTTTAATTTACTGTTCACTTGCGCAATACGCCAATTCGATTGAATCGCCGCCAAAATTTCCGCTTTGTATTTGTCAATTGCGCCTTGTTGCGCGAGCGATTGTACTTGTGTCAAACTTTTTTGTTCGCCGGCAATTTGTTGTTGCATGAGTTTTTGCTGCAGAGCTTTTTGTTCGGCGTTGAGTTTGCTCGCTTCGCTCGCTCGCGCTTTCTCCACTTTTAATTCCTGCGCTTGTTTTAATTTTTGTGCTTCGAGCTTTCGCGCCAGCTGCCACTGGCGCTTCTGAGCTAATTCACTAGCGTGTTCTTGCTTCAATTTCTGTGCTTCTGCTACAGCTTGTGCTTTTTTCAGTTTTTCTTTTTGCTCTTTTTGAATTGCCTGCACTTTCAGCAACGCCATTTTACTTTCCTGCAAAATCAATGCTTGTTTTGCTGTCTGTGCAGTTTTCAACTTTTGCGCTTCGATTTCGCGCGCCAGCTGCCGCTGGCGCTTCTGAACTAATTCACTAGCTTGTTCTTGCTTCTCGGCTTGTACTTGCGGATTCACAACCGGTTTTTCCGTTTGCTTCAACTCCGCATTCACGCTCGCTTGCGACACAGAAACCGCATGAATTGTTTTCAACGGGGATGATGCAGGCGGCATGCTAAATAAATCTGACGCGAAATTAAAAATCAGCGCGCACAAAATAATGATGTGCAATAACACAGCGAAAAGTACAGGTTTTCGATAGTTTTGAGGTATGTTCATGTTTTTTGGTTGCGCAACTGATTAAAGTTCCTTATTGTAACGCTATCTCAGCCAACTTAAAATGCCAACAAATGAAGAGTGTCATGAAATTCTCGAAGCAATCAAAAAACGCGGGGGTATTTTTTAATGGATGATATTATTTTGAATAAATGTTACATCTCCCTTTCAAATAAATCATCACTCGTCACCACACCGCTCAGCAACTCTTTTGAATAACTATTTTGCTTCACACCGTTTGCCGAAATCAGCGCCAAAAACAGTTGTTTTTTGGTGCGCGTTACTTTTTTAAAAACTGTCATTTTCTGATTGAGTTGCTCGACATATTGTTTATCTATTAAAAACGGAGATTCAGTATACTTAATTTCACACAAGGTGATTGCTCTATCATCTCGATCAAACAGTAAATCAATTTGGGCGCCTTTTTCTGTGGTATTTTTTTTCGGTGTGAATCTCCAGCTGGATGATAAGCTAAAATCCTCGAGATCGAGCGCTGTTTTAATTTGCGGAATATGTTGATAACAGACGTTTTCAAATGCATACCCCATCCAGTTAAAATACTCCGGCGTATGAAGTGTTTTTTTCCAAAACTGGGAATGACGGTCTTGCTGTAATCTAGTTTTAATAACTCTAATCCATTTCAAATAAAAGTAACAATAAGAGTCACTTATCCTATAAAACACACCTCTCTTTTCATGTTCAAACGGTGTATGAACTGTAATAAATCCGGCATTCTCCAGATCTTCCAGTCTTTTCGTAAGTCGTCCACCTTCACCAGTCATTTTATTTTTTTCTTTTAGGATCTTTCTAGAAACTCCCTCTTTATGCTTTGCAATCAAACTTATCAGTTCTTCATAATGATCTGAATTTTCAAACAATGAAGAAAAAACCTCGCTAAATTCATCAAATAATAATCCACCAGAATTAAAAAATAATTTATCGATGTTTTGATCAATCGAATAATTTTTTTTAAGCTGCATTAGATAAAACGGTACGCCACCCATAATCATATAAATTTTTAATGCTTGATCTTGGTCGCAGGAGTAACCTATTTTTTTCAAAAATAGAAAAGTATCATGCAAATTGAATGGGAGTAATCTCATTTTTCGTGTAATTCGATTATGAAGACCACCACGATTTTTAATAATTTTTTTAATGATCCAAGAAGCAGCCGACCCACAAACAATTAATTTTATTTTTTCATTATCTGACCAGTGTCTGTTCCAAAAATATTCTAAAGCAGATACAGCACCTGACTTGCGCGTCACCATCCAAGGCAATTCATCAAAAAACAAAATGATTTTTTTATTTTTTTCTGAAACTTGGCTGACCGCCTTTGTTAACTCATCAAACGCTTCCATCCAATCTGCAGAAACTTTCAACGTGGCGCCATTGTAAAATGTTGCGCCTAGTTCTTTCGAAAATCGCGCTAGCTGTTGTCGCAGCGTACCTTTGTAAATGCCTGTCATTTGAAAATGGATACATTCTTTCGATTGAAAAAAACTTTTGATAAGGAACGTTTTTCCAACGCGTCGCCTGCCATATACCGCTACTAATTCCGCTTTTTTTGAGCAATAAACTTCTTCGAATTCTTTTATTTCAGCATTTCTTCCAATCACATTGCGCATCACAACCCTTATGTTTTATCGGGACACTTATAAGAATACTATAAGTGTCCCGATAACGCAATATTTTATATCATCAGGACACTTATAAGTGCTCTATAAGTGTCCCGCTGATACAACCAATCAACGCGCCTTTAGATACGAAACAATCTCACTAATCGCAATATTTTCCGACATCTCACTCGTACGATGCTTATACTCTACAATTTCCGCATCAATTCCACGTTCGCCGATAACAATACGATGCGGAATACCGATTAAATCCATTGTTGAAAACATCACGCCAGCACGCTCATTACGATCATCGAGCAACACATCAAAACCCGCCGCACGTAATTCTTCATATAATTTCATAGCAAGTTCGCGCACACGATAGGCCTTATGCATTTGCATCGGCACAATCGCAATTTGAAATGGTGCCATCGCATCCGGCCAAATAATACCGTTTTTATCGTTGTTTTGTTCAATCGCCGCCGCAACAATTCTTGAAACACCAATGCCATAACAACCCATTTGTGGATGCAATGCTTTACCATTTTCATCGAGCACATTTAAGTTCATTGATTTACTGTATTTATCGCCTAATTGAAATACGTGACCCACTTCAATCCCACGTGCGAATTTTAATTTACCTTTGCCATCGGGACTCGTGTCGCCTTCTTTGACAGGCTGTGTTTTCTCTAAGTTTTCTGCGCGCTCGATATTTGCCGCATAATCACTGCCATCACTGTAAACAACAATGTCTTCACCCGATTCCGCTAACACCTGAAATTCATGCGAAAACGCACCACCGATTTGTCCGGTGTCTGCAAGCACTGCACGAAAACGCAAACCCAATCGCGTAAAAATGCGCATATAGGTATCAACCATATCTTGATACGTTTTTTTCAGTGATTCCATATCTGCGTGGAACGAATAAGAATCTTTCATCAAAAATTCGCGCGCGCGCATCACACCAAATCTAGGCCGAATCTCATCGCGAAATTTTGTTTGAATTTGATAAACATTAATCGGCAATTGTTTATAGCTATTTAATTCGCCGCGCATTAAATTTGTCACCACTTCTTCATGCGTCGGACCAAAACAAAAATCGCGTTCATGACGATCTTTTATTTTTAATAACTCGTTGCCATATTTTTCCCAGCGATCGGTTTCAATCCACAATTCTGCAGGCTGCACTGCGGGCATTAAAATTTCCAACGCCCCCGCCGCATTCATTTCCTCGCGCACAATATTTTCGACTTTTTTCAACACGCGCAAACCGAGCGGCATCCACGTATACAATCCACTCGCTAATTTACGAATTAATCCTGCGCGCAACATCAATTGGTGACTGATTAACTCTGCATCTGCAGGTGTTTCTTTGAGAGTCGCTAATAAAAAATTGCTGGTTAGCACGTTGTTTTCCTTTATGTTATGATCTGTACGCTAAAGAACGGGTGTCAGTTAACGGTGTCCGTGTCAGTACAAACTGACACGGACACTGATCACTGACACTTGTCATATAGGGACATTCAAGCATGACAAGACGATGCATTTTGGCACTCATTCTAGCAAGCGTTTGTTTTATTTCAAACCCTATTGTTGCGCACGAAGCACTGCCGCCACCTCAATTGCCGCGCGAAGGTCTTGATTATTATTTCAGTCCTATTCGTTGGATGCCGATTTACATGCATTCACAAATTTATTTACTTGATCAACGTCCGAATGAAATTTTATTCAGTAAAAAGCAACCGTCGCTAATTAATTTGGGTAATCGTCTTGCGATCAACGGCGGCGTGATTGCACAAGGTGTATTTGGCAATCGCCCTAATACATCACCATTCCCTGCGCCGGGTAATAATTCACTGAATTTACGCGCTGCTTATTTTGGATTTACTGGATATTTAACATCTTGGGCTCGCGCATATGTATCGTTGAACTATGAACCAACGAGTATTTCAACGGCAACCGGCGAACCATTTACTGCACCAGAAATGGAACAAGCTTATGTGCAAATGAATAATGCCAGCAAGCATTTTCGTTTTGATTTAGGTAAACAATATTTGCCGTTTAGTGTGTATGAACACTACCCGGTTGTCACTTCGTTACCACAACGTTTATCCGAAATTAATAAGGTTGCTGCGGTTTTTACCGTGAATTATCATCCATTTTTTGCATCAGCTTATGCATTCAGTGCGCAAGGAAAATCGAACGGTTATAACAATCCGGAAAAAAATCAAATTGCGAATGGCGGTGCAGACATTGGATTCCACAATCAGAATAAAAAATTCGGATATGAAGCAACGCTCGGATATATGAATAATCTCGCGGAAACGCGCTTCATTTATTTTTTAATTAAAGCAACGCATGAAAAAGTAGGCGCGATTTCCGTACATTTTAATTTTAATATTGAGCGTTTTGGATTTATTAGTAACGCGATTATTGCCGCACAAAAATTTTCGCCGTTGGATATTACGTACGACCATCAAGGCGCGCAACCTGCTGCGTATGAAGCAAAAATAAATTACGTGATTGAAGTGCATAGACATCCGCTCGTACCAATGATTGCGTATGAAACATCATCACAAGCTTTATTCTTAAGTGTCCCGCGGTACGATTATGTGTTTAGTTTGGAATATTGGATTAATAAATATCTATCAACGACCGCGGAATTGATCGCTGCTAAAAATTATTCGGCGGGTAATACCGGCACCTACGCCACCAGCGCCATGACTTTTGGCACCACGACCGGCAATGGCAAGTGGAACAATGTCGGTATTCTTGAACTATCAGCACGTTTTTAAAAATTGTGCAAAATTTGGTTGACAGAATTATTTTGGCAGGAGTAGGATTGTCAGTACATCAACCGACATTGATCACCGAAAGGCGTTAAGCGTTTACGTTTAGCCCTCGACAAGCTCAACATTTTCCGCTTAACGTTTCCATAAAAAAACCCCGCAGTTGCGGGGTTTTTTTTGGTTAGATGTATTTTCAACGAAACAAAATTTTCGCTAGGCTGCGGTGATAAACGTTGATTTTTGAGCACTGCACCCGAGTTGACGTTTTTGTCAATGAGGGGGCAGCGCGCAAAAAATCGACGTTTAGCACCCAGCCTAGTAGAAAATTTTTACATCATACCGCCCATTCCACCCATGCCGCCCATGCCGCCGGCGCCGCCACCATGGCTTTCTTCTTCTTTTTTAGGTAGCTCAGTGATCATGCATTCCGTCGTGATCATCAAACCCGAAATCGAAGCCGCTTTTTGCAATGCCGTACGTGTTACTTTGGTTGGATCCAAAATACCCATGTCGATCATATCGCCGTATTCACCAGTTGCTGCGTTATAACCGAAGCTATCCGATTTGTGCTCAGATACTTTCGATAAAATAACCGCTGCTTCTTCGCCAGCATTTTTCACGATTTGACGCAAAGGTGCATGAATCGCGCGATGCAATAATTCAACACCAACGCGTTGATCATCGTTATCCACTTTCACATTTTTGATCGCACGCGCTGCACGAATTAATGCAACACCACCACCAGGAACCACCCCTTCTTCAACCGCAGCACGAGTTGCATGCAATGCATCTTCGACACGCGCTTTCTTTTCTTTCATTTCCATTTCAGTTGCAGCGCCGACTTTAATTACCGCAACACCGCCAGACAATTTCGCCAAACGTTCTTGCAATTTTTCGCGATCATAATCGGATGTCGTTGCATCGACTTCTGCGCGAATTTGCGCGATGCGTGATTTAATGTCTTTCGAATCACCAGAACCATCGATAATTGTCGTGTTTTCTTTCGTAACTACAATACGTTTTGCAGTTCCTAAGTCTTGCAATGTTGCACCTTCAAGTGTCAAACCCACTTCTTCCGAAATGACTTTCGCGCCAGTTAATGTTGCAATATCTTGTAACATTGCTTTACGACGATCACCAAATCCAGGCGCTTTTACTGCAGCCACTTTGACAATGCCGCGAATAGTATTAACAACCAATGTTGCTAACGCTTCACCTTCAACATCTTCTGCGATAATCAATAATGGTTTGCCGGATTTCGCAACCGCTTCCAATGTTGGCAACATTTCGCGAATGTTCGAAATCTTTTTATCAACTACTAAAATAAATGGCGATTCTAATTCCGCGCTCATGTTTTGTTGATTGTTGATAAAGTATGGCGATAAATAACCGCGATCAAATTGCATCCCTTCAACAACAGACAATTCATTTTCAAAACCTGAACCATCTTCAACGGTGATCACACCTTCTTTACCGACTTTATTCATTGCTTCTGCAATAATTTTGCCGATCGATTCATCAGAGTTTGCAGAAATCGTGCCGACTTGTGCGATTGCTTTATTATCTGTGCAAGGTTTTGAAATCTTTTTCAATTCCTCAACGACAGCAGTAACTGCTTTTTCAATACCGCGTTTCAGATCCATTGGATTCATACCCGCCGCAACCGCACGAATACCTTCTAACAAAATCGCTTCTGCTAGCACAGTTGCAGTGGTCGTACCATCACCCGCTAAATCCGATGTTTGTGACGCCACTTCTTTCACCATTTGCGCGCCCATGTTTTCGAATTTGCATGCGAGTTCGATTTCTTTCGCAACACTCACGCCGTCTTTCGTAATCGTTGGTGCACCGAAAGATTTATCCAACACCACATTACGACCACGTGGTCCCAAAGTGACTTTCACAGCGCCCGCTAATTTGCTGACACCACTTGCCATTGCATGTAATGCATCTGGTCCGAATTTTAGTTCTTTTGCTGACATTTGACTAACCTCTTTGTAAGTTACATTGGTCTTTGACCAACGCTTTGTGTTTTTTATTACTTCCGATTTGTGTGTCAGTTAACAGTGTCAGTGTCCGATTCTACTTTACACAGTCACTGTCACTGATTACTGTCACTCTACAACACCCATAATATCTTCTTCGCGCATCACGATTAATTCATGACCGTCGATTTTAATTTCTGTGCCAGAGTATTTTCCGAACACAACGGTATCGCCTTTTTTCACTGCCAATGGAATGACTTTTCCGTCAGTCAGCATTTTACCGCTGCCGATTGCAACAACAGTTCCGCGAACGGGTTTTTCTGTAGCTGAATCTGGAATCACAATTCCGCCAGCTGATGTACGTTCTTCTTCTAATCGTTTGATCACAACACGATCATGTAATGGTCGAATATTCACGTTTTTTCTCCTCATGTACTTAAATATTGCCATCGGAAAATATCTTTCCGATGAAATAGAAGATGGGGATCTTGATTTGAAATTCAAGGGTGGATTTGAAATATCTAAGCAGCGGTCGCCATTGCAGCAGGCGCAGAACTCAATTCTTTGGCTGTTGCAATTTTCAAAACCGCATCAACAAATGCCGGAATATTGACGTAATTTCCTTGAGAATCACGCGATAATAACGAATGCATTGACTTCATCACGTGATCACCAATTACATTCCGAGTCGTTTCAGTTGGCAAGTCACAAGTTGGATTCATAAAAAAGAATATTAATTGTGATTCGATACACCGCACAAGCCTACCTTGCTCATCAGATAAGGTTTTGCCAGACGCAACTATAATAACGCGCTCTAATGCATGACGAATCACCACCGCAATTAGAGCATTTTCTTTGCGTGCACTTTGCCGTTCAGTTGCAAAAAAATCAGTGGGTGGCGTTGGCAATAGTGGCGGACGATGCTGAAACAAGCGGCAAATGATCAATAAAATGTCCTGAGTACGACCAAGACAAGAAAAAATTCTCGGAGCAATCTCATTCACATTCTCTTGAGAAAAGGCTTGAAAAAACGATTTTTCAATTATGTTACCCTTTTCCAAAACAACAAATCGGGTGAACGCGAGCAAATCTGTCCGCGACACATTATTTGATTGAAATGACCGGAATAGCAGCAGCAATAGATCCATCACCAACTGATCTCTCTCCTGCGACTTCGGTTTTAACCAAACTTGTAAAATGTTTAAATATTGAAATAGGCGAACACTATCGAGGTTCAATATAAGAAAAAACACTCTTGGAATAAAATTTTCAAACTGCTTTTCCTGCTGCTTTTCCTGATCAAAACGATCCAGAATATTCATAACACTACGCGAAAACTCAGGATTATCCCAATGTGTTTCCACAAAACGCACTACAGCGTTAACATGATCAAAAAGTGTTTTAGCGGCTGCACTGTACGCATTAATCGTATCATTGGTGACAACCTCCTGATTTTTGAAAATGTTTTGTTGGGCCTTAAACTGTTGAACAAGAACTTCAGCATGCATACTTAATTCAAATCGCGGCGCCAAAAAAACAAAAAATCGCATGAGATTTTCTATTGTCTGAAGCGCTGCCTTCAGCGTTGTTTCATCTAATGGATTAGAAAAAACGACTGCCTCAACACGCTGTCGCAACAAGATTATCATAGGCCATGCAACTGGTGAATCATGTGCAAAATTATTCGCCAGTTGCATCAAAATATTTTTCAACAATAGAAGATTATCTACACTGATATTCGGTAAATTGCGCGCGGGTAAAAATTCCGACATGACTAATTGCATTAACGGCAAACTCGCCCGCCCTTCGGGATGATAACAATGCATCAACCGAAACACAGATTGCAATTGCTTTATCTGCGGAAAAGGCTCCGCTTTTTTTAAAAATTCTACAAACAAATTCCTAAACAAAATACCCAGTGCAAAAATATCTACTTGAGCGGAGTATTGAATTTGCGATCCATTCCTTGTTGTCGGATTTATGAGTTTAAAAACGACTCGCTGCCAAATCCGAGCATATCTTTCTCTGTTCAAATCGTCGAGGATCACCCTACAAAGCAACTCTGGCGCCGCATATTTTGGCGTTCCTAGAACTCTCGCAACTTCATTTGTCTTTACCGCATAATCAAAATCACAAAATGAAACCTTGTACTCTTTTGTGGTTTCATTCCGACAAATCAATATATTCTCCGCTTTAACATCACAATGAAGAATACTGGCTTCATGCAATTCACGCAGAGCATCAATGATCGCACTCGCTAACTTTATACAATCTACTTCAGTCAGTTCATCTTTGTATTTACCATAAAACTGATTTAAATTTTGTCCTCGATACTTAAAATAATGAATCGTTTTTTGCTTTTTTTCCGATATTTCAGCGGTTCTTCCAATGATTTCTGGAGATACAAAATGCAGCGTGTTTGATCCAAGCAATTGCACACCACTGGAATCGATCCATTTCAAGGGATGACGCAATCTTTCAACATTAGCAATAAAACCATCGTGGCTATGCGCAATCGTATTTTCTATTAACGGCCTAGCAGGATCAATCGCTTTCTTCTCGACGATTTGCTCTTCTGTTTCCACATCGAACAATGATTTCACTTCGCCAAAACCACCTTTACCAATCGTCCTCTTTCGCACTATTTTCACAAAAAGACGATTTTTTATTTTGACGTAAGTGTGCACCAAAGCAATTTCTTGGTCCGTTTCGCGATTGATATACTTGAGTTGGTTGCCTTTGTAATGACAATGTAATTGCGCACCGTCAGGCGCGCCATGCAGCATTGCTTGCGCAAATGCAATTTCATCACTGAAATTGCGCTTAAAATCGGCAAAAGAAATCGGCGACTCTGACTTTGGATTGAAAATAGGAAGAACTTGATCAGTAACGCTCACATCATAATCAGGCATTTTTTCACCCTGTGTAAATTCTATGCACGGAGTGTAGCGACTGCTTTCTGAAGATACAATATCGGGCTAAAAATTAATGAAACCTTAAGAAATTTGGGTCTTAAATGCATTTAATTACGCATCCAAAAAAATCTCTTCTACCGCCGCGCGATCAAATGCAAAATGATGATTGCAATATTCGCACGTCACCACAATTTCAGATTTTTCTTTCAAAATTAAATTCGCCTCAATTTGACCCATCACACGAATCGCATTTTCCATTTTCTCTTTGGTGCATCCGCACTTAAAAACTAATTCGCGTGCATCAAATAATCGAATCGCTTCATCGGGGAAATAATATGCTAAAAAAGATGCATTATTATCGTAAAAAATTTCAGCGGGATTGATTTCTGAAACGCGTTTTGAAATTTTTTCCCAGGATTTTTCATGATCCTCGCATTTTTCTTTCGGCATTAATTGCAATAACATACCCACTGCATATTCTTTTGTAACTGCTAAAGAAAAAGTCGTTGGCAATTGCTCGGATTGTAAAAAATAAAAGGTGAGTGCTTCAGAGATAGTTCTATTTTCTAATGACACAATTCCTTGCATCGGACGTTCATGACCTTTTTGAAAAATCGTAATCACCAATTCGCCGTTCCCAAATCCAGCCGATAATTCTACATTCGTCGCATTCGCATCCCACTGCGCCAATCCGCGCAAATGTCCTTCATCATTAATTTGCGCGACGAGCAATTGCGCCGCACCTTCACTTTGAAATTGAATCGTCATGCGGCCGTTTAATTTAATAGTTTCAACCAACAACGCGCTAGCAACCAACACTTCGCCCAAATGTTTTTGAATAATTTCTGGGTAATGATGCTGTTTTAAAATATCATGATAACTTTTCGTGAGATGTACAATTACGCCGCGTACGTCGCGATCTTCTAATAAAAATTTCTGTGCGGAATCGGTATTTAACATTTTTATTTTGTGAGACATGTTTTTCAATTTTTTGATTTGCTTCAACTTGTGTGATTTTTAGTTTGTTATTGATTGGCATATTATCTTGATCCGGTTGTAACATATGCATTGTAGCTCACTTCTCCCGTTGAACAAAATGCTTTCGGTGACAAAGATATCATTCGTACTTGCTCCCTATTTCAATGCGGTTTCAAAAAAGCCCTATGTGGAGTACCATAACGCCATCTCAACTCACGCCATCGAGGTCACCATGAAAGACACTTACCGCACACGTCGCGAGCTCACTATTGACGGCAAAACGTACCACTATTTCAGTTTGCCCGCACTCGCAGAAGCCGGCGCAAAAACCATTCATCACTTGCCGTTTTCCTTAAAAATTCTACTCGAAAATCAATTGCGCAATGAAGACGGAAGCACGACAACTAAAACAGACATCGATGCATTTTCATTATGGCTCGACAAAAAACATTCGAATCACGAAATCGCTTATCGCCCTGCACGCGTTTTGATGCAGGATTTTACGGGTGTTCCTGCAGTGGTGGATTTGAGTGCGATGCGTGATGCGATGAAAACATTAAATGGCGACCCCGAAAAAATTAATCCTTTATGCCCAGTCGATTTAATCATCGATCACTCTGTTCAAGTCGATAAATACGGCGATAAAAGTGCGTTCAAAGAAAACGTCGACATCGAAATGGATCGTAACTTCGAACGCTATCAATTTTTAAAATGGGGACAACAAACCTTCAATAATTTCCAAGTCGTCCCTCCCGGCACTGGCATTTGTCATCAAGTGAATTTGGAATATCTCGGAAAAACGGTGTGGTCTTCTGAAATTAACGGTCAACTTTTTGCGTATCCCGATACACTCGTCGGCACCGATAGTCACACAACGATGATCAACGGTTTGGGCGTTTTAGGCTGGGGTGTTGGTGGAATCGAAGCAGAAGCAGCGATGCTTGGACAACCGGTTTCAATGTTAATTCCTGACGTGATTGGTTTTCGTTTAGAAGGCGAATTAAAAGAAGGCATCACCGCAACTGATTTGGTATTAACTGTGACAAACATGTTACGCACAAAAGGCGTCGTTGATAAATTTGTTGAATTTTACGGACCTGGATTAAAATATTTGCCACTTGCTGATCGCGCAACGATTGGAAATATGGCACCTGAATACGGCGCAACTTGCGGATTATTTCCGATCGATGCAGAAACCATTAAGTATTTGAAATTAACCAATCGCGATCAACACACCATCAAGCTCGTCGAAGCCTACGCACGCGCACAAGGCATGTGGCATGATGAAACAACTTCCGAACCTGTATTTACCGATACATTAACGTTGAATTTATCCGATGTGGTTCCGAGTGTTGCAGGTCCACGTCGTCCGCAAGATCGCGTTGCTGTGAATCAATTACCACAAATGATGACTGATTTTTTAACGACAAATAAAGTGGCTGATGTCACAAAAGCATTTTCAACAACCGATGGTTTTGATTTGCATCACGCTGATGTCGTGATTGCTGCAATTACGAGTTGCACCAATACATCAAACCCATCAGTAATGTTGGCAGCGGGATTAATTGCGAAAAAAGCCTTGGAAAAAGGATTATCTGCAAAACCCTGGGTGAAATCATCGCTCGCGCCTGGATCGAAAGTCGTGACCGATTATTTGAAAAAAGCAGATTTATTAACACCACTTGAACAACTTGGATTTTATTTGGTGGGATACGGTTGCACCACTTGCATCGGTAATTCTGGCCCGTTAAACGAACCGATCGCAAAAACAATTTCGGATAATCAACTTGTCGCGTGCGCAGTATTATCGGGCAACCGAAATTTTGAAGGCCGTATTCATCCGCACGTTCGTGCGAACTGGTTAGCATCGCCCCCACTCGTTGTGGCTTATGCGCTTGCAGGCACGATGAATATTGATTTAAGCCGCGATGCGATTGGCACAAATAAATCTGGTGAGAAAATTTATCTCAAAGATATTTGGCCGACCTCTGCAGAAATTCATGCATTACTGCGTGATGTTACACAAGGCATGTTCGAAAAAGAATACAGCGAAATTTTCGCTGGTGATGATTCCTGGCGCGCGATTCAAATTGCGTCGACAGAAACCTACGCGTGGGATGATAAATCAACGTATGTGAAGTTGCCGCCGTATTTTGAAAATATGAAGAAAACACCCGATGCACCGAAAGATGTCAAAAATGCCCGTATTTTAGCGGTTTTAGGTGACAGCGTGACCACTGATCATATTTCACCTGCGGGCTCGATTAAAACAGACAGCCCCGCTGGGAAATATTTAACGTCGCACGGTATTAGCGTTAAAGATTTTAATTCTTACGGTGCGCGTCGCGGTAATCACGAAGTGATGATGCGCGGCACGTTTGCCAATATTCGCATTCGAAATGAAATGTTGTCGAATGTTGAAGGTGGATATACCTTGCACTTTCCGGATGGTGCGCAATTATCGATATACGACGCAGCGATGGAATATCAAAAAACAAAAACGCCGCTCGTCATTTTTGCCGGAAAAGAATATGGCACTGGATCGTCGCGCGATTGGGCTGCGAAAGGTACTTTATTACTCGGTGTTAAAGCTGTCATCGCAGAAAGTTTTGAACGTATTCACCGTTCGAATTTAATTGGCATGGGTGTGTTGCCATTAACTTTCACGAATGCAATAACGCGCAAAACTTTAAAACTCGATGGTTCAGAAACGATTAACATCACAGGTATTGAAAATGGTTTACAACCAGGCAGTAGATTACAGTTACAAATCACACGTAGCAATAGTCAATCAGAAAATATCGAAGTGCTCTGCCGCATCGATACGCAAAATGAATTGAATTATTATTTGCACGGCGGTATTTTGCAATATGTATTGAGAAGTTTGAATACGTAACGGTGGGAGTGGGAGTGGGAGCAGATAACTTAAATTTTACAGTTTGACTTCAATCAACTCATCATCATCTTCTTGCTCCGTCACCTGCGGCGTGTCATGTTTTCCGCAATTCCTGCATCGCTGAAACAGACCATTGATTTTATCACGCGCATCACTAATCATCTTTTCCACTGCTAAATTCGATTCATGCTTAGTTTTAAGGTCATATTGAAACGTCAGCGCCGAGAAAGATCCAACCGTCGCTGAAAGTATTGTGCCAAAAGCAATTAACGATTCTTGATTGTGCAAGTGAGGATGCTCATTTTTCAGTGGACCAATGAATAAACTCGAATAGCTCGAATAAGTCATCGCGCTCGAATTTAAAAAAATCACCGCCATCAAAAAATATAAGTAACTTTTGGGATGATCGGTAATTGTCTTTGCGCCAAATAATGCTGAACCTGTCGCACCCAAACCCAACGAAATTTTTTGCCATAACGCGAGCGGTGCTGGTCCATTATTTAATTCGTGATTTAACACCCAAAAAAACGTGGAAAGTGATGCAACATGACCTACACTTCCCACTGCATTTAATAGGCGTTCAGTGCGATTCGGGTTCGGAAATGCCTTTGCTGCTTCATCCACACAAATTATTTTATCACTCGATATCGGCGTCACAATTTTAAAAAAAATCGCCATCGCAGCACACACACCCAACAGTGAAACTAAAATAAATGTGAGTTCTGGCATCACAGGCATGTAACCCGAACTTGAAAAAAGATCTCCCGCTAAAAATACAATCGAACTCGAAAATAACGCATAAATATAATCCTGCGCTGCAACATATCTTCCGTCGCGTTTTGAATAATAAACATTAATTGCTTTTGCAATTGTCGCAGCAGCAGCACTGCCACCCATAATGGGAAGACTAGTTTTCCAACTTTCTTGCGCTTCATGCGAAGGTTTTTGACCATAACGATCCATCTCAACAAATACCTGATCGGCATATTGTCCACATAAAAATTGAATGGCTGTACATATTCGTAAAAAATCAAATAGGTGATAGGCAAGCACTGATACCGTTGATTTTGCTTTCACGCAAAACGACGGCTCAGTTTCGCTATTTAACGATAGATCATAAACATCATCTGAAATATCTTCTCTTGATTGGCGCATAACTCACTCCCTTGGTTAAGCCCCTAATTCATCAGTAATTCCCGCTGAATGGGGGATTTTTATCTTTGGGCGATATTGAATGATAATTTGATGAGAAAATGCTCATTGACTTACGTGTCAACTCCGCTTTTCTCATCAAATTATCATTCAATCTCACCTCAAATCTAAAAATCCTCGTCATTCAAGGTTCTCAGCGAGAACTACTGCTAATTCATACTGCCTGGAGATTTTCAAAAGTACAATATATACTCAACACCTCCCCTAACATTAATGAGCACGATCCCATGAAACACGTTTTCCTTATTTTTTCGCTGCTTTTCTCCTGTGTCACAACCGTTTTTGCCGCCCCCATTCAACCATTACCTGCCGATCAAGCGTTTCAAATGACGGCGACGGCGAAAAATTATCAAATGATTTTGGTGAACTTTAAAATTGCGCCGAATTATTATCTTTATCAAAAACATTTTCGCTTCAAAGTGATTAAGCCGAAAAATATTGCGCTGGGTGATCCGTTATTTCCCAGCGATACACAAACATTAAAAACCAGCGTGGGCACATTTGATGTGTATTCCAATTCCGTAACAATTCCGATTCCGATTATTGCATCCACTGAAAAAAGCCTGGTTTTACAGGTATATTATCAAGGTTGTTCGCACGCCGGTTATTGTTATCCGCCGATGACAAAAATAGTACCGATTGATTTGACGGGAAATTTTATGCAACCTGCCACAGGATTAAAAATAGATGTGATGCCAGAAGCGCAACAGACAACACAACCAATAACCCACAATAAATTCGACGTGTTGTTTCACGAACACTCACTTTTTCTCTTAATAATAGGCTTTCTAGGCTTCGGAATTTTATTATCATTAACACCGTGCGTGTTGCCGATGATTCCAATTTTATCGAGCATGATTGTGGGCAAAGATAAAATGACGCACGCGCATGCATTTTTATTATCGCTATTTTATGTATTAGGCATGGCGATCACGTATGCGATTGCAGGTATTTTATTCGGATTTTTAGGCAGTAACATACAAGTGATCTTTCAACAACCCTGGATCATTATTTGCTTCAGCATTTTATTTGTCGTGATGGCATTATCTTTATTTGGATTATTCAATTTGCAATTACCTGAAAAATTACGCAGCAAAATTGCAACGATCAGTCATCATCAAAAACGTGGCACTTATTTTGGTGCGCTCATGATGGGCGTTTTATCCACATTAATTTTATCGCCGTGCGTTACACCCCCGCTCGTAGCGGTTTTAGGATTCATCAGTCAAACCGGCAATGCACTCATCGGCGGCACTGCATTATTTGCGATGGGCATCGGCATGGGCGCACCACTATTATTAATCGGCGCATTAGGTCCGAAAATATTGCCGAAATCTGGCGCATGGATGGATACTGTGAAAAACATCATGGGATTATTTTTGCTCGCTGTCGCCATTTTTATGCTGCAACGCGTCGTGCCCGGCAGAGTGATCATGATGTTATGGGCGTGTTTATCGTTCGGAACTGCGTTATATCTCGGCGCTTTAAGCACCGCAAAAACGCCCTGGATGATCGTCAAAAAATCCATCGGCATTCTATTTTTTGTGTACGGTATTTTATTAATCGTCGGCAGCTATCACGGCAACACCAATCCACTCGATGTCATTAAAACACCTGCAGATAATTGTGAAGCAAAAACACCGCTGGTTTTTCAAAAGGTCACTTCGGTCTCCGACATTCAAACTGCACTCAAAGCAGCGAACGGCAAAGTCGTCATGCTCGATTTTTCAGCCGATTGGTGCATCGCCTGCAAAGAAATGGATACGCTCACGTTTCACAATTCTACAGTAGAAAAACAACTCGCCCGTTTCGTCTTATTACGTGCGGACGTAACCAGTAACTCGGTGGAAGACCAGCTGCTCGAACGGCATTATGGCGTCGTCGCGCCCCCAACGGTTTTATTTTTCAAGGGCAATCAAGAGGTTCCGAATTCGCGGATTATCGGTTATTTGACTACACCGAAGTTTTTGAAACATTTAAGTTCTGCGTCTATTTTGCACTAACTTGCTGGCATCTGCAGAGAACTGGACATTATCTTTCAAGTAGTGCAGAATGCGCCATGGGAAAAATACTGACACTTCACGGTCCTAATTTGAACTTGCTTGGCACGCGCGAGCCGCTGCTCTATGGCAACGACCGGCTGGAGGATATCAACAATCTCCTCATCCAGCAAGGCATGTCTTTGGGGCATTCTGTCATCTGCTTTCAAAGCAATGCAGAACATCAACTCATTGATCGCATTCAACAAGCGATGAACGAGAAGATCGACTTCATCCTCATCAATCCTGCCGCTTTCACGCACACCAGCATTGCCATTCGCGATGCATTATTAGCGGTCCAAATCCCCTGCATCGAAATTCATTTAAGCAATGTCCATGCCCGCGAATCGTTTCGTCAGCATTCGTATTTTTCGGATATTGCGATTGGAACCATCGGCGGATTTGGCGCAAATAGTTATCGATTAGCGTTGCTTGCAGCGCATGACCATTTAAAACAGTGTCAGTTAACAGTGACAGTGTCAGAACGAAATACAATCTGACACTGATCACTGACACTGACACTTTAAATTAACCACGAGGAAAAATGTGTGGATACTCGAAAAATTAAAAAATTAATCGAACTAGTCAAAGAAACTGGCATCGGCGAATTAGAAGTAAAATCAGGCGACGATTCCGTTCGCATTAATTGCCAAGTGAACATGATGCCAACCTTCACATCGATGCCAGCACCAGCAGCGCCAACACCCGCGCCCACAGTGACTCCAGCACCTGCCGCAAAAAAACCAGAACCTATCTCGGGCCATCACGTAAAATCACCGATGGTCGGCACCGTTTATTTAAGCGCAACACCAGGCAAACCGCCTTTTGTAAGCGTCGGACAAAAAGTGCAAATCGGCGACACGCTTTGCATCATCGAAGCAATGAAAATGTTTAACAAAATTGAAGCGGACAAAGCTGGCACGATCAGCGCGCGATTAATTGAAAACGAACAACCGGTTGAATATGATCAACCTTTATTTATCATCGAAGAATAAGTGTCAGTTAACAGTGTCCGTGTCAGCAAAAACCGACACGGGCACGGGTCACGGACACTTACCTGCTTACAAAGAAAAATATAACAGAGAGAACTGAACTATGTTCAAGAAAGTCCTCATCGCCAACCGTGGCGAAATTGCATTACGCATTCACCGCGCATGCAAAGAATTAAATATTAAAACGGTCGCGATTTATTCCACGGCCGATCAAGATCTCATGCACGTGAAATTAGCAGATGAATCGGTTTGCATTGGACCGCCGAGTTCTGCGCAAAGTTATTTAAGCATTCCTGCTGTGATTAGCGCTGCTGAAATTGCGCACGTCGATGCGATTCATCCAGGCTATGGTTTTCTCGCAGAAAATGCAGATTTTGCTGAACATGTTGAGCAAAGTGGATTTACTTTTATTGGCCCGAAAGCGGAAACGATTCAATTAATGGGAAATAAAGTATCTGCGATTAATGTCATGCGTGCTGCTGGAATACCTTGTATTCCAGGCTCAAATGGCGCGCTTGGTAATGACGCCGAAACCAATATCGCGATGGCGAAAAAAATCGGATTGCCTGTGATTATTAAAGCATCCGGCGGCGGTGGTGGTCGCGGTATGCGTGTCGTGCGTGAAGAATCTGAATTAATCAACGCAATTGCGATGACAAAAACCGAAGCCGGCGCTGCATTTGGTACTGACGAAGTATACATGGAAAAATTTTTAGAAAATCCACGACATATTGAAATTCAAGTACTCGGTGATGGACAGGGCAACGCGATTCATTTAGGCGAACGTGATTGCTCGATGCAACGTCGTCATCAAAAAATTCTTGAGGAAGCACCTGCACCCGGCATTACTGCAGCACAACGCAAAAAGATCGGTGATTTATGCGTAAAAGCATGCACCGAAATTAATTATCGTGGCGCAGGTACATTTGAATTTTTATATCAAGACGGCGAATTTTATTTCATCGAAATGAATACGCGCGTGCAAGTCGAGCATCCTGTGACTGAAATGATTACAGGTATTGATATTGTCAAAGCGCAAATTCGCATTGCGAGCGGCCAAAAATTACAATACAAACAAGAAGACATTCATTTTAATGGTCACGCGATTGAGTGCCGCATTAACGCGGAAGATCCTTTTACATTTTTACCATGCCCTGGTCCGATCAATGTGTATCACGCACCCGGTGGGATGGGCGTGCGTTTAGATTCGCACATTTATACCGGATATCGAGTGCCGCCCTATTATGACTCTCTCATTGGAAAATTAATTGTGCATGCAACCACGCGCGAAAATGCCATTGCGCGCATACGTAATGCATTAGAAGAAACTGTGATAGAAGGCATAAAAACAAATATACCTTTGCACCAACAATTAATGGATGATGCGAATTTTAAAAAAGGCTCGCAGAATATTCATTATTTAGAGAAGAAGTTGAAGTCATAATGCCCAGTCATTTCCAAATTTCCGTCACCGTCACGGCCGACAAAATCGAAGCATTATCTGAATTATTCGCTGATCTTGGTGCAGATGCGATTACCATGACAGACGCAAAAGACGAACCGTTATTTCAATTAACACCGGACGATGAACCACACTGGCAACACACAACGGTGCACGCATTATTTGATACAAATACACCAGATTTTTCAGCGGAAACGATTGTTCAAACGATACAAAAAAATAATCCGGAATTTCAATCACTCGATTTTTATATTGAGAAAATAGCCAATGAAAATTGGGTTTCGATCACGCAAAAACAATTTCGGCCACAACAGTTTGGCAAACAGTTATGGATTTGTCCGCAATGGGAAAGGAGCATGTGGGAAAAATCACATCGCGATAAAAAAACCATTGCCGTTTTTATTGAACCTGGATTAGCTTTTGGCACCGGCACGCATCCTACGACGCAATTATGTTTAACGTGGCTTGCGAATCATCCACCCAAAAAATTAACGGTGATTGATTATGGTTGTGGTTCAGGTATTTTAGCACTCTCGGCACTCGCACTCGGCGCGAAAACAGTCTGGGCAACGGATCATGATGATCAAGCGTTAATTTCCACGGAAAATAACGCGGCTTGTAATGCATTCAAAAATAACTTACACATCGTAAATACTACAGACATCAAATCCGCGTGCGCTGATTTAGTGCTCGCGAATATTTTAGCAAATCCGCTCATTGAACTTGCACCAACACTCACGGAATTATTATCACCGAAAGGAAAATTAATTCTATCAGGGGTTTTGAGCCAAGATGCCGATCGCGTTGCAAGCGCTTATCTCAATCACTTCACGCGCACTGATATGAAACAACAGGGTGAGTGGGTATTGATGGAATTTCAGAAATCAAAATAATGCACTAAACAAATTCTTCGGATCACTCAACTCCGGAATTAAATCCATCGTCGTGCCGATATTATATTTTATTGCGAGCGCATAAATCAATTTCAATATCGCAAAATCTTCAATCGCAAAACCAACCGAATCAAACAACGTAATCTCCTGATCGGATTCGCGTCCTTTTTTCTTGCCCGTAATAATTTCCCATAACTCTGCGTGAACATCTGCATTTGCTTGCTGAATTTCACCCTCAGCTTTTGATTGTGGTAAATATTCCACAACGATTTTTGTTTTCGATAAAATCGATTTGTCTAATTCAGTTTTTCCAGGTGTATCTCCTCCAATGCCATTAATATGCAATCCCGGGTTAATACCATGCACATCTAAAATATGCGTTTGTTTTTTTGATGCCGTTGCTGTCGTAATGATATCGACATTTTCAACGACACTTTTTCCATCTCTGCATGCTATTAGTTCCAAACCAGCATCGCGTAAATTGTGCTGAAATTTTTTCATAGCAGGAGGATCAATATCAAAATATTTTACGGTCTTAATATCAAACAACGCTTTTTGGGCAAGTATTTGAAATTCAGATTGCGCACCGGTTCCGATTATTCCAACCGTTTTTACATTTTTTCTCGCCAAGTATTTCGCAGCCAATGCTGACGTTGCTGCCGTGCGAAATGCGGTTAATAAAGTCATTTCAGAAATCATCAACGGATAACCACTTTTTGTTTCCGCCAATAATCCCAACGCAACGACCGTTAATTTATTGGATTGTGTATTATTCGGATGACCATTGACATATTTGAAAGAATAAAATTCATCATCGCAAATCGGCATTAATTCGATCACACCATTATCTAAATGCACGGCATGTCGTGGTGATTTTTGAAAATGCTCCCAGCGTGAATATTCTTTTTCAAGCTCACCAATCAAGTCACGAAAAAAATTTTGCAGTCCGACCTGCGCAATTAATTTTTTAATATCGGAGATTGTAATTACCCTAATCATCTCAACAACTCCTCTCACTGGATTACAATACAGGCGCCAACCATTTCTCTGCCATCTCAAATGACATATTTTTTCGCTTCGCATAATCAACTAACTGATCTTGATCAATTTTACCAATCACAAAATAATCACTTTCCGGATGCGAAAAATAAAATCCACAAACAGAAGAAGCAGGCCACATCGCTAAATTATCCGTAAGTGTAATACCTGCGTTTTTTTGGGGATCTAGTAATTTAAATAACGCATATTTTTCCAAATGATCAGGGCAAGCAGGATAACCAGGTGCTGGGCGAATACCCAAATAATTTTCTTTTATCAAAGATTCATGACTTAAATTTTCTTCCGATGCATAACCCCAATAGGATTGTCTTACTTTACGATGCAAATGTTCTGCAAACGCTTCTGCTAAACGATCACCCAACGCTTTGATCATAATACTGCTGTAATCATCGTGTTGTGCTTCAAATTTTTTTGCTTGTGCTTCCACGCCAATGCCAGCAGTTACTGCAAACACGCCAATAAAATCTTTTATCTTTGTGTGTTTTGGCGCGATAAAATCAGCTAAACATTTATTCGCACGACCGGGCGGTTTTCGATTTTGTTGACGTAAATGATGCAGTGTTAACAACACTTCATTGCGGTCGTCATTGCTATATACCTCAATATCATCATCATTCACCGTATTAACCGGGAAAAATCCAAACACAGCATGCGCCTGTAATAATTTTTCATCGATCACCTGTTGCAGCATTGCGCGTGCATCATGATATAGTTTTGTCGCTTCAACACCCACAACAGTATCTTTCAGAATATCCGGAAAGCGTCCCGCCAAATCCCATGCTTGAAAAAAAGGCGTCCAATCGATCTCTTGCGCGATTGCGCTCAGAGGATAATTTTTTAATATTTCTATACCCATTTGTCGTGGAACAGGAGGAATGTAATTATCCCAATTTAAAAATAACTTATTGTTACGCGCATCATTCAGTGAAATAAAATCTGTCTGATGTTTTTTTCCTTGATGACGCACACGCACTTCTTCATATTCTTTTTTCACTTCATTGACATAATTTGTTTTCAAATCTGAGCTTAATAATTTTGATGCAACACCGACTGCTCGACTGGCATCTTTCACATAAATGACATCGTGCAAATAATTGGGTGCAATTTTTACAGCGGTATGTACACGAGAAGTGGTAGCACCGCCAATTAAAAGCGGTATGGTAGAACCAAGGCGTTGCATTTCACTGGCTACAAAACACATTTCATCGAGCGATGGCGTAATCAATCCACTTAAACCGATGATATCAACTTGTTCTTTTTTGGCGACATCCAATATTTTTTCACAGGGAACCATCACACCCAAATCAATCACATCATAATTATTACATTGCAAAACAACACCGACTATATTTTTTCCAATATCATGGACATCGCCTTTGACGGTCGCCATTAAAATTTTGCCTTTTGTACTGGCTTTATGATTGTTATTTTTCTTGGACGCTTCAATGAAAGGAATTAAATAGGCAACTGCCTTTTTCATAACACGAGCACTTTTTACCACTTGTGGTAAAAACATTTTTCCATCGCCAAATAATTCTCCCACCTGATTCATGCCATCCATTAACGGTCCTTCAATCACCGCTAAAGGATAAGCTGCACATTTTCTCGCTTCTTCTGTGTCTGTATCAATAAATTCAGCAATACCCTGTACCAGTGCATATGTTAATCGTTCATTGACTGATTTTTCGCGCCATGACAAATCTTTTTGTTGTGTTTTATCTTGGCTTAACACGTTTTGTGCTATTTCTAATAGTTTTTCTGTTGCATCAGATTTGCGATTAAGCACCACATCTTCTACACGCTCTAATAATTCACTGGGAATATCTTGATAAATGGGCAGTTGGCCTGCATTAACAATACCCATGTCGAGACCTGCGCGAATAGCGTGATACAAAAAAACCGCATGAATCGCTTCACGTACAGGATTATTACCCCGAAATGAAAATGACACATTACTCACACCGCCACTGACTAATGCATACGGACACTGTTTTTTAATTTCAGGTATCGCTTCAATGAAATCGACAGCGTAATTATTATGCTCTTCAATGCCAGTGGCAATCGCAAAAATATTGGGATCAAAAATAATATCTTGCGGTTTAAATCCTACTTGTTCAGTTAAAATAGAATAAGCGCGTTTACAAATTTCAATTTTTCGATTGCGTGTATCTGCTTGTCCTTGCTCATCAAACGCCATTACCACAACAGCCGCGCCGTAATACAATATTTTTTTTGCACATTCGATAAATGATTTTTCACCTTCTTTTAAGCTAATTGAATTAACAATACCTTTACCTTGCAAACATTTTAAACCTGATTCAATGACTGACCATTTCGATGAATCCAACATAATGGGAATGCGACAAATATCGGGTTCGCTTGCAACCATATTTAAAAATAACCGCATTTCCTCTTCTGAATTCAACATGGCTTCATCCATGTTGATATCAATAATTTGAGCGCCTTGCTCGACTTGTTGACGCGCTACCTCTAATGCCGCCTCATATTGCTTATCCAGAATTAATTTTTTAAATTTTGCAGAGCCTGTTACATTGGTGCGTTCACCCACATTCACAAAATTACTATTCGGATAAATAGTTAAAGGTTCTAATCCACTTAAACGACAATACGGTTTTATTTCAGGAATGATCCTAGGCTTACAATCCTGTAATTTTTCAGCAATCACTTTGATGTGTTGTGGTGTGGTACCACAACAACCTCCCACTAAATTCACAAAACCATTTTCAGCAAACGTTTTTAAAATATCGCCCATTTTTTCGGGCGATTGTTCATATTGACCTAATTCATTGGGCAGCCCAGCGTTGGGATAAATGCTCACAAAGGTATCGGCAATTTTTGATAATGTTTGAAGATAAGGCCGCATCTCTTCTGCGCCCAACGCGCAATTAATTCCGATTGCAATGGGTTTTGCGTGCGCTACTGAATTCCAAAATGCTTCTATCGTTTGTCCAGACAACGTTCGTCCACTCGCGTCAGTAATGGTTCCCGAAATAATAATCGGCAACTCAATTTGATGATCATCAAAATATTTTTTAACTGCATAAATAGCGGCTTTTGCATTTAATGTATCGAAAATAGTTTCAATTAATACAATATCAATACCGCCGCGTACCAAACCATCAATCGCTTCCGTATAGGCTTGCACCAATGTATCGAACGAAATATTTCGCGCGCCTGGATTATTCACATCAGGCGAGATAGATGCTGTGCGATTAGTGGGTCCAATTGCACCTGCTACAAATCGTGGTTTATTGGGTGTCAGACGTGTCATTGCATCGCACGCAGCTCTGGCAATTTGTGCTGCTTGATAATTCATCTCTGCAGCACTTTGACTTAATTCATAGTCTGCAAGCGCAATGGAAGTTGCACCAAACGTGTTGGTTTCAATAATATCAGCACCGGCCTGCAAATAAGCAGTATGAATCGCGCGAATAATATCAGGCTGCGTCATCACTAATAAATCATTATTTCCTTTTAAAGAAACGGGATGATCTGCGAATTGAGTGCCTCGAAAATCGGCTTCAGTGAGGCCGTAGGTTTGAATCATTGTGCCCATGCCACCATCAATCACCAGAATCTTTGTTGATAATAGTGTTTGCAGCTGTTGGTGGATAGAAAGGTGTTGCATACTACTCACTCATAACTTTTCGTATTAGATTTTAAAATTTCAAGGGTATGATTGTCTCAAAACTTCAGATACTATTATAGTAATTTAAACGCTAGAGACAGTGCTTATGTCATCACCACAAATAAGCTTCGAATTCTTTCCGCCCAAAACAGAAATTGGCATGAATAACTTATTAGCAACTGCAAAATCACTTTCAACTATTCAACCCGCTTTTTTTTCAGTAACGTTTGGCGCTGGAGGATCAGCCCAAACGCACACACCAACCACCGTACTTAAAATCAATCAACACACTGCGATTCAAACAGCACCCCATATTTCATGCTTTGCAGAAAAAGAAACGATTAAAAACTTACTGGACCTTTATATCGACCAGGGTATTACTCGACTAGTTGTATTACGAGGTGATTTTCCAGCCGGCTTAAATACATCACCATCAACACATTTTCACTATGCGACAGAGCTTGTAGCATTTATTAGAAAACAAACACAGGATCATTTTCATATCGATGTTGCTTGTCATCCTGAATTCCATTCAGAAACAACTGACATAAAAAAAGCGCTATTTTACTTTAAAGAAAAAATTGATGCAGGTGCAAATAGCGCCATTACACAATACTTTTATAATCCTGATGCCTATTTTCGCTTTAGGGATGGTTGTGAAAAAATAGGCGTTCATGCTCCCATTACGCCGGGAATTATGCCGATCACCAACTATGAAAAATTAGTATCCTTTTCTGCGGCTTGTGGCGCAGAAATTCCCCGTTGGCTTGATTTACGTTTGCAAAATTTTCGAGAAGACATAATAGGTTTGCAAAATTTTGGTGAAGATGTCATAACCACTTTATGTGAAAAATTATTAAAAAATGATGCGCCTGGATTGCATTTTTATTCGTTAAATAAAGCGGAGCCCAGCATGAAGATCATTCATCGATTAGGGTTAGGTTCGAGTAATAAGTGTTATGTATCAACGCAGGTGTCAGAATGATAGTACCTTTCCTTTGGGTTTTAATTGGCATTATTGGCCGTCTGATTATTCACATTCCTGATGTCACACCACTCACATCACTTTGCTTATTCGCACCGACTGTTTTTCCAAAGCGTCAATCGTTTTTTATTTTATTTTTGACTTTACTTGTATCTGATATGTGCTTACATTTTTTGAATCATTACCCTGTTTTCGGTTCATGGACCTTGTTTACTTATTCTGGTTGGATTGGCATTGCTTTTTTTGGGTTTATATTCGCAAAAAAACCATCTCTATTTCGCGCGCTGCTATTTACATTTTATGCATCTCTCATTTTTTGGATTTGGACCAATTTCGGAACATGGTGCACAACATCTATTTATCCTCACACAATGCAAGGACTATTAGCGTGTTATATCGCTGGAATACCATTTTTGAAAAATAGTGTTTTTGGATCGTTGGCATGGACATCTGTTTTAATTATTTTGCTTCATTACCTTCCCATATCAATAAAATCAACAAGTTATCCACTCGTTAGGTTTCAAAAAATACGCCGTTAGTTTTTCCTCTTCCGAATTTTTTCCAGGCTTAAAGTTATATTCCCAACGCACTAACGGCGGCAGCGACATTAAAATCGACTCCGTTCGCCCACCAAATTGCAAACCAAACAACGTGCCACGATCGTACACCAAATTAAACTCGACGTAGCGTCCACGACGATATAATTGAAACTCGCGATTTTTATCGGTAAATAAATGCGATTTTCTTTTCTCGACAATGGGAATATAGGCATCGATAAAACTGTCTCCCACATTTTGCAAAAATGAAAAGCAGTCTTCGAAAGATAATTCATTGAGATCATCAAAAAATATTCCACCGATGCCACGACATTCTTTCCGATGCTTTAGATAAAAATAGTCGTCAGCGGCTTTTTTAAAGCGCGCATAAAAATTTGGATTTGTTTTATCGCATGCATTTTTTGCGGTTTGATGCCAATGCACACAATCTTCTTCGAAACCATAATACGGCGTTAAATCATATCCACCGCCAAACCACCAAACAATGTCACCATTTGATTTGGTCGCTTGAAAATAGCGAATATTTAAATGCGCTGTTGGCACGAAAGGATTTTTCGGATGGATCACAGAAGAAATTCCCAGCGCTTCAAATGATGCACCGATTAAATCAGGGCGTTTTAATGTTGCCGCTTGTGGTAAATGTCTACCTGCGACATGCGAAAAATTCACACCGGCTTGTTCGAATATTTCACCCTGTAAAACACGGGTTTTTCCGCCGCCGATTTTTTCGTGGGTCCAGGCGTCTTCGTGGAAGTGGGAGTGGGAGTGGGAGTGGGAGTGGGAGTGGGAGTGGGAGTGGGAGAATGTTTCTTGATTTTCGAGTGCAGCGCAAAGTTCATTTTGATATTCAAGCAAGAAATTTTTAATGAGAATAATGTTGTTCATAACCTCTGACACTCCCACTACTTTAAACCCAATTCTCTCATCCGCTCATTAAAATAACTCAATCGTGTATGTCGATCCGACAACACCACTTCATCACGCGGATGCAAAAACAACGGCATCGACAAGCGAGATTTTTTGGCATCAATACCTGTGGGATTTAATACACGATGCGAGGTGGATTTATAGTAATGTCCGCTGCACTCTTGCAACATATCGCCCGCATTGACAATAATCCAACCTGGATTAATTGGCACATCTAACCAATTGCCATCTGCATCTTTCACTTGCAGACCTTTTGCAGTTGCAGCGGGAAGCAAAGTTAACAAATCAATATCTTCATGCGCCGCGGCACGAAGCGCATCTTTGGGTTCATTGCCAGTGAGTGGCGGATAGTGAATTAAACGAAACAAGGTTCGGTCACTGTCTTTAATCATATCCGATAATGGCATTGAAAATTTGGCTTGTACATCCAAAGGCGCATTTTTTTCAAGCCACGATAACAACGTGCCCGCCATGCTTGCTAATGCTTGATATAATTGCTGCGTTGTTTCAACACACGATTGCGGACAACGATGTCCTAAATAGTAGTGATAAAATTCTTTAATATCTTTGACATCATATCCTTTTGCTTTTTCCGACATTTCCTTTGAAATATAACCATCATGCGTTTCCGGATCGAATGTGAATTTATTTTTTTCGTCTGATGCAAAAAACGCATACCATTTTGCATACGCATCATCAATCAGTGCGTTCGAAATCGGATGATTTGAAATAACTGCGAAACCAATTTCTTTTAATCCCGCAGCAAATTCTGCTGGCGCAGTTTGAGATTGAAAATCAATGATACGTATCTTCATTTATCACTCCAAATTATCTGAGTTTTGAACAGCGACAGTTTATACGAATATAATCTCAACTGCAGCACTTGGTAGTGAATCCGTTCAGAAGCGCATACTACAATTTTGCATGACTGACTTCACAAAAGGTGTTGTTAAACGACGTTTCGCCGCTAATGACGCTTGATCTAATTTTTCAAAAACCATAAATAAATCCCGCATGTTTCGCGAATAATGATGAATTAAATAATTACACACCTCATCCGACAAATTGATTCCGCGCAATGCAGCACGCATTTGCAGTGCTTGTTTTTTTTCTGCATCCGATAAATTTTTTATTTCCAAAATTAATCCGTTGTTCAATCGAGATTGCAAATCCAGCAATAAATAATTGGTTTGCTTCGGCAAATTTTTTGCACTCACCAACAACGACACTTTATTTTCACGCGCACGATTATAAAAATGAAATAACGCTTCTTCCCATTCACGATTTCCAGCGATCGCATCCACATCGTCAATACAAACACATTCTTGATTTTCTAAATCATCGAAAATCTGTGGTAAGAATTGAGAATGATTCATAAGCGGCAAATAAAAAATCGACGCGTTATTTTCAGAAGCCGCATGACAACACGCTTGCAATAAGTGCGTTCGACCAACACCCGATTCGCCATAGCAATAAATAAAGGATTCCGATTTTTTGGAAACAAACGCTTTTAATATTTCAACGGATTGAAAATTATTGCCAACAAAATAATTATCGAAGATCGAATCATCGCGAAGCTTCAGGCTGAGTGGCAATTGAAGTGTCATTTGCATATTGCTCATTTTGTAAGACGAAGCATTGTACAACGATGCTCGCCTCAATAGAACTCACAACTTATCCACAGGATACACACAAATTGCTCAATTTTTCTGCAATACTGTGGATAAAGTTTGTATAATAAATCAAAGCCTATTGGTAATTGATTGAATTCTTGGAAAAAATACTGCTATAATCAAAAAAATGGCGCTGGTAAAAAATTTATCAAAGCCAAATCAACGCGAGGGAGATTGTCATGGTTAAATCAGAATTGATTATGAAAATCGCGGAAAAACAAAGTCACCTATCAATTAAAGACATCGAACTCAGCGTGAATTATATCGTCGACTGCATGAGCGATAGTTTAGGTGACGGTCATCGCATCGAAATTCGCGGCTTCGGCAGTTTCAGTTTGCATTATCGCCCTTCACGCAAAGCACACAATCCGAAAACAGGTGCACGCGTCTTCACTGCTGCAAAATACACGCCTCATTTCAAACCCGGAAAGGACTTGCGCGATCGCGTCAACGACAATCGCACATTGTACGCAATCAAAAATGATGCCGACGAAGAATAATCGTCCGATTTTTTTATTGTGACGCCTGCTTCACCGTAAACCCTGCAACTGCTGCATCACCAAATAATTTCTTCGCTTCCAATAATACAGGCTCTGATTGATACGCTTCGACCAATTCTTTTATTTTCTTCTCATTTCGATCTGCCGCACGCGCAACAATCAAATTCATATAAGGCGAATCAGTTCCTTCTTCAAATAAAGCATCTTTTGATGGTGATAAGCCAGCAGGCGTTGCGTAATTTGTATTAATCGCAACCAGTGCAACATCTGGTAATGCACGTGGAGTTTGCGCGGCATCTAATGTGATAATCTTAAAATCTTTAGGATTGCTCGCAATATCTTGTGTCGTTGCATCAATCGTGACGTGCGGCTTTAACGTAATTAATCCTGCTTTTTGTAGCAATAATAATGCACGCGCTTCATTGCTTGGATCATTGGGAATCGCAATTTTATCGCCAGGTGATAATTCAGATAATTTTTTTACGCCTGTCGAATACAATCCCATCGGATATAAAAACGTATCGCCAACTGCTGCAAAAGAATAACCATGCGCTTTAATTTGCGATAATAAAAATGGATAATGCTGAAACGCATTGGCATCAATCTGACCATCTTCTAATGCTTGATTCGGCATTGTGTAATCAGTGAATTCAACAATCTTCACATGCAATCCAAATTCTTTTGACGCCACCTTTTTTGCAACCGACATTAATTTTGTTTCCGGTCCCGCAATGGTGCCAACGCTGACCGTGTTGGATTTTTCTTTGTGGGAGCAAGCGCTAAGAGCTAAAGTCGACGAGGTTAATAGAACTAACAAGATTTTTTTCATAAGATCTCCGATTAACTAACTGATAACTCACACTGTTCTCGCAATCCAATCACCCAACCACTGAAAACACTGCACCATCGCAATTAATATCAATACTGTCACAATCATGATCTGAATATCAAACCGTTCGTACCCATACATAATAGCAACATTACCCAAACCACCACCACCAATCGCACCCGCCATTGCTGAATATCCAACCAATGTAATCAGCGTTAATGTAATTGCTCGAACGATCGTTGAACGTGCCTCAGGAATCAAAACTTTTCGCACAGTTTGCAACACCGTTGCACCCATCGCAAGCGCCGCCTCAATCAAACCCATCGGCACTTCACTGATTGCACTTTCTACCAAACGTGCAAAAAAAGGAATTGCACTAATGGCCAGTGGCACCATCGCAGCTGTTGTACCAATCGATGTGCCAACTATCAATCGTGTTAATGGCGTAATCGCTACCAACAAAATAATAAAGGGAATTGAACGCAACACATTTACCACCAGCCCTAATGCAGAATGCATCATTGGTTTTTTAAATAAATGCGGATTACGCGTTACAAACAATAGTACGCCCAACGGCAATCCAAATAAAACCGCGAAAAATGCAGCGATAAAAACCATTTCAAATGTTTGCACAGTGGCGTGACTAATTAGCCCAAGCCTGTTGATCAACATAACCCACCACCTCTACAATTACAAACGGATTGAATTAAGCGTTTGGTAATCGGTGTTTGCGGACTTTTAAATAAATCAACAACGCCTGCGCATTCGACAATTTCACCGTAATCAATCACCGCAACACGATCCGTAATCGCTTTAATTACCGACATTTCATGCGTAATACACAAGATAGACAAACCCAATTCCTGATTAATGCCGCGAATTAATTTTAAAATATCTTCTGTCGTTTCAGAATCTAATGCAGAAGTCATTTCATCACATAACAACACCTGGGGTTTTGTAGCAAGCGCTCGCGCAATCGCGACACGTTGTTTTTGTCCTCCACTCAGCTGACTCGGATATGCATCGCAACGATCACTCAAACCTACTTTTTCTAGCAGTAAAGAAACTGTTTGATCAATTTCATTTTTTGGTTGTTTTAATAATTGCAGCGGAAATGCAACATTCTCAAAAACGGTGCGCGTCGATAATAAATTAAAATGCTGGAAAATCATGCCGATTTGATGACGCGCTTGCCGCAATTGCTGTGGATTCAGGGTCGTTAATTCGACGTTGTTCACACGAACGGAACCTGACGTCGGTCGTTCTAATAAATTGACACATCGAATTAATGTACTTTTGCCTGCGCCACTTTTTCCAATGACGCCAACAATTTCGCCAGGCGCAACATGCAAATTAATATTTTTTAAGGCGTGATGCGCGCCGGATTTAGTGATGTAGATTTTATTGATATTTTTGAGTTCGATCATGTTTTTTTCTTTTGTTTGGTTTTAGTGGAGTGGGAGTGGGAGTGGGAGTGGGAGATCAGAAATATAGTTTAAATTTATATACTAAATTACTTTTGATGTTAATTTAAATTTTTTAAAATATTTTTATTTAAATATATTACATTCTACCTACAAGGCCACACTTCCACTTCCACTCCCACTCCCACTTTCTCACGTCACCGGCAACGTAACACCTCGCTGACCTTGATATTTACCACCACGATCTGCATAGGACGTTTCGCACACTTCATCCGATTCTAAAAATAGCATTTGTGCGATACCTTCGTTCGCGTAGATTTTCGCGGGTAAATTCGTGGTATTTGAAAACTCTAATGTCACATGTCCTTCCCATTCCGGTTCAAGCGGAGTCACATTGACAATAAGACCGCAGCGCGCATACGTCGATTTTCCCAAACAAATCGTCAATACATTACGCGGAATTTTGAAGTATTCGACGGTACGTGCAAGCGCAAATGAATTCGGCGGAATAATGCAAACATCGGATTCAAGATTCACAAAACTATTTTCATCGAAATTTTTCGGATCAACAATCGCAGAATTAATATTCGTGAATATTTTAAATTCGCGTGCGCATCGAACATCATAACCATAACTGCTCGTGCCGTAGGAAATAATTTTTCCCGTTGCATTTTCACGTACTTGTGCTGGCTCGAATGGCGAAATCATTTCATGATTCATTGCCATGCGGCGGATCCATTTGTCGGATTTGATGCTCATACTATTTTCCTCGCAATTTCTTGATATTTTTGTGAGATGTCACTCTCAGGCTCTGCAATCACCATTGGCACACCCGCATCCGCTTGCGCGCGAATTTTTAATGCGAGCGGTAATTTTCCGAGTAACGGCACATCAAACTCAGCGCATAATTTTGCAGCACCACCTTCACCAAAAATAGCGGCATCGTGCCCACAATGCTCACAATGATACACGCTCATGTTTTCAATGACACCCAGAATCGGCACATTGACCTTGCGAAACATGACCAGTCCGCGTCTAGCATCGAGCAATGCAACGTCTTGCGGTGTTGTCACAATAATCGCCGCATTTAACGGTGTTTTTTGCGATAACGTCAATTGCACATCACCCGTCCCCGGTGGTAAATCAATCAGCAAATAATCCAGATTATCCCATGCCGTAAAGTACAGCATCTGATGCAATGCTTTCACAACCATCGGTCCGCGCCACACCATTGGATCTTCAGAGTCGACCAGATATCCCATCGACATGGTTTGCAAACCGAAACGCACAACGGGTTCGAAATGGTCATTGTCGCGCAGCACTGGTTTTTCAGTGCTTCCGAGCATGTGAGGTTGATTCGGACCGTAAATATCGGCATCTAAAATGCCGACGCGATGATTTTGCGATGCGAGTGCTAATGCAAGATTCACTGTCGTTGTCGATTTACCAACACCACCTTTTCCCGATGCAATTGCGATAATCTTTTTTATTCCGGGAATGGAAAAGGATGTGGAGCGCATAAAATCCTCGTAAAATAGGCTCAAATCGTAGCATAAGTTACGCGAAATGCGTAATATATTCGATTTCTAAGCTATTATTCGAGTCCAACATGAAACCACGCAACATTCTCATCACCAGCGCTCTCACGTACGCCAACGGCGAAATTCATTTAGGCCATTTGTTGGAAGCGATTCAAACTGATATTTGGAAACGCTTCCAACTAATGCGCGGAAATATTTGCTATTACATTTGTGGATCCGATGCACATGGTGCGCCGATTATGCTGGCTGCTGAAAAAAATAATTTAGCGCCAGAAAAATTAGTCGAGCAAGTGCGTCTTGATCACATCAACGATTACAGAAAATTTCACATCAGCTTCGATAATTATTACACGACTCACTCGGAAGAAAATCGCGAATTATCTATTGCGATTTACGAACGACTGAAAAAAAACGGCGACATCGTTACCAAAACCATTACGCAATATTATGATCCCGAGAAAAATTTATTTTTAGCGGATCGCTTTATTCGCGGTGAATGTCCCAAGTGTGGCGCTAAAGATCAATACGGTGATAATTGCGAAGTGTGTGGCGCAACGTATGATCCAACCGAATTAAAAAATCCACGCTCTGCAATTACAGGCGCAGTTCCGATTGAAAAAGATTCGGAACATTATTTCTTTGCGCTCGATCATTACAGTGATTTTTTACAACAATGGACGCAATCGGGAACATTGCAACCGAGCATCGCGAATAAATTACAAGAGTGGTTTAAAACGGGATTACAACAATGGAATATTTCACGCGATGCGCCGTATTTCGGATTTCCCATGCCTGATGTGCCAAACAAATATTTTTATGTATGGCTCGATGCACCAGTCGGATATATCGCCAGCTTCAAAAATTTCTGCGCGCGCGACAGTGCTATTTCTTTCGATGAATTTTGGCGCGCGGATTCAACCACCGAACTCTATCATGTCATCGGCAAAGACATCATCAGCTTTCACGCTTTATTTTGGCCTGCCATGTTAAAGGCATCGGATTATCGCTTACCGACTGCGATTTTCACGCACGGCTTTGTTACCGTCAATGGCGAGAAAATGTCGAAATCGCGCGGCACGTTTATTACTGCGAAAAAATTCGCAGTAAACATTTCTACAGAATATTTACGTTATTACTACGCTGCAAAATTAAATAATCAAGTTGAAGATATTGATTTCAATCTCGCGGATTTTAGTGCGCGCGTGAATTCTGATCTCGTTGGAAAATTTGTCAATCTCGCGAGTCGTTGCGCGGGATTTATTACAAAAAAATTCGATGGCAAATTAAGTGTTCAATTGCACGATGCCAATTTATTTGCTGCATTTAGCAATGCATCTGAATCCATTGCAGAATCGTATGAAACTTTAAATTACCATCGCGCTGTACGTGAAATTATGTCGCTTGCTGATCGCGCAAATCAATACATTGATCATCACAAACCGTGGTCGCTCGCAAAAGAAGAGGGTCGCGAAAATGACGTTCAATTAATTTGCACGCAAGGGCTAAATTGTTTTCGTTTATTAACCCTCTATTTAAAGCCTATTTTGCCGATCACTGCTGAACGCGTAGAAAAATTTTTAAATATAAATCCATTGCAATGGAATGATTCGCAATCGGCATTATTGAATCACACGATTAATACTTTTGAACCCTTAATGCAACGCGTCACACCAGAACAAATTGAAGCGATCGGGTCGCCCGCATGATGCGCGAACCGAAAATTTCTGATCCACCAAAAATTGCGTTCATCCGCGAAGACGAATGCATCGGCTGCACGAAATGCATTCAAGCCTGCCCGTTCGATTCCATTCTTGGTGCATCGAAATTAATGCACACCGTAATTACTGATTTATGCACGGGCTGCGAATTATGCGTTGCACCTTGCCCCGTTGATTGTATCGATATTATTTCTGCACCGAAAAAATCAGTTGCAGAAGAAAAAGTATTTGCCGAACATGCACACGAACGTTTTGAATTTCGCAATGCACGACTCGAAAAGGAACGCATTCGCGATCGTGAAAAATATTTGCAAGCGAAACAGGCAGGCGAGAAGAATAAAACGATTGAGGAGCGAAAAGCGGAAATACAAGCTATCCTAAAAAGAACAAAACGCAGCAATTAAACACTTACCTTTTATGTTTCTTTTTCACTAAATATTTGAACTTCACCAACGCAAAATTCAACTCGACACTCGCTTCTGTTTCAGCATTATTGATCGCTTCAGGGACTATCAGTTCTGAAATTAACTCACCCGCTCTTTGCACCAACTCATTTTTATTTTCTGGATTTTTCTCTACGACTGCAATTTGATTGACCGTTCTTTCAATTTCACGAACTTTAGTGAATGTGTCAATGATTGATATGGTCGTTTCTGTTGCTCGAGAACTTTTTAAAATAGTGGCCAACATATACAAACCTGATTCCGTAAAAACACGCGGTAATTTTGGCGAAAATTTTAATTTATAGAGGTGGTCACAATTTGTGACTACCTCTTCTTTCTCTTGTTTTTCAAGAAGATAAACATAACCATCAGGAAATTTTTCAGGATTTCTACTAACAGCCTGATTCACTTGTTTCGTACTAACTCCATAAAGCTCAGCAACATCACTATCCACAATCACACTCTTGTTACGAATCCTAATAATCTTTCTTTCAACTTCATCTTGCTTGATAATGCGACTCATAATGCTCACCACTCAAATTAACCATCAACGCATAATCTAGTTTAAAGTAGAAAAATTACAATACCGTGTTTTTAAGGAAACAAATCATGACCCCCGCCACTCGCGAAAAAATATTTGCAACGCTGCAGAAAAATAATCCTGCACCTACAACCGAATTACATTTTCAAAATCATTTCGAATTATTAATTGCGGTGATTTTATCTGCACAAGCGACTGACGTAAGTGTCAACAAGGCAACAAAACATTTATTTCCAATAGCAGATACACCAGAGAAATTATTTTCACTCGGCATTGATAATTTAAAAAAATACATCCGAACCATTAATTTATACCCTACGAAAGCAAAACATATTATTAAAACCTGCGAGTTATTAATTACAAAATTCAACTCACAAGTGCCAAATAATCGCGATGATTTAGAATCGCTCCCTGGCGTTGGTCGCAAAACCGCAAACGTCGTCTTAAATACCGCATTTGGCGAATCAACCATTGCTGTCGACACGCATATTTTTCGCGTCGCGAATCGCACGGGTTTAGCAAACGGCAAAACGCCGCTCGCGGTCGAAAATCAATTAACAAAAACAATTCCGAAAAAATATTTAAAAGATGCGCATCATTGGTTGGTTTTGCATGGTCGATACATCTGCACAGCACGCAATCCGAAATGCAGTGGGTGTCCGATTCTAGAATGGTGTGAATATTCTCAAAAAAATATATAGTGTCCGTATACAGTGTCCGTGTCAGTAAACACGGACACGGATCACAGACACGGACACAAACAATTGATCAAAAAAACCATCCAGGCAGTCAAAAAAAATCTTCCGCCAGTTTCAGCATTTAACTTTGTGATTTTGCTAGGCCTAGTCAGTCTATTTTCTGATATGGTTTACGAAGGTGCGCGTAGTATTATCGGACCCTATTTTGCGTTATTGGGCGCGAGTGGTGCCATCGTCGGATTTGTCGCGGGTTTTGGCGAGTTGGCTGGCAATGTGCTACGTATTTTTTCAGGCTTTTTACTCGATAAAACAAAACAATATTGGTTTATGACTTTTATCGGTTATGGTTGTTTGTTTGCAATTCCCGCGCTCATGTTCACGCACAGTTGGATCGTCGCTTCCATTTTAATTATCGTCGAGCGCATCGGAAAAGCGATTCGCATTCCTGCGCGCGACGCAATGTTGTCCTATGCCACACAAAAAATGGGGCGTGGATTCGGTTTTGGCATTCACCAATTAATGGATCAAGTGGGCGGAATGCTGGGTCCATTTTTAATGACGATTATTTTACTCGAGCACGCGCATTATTCACTGGGATTTGCGTTGTTATTTGCGCCTGCAGTTGTCGCGATTATTTTTTTGGTTGTTGGTAAAAAACATTATCCTCATCCGCAAAGTTTAGAAATTGAAACACATGAAATTAAACCCGATAAAATTCCAACGGTATTTTGGATTTATTTGATCGCAGCGTGTTTGATCGGAGCAGGTTATGCGGACTTTCCGCTGATTGCGTTTCATTTTGAAAAAGCAGGAATGATGTCGCCGATTTGGATTCCAATTTTTTATATGGTTGCGATGGGAATGAGTGCAGCGTCTGCCTTATTTTTTGGCTGGATTTACGATAAAAAAGGCGCGGTCAGTTTGATGATTGCCATTCCACTCGCTGCATTTTTCGCACCCCTTGTTTTTCTCAATGGATTTATAACAGCACTCATCGGCATGATGTTATGGGGCATCGGCATGGGCGCACAAAAATCATTATTAAAGGCGGTTGTGGGTGACATGATTCCGAAAAAAATTCGCGGATCGGCATTTGGTATTTTCAACGCCGGTTATGGCATCGCTTGGTTTCTCGGCAGCTGGTTGATGGGTGTTTTGTATGACACGTCTGTGCGTGATTTAATTATTTTTTCGGTGAGTGCGGAGTTATTGGCGTTGCCAGTGGTGTGGTGGGTTTGGAAAAGAGGCGCGAAATAAAAAACCAGCGCGAGGCTGGTTTTTTAAAATCGTAAAACATTATATTACGATCGTGATGGTTGCTGTTGCTGTTGCTCCTGAATATTACCAGTAGTACCTCCTACTAGTAAAGGAGCAGCTTCACCACCAGGCTTAGCACAACACTTCTCTTGTAAAAACGCATAAACGTTTTGTGATAACTCAAAAAACTTATTCGAAGCGGCAACAGCCGTAGCACCCAATGCCGCAACTCGCACAGAATCAGGCAAATTGCTCATGCTAAAAAAATTAGCTAGCGATTGAGCTGTCTGCTCAAATTTCTTTGGATCAGTAAGATCTCCCACTGTCACTACTGTAAGCCCAGTCATAGCAAGAAGCGATAAAACTGCTCTGGGGTTATTTTTCAACATTGCTTTAAAGTCTTCTAAAGTCATCTTCCTTCCCTCTTAATTATTTTTCATCTGTGAATTAATTTCATCCATCCGTAATTTCCCCATGCGAATCCATTCAAGTCACAACGCTAACGGAATCACGCGCGCGCGTCAATGGTTGTTTTTATGTGTACGGATACACAAATAATCACAACGTCTTATGCGGCAAGCTTTCGATGCGTCCCGCAGGTGTCACGATCACATAATCCAGTTTACGTTGTAATTCGCGAATCGTGCTCGATCCCGCATACGTTAACCCAGAACGTAAACCGCCAATGATATCCGCAAGAATGAAATCTTGATCTTCACGATACATCACTTCCGTCGCAACCCCTTCGGCGGTTTTCCAATCGCTCATGCTGCCCATGAAATCCGTTTGTGCTTCACGTGATGCCATACCGCGATATTGTTTTACTTTTTTACCGTCCGCTTTTGTGATGACTTCACCGGGTGTGACCGCAGTGCCGGCAAGCATGCCGCCGATCATCACAAAATCAGCGCCAAACGCGAGTGCTTTGACAATGTCGCCCGCGGTGCGAATGCCACCATCGGCAACAATCGAACGATCGCATCGCGCGCAATCTTGAATACACGTTAACATCGGAATGCCAAATCCTGTTTTAATGCGCGTGCTACAAACCGATCCACCACCAATACCCGCTTTAATAATATCTGCGCCACACGATGCCAAATAATCCGCGCCTGCATAAGTCGCTACGTTTCCAGCCATAATGCAAGCATCAGGTAATAATTGGCGTAATTGTTTTAATGTGTGACCGACATATTTTGCATGCGCATGTGCGACGTCAATACAAAAATAATTCGCACCTACATCATGCAATGCTTTTGCGCGTTCTAATTCCGCGTCATTGCAACCGATAGAAACAAATACTTTATCCGAGCATTTTTTGAATTCAGCGATATTATCATCGATCGACATAAAGCGATGCAACACGCCAATGCCACCTTTGCTCGACATAAAATTCGCCATCGTACTTTCCGTGACGGTATCCATATTCGAACTCATCACCGGCAAATTCAACGTTAATTTTCCGGTGCGGTCACGCATCACCGTTTCCACTAAACGGCGTGATTCATAATGGTTATAACCCGGCACCATCAGAACATCATCAAATGTTATAGCGTATTGCTGCATCATAATTTTTTATTCCTCGAAATTTTCGTAGCTACCCACACGCCTAATTCAAACAATCCCCACAACGGTAACGCCAGTAATGTCTGCGACAACACATCCGGCGGCGTTAATAACATGCCCAATATAAAACAACCGACGATAACGTACGGACGCATTTTTTTGCATTGTTCTTGCGAAAGCACATTTAACCAAATCAACACAACGATCACAATGGGTAATTCAAATGCGAGACCAAATGCCAATAACATGCGCGTCACAAAATCGAAATAAGCGCTCATATCCGGCATAAAAGACACATGCTTTGGCGAAAAACCGCTAAGGAATTTAAACATCATCGGCAACACCACGAAATACGAAAACAATGTACCGATATAAAATAGCAACGTGCCAGCAATCATCAGCGAAAAAATAAATCTTTTTTCTTTCTGATACAACGCCGGCAAAATAAATTGCCAGAGCTGATATAACACAATCGGAACACACACATAAATGCTTGCAACGATTGCACTTTCGAGTGGCACAAAAAATGGCGATGTCACTGCAATTGCAATTAAATGTTCATGCGGCGTGAGTTGACGTAAAATCGGCAACGCAAATCCTTCGTAAATAGTATTCGCGAAATACGTAAAAATGGCCGCAACCATTCCCCATGCAATTAATGTTTTAATTAATCGCGCGCGTAATTCAATGAATAAGGCGATGCTATTTTTCATGGGATTTTGTTTTGGCGTCAGGTGAATGCGATTCCGCGAGGGTGTTTTCGATTTCGTTCGTGAGCGATTTCCACACGGATTTGGCTTTGCCAATCATGCGGCCTGCATTGCGCGCAAGATCCGGTAATTTTTCAGGACCGAAGACGATAAACGCGACGAGTACGATGATGCAGATTTCGGAGAGAGAAAAATCCATTTTTCATTCCTTTATTTTTCAGATTCATTTTTTTCTGATTTTTCTTCTGTTAATCCCTTACGAAATGATTTAACTGCAGCGCCTAGATCTTCACCAATCGTGCGAATACGTTTTGTTCCAAACAACAAAACCGCAATCACCAAAATTAATACTATCGAACCGATACTTCCGTGAAACCCCATAAAACTCTCCTGTTGATTCGTATATAATACGCTGTACACACGAGGAATCAAACATGAAAACCATTTGCATCAAAGCGGTCATCTCAGGAAAAGTCCAAGGCGTTTTTTATCGACAAAATACGCTTCAAAAAGCGCAATCGCTCAATCTTACTGGCTGGGTGAGAAACAATGATGATGACACTGTGGAATTGCACGCGTGCGGCGCTGAGGAAAATATCAAAAATTTAGTTGAGTGGTTGTGGCAAGGTCCACCACGCGCACAAGTCACGCAAGTCGATTGGAGTGAAATTCCCGAAGAAAAACACGCCGCATTTATGATTAACTGATAAAATCGGCTACGACCGCCGACAAATCATCAAATATTTTCGTACGATCATTTTGCGGCAATTGCTTCACGGTTTTTTCACCATTCCCCGTTCGCACTAAAATAAATTCACAGCCAATTGTCTGCGCCACTTCCCAATCTTTGAAGCTGTCGCCAATATAAATGACTTCATCACTTTTCAGATTAAAATCTCGCAAAATTGCTTGCAGCATACCCGGCTGTGGTTTTCGACACGCGCAATTTTCATCTGGTCGATGCGGGCAAAAATAAATTTTTTCTATTTTTCCGCCGACAGACTGAATGGCATTTAACATTTTTCGATGAATTAATTGCAAAGTGTCGAGCGAATATAATCCGCGATTCACACCGGATTGATTCGTTGCAATGACAATCGGATAACCTGCTTTTGTTAATAATGCTATTGCATCGAGGCTACCAGGAATTGGAATCCATTCATCTGGCGATTTAATATAATTATCGGAATCGAAATTAATGACACCATCGCGATCGAGAATAACAAACTTTTTTTCTCCCACTCCCACTCCCACTTAACCAAATCGCGTTTTTCCAGGAATTAACTGCTCACCATGCCCATGCAATAAATCGAGCGCAGTAATCACGCGTTTTCCGGGCAACTGCACTGAAAGCAATTCTAAAATACCATCGCCGGTTGCCACCCAAAACACTTCTTTGTCAGCGCGAATTAAAGTTCCCGGTGCCAATTTCGCTTTTTCACTAATCGCTTTTGCTTGCCAAATTCGCAGCGTATTATGTAAAAAAGTAGTATTTGCAACAGGCCACGAATTAAACGCACGAATTTTATTATTAATCGCAACTGCAGATAAATGCCAATCAATCACCGCTTCTGTTTTTTGAATTTTCGCCGCGTGTGTTGCGAGAGAATTATTCTGCGCAAGCGGCAAGCTCAAATTTTTTTCTAATTCAACCAGTGCTTCCAATAACAATGCCGCGCCGCGTTGACTAAATAAATCATGCATTTCTGCACTCGTTTCATCGCCGACATATCGATAGGTTTCTTGTTTTAAAATCGGACCTGTATCCATGCCTTTATCCAATTGCATAATCGTGATGCCCGTTTCTGCGTCGCCCGCTTCAATCGCTCTTGGAATCGGCGCAGCGCCGCGCCATCGCGGCAACAAAGACGGATGCACATTCACACAACCCAATCGCGGAATTTGCAACACACTTTCCGGCAAAATTAATCCATATGCGACAACCACCATCACATCAGCATGAAACGCACGCATCTCATTTTGCACGGTTTCATCACGCAACGTTTTAGGCTGTAAAACAAGGGTATTATGTGCTTGTGCTAATTCTTTCACAGTCGATGCATGCAACTGCTGACCACGACCTGCCGGTCGATCCGGTTGCGTATACACTGCAACAACCTCGTGCTCAGAATTCAACAACGCTTGCAAAGTCGGCACTGCAAATTCAGGCGTGCCTGCGAAAATGATTTTTAACATAGTTTTTCCTAAAAACACGGTAGTGCATTTTTTTCAGATTACCATAAACTGCCTGAATGAACGATCAAACTTCCAAATTAATCGCCTGGCTCACCCTCACGCACGCACCCTCAGTGGCTATCAAACGCATCCAAAAATTGCTGCACTATTTTCATGACATCGAATCGATTTGTAAGGCATCGACGAAACAGCTAGAAATGCAGCAATTAACTGAAATACAAATTCAGCATATTAAAAATCCAAATCAACAGTGGATTCAAATTGCATTGGAATGGATGCAATATCCGCATCATCATATTATTCCGTTTGACGATGTGCGTTATCCTGCATTATTAACGGAAATTGCGCAGCCGCCTGCGATTTTATATGTGAACGGTGAATGGGAAATTTTATCGCATCCACAAATCGCGCTCGTCGGTAGTCGCAATCCCTCACACACCGGACTCGAATTAAGCGCTGAATTCGCGCACGCATTAACAAAAGCGGGATTGATTGTAACGAGTGGATTGGCGCTAGGCGTCGACGCTGCAAGTCATCAAGGTGCTTTGAATGCCGGCGGAAAAACGATTGCAATACTCGGTTCCGGATTACAACAAATTTATCCTGCACGAAACAGACCGCTCGCAGAAAAAATTATTGATCACGGTTGTGTGGTGTCAGAATTTCCATTAACCACCACGCCCGTTCCAGAAAATTTTCCGCGACGAAATCGGATTATTAGTGGATTAAGCTTAGGAACGCTTGTCATTGAAGCCGCCCCCAAAAGCGGATCATTAATTACCGCACATTTTGCGCTTGAACAAGGTCGTGAAGTGTTCGCAATTCCCGGCTCTATCCGTAATCCGACTGCCAAAGGCTGCTTGTCACTGATTCAACAAGGTGCGAAATGTGTGACGTGCGTCGAGGATATTTTAGAAGAGCTTAAATTGATCGCGCCTGATGTCACCACCGCTCAAAAATCGCCGTCATGGTCAGATCCCACTCAACTCAGCCTTGATTCTTCTAATAACCCAGTGCTAGCCTGTATCGACAATGAGGTGACAACTATTGACCAAATCTGCATACGCAGTAAACTATCACCCCAATTTGTAACAAGCGCTCTGCTCCAATTAGAGCTGGATGGTGTCGTTAATAGACATCACGGCGGATTTATAAGAAAGCACTCGCTGCGCGAATAAGTAAACATGAAACAGAAACCCGCGTGAAGGGAACTTCGTTCCCGTAACAAGGGCATTGAGTAATTATGAATGACGAAACAATTTTAAGCGTGCTGATGTATTTATTTCACAACCACATGGAGAGAGATCATCAGCTTAATTTGAATAACATGACATTAGTAGATGAACTTAAATCCGCAGGATTTCACGCATATAGCATTGGTAAAGCATTTCGTTGGTTGCATCACTTAGTGGAATTGACGGCGCAAGATGTTCCACCGTCGGCACAATCCTTTCGTATTTTTAGCGAACAAGAGTGCTGGTTGATTAATACGGAATGTCGTAATTTTATTTTAACACTTGAACAACAAGGTATTCTCACGCCGCATGCGCGCGAGGTGGTGATTCATCAAGCCTTGGAATTAATTAATGAAGGTGTGGATTTAAATTTATTGAAATGGGTCACGCTGATGGTTTTATTTAATATGCCCAACTGCGAAAACGCATTGTCGCACATGGAATTTTTAGTGCTATCGAATGCGCTGGATAACATACATTAGGAACATCTAGATGCCTAAATATTTGGTGATCGTCGAATCACCTGCGAAAGCAAAAACGATTGAGAAATATCTCGGAAAAGATTTTCGAGTGATGGCATCGTTCGGTCACGTGCGTGATTTAATTCCCAAAGAAGGCGCTGTTGATACCGAGCATGATTTCGCGATGAAATATCAAATCATCGATAGAAATGCAAAACATGTCGATGCGATTCGAAAAGAATTAAAAAAATGCGAAGGTTTATTTCTCGCGCCCGATCCGGATCGCGAAGGAGAAGCGATTGCATGGCACTTGCAACAAATTTTATTAGATGCCGGTGCACTAAAAAATAAAACATGCGCGCGCGTGGTATTTCATCAAATCACAAAAAATGCAGTGCAAGAAGCCATGAAAAATCCGCGCGATATTTCGATGGAGTTAGTCGATGCGCAACAAGCACGACGCGCACTCGATTATTTAGTCGGATTTAATTTATCCCCTTTATTATGGCGCAAAGTGCGTCCTGGTTTATCCGCTGGTCGCGTGCAAAGTCCTGCGCTGCGATTAATCTGCGAACGCGAAGCAGAAATTGAAAAATTTATCACGCAAGAATACTGGACGATTCACGCGGAATTATTGGCTTCCGAACAAAAATTTGCAGCACGCTTAACACATTTAAACGGCGAAAAAGTCGAGCAATTTGATATTGCTGATGGTGAAAAATCAAAATCGATCTGCGATCATTTAATAAAATCTGCTAAGGGTAAATGTCGCGTTGCGAAAGTCACGAAAAAAGAACGCAAGCGTCATCCTGCGGCACCATTCACGACTTCAACGTTGCAACAAGAAGCATCGAGAAAATTAGGCTTTTCTGCGCAACGCACGATGCAAATCGCACAACAATTATATGAAGGAATTGATACGGGCGAAGGCGCTGCCGGTTTAATCACTTACATGCGTACTGATTCTGTCACGTTAGCACAAGAAGCATTAACTGAATTGCGTGAATGCATTGATACACGCTTCGGAAAAGAATTTGTGCCAGATGAAATTCGAACTTACAAAACCAAATCGAAAAACGCACAAGAAGCGCATGAAGCGATTCGTCCAACCAGCGCGTTTCGAATTCCTACAGATTTAAAATCTTTTTTAACACCGGAACAATTTAAATTATATGATTTAATTTGGAAACGCACGATCGCATCGCAAATGATCGACGCCACTTTAAATACGGTTGCTGTTGATTTAGAAATTGCTGACAGCATTTTCCGCGCAAACGGATCAACCATTACCAATCCCGGATTTATTTCTGTCTATCAAGAAGATCTGGATGACACAAAAATTGCGGAAGATGAAGCAGAAAAATTATTGCCGCCGCTTGAAGAAAATCAAATTGTGCCAATCGAATCAATCGCTGGTGAACAACATTTTACAGAACCACCACCGCGTTTTTCCGAAGCGAGTTTAGTGAAAGCACTCGAAGAATTCGGCATCGGTCGTCCATCGACTTATGCGTCCATCATTGCAACCTTAAAAAATCGCGAATATGTCGACGTCGATAATAAACGATTCAAACCCACCGATGTCGGTCGCGTCGTCAATCGTTTTCTCACGACGTATTTTACCATGTATGTCGATTATGATTTCACGGCAAAATTAGAAGATGAACTCGACAGCATTGCCTGCGGCGACATTAAATGGGTGCCCGTATTAAAACATTTCTGGTCACCGTTTAAAGTACAAGTGGATGACGTGCAAACCAATGTAAAACGTAGCGACGTTACGCAAGAAAAAATTGATGAAAAATGCCCGAAATGCGGTAAACAATTATCAATTCGTCTGGGTAAACGCGGACGATTCATTGGTTGCGATGGTTATCCCGAATGCGATTACACACGCAATTTATCGGGCGAAGTGGATGAAGGTCCAGTCACTGTTGAAGGGCGCGTTTGTCCTGAATGCGAATCACCTTTAATTATTCGCAGCGGAAAATACGGCAAATTTATCGGTTGCAGTAGTTATCCCAAATGCAAATTTATCGAATCACTCGAACAACCCGAAGACACGAAAGTAGAATGTCCAAAATGCAAAAAAGGCACGATCGTGAAACGCAAATCCCGTCGCGGAAAAATATTTTTCTCCTGCAACCGATATCCTGATTGTGATTATGCGATTTGGAATCAACCGATCGCGGAAAAATGTCCGGATTGCGATTGGCCGATTTTAACGATTAAAACGACTAAATCGAAGGGCGATGAAAAAGTGTGTCCGCAGAAAGAATGTGGGTATGCGGTGCCGTATGAGAAGGAAGAATGAGTGGGAGTGGGAGTGGGAGTGTAGCCTTGTAGATAAAATGTAATGTATTTAAATAATATTTAAAAAAATTTAAATTAAAATCAAAAGTAATTTAGTATATAAATTTAAACTGCACCTCTGATCTCCCACTCCCACTCCCACCAAATCAACAACAGACAGAGATACCAACATATGCAAATCCTAAAGCCCAACCAACTCGACATCGCCGTAACCCACTTAAAACAGGGCAAAGTTATCGCTTATCCAACAGAAGCTGTCTTTGGACTGGGCTGTGATCCGTACAATGTCGATGCGGTTTCTCGTATTTTACAGATCAAACATCGCGCGCTGGATAAAGGATTTATTTTAATTGCCTCGAGCTGGGAACAAATTCAGCCGCTCGTGATGTATCTCACACCCGATTTATTAACACGCGTTTTTGCAACGTGGCCAGGTCCGGTGACATGGTTGTTTCCCGCAAGCAAAAATGTGCCTTCATGGATTCGTGGCCAGTATGATTCTGTTGCGGTGCGCGTGACTGCGCATCCGATTGCAAAAGCATTGTGCGAACAGTTTGGCGGTCCGATTATTTCAACCAGCTGCAACAAGAGCGGTGATCCTGCCGCACGCGATGTGCGTACCATTCAACTCACGCTCGGCGATACCGTCGATTATGTCATCGAAGGTGCATTGGGTGGACGCTTAAAACCCTCTGAAATTCGCGATGCGCTGACGGGTGAAGTGATTCGGATATAAAAAAATTGCAGTTGCCGCGCCATTGCGTAAAATACTGAGATCCTATTTGATACGCGCGGACCTATAAAATGAAAGAAACGCTCATTTCCCTGCTAAAGCAATCGATTTCAGCCATCGGCATCAGTGAATGTCCAAATGAAATTCAACTAACGCGCACAAAAGACAATGCACACGGTGATTTCGCAACGAATATTGCGATGATATTGGCAAAGCCATTGAGCTTGAAACCCCGGGAATTAGCGGAGAAAATTATTGCGCACTTGCCACCATCCACTTGCGTGAAAAAAGTTGAAATCGCAGGTCCTGGATTTATTAATTTCTTTCTTGTCGCGAATTCAGAACATGATGCGATTTCACAAGCACTTTCACAAGGCGAAAAATACGGCTTTGCCAGCATCGGCAATCACAAAAAAATTCACATCGAATTTGTCTCTGCAAATCCAACAGGCCCATTGCATGTCGGTCACGGTCGCGGCGCGGCGTTTGGCGCATGCGTGTCGAATTTATTGGATGCGATTGGATACAACGTGCATCGCGAATATTATGTGAATGATGCAGGTCGTCAAATGCGCATTTTAGGCGCGAGCATTTGGTTGCGTTACCTGCAATTATTTGGTCGCACATTCACCATGCCGCTGAACATTTATCGCGGCGACTACGTCATCGATATCTCGAAATTATTGCAAAATTTATATGGCGAAAAGTTTTTGCTGGATCAGGCGCGCTTAAAAGAAGTGTTTCCAACGATAGAAGACAATAAAGAAAACAAAGATGCATTCATCGATCAGCTCATTGAGAATTTAACAGAAATCTTAGGTCCCGATGCTTTCGAAATCATTCGTCAATTAGGCGTCAACGAAGTCACTGCCGATATTAAGAATGATTTAGAAGAATTCGGCGTGACTTACAACGAATGGTTTCTCGAAAGTAAATTATATGAAAAAGGTTGGCTGCAAACGGGTATTGACGTATTAAAAAAACACGGATTCACTTACGAAGACAATAATGGCACACTCTGGTTTCGCGCCACTGACTTAGGCGATGAAAAAGACCGTGTTTTAGTGCGTAAAAATGGTGTGCCGACTTATTTCGCATCAGATGTTGCGTATCACACGTACAAATACGATCAAGGCTATGATGAAATTATCGATGTGTTCGGTGCAGATCATCATGGTTTTATAGCGAGAATTAAGGCGTTTTTGCAAGGCCTTGGAAAAGACACGAACAAATTAAAAATCTTACTTGTGCAATTTGCGATTTTATATCGCGGCGCTGAGCGCGCACAAATGTCGACACGCTCCGGCGAATTTGTCACGCTGCGCGAATTACGTGAAGAAGTAGGTAACGATGCAGCACGCTTTTTTTATATCATGCGCAAACCCGAACAACATTTGGATTTTGATTTGGAATTGGCAAAATCAACCTCGAATGAAAATCCCGTTTATTATATTCAATATGCACATGCGCGAATTTGCAGTGTGTGGCGTCAACTGGCAGATCAGAAATTAACGTGGAATAAAGATGCCGGACTTGCTCAATTAAATTTATTATCGCACGAGGATGAAAAAAATCTGATTGCTGCGATTGCAAGCTATCCTGAATTAATTGCATCCGCAGGTCAACAATATGCGCCACATCGACTCGCGCATTTTTTACAAACACTCGCACAATATTTTCATGCGTATTATAATGCACATAAATTTATTGTTGATGATGAGGCGTTACGCAATGCACGGTTATGTTTAGTTGCCAGTGCACAAGTCGTATTAAAAAATGGATTAACATTGTTAGGTGTGTCAGCACCGGAGAAGATGTAAATTGAGAGACTACGCAAAACGGAATTCGCGCCCAACCAAAAAAAAATCCGAATCAGATGGCACGGGAATATTGGTTTTCTTAGTCATTTGCACCCTACTTTTTGCGGGATATGCAACGTATCACTTTACGCACGAAAGTGCTGCGCCGAAAATCGAAAATCCTACCGCTGAAATTCACACTCCACTGCATAAAAGACTTATTAAAAAAATCACTGAACATAAAATCTTTCAGCATAAAGTCATTGAGCACAAAGTGGTTGAGCATAAAAAGCCTGTAACAATCTCGAAAGAAATAAAGAAACCTGCAAAAACTGAAACGCCAATCAATCCCGCGGACATCCAGCCCAAATACGATTTTTACAAAATGCTACCAGCGATGACCGTTGCCATTCCGAAGAATGATGCGCCATTGCCTCTGAGATCATCGCAATCACCCCCAAAATAGCGCTCCAATCCCGCAAATCACCTTGAAAATCACAACGAAGTCCCCATCTATGTTTTGAACTGGTAAAACGTCGATGTTGATACAACAGCGGCGTTTCAGCCTACAAAGTAAGCTGCAAGGGGGAGTTCGGTGGATCAATATCGCGGTACAACGATTCTATCCATCCGTCAAAACGGCAAAGTCGTTATCGGCGGAGATGGACAGGTTTCGATGGGCAACACCATTATGAAAGGCAACGCCAAAAAAGTGCGTCGTTTATACAACAACAAAGTGATCGCGGGATTTGCGGGTGGTACTGCCGATGCATTTACTTTATTCGAACGCTTCGAAGGCAAGCTTGAAAAACATCAAGGCAATTTAACGCGCGCTGCAGTCGAGCTCGCGAAAGATTGGCGTACCGATAAAATGTTGCGTCGATTAGAAGCATTGCTTTGCGTTGCTGATAGCAAAGCGTCTTTGATTCTCACCGGAAACGGCGATGTCATCGAACCCGAACGCGGCATCATGGCCATCGGCTCCGGCGGACACTTTGCGCAATCCGCAGCGATTGCATTAAAAGAAAATACAGAATTATCTGCACGCGACATCGTTACGAAAAGTTTAACGATCGCGGCAAGCGTGTGCGTTTATACGAACACACACTTTACGATTGAAGAATTAGATTCGGAGTAAGTGGGAGTGGGAGTGGGGAGTATAGTATCAAAGGTACAATTTAAAATTTATATTTTCTCCCACTCCAAACTCCCACTTACCTCTTACAAAGACCATAACCACCAACAAAAACAAAACTATTGAGAACTCACATGTCAGAACTAACCACCCTCAACGCAACACTCACTCCAAAACAAATCGTGTTCGAACTCGATAAATTTATCGTCGGACAAAACGAAGCAAAACGTGCTGTCGCAATCGCGCTACGCAATCGCTGGCGTCGTATGCAAACACACGAAAGTTTGCGTGCAGAAATAACACCGAAAAATATTTTAATGATTGGACCAACGGGTGTTGGTAAAACCGAAATCGCGCGACGTTTAGCGCATTTAGCCGATGCACCCTTCATCAAAGTCGAAGCCACAAAATTTACGGAAGTTGGTTATGTCGGTCGCGATGTTGATTCCATTATTCGTGATTTAATTGATATTGCCGTAAAACGTTCGCGCGAAAAAGCGATGATTAAAGTCGAAGGCGCAGCGCGCGACGCAGCAGTTGAACGCGTACTTGATGCATTGCTACCAAAACCACGCGGACAACTTACCGATCAACCAGCAGAAATTTCTTTAGCCCAAACAGCAGATTCTGCAACGCGTCAATTATTTCGCAAAAAATTAGAAACGGGTGAATTGGACGACAAAGACATCGAAGTCGATTTATCGATGAACGCAGCGAATATTGAAATCATGGGACCTCCCGGCATGGAAGAAATGACCGGGCAATTGCAAAGCATGATGGAAGGTTTAAGCAATAAACGTTCTAAAATGCGTAAACTCAAGGTCAAAAAAGCACTGAAATTATTGCAAGATGAAGAAGCATCGAAACTAATTAATGAAGATGAAATTCGCGCGAAAGCACTCGAAAGCGTTGAGCAAAATGGCATTGTATTTCTCGATGAAATTGACAAAATTTGTAAACGTTCGCAACATGGCGGAGATGTGTCTCGCGAAGGTGTGCAACGCGATTTATTGCCGCTTGTCGAAGGGTGCGCTGTCACCACAAAATACGGCATCGTGAAAACCGATCACATTTTATTTATTGCATCAGGTGCATTTCATTTGTCAAAACCGTCAGACTTGGTGCCTGAATTGCAAGGTCGCTTTCCAATTCGTGTTGAATTAAAACCCTTAAAAACAGCGGAATTTATTCGCATTTTGACAGAGCCAAAAGCATCGCTGACAGAACAATATATTGCATTGATGCAAACAGAAGGATTTGGTTTGAATTTTTCAAAAGATGGCATTCGCCGCATTGCTGAAATCGCAACGCTCGTGAATGACAAAGCGGAAAATATCGGCGCGCGTCGTTTGCATACGGTGCTCGAAAAATTGCTGGACATTATTTCATTCGAAGCGACGGATAAAAGTGGCGAATCTTTCGTGATTAATGCGAAATATGTTGATGAACAATTAAATGATTTAGCAGAAGATGAAGATTTGAGCCGGTCGATATTGTAAAAACCTGAGCTATAAAACTTGACTCTATAGCCCATAAAATGCCAAAATATGGGCTATAGAAATTCGAGGTATAGCCCATGAAGTGGAATTGGCAACAGCCAAACTGGCCTAATTTTCGTTATGATACCAGGGCACTTAAAGCACTTGAAGATCAATTTTTACAGCAAACTGGCGTGTTAATTGGAACGCTAACTCACATCAACGAAGAAGATAAAAATACATTTACGGTAGATTTATTGGGCGATGAGGCTTTTAAAACATCGGAAATTGAAGGTGAATTTTTAAATCGAGATAGTTTACGATCTTCTATTCGCAGAAATTTAGGCTTATCTTCCGATGGAAAGAAAATTCCACAAGCGGAGCAAGGCATCGCGGACATGATGATTGATTTGCTGCGTAACTTTAACCGCCCAGTGTCCAATACCACCTTATTTGCTTGGCATAAAATGCTTATGTTTGATCGACGTCATGTATTTGTCATTGGAAATTACCGTACTCATCAAGAGGCGATGCAGGTTGTGTCGGGTCATTACGGAAAATTAAAAGTACATTTTGAAGCACCGCCTTCTGAAAATGTAAAACAAGAAATGAAGAGGTTTATTCAATGGTTCAAAGATTCTTTACCTTCCGGTAAAAATCCACTACCAGCACTCACGCGATCAGCGATCGCACATTTGTATTTCGTCTGCATCCATCCCTTTGAAGATGGTAACGGCAGAATTGGTCGCGCAATTGCGCAAAAATCATTATTTCAAAGTCTCAATCAACCGGCTTTTATCGCGCTATCACATGTCATCGAGAAACATAAAAAAGAGTATTATTCAGCACTCCAAGATAATAATACACGTCTAGAAATTACAGACTGGATAATCTACTTTGCAAAAACAATTTTAGAAGCACAACAGTACACACAGCGATTAGTTCTGTTTTTGGTTGAAAAAGCGCGTCTGTATAATCGCGTTAAGGATCAATTAAATCCGAGACAAGAAAAAGTGCTCGCCCGCATGTTCGAAGAAGGCTTAGAGGGGTTTGAAGGTGGGTTGAGCGCTAAAAACTACATGAAGATTGCGCAGACAGCACCCTCAACTGCAACACGCGACCTGACTGAACTTCTTAACATGGGCGTATTTTTTCGTACTGGCGAATTAAAACACACAAGGTATTTCATCAATATCAAAACAAGCCAATAACATTGCCACTCCCGCATTCAATCGTTATCATTACGCCATGAAAAACCCTAATGAAAATCTTGATAAAACCCACTTCGGATTCACTGAAGTGCCCGTTAACGAAAAAGCCGATCGTGTTGCTAATGTCTTTCATTCCGTTGCGCAAAAATATGATGTCATGAATGATTTAATGTCTCTTGGCATTCATCGCTTGTGGAAAAAATTCGCGATTGATTTGCTGGGTGTACATTGCGGACAAGTGGTTTTAGATATTGCTGGCGGCACTGGTGATTTATCGGCAACTATAGCCAAGAAAATCGGCGACACCGGTCGTGTAATTTTATCGGATATTAATAGCAGTATGTTATCGGTCGGGCGCGATCGAATGATCGACAAAGGGATTTTTAATAATATTGCTTACGCACAAGCGAATGCAGAAATATTACCATTTGCAGATAATACATTTGATCGCATCATTATTGGTTTTGGTTTACGCAATGTCACTGACAAAGATGCGGCATTACGTTCGATGTTTCGCGTATTAAAACCTGGCGGTCGCGCACTGATTTTAGAATTTTCAAAACCAGTAATGCCTGGATTAAAACCAATTTATGATGCGTACTCATTTAAAATTCTGCCGTTGCTCGGTAAAAAAATATTAAATGATGCAGACAGTTATCAATATCTCGCCGAATCCATTCGCATGCATCCCGATCAAAAAACACTGCAAAACATGATGCAAAATGCGGGATTTGAAAAGTGTGATTATCATAATTTATCGGGTGGGATTGTGGCGGTGCATCGAGGATTTAAATTTTGATACTGACATTACTTTTACCTGTAATCGAAATTATCGTCAATCGCGCGCTCAAAGCAGATCCAAACGCGCTTTCAAAAATCGCCGCTATTAAAAACCAAATCATCGAAATTCACTGTGAAGATTGGGAAATCAATTTTTATGTAGTTGTAGATTCTCAAGGATTACAATTTCACAAAAAATATTCTGGCGAAGTGAATACCGTGATTCGCGGCACTTTGAATAACTTCCTACATATTTTTATGAAAGGTGCCGACACCAAAACAGTATTCAATTATCCCATCGATATCACCGGAAACACGCACAACGTTGAAGTATTACGCGATGCTTTTAAAAATTTAGATATCGATTTTGAAGAAAAGCTGTCGCATTATCTTGGCGACACCATTTCGCATAAATTATTTTTTCGCCTAAAAGAAGCGAAGAATACACTAAAAAAATCCGCAGAAAATATCACTGAGCAGGCCAAAGAATTTATTCACTGCGAAACTAAAAGTTTGGTGTCGCAGAAACAAGCTGAGCAGTTTTATGCGGATGTGGCGAAGTTAAGGGATGATGTGGAGCGGATGGAAGCGCGGATTCATAAAAAGTTATCAACACACTGAGTCAATTACCCATATTCCATGCTTTTCAATTTCTTCACGCATTCTATCTGGATTAAGATCAATATTGCCAGGCCAACTGACAGCGCCATATTTTATGAAGACTTTGCGGAATTTTTTTGGATCTTTTAAAACAGAATAACCACCAACACCATCCATGCTTTTGTTCATAAAAACAAAACCTTCCAACCCATCATAAAATTTAATTTTAAGCAGGTAGTTATCCAAAACGGTGACTTTTGATGGATCATCAGGAGCTTTGCAAACTATTTTAGGGTAAGGGGGTTTTGGTCTTAATCGAGCGCCAGGTTTCTTTTTCACTACTTTAGCGGCGCGATTTCCTTTGGTGTTATTTGTTTTTCGCATAATTTCCAGTCCTCAAGTAACTCAACCCTATGTTGATTTGCCCATTTCAATATTAATGATAGTTGACGTTTCGGCATTTTACCCGACATAATCTCCAGTGTTTGAATATTAATTGCGGCCTGGAATTCCACATATTTTACATGAAAATGTGGTGGCGCATGCTCATTCCAAAACATTTGTACTACAATACCATAAAACATACTAATTGTTGGCATCGCTATCTCCTTATTTTTAATAGAAAATTGTAGCCCCATCCCTAATTGATTGCTATACCGTATTCCTATCGTTATCATTTCATCGAGTCTCATTCAATCAACAGAGAAGCCGCCGTGATCGCCCTCCTCCGCCTAATAAAAATATCTTCCGTAATGGTGGAATACACTTTCAATCGTCACGTGATTCGAAAACGTTCACACCTATTACGCGCGATGAGTTACTTAAATCCTTATAGCTATAACCATAAACACACGCGCGGCGAATCGATTCGATTAGCGTTTGAAAAACTAGGGCCAATTTATGTGAAGTTTGGGCAATTATTATCAACACGCGGCGATTTAATTCCTGACGACATCATTGCTGAGCTAGAAAAATTGCAAGATCGCGTCACGCCTTTTCCAAGTGAATTAGCTGTGCGAAAAATTGAATCTGCATTTAAAAAAAATATCGATGATATCTACGCGACATTCGATAGAGAACCACTCGCCTCCGCATCAATCGCACAGGTGCACGCAGCGACTTTAAAATCTGGCGAAGATGTCGTTGTCAAAATCATTCGCCCGAATATCAAAAAAACGATTCGACAAGATATTGCTGTTTTGAAATTATTCGCGAGATTAACTGAAACTTTCTGGAAGCATGGAAAACGTTTGCGTGCAAAGGCCGTCGTTCGTGAATTTGAAAAAACAATTTACGACGAACTAGATTTAATGCGCGAAGCAGCAAATGCGTCACAACTCCGTCGCAATTTTGAAAATTCTGACATGATGTACGTGCCAAAGATTTATTGGAATTACACGCATGATGGTGTGATGACCATGGAACGCATTTACGGCATACAAATTTCCGATATCGATGCACTAAAAAAATCCGGCGTGAATTTAAAAAGATTATCTGAATATGGTGTCGAGATTTTTTTCACACAAGTATTTCGCGATGCGTTTTTTCATGCGGACATGCATCCGGGTAATTTATTTGTCGACGTTTCAGACCCCGAAAATCCGCGCTATTTAGGCGTTGATTTTGGCATCATGGGAACGTTGTCGCCAGTTGATCAAAATTATTTAGCGCAAAATATATTAGCGTTTTTATCGCGGGATTATAAACGTGTAGCACTTTTGCATATTGAATCCGGATGGGTTGCGCGCAATACACGTGTCGATGAATTTGAATCTGCGATTCGCACTGTCTGCGAACCGATTTTTGAAAAACCATTATCACAAATTTCTTTCGGTAATTTATTATTAAAATTATTTCAAACCGCTGAACGTTTTCACATGACCGTTCAACCGCAATTAATGTTGTTACAGAAAACATTATTTTATATCGAAAGTTTAGGCCGAAAATTGTATCCCGATTTAGATTTATGGGAAACCGCAAAGCCCTTTATGACGCGCTGGATGCGTAAAAAACGATTGATGGATGTGCGTGCGGATATTGAGAAGTTATTAAAGTTGCCGGCGCTGTTGAGTGAGGTGCTGGAAAAGATTAAGAACAAACAGCAGTAACATCTACGCTAACATTATTTTCTACACCTTGAAACAAACCTACCGTATCAACGATATATTTATTTTCTAATGCTGACTTATGAATTGACTGAAACTGCTGATGTTTCACCAATAGTACAATAATATCCGCGTTATCAATTGCGAAATCTAAATCTACTAACTTCACCGATTTTAAATTTTCAACATGCGGCTCTACTGTTACTATTTTTCCGATATTTTTTTTCTGTAACTCATGAATAATAGACAACGCGGGCGACTCACGCAAATCATCAATATCCGGCTTAAAAGTCGCGCCCAAACAAGCAACCACGGGATTGTCAAATTGACGAGCAGCTTTAGTCACTTGATCAATGACCCATTCAGGTTTACTTTCATTCACTTTTCTCGCCTGATAAATTAATTTTGCGCGATGCGGGGCCGCATGAACGATGAACCAAGGATCCACTGCGATACAATGTCCACCAACACCAGGCCCTGGTTGTAAAATGTTGACACGCGGATGACGATTCGCCAACTGAATTAATTCCCACACATTAATATTCATCTCATCGCAAATTAACGATAATTCATTCGCATAAGCAATATTAACATCTCGGAATGCGTTTTCTGCGAGCTTACACATTTCTGCTGTGCGCGCATTTGTTGCGATCACTTCGCCGCTTACAAAAGTGCGATAAAAGTCGACAGCTTTTTGCGTGGATGCAGGATTAACGCCGCCAATCACACGATCATTTTGGATTAATTCTTGCAACACTCTTCCAGGTATCACACGCTCTGGAGAATGCGCGACAAATATTGTTTTAGCAATTTCAGGTATTTTATTCTGGATAATTTTATAAATATTTTCTGTTGTTCCAACAGGGGATGTCGATTCTAATATCACAAGATCACCTGATTTTAAAACCGCACAAAGTGTTTCTGTTGCTGCTTCAACGTAGGTTAAATCTGGCAAATATCCTGTTTTAAATGGTGTCGGAACAGCAATAATGTGCACATCGGCTACTTCCATTTTGGTTGATGCACGCAATTTTTTCGATTGAACTGCTGCTTTTACAACAATATCCAAATCCGGCTCAATGATATGCGTACCGCCAGCATTGATTGTATTAACTATATTTTCTGAAATATCGACACCCAGAACATCATAACCTTTTGTAGCCAATATCGATGCGGTCGGCAAGCCAATGTAGCCAAGGCCAATGATATTAATTTTTTGCATGTATTTAATTCCCCATCGTTGTAACAGCGACGTTTTACCAATTCAAACAACGAGGCCTGATCTATTACCCATCGTTTAACTTTTACAATACAATTTCTGTATCCTTCATTGTAGAAATTGCATTATCTTTTAATAGCATATTTGCTGAAATTTTTTCTAAAAATTTTCCTTCCTTACCCAAAATTTTTTGTATTGATTTCATCAAGAGATACTCGTTATGCTCCAAACAAACTCTTTCAATAAAATTGAATTCCTCCCTTATATCATTCCAACCTAACTGATATTCACTATTTGCTTTAAGTATTTTATGTTGTTCTGTTTTTATTAATTTTTCTTTATCGTAAAATAATTCCTCATATAATTTTTCTCCAGGCCTTAATCCCGAAAAAATAATTTTAATTTCACTTGATTTTTTGCCAGATAATTTAATTAACTCTCTAGCTAAATTTATAATTTTTACTGGTTTTCCCATATCTAAAACAAAAATTTCACCACCATTTCCTTGGGATCCAGCTTGCAAAATTAATTGAGTGGCCTCTTTAATTGTCATGAAGTATCGAGTCATCTCTGGATGCGTCACCGTCAAAGGTCCACCACTTTCAATTTGTTTTTTAAATAGCGGAATTACGCTACCAGTCGAACCAATGACATTTCCAAAGCGAACCGTAATAAAGGCGGTTTCAGATATTTGGTTATATGACTGACAAAATAATTCAGCAATTCTTTTAGTTGCGCCCATAATGTTAGTTGGATTAACTGCTTTATCGCTCGACACCATAATGAATTTCTTTACATTATTTTTTACTGCTGCATCAGCAAGAACTTTTGTCCCCAATATGTTGTTTTTTACAGCTTGAAATACTTGAAACTCTAAAATAGGTACATGTTTATACGCCGCGGCATGGAATATAATTGATGGCTTATATTTTTTGATCACATAATTCACCATATCAAGATCAGTAATATTTATTAATTCGATACAAATATTTTTTGCGCCATTATTTAATAAGGTTTTTTCAACTTCATACAAATTGAATTCGGAATGATCTAAAATAATCAGTTTTTTTGGATTTAATCTTAATATCTGATGGCACAACTCTGAACCGATGGACCCGCCGCCGCCACTCACCAAAACCACTTGTTCAAATAAGAAATTTTTGATGTTATCCCAATCTAATTGAACAGGATCACGTCCTAATAAATCTTCAAGTAATACCTCTCTTGGCTGCAAACTATTTGCGTTTTTTTCTTCAATTTCTTTTAAGCTCGGGAGGACACGAACAGGCACTTGAATTTTTTCACATGCATTTATAATCTCGCAAAATACAGATGTTTGAATTGAAGGAATTGCAATAACTACCAATTCAATTTTTTCTTTTTTTACTACTTCCGAAAGCTGCGTGATAGATCCCAAAACAGGAACACCACGAATTTCCTTTCCCTTCAGTGTTTCATCATCATCCAGACTTGCAATGGGTTGATATTTTTTTTCTGGCCATCTTGCCATTTCACGCAAAAAAAGTTCGGCGCCTTTTCCTGCGCCAACAATGAGTATTCTTTTGAGTTCATATGATGCTATTTGTTTATCGCTTGAATAACGAATTATGGCTCTTCCCAACCCCAGTAGTAAAATTAGCCACAACGGATAAATGAACCAAATGCTTTTGGGTACTTGTACTAAATCATGCAATGAAAAAAGTATGGCGATATTTACGATCCAGGCATAAAAAACAGCTTTAGAAAGACGCTGTACTTCAGGCAGAGAAAAAAAACGCCAGAGAGGGCGATACGTTTTATATCCCCAATAAAAAAGAACGTGTACCGCAGCTACAATTAGCTGAATTTTAAATTCATGTCGAATAACCGCGAATGATATCAAACTAAAATTATATCGAACAAAAAATGCGATCCACCATGAAACTATCACGGCACTGATATCATAAGTTAAAATGGCTAGCATCGAATGTTTTCTTAGAAATTTAAGGATATTCATCATTTACAGCGTCCTTTGCTATAAAAAATTTTAAATTACGCTATATTTTTTAACAATATAAAACCATGCGGTCCAAAAAACACTTAACACTAATATTAAGTAAAATAAATTCCCAATACGTTGATGTAGATTTAAATACACATCTGCTAATGGGACGCATATAAGCACATTAACAAATAGAATACTAAGAGTGACTTTCTTATGTGAAAATCCCGATTGAGTAAGACATTGGTACGCATGTTCACGATGCGCCAACCACCATTTTTTCTTTTGTATCATCCGGCGGATTAAAGTATAACCCGCATCCAGAATAAAGATACTCAATAAAATCCACCACACTGGAAATGGAAGTTGATGCTGAGTATTTGTAATCCACATCAACATTGCAAACACATATCCTAAAAATCCGCTACCTACATCTCCCATAAAAATTTTTGCAGGCGGCCAGTTGAAGATCAGAAAACCCAGCACTGAAGAAGCGAGCGCAAAACAAACATATGAGATACCATTAAAACCGTGTAAAAATAAAATAATACCTGCAACACTACTTACAAAAACCGCTTCCATTCCCGCCAAACCATCAATCCCATCCATAAAATTGTATAGATTCACAAACCAAACAGTAATAAATATTGCGAACATAAAAAATAAGGTGGACGCACCACCTAAAAAGTAGAATCCCCAAGCCGCGGAAAACACATGCACACACGCACGCCAATGCGCCTTTACTCCAAATACATCATCACAATACCCAACACAAGCGATTGGAATACCGCCCAATAACGGTAAAAAAACAGTAACGTGAACAAAATGATTGAGCCACAACAATAGAAGAGCGAGATAAAAGGTAAGAACGAATGCTAATCCACCACCACGTGGCGTTGGTAATTGATGCAAGCTACGTTGATTGGGCACATCTAGAATATTTTTTTTAAGCGAGAATTTACGTATTAAATAAGTGAAAAAAAGCGATAAAAAAAACAATATGAAAGCGACTAGAAAAAGAACCATTAATCATTCCCTTTTTTCATTACCATAAAAGGTAATACATCCTGCAGCGTAAATTGAGGTTCAAATTGTAACTCATTTTTTATATATTGTGAGCAATAGGCGGCGCTTGAAAACAATTTTTTAATCGCTTGCGTATTGATTGGCAGACGTTTACCTAAAATTCGCTGGCCAAGATCTCCTACTTTTGCTAATCCGATCCAAATCCAGAGCGGGCAATATATAATACTTTTTCTCTTACGCAAGGCTATACGCATCATCTGCACTATTTTTGTGGTGGAATATGCAACGCCATCCGTCACAATAAAAATATGATATCGTGGTTTTTCCACCGTTGCCGCCAATAAAGCGACCCTACACAAATCCTGTGATGACACCATGGATTTATGATTTGCAATCGGCGGTGGAGTTGGAAAATAACCTTTCTCAAGACCCTTAAGCATCGCTGCTAAATTACCCTTGACGCCAACACCATACACCAACGTAGATCTTAAGATAATAGGAACAATATTGTTTTCCTTGCAAAGTGATAAAACAGCGTCTTCTGCTTCACGTTTTGCAAGGCCATAAGCATCAGTCGGTTTTTGTTCCCAGGTCTCATCAACACACATATCAGATGCAGCACAGGCTTTAACGCTACTAAAATAAATAAATCGTTTAACACGCGAGCGTATTGAGGCATGCAATATATTTACAGTACCTTGATGATTCACTTGTTGATGAAGCGTTTCAAACGCCGGATTTTCTTCCTCAAACGCATGTGCATAACCTGCCAAATGGAAAACAATATCTATTCCATCACATGTATTAAGTAATGTCTGCGGTTTGGCAATATCACCTACAACCCATTCGATATTATTTTTTTCATTAATTGAAAGAACGGTCTGGCGTGACAACGCGCGTATTTTAAAACCATTTTCGGATAAATAATCACAAAGTGCTTTACCAATAAAACCAGTGGCACCAGTAACAAGCACTGTTTTTTGTATTGAACGGATCCATTTCATCCCTGATAATAGTGAAATTATCTGTATTCTACATGACAGAAAAGGAAATTAGTATTGTGAAACGCATCCTTATTTTAAGCTTTTATTTTCCGCCTGACTTATGCGCCGGATCTTTT
>Ga0207150_1014_pt1 | contig 60710 bp, 52 predicted proteins | sample Alteio_BWMinHeat_32_FD_153526 | JGI IMG/M metagenome (GOLD analysis project Ga0207150, IMG submission 153526) | Enriched cells from forest soil in Barre Woods Harvard Forest LTER site, Petersham, Massachusetts, United States -... | ecosystem: Environmental > Terrestrial > Soil > Temperate forest >...
TCGCTGAAGGAATTGAGACAGAGGAGCAGCTACAGTTTCTTTTGAAAAATGGCTGTCAATATGGACAGGGATATTATTTATGCAGACCTTTAAATGCCCTTCAAATGGTAGAATTTTTAGAAAAAAATATGATGAATGTAGTAGATAGGTAAGCATTTCCATTATAATGCAATGATAAAGAGGGATTTTTCATGGAAGATTCACAGAGCATATTTGATATCCTGCATTTTTCTATTGGTAGAACACATTTCTGTATGCCGATTTTATACATTGAAAAAAGTGGTGCCATTTATGCTCCCTGAAACTGTTCCCGATGCGCCCGACTCACTGATTGGTCTAATTAATATTGGTGGCAACAGTGTTCCACTGGTTGATCCCGCTATTCGTTTCAACCTTGGACGAAAAAAACCTTATTCAATCGAACACTCCATTCTACTTTGTTCTGATGGGGTAAAGCATGCTGCATTGATCGTTGACGATATCATTGGTTTAGTTAGCATTGATCTGAAAGAACATCCACTGCAAAAACAGGTATTGTCAGAATCACCGTGCAATTTTCTCAAGGGTAGTTTTATTCTCAATGATGAAATTCTGCTGTTGATTGATATTAAAAAAATGCTCGACAATCTTTTGCCGGAAGCATCACAAAAAAGGATTTCTGTCTATGAGTGAGATAAATAAAACAAATATTCCCATCGAAAATTTTCTTACATTCATTCGTAACCGTCTTGGCATTCTTGTCAGAGATTATCACATTGATGATCTCAAAAAATTGATTTTAAAAGCATCAGAAAAATTCAATTGTGAACCTTCTGACTATCTAGAAATACTTCAGCAATGTGATGATACTTCTCCATTACTCGAACATCTTATTGCAGGCGTTACGATTGGTGAAACATTTTTCTTTCGTGATGCTCGCCAAATTGCACTGCTGCGTGAAAAAATCCTCCCTAAGCTTTTTGAAAAAAAACGTGAAGAAAATACGCTTTCTCTTCGGATCTGGAGTGCTGGATGTGCCTCGGGTGAAGAGCTCTACACGATTGCCATGCTGCTTTGCGAAATGTTGCCGGATTTGTCATCCTGGACGTTCCATCTGCTCGGTACCGATATCAATACAGCTGTTCTTTCAAAAGCTATTTCAGGTATTTATGGCGAATGGTCTATGCGTGCCATTCCAGAATTATTCAAAAAGAAATATTTCAGACGAGAAAAAAATCATTACCACATCGATGAAAAAATCTGCAACATGGCGACGTTTTCTTGGTTAAATTTGAATGATGACAGTTATCCTTCTATGTTCAATAGTACTTGCGCGCAAGATCTCATTTTGTGCCGCAATGTGTTGATTTATTTTGACAGCAGACATATTGCAAAACTCATGAAAAAATTAGACGCAAGTCTAGTCGAAGGAGGATTTCTGATGCTCGGCGCATCAGATCCCATTTCTTTGTCTGACACGAATCTACAAATGGTAAACAAGGAAAGTACACTTTATTTTCATACATTGATACCACAACCGATCAAGCCAGAAAAAAATCAGAAAAATGTAGAAAAATTATTTCCTACAATCATCCCTGTCATTGCGAAAAAATCCGAAAAATCTTTAACTAATCCTGTCACAGAAACAAAAAAATCTATTCCCATTTCTGCTCCTCATGAAGAGGTACTTGCTCTTGCGAATATCGGTAAACTCGAAGAAGCAGCAGGACTTTGTGAAACGCTTTTACCAAAATATCCTACCAGCAGTGAACTGTATTTTATGTTGGGACTCATACGCGCCGAAACAAATCACCTCAATGATGCACTCACAGCATTGCGTAAATCCATCTTTCTTGATCAAAATTTTGTTGTAGGGCATTTTCAAATGGGATTACTGCTATTTCGGATGCAAAAACATGAAGCCGGACTAAAAAGTCTTCGCAATGCTTTTGTCATCGCTAGCGCAAAAAATGCGAGAGAAAAAGTGAGAGGTTGTGACAATCTTGATTATGGACATCTCACTGAAATTTTGAGAAATGAAATTGAACTGCATGCAAAATTACCGGAGAAAATGGTATGACTAAAAAAATTCTGCTCACTACAATTTCATTTTTGACAGCACTTCAAGCAACTCGTGTATTCGCAGGCCCACCTTTTTTGACAGATGATCCAGAGCCCGCAGACTATAAACATTTTGAATTTAATCCATTTGCTACAATAGACAGTGCAACCCATGATAAAAACATTCTGGGTCCTGGCATTGAAGTGGATTACGGGCTTGTTCCAAATCTTGAAGTTAACATCACTTTTTCTCAAGCAGCCCATATTTCGCATCAAGAGGATGAAGATACTGGTCATGGTTTTAGTGATACAGAGCTTGGCATGACCTGGCGATTTTTGGAGGAAACAGACTTCATACCACAAATTTCTTTTTCTCCTGCCTATTTTGTTCCAACAGGTGACATCAACAGAGGCATTGGTAACGGACGCGGCTACTATACCTTGCCCTTCTGGGCACAAAAATCCTGGAACACATGGATAATTGATGCGGGCGGCGGTTATACCAGAAATACAGCGCCTGACCAGTTCAATAATTTTTATGGTGGATTCCTTATCCAGAAAAAAATAGGTAAAAAATGGATTCTTGGAGGGGAAATATTTGAACAAGGCGCAATATCCGATACAGAAGCTGCAACCACGCTCATCAATGTTGGTGGCACATACAACATTACCGACAATTTGGCTTTGTTATTCAGCGTGGGTCACAGTGTTGCTGGTGAATCGCATTTAATCAGTTATCTCGGACTTGACTGGACAGTCTGAAAAGGAGAAATCCATGGAGACTAAAACAAGAAAAACAAAAAAAATATCTGCCGCTGATTTCATGCCACAGGATGACAACATTTTGCGTATTCTTCGTCTGCGCGCAAAGCAGTTTGCAAAAATAAAGACTGAGATAAAAGAAACAAAAGGTACTGATACATTTGTTAGATTCAAATTAGGAAACGAAGAATATGGTATTGCTTATACATTAGCGAAAGAAGTCATTCACCATGTTACGCCTGCGCGTTTGCCGCGGATTCCCGATTATGTTGCTGGCATTATTAATCGCCGTGGGGCTCTTATCGCAGTGTTGGATCTTAAAAAGTTTTTCCGGACAGGCGGAGAAGGATATAGTCATGATGCCTGTATTATTACAGTCACTGGAAGCAATATGACAGTAGGCATACTTGTAGATAATGTCATTGGCAGCGAATCATGTGATATCGCAACACTTGATACAGCACTACCATCAAATGCCATTTCTAAACCTGAATATATTCAGGGAATTTACAAATCCCGAGTGACACTCATCAACATGAATGCCATCCTGGATGATTTACAACGCATGATGATGAAAAAACAGGGATCACGCTGAGAGAGGGAGCCGTCATGAATACAAAGCACGCAAATATGAAAACTGATTTTGAACAAAAATCTAATAGAACGCTAGGCATCAGAGGACGACTCATTTTTGGATTTTCTGCGATTCTACTGACGCTTGTGATTGCCATTCTGATTGCACTTGTCAGAATCAATAATATTAGCAGTATTGCAAACAACGTCATCAATACGCATCTTCCCACTTATGATGCATTTCTTGATTTGAATGGACAAATTTATTCTGCACAAGCCTCTCTCGAAGGATTTCTCATCACACATGATCCTACATTCAAAAATGATTATTCATTTGCATGGACAAATATCCAACGTGTAGAAACTATGCTGGATGATTTTTCAAAAACCTGGAGTGGAGATACATTAATAAAATGGGAAACTGTGAAACCATTAATCAGTCAGTTGCATACGCTTGAAACAGAGATGTTGCAAAGTCCTGCAAATACTGCCTCACTCTCACAAGCACTTGTACCGTTAACACACAAAATATATGACATTCTGGATGGTTTCGTTGGATCTAATGGAGACAGAAGTGGTGGATTGTTTGATTTGCAATATAATGTGTTGCAGCAGGGTGCGCAGGATATTATTACTAGCGTTAATTTTTTGCGGACCATGGAATATGTTCTACTTTTTGCTGGCATACTTGTTTCATTGATCATTGCATTTTATACCTCGAGCGGCATATTACGTTATATTAATATTTTCCGTGAGCACAGTAACAGTGTTGCAACCGGTAATCTTACCGGACGTATTTTAGTCCGTAGCAGTGATGAAATGGGACAATTGGGTCATGATCTCAACACGATGACTGATAGTCTTTCCTCCGTGACACGCCAAATCACTGATGCTTGTCATCAGATGGTCACTACATTGGAAGAAGTCAGAAAAGCAGTTGAGGCCCAATCTTCTGGTGCAGCAGAACAATCATCTTCTATCAATCAGATCACAGCATCCCTTGATGAAATTGAAAAAAGTTCAACACAAACCATGGATAAGGCAAAGTCACTGGGCGAAATTACCGAACGTACCCAAGAAAAAGGTCAACTGGGTTTATCTGCTGTCGAACAAAGTATTGCGGGTATGGATGCTGTTCGTAAAAAAGTAGAAGCAATTGCTCAAACTATTCTTGATCTCAGTAACCAAACGAGACAAGTGGGTGAAATTACAGCTGCAGTGAACACGCTTTCACAACAGTCAAAGATGCTTGCTCTGAATGCTTCGATTGAAGCAGCGAAGGCAGGTGAGGCGGGAAAGGGATTTGCTGTAGTTGCTGCTGAAGTCAAAAATCTTGCTGAACAATCAGAGCAATCCACCGTTCAGGTACAGAAAATTCTGGAAGATATTTCCCATGCAACCGAAAAAGCGGTCATGGCAACAGAAGAAGGCACAAAAGGTGTAGATCAAGGAACAAATCTTGTTGAACAGACGGGTGAGATTGTTAGAAATCTTTGTGATGTGATCCGCGAAGCCAGCATTGCCAGTCAGCAGATCGAAGCTGCCATTCGGCAGGAAGGGATTGGTATCGAACAAATCACGGCAGGCATGAATGAAATCAATCAAGTCACTTCATCATTTGTTACCAGTGTAAAACAGACAACCGATGCGATGGAAAATCTGACGAGAGTTGCAAAAAGTCTCAAGGAACATGTAGATGTTTACCAGATTGACTGATACAGGAGAAAATACATGAACAGCATGGAAGCAACAGAAAATACAGACAATAAATTTGGATTTGGCATACGCGGACGTCTGTTTATCGGATTTTTTGCAATCCTTCTCATATTGGTTTGCGCTATTAGTCTCGTTGTCTTCAAAATTACAACGGCTCAAACGACGGCGCAACAAGTGATTGATGCTGAACTGCCAGCCTATGATGCCTGGCTGGATGTTAATGGTCAGCTTTATGAAGCCAAATCTGCATTGCAGGGCTGGCTACTCACTCATGAACCGCGATACCGAACAGATTTTGTAAGAGCTTGGGGCAATGTCGATCGAGCACTTAACACGCTGGACAATATTTCAGGAACATGGCCTGCAGATTATCAGGATGCATTCAAAACAGTAAAACCTCTGATCGCAAAAATTAGGCAGACTGAAACATCTATCATGAATCCCACAACTTCTTTACTCAATACAACTTCTGTTTTTACTGAGCAACTCGAACCACAAATTGATAGAGTGTTGGAAGTTCTCGATGGATCGCTCACTGCTTCAGGCGATCGAGCAGGTGGAGTGTATGACAAACAATATGAAAGACTCTCTAATGGCACGCAGAAAATTATGAGCAACATGAACACTATCCGATTGACCGAATATATATTGCTCATAGTCGGCACACTTTTTTCATCAATCATTATTTTTATCACAGCACGTAGTATTTTGTTACCACTCAATAATGCTGTCTACATCGCAAAAAGTATTGCATCGGGCAAACGCAATATAGATATTCAGGTAACGTCAATGGATGAAATGGGAAAACTGCTGTCGGCATTTAGGAGCATGCAAGCCGCTATCCAGGAAAACGAGGAAAAATTAAAACAGAGCGAGTTACAAACTCGCGAATTGCTGGATAACATTTTGAAAACCGCTAATCTTTTCAGCGAACATAGTGCAAAAGTTGCGAATGGTGATCTTACTTCGCGTATTGATCTTGCAACTAACGGCACACAAGAAATGAGTGGTCTTGGCAAGGATCTGAATGTCATGACAGATTGTCTCGCAGGCATCACAACACAAATTACTGAAGCTTGTCATCTCATGGTTGGTACCTTTGAAGAAGTCAGACACGCTGTTGATGCGCAATCATCTGGTGCGTCTGAACAAGCTTCTTCAATTAATCAGATTACTGCTTCTCTTGAAGAAATTGAAAAAAGTTCTGCGCAAACCATCGATAAAGCAAAAACGCTCGGTGAAATTGCTGAACGCACACAGAAAAAAGGCCAGCTGGGTCTGGAAGCCGTTGAAGAAAGTATTCGCGGCATGAAAGCTGTACGCGATCGTGTGGAGGCAATTGCCCAGACCATTCTTGATTTGAGTAATCAAACTCGCCAAGTGGGAGAAATCACATCCGTTGTCAACACGCTTGCGCAACAATCCAAAATGCTTGCCTTGAATGCTTCCATTGAAGCAGCAAAAGCAGGTGAAGCGGGTAAAGGATTTGCTGTTGTTGCAGCTGAAGTTAAAAATCTCGCTGAACAATCAGAACAATCCACTGCGCAGGTCCAGAAAATTTTGGAAGATATTTCACATGCGACGGAGAAAGCGGTGATAGCAACAGAAGAAGGGACAAAAGGTGTGGATCAAGGCAGCACTCTTGTCGAACAGACGGGCGAAATCGTGCGAAGTTTAAGTGAAGTGATACATGAAACAACCATCGCTAGTCAGCAAATTGAAGCTGCTATTCGCCAGGAAGGCGTCGGTATCGAACAAATCACGGCAGGCATGAATGAAATCAACCAAGTGACTTCCTCTTTTGTTACCAGCGTCACACAGACCACTAAAGCCATTGATAATCTTTCTGGTATTGCGAAAAATCTCAAGGAACATGTGGATGTATATAGGGTCTGATAAGGACGGCTAGCATGAATATTGATCCGAAAATATTGAAACAGCTCACCGAAACCTTTCAAGTGGAATTGGAAGAACGTTTGCAGATCATCACAGAAAATCTGCTTTTTCTGGAAAAATGTCCGTCAGGCGAAAAACCGCCAAACGAAATTATGGAACCACTTTTTCGTGCCGCACACAATATAAAAGGAACTGCCCAGGGAATAGGCATCAACACAGTTGGCGAAATTGCGCATCATCTTGAAACACTTTTTGCTTCTTTGCAAAAAGGAAATATTGCAGTGAGTTGCGAGATGACTGATTGCTGTTTTCAAGCAGTGGACTGCATCCGTGATGCTATGAATGCGCATGTCGATGAACGACCGCTCTCATTTGATCTCAAAACGCTTCTCTATTCTCTCAGCCCTGACGGGTCCACACACACAGATCAAAAAATACTTGCAAAAATAGCCCCTGTGGTACATAGGCCCTCTACAACGAGTACACAGGATTCTGTTCGTATTCCACTGACAAATCTTGACCGTGTTTCTGCACTCATGGAAGAATTTCAGGTGAACAGGATTGCAATTGAAGAACATTTTGTAGAGCTCACAAAACTCGCTTCCCGTTTTTCTGAATTCAGCCAATTGCAAAAATCGATGCGTTCTCGCATCAATGAACTCAGTATTCTATCTTCTTCATTGCAGGATGAAATTCGGATGCTGCGTCTCGTTCCTGCAAATACCTTGATGCGTTTTTTTCCGAGACAAGTTCGCGATCTTGCACGTGAAACAGGACGAAACGTTAATTTTGAAATGAGTGGAGATGACGTCAGACTGGATCGATTGATACTCGAAGGCTTGAAAGATCCATTGATTCATCTTTTGCGTAATGCGATAGATCATGGCATTGAAGATTCGGATATCAGAAAAGCGTCTGGAAAATCTGAAAGTGGACACATCAGGATTGATATTCGTGATGAAGGCAGCCAAATTCTTTTTATGGTGACTGATGATGGCGCAGGTATTGATGCGGCAAGAGTTGTGGAAATTGCGAAACAAAAAAATCTTTTGTCTGAAAATGAAAAAATTCCACATCATGCAATTTTGGAATTAATTTTCAAACCTGGATTTTCAACCAAAACTATAATTACTGAATTGTCAGGAAGAGGAGTGGGTCTCGATATTGTCAAAACCAGTCTTGAAAATTTGAAAGGTAGCGTTACAGTTACTTCAGAAAAAGGAGTGGGTACCACATTTTATCTTCGCGTTCCTTTGACACTGACCAGTGAAAGAGGTTTGTTTGTCAGAAGTAGCGGACAATTATTCGTCATTCCCACAACCGATGTTGAACGTGCTCTTACGTTGAAATCGACAGATATTATTGAGGTTGAAGGCACGCAGGCTATTTCCGAAAATGGTCACCCAATCCCTCTTCGTACGCTTTCGGGTATTCTGGGATTGCCAGAAACGATTTCTAAAAATCCAGGACGCTTACCAGTTGTTGTTGTTAAAAAAAATAGAGAACCTTTGGCGTTGCTGGTAGAAGAAATTCCTTTTGAAAAAGAAATAGTAATAAAACAACTGAATGCGCCACTCAACAGCATTCACGCAGTTATTGGTGGCACACTTTCCGGTAGTGGTGAAGTTATTATTGTACTAAACACTGGCGATATTATTGATGTTGGCTATAAAACAGGAGAAAAGGCCGCACGTTTTCAATGGCAAGATGAGAAAACAAAAGAAGATAAAAGAATTCCTATTCTTGTTGTTGATGACTCTATCACGACACGCACACTTGAAAAAAATATTCTGGAAAGTAAAAACTATGATGTCACACTGGCGACAAATGGTCAGGAAGCCTGGGATTTGTTGCAAAAACAAAAATTTTCTCTTGTTGTCACTGACGTCAGCATGCCAATCATGGATGGCTTTTCTTTGACAGAACGTATCAGACAGTCGAAAGCGTATAATGATTTGCCGGTGATCATTGTGACATCGCTCGGGTCTCCTGACGAAAAAAAACGCGGCGTTGAAGTGGGCGCCAGTGCATATATTGTGAAAAGCGAATTTGAATCCGGCAACCTTCTCGAAATTGTCGAACAACTGGTATGACAATATGATCAATATTCTCATTGTTGATGATTCAAAAACTGAAACAGCGCTACTCCGCTCAATGTTTGAAGCTGAGGCTGATTTGCGTGTGACAGGTACTGCAACAAATGGGAAAGAAGCACTCAATCTGGTGAAGACGTTGAAACCCGATCTCATCACCATGGATATTGCGATGCCGATTATGGATGGACTCGAAGCCACACGTCTTATTCTCTCTCAGTATCCAGTGCCGATCGTTGTCATCAGTTCAAGGGTGGATGACGAATATTTGAATGCGACTTTTTCAGCAATGGAAGCGGGTGCACTGAGTGTGCTTGAAAAACCTGTTGAACCGAACTCTCCTGGTTTCAATAAACAGCGAAAAAAAATTATTGAAACCGTCCGCAGTATGGCAGAAATTCGCGTCATCAAAAGACGCTTCAACACCAACCAACATGAAAAAACGATTCAACAAAAACTTCCGCTTCTACTACCAACTAAGAAAGAACGGTATGAAATCATTGCCATTGGTGCATCAGTGGGTGGTCCACAGGCATTGAAAAAAATTCTGTCTGCTTTGCCTTCGAATTTTCCTGTTCCAATCGTCATCGTTCAGCATATGACAAATGGATTTATTACTGGATTCACACACTGGTTGGATAAAAATACGCATCTACATATCAGACAAGCAGAACACAATGAGCCGCTTCGAGCTGGTCATGTCTATTTTGCTCCTGATCATTTCCATTTGCAGATTGATCGCGATGCAGAAAGTCTTGTCGCAAAACTCATCAAGGGTCAGCTGGTTTCGGGATTCTGCCCTTCTGCAACAGTGTTATTAAAATCAGTGGCAGAAACCTGTGGTAAAAATGCGATTGGAGTTTTATTAACTGGAATGGGAAACGATGGCGCTGAAGGATTGCTCGCTTTAAAACAAACAAATGCTCATACGGTTATTCAAGATCCAGAAAGCGCAATTGTTTTTGGAATGGCAGGTGTTGCGCAGTCGATAGGCGCAGTTGAAAAAGTTGTTAATTTAGATGAAATGGCGGAATATCTTGTCGACATAGTCGGTGTGAAAGAAAAATTGTGACAGATAAAATTAATCAAAATTTTATCTGTCCGTGAATATTTTATTTTGTAGCGATACCTGTACAACCGATTTTAATACTCTGTGCTGATAATGCAGCACAGATGGAAGGTGTCCCATCACCATTCACATTCATTCCCACACTTGAACCTTGGCCATTCACCCAACTGGGGAATAGCCATGTTACGGTACCTGTTGATACTGACGGTATATTTAAGCTTCCTTCGCCGCCCCAAGGTAATGCATTATTCCAATTCCAAGAGCCATTTGCCCAAGATAATGTCACATTGCTGAGAGGTAGTGCGCTGCTTAAACTAAATTGTACAGTGCATCCATTCGGCCATGAGCCTGTTACTTTTGCGATAGCGGTGCAAGAAGAACCAGCTGCTTGAGTGAATTTATAACTTAAACTCACGGGTGTATAGATATTATTTTGTATAGAAATACTAGGAGAATTACTCAGTTGACAACTTCCACCTGCGACATTAAATGGCGTATCTGAAATGGTGTAAGTGCCTGGTGTAACATTCACATCCACATTCGTTGATGTTGTATTAGTGGTGTAGTTGGTATTGATTGCAACAGTACCGTTACTTGAAAAAATTAGTGTATCAATGGCATTTAAACATGCATTATCACCTGTTGCTGTTGCAGCAATGCCTTGATTAATGGGCTTGGGTGCTTCCGCCTTCGGTGTTGCAAATAATTTGATGACTTCTACCACATCAATGCCAGGATTTAATGAACTAGCGGGAAGAGAAGGAATGGCCTGACAACTGATTGTCGATCCTGATACGAGATTCACTTGTGCTGTGATAGTACTGATAGATTGAGAGATTTGTATTTCTACAGGTTGATCGGCTGAAGTTAATGTAACTGATGTACTTCCCACAGTCACTGGCACATTGGATAAATTTTTTAAACAAGTTGCATCAGATTGTGGATCCAGTATGAGATAGAAAGAACGTGTTGCGCTGGTGCTCGTTGTGTAACTGACCAGTGGAATAGTGGTTGAAGAAGGTGTTGCAGGCGGATTATATCCTGTGACTTGTATCGCCGTACTTGCTGATGTGGATAAAGCATAATTCACAGGATTGAATCCAACTTTTGTTGGTAATTTCACTGTGAAATAAGCGACTGGTGTTGTTGACGCAAAATTGGATTCATGATTTACCGTGTAATAAATCGTACATGTGCTGTTATTTCCCAAATAACCCGTCATTGAATTCACATAATTATTTAAAAAACAACCTTGTGTTTGTGCGCTAATATTATTGGCTGCATTTTTTGTTGCATCAGGTACGAATAATGCTTGTAAATTTCCATTAATTGATGTGGTACTTGTTGTTGAAAATTTTAATGGAATGGTAACGCGCGCAGAATATAACGTGCTGAGATTGATATCACTGTTTTGTAAACTGTAACTGGTTGAAGTTGAGCCTGAAGTAAAATTAATATTCGCTGAATTGACTAACACATCATTGACTTTTCGTAATGTCAAATCATTGGAGACATCAAGAATAGAATGCGCGAATACATTGAAAGTTGTGCTAGTAGGCAATCCTGAAAACGTACATTGATTCGAAGAATTACATTGTGATGCATCATATGAATATCCATCACTCGAAATGAGAACGGGGCGGATATAGTTGGGTTGTGTGGATTGTAAACTCACATCACTTGGTAAAAGTTGATTGAATGAAATAGTGACTGTACCGTTACCGGTCGGTGCAGTGTGAATTAACATATTTTGTGTTTGCGTGCCAGACTTAACCGGCGAACCGCCTTGATAAAAAAAACTAAATCCATTGACGGATTGTCCCATTGTTCCATCTTGAAATAATAATGAAAATTGATAAACTGCACCGTGATTATTGGGATAACCTAAATAATCAAACGACCTCATTTCATAAATTGGATTATCAGACGGAGCTGAATCGGTGAGTGAATTAACAGGTTCCATTTGCCAGAGTCCACCATTATTACTGCTGGATGACCAAGTGATATTATTATCACCTGCAAGAACGTGGGAATTGACCCACGTTGGATTATTTAAACCGCCGACATTGTATTGAACAATTGAAAGACCATTTTCTGCATTTAATATTGCAACATAACTCCAATATTTTGAGGCTTGTCCAAACCAAGCGAGCCAAATATCTTTTAACCAACTCGGTGAATTGACGTTTGAATAATAAGGATTGCTAATAAATTTCCATTGTAAATAATAATTATTTGGTGTGGTGAACGCACTCACGTTCACATCAATATGTGGTTCATCGTCACGACACCAACCGTTATTGTCTTCGCAACTATCAAATACATAACCTTGAATTTTTTGACCTGCAAAAGTCAATGAAGATGCGTTGGGGCAATATTTACTGATACCAGTTGTTGTTGTTCGATCCAAACAATTTTGTGTGTCAAAATTCGCTTCAATCCAACGTCCACAATTTAACCCATTATTAAATAAGCCTAAATAAGCAGGATAAATACTTGGAATAACACGATGATAAGGCGTATAAGGATACGCAACATTGGTTGCACCATTCTGTGTGAGATACCCTTTAACAGATCCTTCCGGATCGCCCCAGAAAGGCGCATTTGGATCAAATCCCATTATTTGACTATAAACATTCAATGCAATGTAATTTTTTGATAAATCCACATTGCTGCCTGCTTTTTGATACATATATTGCATGAGTGATGATGTGATACCACAGCCAGCCATACCGCCATCATTCGCAAATTGGGTATTAACGACATTTCCGGTGCCTTTTTCAATATTTTCTAAATTATATTTAGCATCATTAAAAATATTATTATTAGGTTCATTTTTTTGAGCAGCAGACATGAGATTATGTAACTGAAAGTAGCCACTGGAATATACTGTGCTACTGATTAATAACGAAATAAAACTCAAAATTAAAAAAAGGTTTTTACTGCTATAACATTTCATAAAATGTTTCCTCAAAATAAGAGAAGCAAACTTAATTATTTATTTTGTATTATTATCAAACTACATTGTCTGGGATTTAATTTTTATAATCGATTAAGGAAACTATGAATTGACAAATGAAAATGATTCATATATTCGAGCATTTTTAGCGATTGAAATCCCTCACGATATTCAACAAAAAATTAAATATCTTGTTGATCAATTTTGTCAAAATAATCGTGCCGAGATTTATTGGCGTCCACTTGAAAAATTGCATATAACGTTAAAATTTTTTGAAAAAATAAAAATAACAAATGATTTGGTGGATCATATTAAAGAAGCATTACAACACATTCCATCTTTTTTACTTAAACTTGATAAAATCGTGTCATTTCCCCCTCATCATGGTCGTTTCATCGTATTACAAACAATGCATGAACCCTCGGAATTGAAACAAATAATTGAACAAATTAATTCATTGAACTTAAATGCAGATAAAAAATCTTTTCTGTGTCATGTCACACTGGGAAAAATAATATCGCATCCATTTTTATTTCAAGAAGATTGCACGAATCAACTGAACGGCTTTTGGGTAAAGCACGTTATTCTTTTTCGTAGTCGTTTCAAAGGAAAACAAACGATTTATTCTCCACTCGAGCGGTTTTTGTTGAAGGAATACAATAAAGGGTAATTATCTAAAAAAATCACAATTCTATGATTTTATTGACATAAAAAATAATTTTTTCTGCAAGCATATAAAATATTTTAACCTATACTTTGGTAAAGACTTTTAAAAGAGAAATAATATGAATGCACGATTATATGCGTATTTAATGAATGAACGATTATTTGCTCATATTCATTTAGATACTGAAATTCGCACATCAAGATTAGAAGGTGGCGATGCAACAGAAAGCGCACACTTTCTTTTAATAGCGCTTCAAGATTTTGAACAAATTTATAAAGATGAAGAATATAAATCAGAACTTCACTCCCTTAAATCTAGCTTAGAAGAACTCGAAATAACTCAACTTTCGTCTGGTAAAAAACAATTTGAGGCATTAGAGGCGCATTACACAAAAAGCAAAGAACCTGAAAAAAAAGGCGATAAAAAACCTACACCAGAAGAAACTATGCAATCCACGTTGAAATATTTTTATGAGAATATTTCATTTCCAAATATTGAAAAACAAATTTTAAATTTGAAAGAAGGGGAATCAGTTAGTTTAAACGGAGGATATTTCGGTGTATTAGGAAAACCAGGACATGCTGTTTTATACCGATTCAAAAAAGTAAACGGTGAAATTATTATCGATGTTTTCAATACAGGTGATGGTGTCGACAGACATTCTGATGCAAAATCCCAACCAAAAGGATGGTATCAAACACAAGCGAGTTACAAACTTGTTAAGCGAGAAGATCTTGGCAAACTTCTTCAAGACTTGGCTATTCCACGTATTCTACCCAAATTACCTAAAGCAAATGATAATGAACAATTAAAAGGAAAGTTTAATTTTGGTATGAATCATGCCTACTCTGCATTAAAAACCGCTTGTTCAAAAATTTCAAAAAACGATGATCATTTGATTAGTAAATCTTGGGTGGGTCAAGAATCTGGAACGTGTAGCTTTAGAGTGTTTACACCTTTATTGCATGATGTTTTACCAGAAAAGGAACTTCGAGATCAGTTTAAAGTACACTATAAGTTTAGGTCGATACAAATATTTTATGAAAAGATTAAAAAAACGGAAAATTTACAAGATTGGGATCTGCTCTGTTCTGCTATTGCTAAATTAATACGTATCATTGAAAATAAAATAAACCCAGAAGAAAAATACAAATACAAAAATATTCTCAACGAACTACGTACGATAAAAGCGGATGTTAACCAAAAAATTAAGGAATTTAAAAAACCGATTTTGCCATTGAAAAGTGTATTCAAAATTCAAAAATCACCTATATCGAGGAGTATTAATAAGCTACCACAAAGAATAGAAAAAATTAATAAGCCGTCCATTATTTCTAAAGATAACACAGAAGAAGATCTATCACAAAAAACCATTGAGAAATGGATAAAATCAAATACTTTTGAATCAAAAATTAATGTTGAAATATTTTATGAAAAAATAAATGAAATAATAAAAATGAATAAATATGGTAATTTTGAAAAACGATGTGCCATAGAAAAAATAATAGCGCTAATACATAAAAATAATATCCAAATAGATACATCAAATATCAATAATCGACAATATTTGGTGAAATTTTTAAATGAAACAGAAAAGTTAACAGAAAAATTTAAAGAACTAAGTATTATTCAATCCAATGGACATAATATTCCAAACAATTACGATACAATTCAAGTTGTATTTACATTAACGGCTATTACTCAAGAAGCAATCGTACATGGACTTCAGCTAAGCTGTTTTCCCAATGACGATTCTAAGCAATTGTATGAAACTAGCATCAGTAGTTTTGGTTTTATGCAATCGGGTTCAACCGCGATTGATTTGACAAAAGATGCTTACGATAAAAAACATCCATCAATGAGCAATGCGGAAATAGAGGGATTTTGTAGCGCTATGGAAGATGAACTGCTTAATAACGCCTATTTTAATAATATTTACGAAGTCATTAGCACGAAAAATTCAAAAATTAGCAAAAGAGAATTACTGAGCAATATACTTCGATTAGATAAAAATGAATTGATAAAAAAATATATATATGATCCTGGTGTTGATATTAATGTACAAGATCTTGATAACTTTATAGTGTATTTAATCAATGAATCTCTTTTTGGGATTTGTGTGAAAAAAAATCATATTACACAGAAATTAAAATATCTGGACCATGATTATGAAATAATAGATCACCCATTAAAAGATTGCTACTCGGAATCAACAGGATTCAATCCTAATTTTATTTTCAAATGCGAAAGAGAAAAGATTATATTCCCCAGTAGATCTATTAATCCATGGGATGGATTTAATAGAAGTCAAATTGCTACTGCTAATGATGCGGATAATAAAAAAGTTTTTTCGACTCTTTTTGAAATATGTGGTGAATCAGGTGTCAATGAAATAGAATTATTGACGAAATTCATTGATAACAATGGTCAAGAAGCTGAGAATCTTATTCAAGCCATTGCCTTTACAACACCAAAATTAGCTATTTTTAATATTCTTGATTATTTTTCAAGATATCCAGACAAACTGACGGATAAATATAGCCAAGTTATTTTTATGATGGCTTTGTTTGGTAGAGGCGGGGAAAATATTTCTTTATTTCGTGAAGATAATTATTTTGAACATTTGCGCAGTATTATTGATTATAACCTTACTTTTTTCATTAAAGAGCAAAATGCAGCGCATGGTGTTTTTTTATTGGATTTTTTAAGCAAATTCAATGAATCAAATTTGGGTTATTCATATTTTGAAAATAAATACGACAAAATTTATACCAATGTGTTAGGCCTTTGTGAAAATCATGGTGAATATAAAAAAATAGCACTTTGCACGAAAATTATTCAGGATGTAAATCACTTTAATAAAAAAATAAATTCAGAAGATAAAGACGTCAATGCTAATGATATAATTTATTCGTTTTGTGATATCATTTTACTAAATAAAAAACAACAAGAACTATCTGATAATCGAAATTATCGCATATTTGAAAATGCAGGTGTGAAATATTTTGATGTCATTTCTAATTATTACCATTTACTCAATGAAAATGAAGAAATAGCAAAAAAATATTTTGCGAAAAATCTTTACCCTGAAAAATCAGAAAATGAAATAAATGAAATTGCACAATCTATATCATTTAATACATTTCCTGAAATATCGATGACTGTCAATGAAGAACCAATGCTATTTAATGTCGCAAAAGGTGAACTCACATATATAACACAAGAAATCCTGCTGAGTGCTATCCCTAATAATTTCAGTACAAACACAAATGATTCAAAATATAATCATGATCTTTTTATTAAAACGATACAAACTATTGGTGGGCCATCTTTTAGCTGCAAATTAACGAGAGAAGCTCATTGTGATTTAATTAAGACAACACTTGGTGAAGTTACGTTCCATCTTCAGAAATTTATTTCAGGAGATTCTTTTGTTTATATGGAAAAGGGATCTGAGATTTTTCAAAAAATGGATTTTAGCCTTATTGAATACCCAGAATTAACTACCTTATTTTTAGATAACCCAGCCTGTTCGATTTGGCGTAATAATTCAGGTCATTTCATTGTATTAGATGAAAATCTCAATGAATCCTTCAGAGGAGAAAAATTAAAAAACGGGCTTAAGTATAAAGATATCCTGATTTATAGAACAGATAAAAATGATCAACATTCTAAACAAAAATTGATCTTAAGAGAAAATTATTTTGAAGAGAAAATTGACAATATTTTAGAGCATGTCGCATACTTTACGGGGTTGGGCTTTGAGTTTAGAGTTTATAAAGCAGAATCTGATCTAAAATTTACGATAGATATTCCAGATTATCAAATATCTTTTACACAAAATGATGAGGGACAATTCATTTATTCTGGCAATAGTCATTTTGAACTTCAACAGAATGAAAGAATGAACCTTCCTGGATCCATGACACTTTATGATCGCATCAATCACAAACAACTTGTTCTAATTCCAAATTTGCCTTTTGTTGAAACTGGAGAGAATGATGGTTATTTCAAGCAATATTTACCTGATTATTCATTGAGCTCTTATAAGGAATTAAAAGAAAATAACGAAGAAAAATTTAAACAATTTGCTAAACAAAAAACATTTTTTGAATTTGAACTGGACAAGCATGGAGACCTTATCCCGAAAAACGCGGATGAAAAACTTTTCCTTTGTTATTATTATATGAACATCAAAGACTATGATAAATCTTTTGCGTTAATAAAAAATTTTTCACAAAAAGAAATTGCGGAAGCTCGCTTTCCTATTATGGAACTTCTATATCGAATCATTTTTGAATCCCCCAAAGGAGGAACATACGAAACAACACCTTTCAATCAGCGCATTCTTGCGACTAAGATTCAAGCACTTCTTCTCATTGCTGAGCGCCTTAAGGTAGGTAAAAAAATCCAATGGCCTGAAGAACCTCATGATTTTATCTGCTTTTCGGCATTGGAAGAGGTTAAATCATTTTTCGATGATTTTCCAAATACGATATGCGAGCAATTAATTGACACCTATATCAGACATATTTCACAGGGTGAATTTCCAGAGATTCTACGTGTAAATGATGAAGAATTAAGCATTCTCTCAAGTTTTGCTCGTTCAAAAGGACACGAAAATAACAAAAAAATGTACGAATGGCACAGCTCATCTCCAACAGAACGAAAATCATCGAGTCTTGAAATACAAACCATGGCTCACCAACTCACTGTAAACCTCGGTGATGCACTCAGACACTGTGAGCAATTTTCGTCGAATGATATTTTCATAAAAAAATCTGTGATTTTACCCGACGAAAAACATGCGTTTGATTCAAATCCAAAAATCGCTTCGGCGGAAAAAACTATTTTGCAGGAAAGAGAAGAAAAAAGCGAATTAATTAAACAAGCAAAATCATTATTTGAGGATAATCAAAAATTTATATCAATAGCTAATTCAGTACAGGAAAATATTAAAGAATTAATTGATTTATCTGATTCAAAAGATAAACTTATTCAATTTTGTCGTGAAATACAAAATACGAATCCTTCTATTTTGCTTGCTATTGAATCTTCGGATAAAGAATATCTATCTTTTGAAGATCTGGTTATTGCTTATTTAAAAAATGATTATAATCAAATTGCAGAAAATCTGGGTGTAGACATCAATGATAATATTATTAAAGAAATCATGTTAATCACAGAAAATTTAATGCAGACAGACATCAAGCTTCACCGTTTATTAGAAATAGAAAAACATATCAAAAAATATCAAAATGAACCAAGTGACAATAATGCATTTTTATTGATGACCGCATTAACACAGCAATCGTCTGAATATACGCTAACCGATAAAAATCGTGAATTGCTGATTTTTGAATATTATGAAAAAAAACGTCTCAGGAAAAATCAGATTGAATCCATTGAACATGTTCTTTCAGAAGGAAATGAAAACAGTTGTGTACAATTTATCATGGGTGGCGGCAAAACCAGTGTATTTTTACCGCTTGCTGCGATGAAAAATGCCAATGGTATCGACCTATCTGTTGTCATCGTGCCGGAAGCATTACTCCCTGTAAATGAAGAGCAACTTGACTCAAAAACGATGAGTCTTTTTTCTTCAAAATCCCAGACACTCCATTTTGACAGGGATTCTCCTATCACGTCTGAAAATTTATTAGCAATGTTAAAAACGCTTGAAAAAACAATAAAACAGAAAGGCTATCTCGTAACATCTAAAGAGACACTTCAAGCATTGGAACTAAAATATATTGAGTTACTTGCTGCAGAAAAAAATAATGCAACAAATGCACAATCCATCGATATTTTGGAAAATATTCTTTTAACATTTAGACAAAATGGAAAATCAATTATTGATGAAGTAGATTCGGTGTTAGATATTAAACAAGAATTTAATTATAGTAGCGGAGATGTATTTCCTATTGATAACACTTTTGTAAAAGATACAATATATCTTTACAAAATGATAGAAATGCTCCCTAAGCAAAAAATATCGAATGGCAGTGTTCATTCACTTATGGAAAAACTTTTGAGTAAAATGCTCGAGGATCCAAAGAGCTTTGTAAGTAAGCTTGTAAAAAAATTTCCCCAGGATAATATTACAGGATATTTATTTGGGGAAAATGTATCGACAGAATTTATAGAACATCTTACACCTAATGAGAAAGATCGAATCGCTCTTCTAAAACATCAGTTAACTAATCTGCTGCCTTCTACGCTCCTTCAAGAATTGAATGTAACCTATGGATGCTCAAAACTGCGGTTAGGTAATTTCGTAGCAATCCCCTATCATTGTAATAATGTGCCAGCGGAAACATCACGTTTCAGCAGCCCTTATGAAACTTTAAATCTAACTATTCAACTCAATTTAGCTGCATCTATTGATCCTGCTCTTTTTGAAAAAATGTTACATGACTTTCGAGTGAGAGATTTGAATGAAAATCTTTCTATTGTGCCTGAGCTCAGTGCTTCTAAAGAATTTTCTCAATTGACTGGCATGAGTTTAGATTTTGTTTATAATGAATTTAACAAAACGAGAGATTTGACGAATATTTTATCACGCATCGAACAAAATCCTGAAACAGCATTGATAGTAAAATGTTATCTTATCGAACATAACATTGCGCCAGATATTACGCATTATTCTGAAATCATCAAATCAGATTCGATTGCTGTGATCGACCAACTTCATTCGAGTGTTGGCGTGAGTGGTACAGTACAAAATCATCATACGTTTCACTCGCGCATGCGCCTTGCAGAATCTCTTAATTCAGATACCGATGGAAAAACATTATTTTATTTGAAAGAAAAACAATGCGAATCTAAAGTTTATTCAGATGATAAAATTTATCCTGGTCGAAGCATGAGATTAGCGCTTGAGCAAATGCTTATCAATCCAAAGACAAGAGCTATTATGGATATCGGTGCACTTTTTACTGGAATGACTAATCAAAATATCGCTGAGTGTCTAGTAGAAATTATTCGGGAGAAACAATGGGATATTCAATATATTCTTTTTTTCGATGATAACAATCAGCCATGTGCTTTGGCTATTCAAGATGGCAGCATTACACCACTGAAGGATACCAACGAAGAATATTTGAAAACAATACTTAACTGTGAGCAACGTCAGCGATTGACTTTCTATGATCAAGCGCACACTACAGGCAGTGATATCACACAAATGCCTAATGCACACGCGATTGCAACGATAGGAATAAAAACTTGTCAGAGAGATTTGGTGCAAGGCGTGATGCGAATGAGACAATTTTCAGAAAATCAAACGGTGGAATTCCTTGTCAGTAAAGAGGTGGCCGAAGATCGTCCAATGAATATTGAAAATATCATTCAATTTGCTATAGATAATGAAGAAAAAGAATTATTGGAAGATCATTATCGTGCTGCCTGCAAAAAAATGACAGCGTATACGAGAAATTATTATATGACAATTTTGTTAAATGAAATAAAAAATATACCAGATTCACCAAAACGGCAACAAGCAAGAGAGATGGCGTCTCAAATTTTCAGTGATCGCTTGATGATAAAAATACCCGGACCTTATAAACAATACGGACAGATTTTAACGTTAGAGAATACTCAATCAGTGCTTAATCGACGAATGGAAATTGAGTTAGATATTTGCCAAAAAGGGATTAAAGCACTGAATGATTTTCTTTTACGAGAAGATATTTCTCTTAAAATTTCTGACGATTTGCTTCCTCTCAAAAATAATATGCAAAAATTAATCGATGATTCCAAACCGCCTATTTGTAAACCGTTAGTCACTAGTCCGGTTTCTTCCATTTCAGAACAAGTCAAAATACAAACACAACAACAGACACAACAGCAGATACAACAACAGACTGAAGAAGTTCAAGAATTTTCCGATGGACATCCTTTTGCAAAGCGTGATGATGATCTTACTATCTACATCCCTATTCAACATTTTGATACTATGTTTCACGATAGAATTTTTGTCACAAATAACTATGGTTATATCTACTCAGATAATGAACCTGATATTGAACGACATTATCAAGATGCTCATGTTTATTGTTTGTTTGAGATGGATGCTGATGGCATTCTAAACTGTGTTCTATTAAGCCAAGGCGAAGTTGAACGTGTTTGGATGGAACGATGCAACGATCATACTTCTGGAAGTATCTGGCTTGAAATGCCCTCAGGAAAGATGCCAATCAAAGGTCAGAAACCTGAAGGAATCGAAAGTAACGTAGTGTATCAAAGAATGCTGGAGCAAGTACTATTTTTTCATGGTGATCTTGAGTTGCTTTTAAAACATCCTTCTCCTGTATGGTCCGGCAGTCTGACTCACGATAAGGCTTTCGACTGGATGAAAAAAATATTATCTAATCCGTTTTTTAAAGAAGAAAAAAGAAAATTTTATGAATCACATTTCGATGAATTTATCAATTTTATTGAAAGATCAAAAATTTCTTTTATTGAACAACAAAATAAGCAATCGATTCATGGTGAAGATACAATCCTTCAAATGTCGAAGTTTGATTTAGTTAACAATATTATTAAAGAAATAAAAAATATCAGCAATCATGATAATCATGACACCGCATTTATTTCTCATTTTCTTATGTCCAATAAAGTTATAAAAATGATTCAAAATCATGGTGCAACTCAAATATTAGCAGCCCTTGAAGAAGAAAAAATTGGTTATCAAGAAAAAACGTCATCTCCCTATATGGCGTTATTGAATATAGCAGTCATTTATCAAGATCATGCGTTTGCAAAAAAGTTAATTGAAGAACACAAATTAAATATCATGGATTTTGATAATGATTCTCCAAATCTCTTAGCAAAAGCTATAATGAATAAAGACCAAAATATGATTCATATTCTTATAACAAATGGCGCAGATTGTGGTCGATACGCTGGCACAGATAAATATGGAAAATATTCTGAATCAGTTAAACAAGCACTTGATAATAGTGATGAAAAACTGCAAATTTATTTTAATGACTGTATTTATTACTATATGTTTAATAAATTATCTATTGAAGACATTATTGAAAAAATGATGCGTGACAATGGTATTTTTTCTCTAGAATCATATAACGAAATAATAGCGTCTATTCATAAAAATTCAATTTTAAAGGAAGATTTTAATCGTATACCAGGAGATATCTCCAAAGCAATATTGTCTACGACAGATAAGAAATGGGATGAGTTTGATGCTAAAATGAAACAAGCAAGATACGATCTAGATAACCATTCTATTATAAAAATGAATGTATTCAATGAAATTGAATACGAAAAAAGTTTTATAGATCCTCTTGTTGCGGTTCCTAAAGATCTGCTACCTGATTGGGCGCATCAAAAAATACATACCTTATGTGACGCAATAATAAATATTAAAAAATTAGGTGAAGATAAATTTAAATTTATTCTTGAGTTATTATCTCTATCAAATAGTGATTATGGCTATGATTTTATTGTTCAACAATTAGATACTCAACGTGATTTTTTAAATTTTTCAGGAAAGGAAGAACGTGATTCTATTGCTGAAAGTATTAAAATACTTATGTTTTCGGCAGACACACTGTTCAAAGTATTTGAATATTTAAAAAATACTGAGCATCATCTTAATGCTGAAGAATTAAATACGTTTAATATGCTCACTGAAGAAATTAATAGCGAATTTTCTATCGATCCTTGTGATCTAATGGAAATATGCTCTTTGATTCAAAAGCTAATTAATATCATAGATAACAGTCATAAAATAAGCTCAAATTTATCTGATATAAAATCTGAAAATGCTAACAGCGATCTTGACCCTACTATCTTAAAATGTGCTCAAATTGTTATTCCTGATGTGGCAACGGAATTTTTTAGATTCTTAGAAGAACGTTATACGAAAAGTGAAAATTTACTCCATGAACAAAAATTAGCAGACGATGATCATTTGAAAAAAGGATTTTATGATCAACGGGCTCAATTAGACATTCAGTTGGATATATTGAAAAATGGTAAAATTAGTTTAGAAGATTTTAAAAAATGTATACAAACCATCAGTGACATTATGTTTAATTCTATTGGATCATCATTTAATCCATTAGAAAATTGCTTAAAAAATTCAGACGATGCGAATAAAATTATTTCTGATCGAATTAATTCCGAAAGAGCTAGCGTGGCAACTCGACAAAATCTTTTACAAAAACAATTTATTGAACTTTTTACACAAAATCTTTCGCCTAATGAATTAGTGAAAAACGTTCGTCAGAATTTTTCTGAGTTTTGTAAAATGAGTGATACGGCTTCGAGTGATCAGCTTAAATTGACACTAAAAGAATTGGATCAAACGCCTGAATTGTCTCAACCATCGAAAAAAAATTCGGGCACACCCTATAAACTACCGTATAGAAACAAGTAAAATTGTTAATATAGAAATGTAACTTATTGAATATTAGTATATTATTATCTAACAAAACCATCAATAAATTTGATTGATGCGCGTCTTAAAATTCACTAAAATGAATTCACATTTTGACAAGGAAAACGTCTATGCAATCATTTATGGAACAAGTGAATCAATATCGGCATCAACACACGAAGACAATCAATAAGCTCACGCATTTCATTGGTATTCCTGCGATTATTTTAGGGATTATGATTCCATTAAATTGGCTCAAGATATTTATCACGCCGCAGTGGCAAGTTGGATTTTCTTGGATCGTCATTGTGACTGCATTGAGTTATTATTTTTTGCTCAATCAACGATTAGCTATGGTAATGGCATTTATATTTTTTTTGATGAATATCGTTGCAATTCAAATAGCCTCATCAGCGCCAAATCAATCGAATGTATTTTATTTTTGTTTGCTATTTCTAGGGGGTTGGGCTTTTCAGTTTATTGGCCATTTCTTCGAAAAATCTAAACCAGCATTTTTTAAAAGCTTAAGTCAATTGTTGGTGGGACCATTATTTCTTCTGATTGAATTGATTTATTGGTTTAAATTCGAAAAATTCTTCAAATTACCTTATAATTGAACGCTCAACTGATATTTTCACTGCTTTATTTTAATAGGAGCTTTACTCATGGATGAAGTACTGAATCATAAAAATAAATCAAGACATTCTTTAACAGAAAAAATGCAGATTAATACCAGGGAGCTGGATCATCGTAAACGTTGGCTCGAATTCAATTCTGAAGATGAAGCTAATTTACAAGAATTGAATAATCTTGCTAAAAATTATGTTAACGAAGTTGTCGAGTCACTTTATGAACATTTCATGCGATTTGAAGATTCACGAAAATTTTTTGAAGATCCAAATGTATTAAATCGCGTTAAAGCTTTACAAAAAGCTTATTTTTTAAGACTCACTGAAGGAAACTATGACAACGAGTACGTGGAAGAACGTCTAAAAATCGGCGCAGTCCATGCAAATATTAACTTGGATGTGAAATGGTACTTAGGTGCATATAATTTTTATATACGCACAGTGAGTGAAAAAATTTTTAAGGCATATAGCAAGGAACCTAATAAAGCGCTAAAAACTATCTTTTCTTTGATGAAAATCATTTTTCTTGATATTGGTTTAGCAATTGATACCTATATCTTTCAACGGGAACAAACCATTCTTAGACAACAAGATGCCATTCGCGAATTATCAACACCCGTCTTACAATTACGTGAAGGTTTACTCATTTTACCTATTGTAGGCGCCATTGATTCTCATCGTGCTCGACAAATAACAGAGCAATTGCTTTACGCCATTCGCGATCGACGTGCACGGGCCGTAGTTATTGATGTGACAGGTGTGCCAATGATTGATTCACGTGTAGCTAATCATTTAATGCAAACGGTTGATGCGACTCGCTTGATGGGCGCTCAAACGATTATCACAGGATTATCAGCTGAAGTAGCACAAACACTGGTTGAAGTTGGTGTGGATTTATCACGCATTTCGACTGCGGGTGACTTACAAAGCGGAATTGATTTAGCTGATAGTATTATTGGATATAAAGTTATAAAAGTCGAAGCTAAAAAAAATAAATTTACCCAGGAAAATTAAAATGACTATTCCTATTCTCAAACAACATGACATTTTAATTGCAACAATTCAGTCGGCATTAGTTGATAATGATCTCTATCAATTAAAGGATGATTTATCGCGTCGAGTTAACAAATATCGCTCAAGCGCAGTGATTATTGATCTCACTGAACTTGATGTTATGGATTCATTCGCCTCTCGGATATTACGCAATATTGCAAATACACTTGTTTTATGCGGCGCTAAGACTGTCATCGTTGGTTTACAACCTGATGTTGCATTCGCTATGGTTCAGTTAGGCTTAACACTGCCAGGTATTGAAACTGCACTGGATCTTGAGGCAGGGTTGTCTTTATTAGGATGATTTATGGAAGATGATTTAATTATGATTCCAATAAGCAGTGATATGGATATTGTCACAGCGCGGCAAAAAGCTCGAGAGCTTGCAAGACAAATTGGATTTGTGGGTAGTGAGCTTGCTGTTATCGCAACAGCTATTTCTGAACTTGCGCGCAATATTCTGGAATATGCCAAAAAAGGAACTATTCAGATTAATGTTTTATCAGATCGAAAAGGTATTTTAATTATTGCTCAGGATGAAGGTCCTGGCATTCAAAATATCGATTTAGCATTACAAGATGGATATTCGACATCTAACAGTTTAGGTCTTGGATTGCCAGGTGTGCGTAGGTTGATGGATTCTTTTAAATTACAATCAATTGTAGGTCAGGGCACAACAGTCATCATCGAGAAATGGGCGGAATAATGCCACTTTTTTCTGAATTTACATATGGTGTGTCAACTCATCCAAAAGAGGGTAATCAATATTCTGGAGATCAATTTCTTATACGACCATATGGTCAAGATATATTAATCGCGATCATGGATGGATTAGGTCACGGATATGAAGCATTTATCGCTGCTCAAAAAGCAATAGAGATTTTAAAATTTTCTCCCGATAATAATTCACTGATCGATTTAGTCAATCAATGTAATGAAGTTTTGAAATGTACGCATGGCGTCGTTCTGTTTATTGCATTGATTCACAAACAATATACTATTTCTTGGGTCAGTATTGGAAATATCTCAGCTGTATTGTATAAAAATAATTTTGATGGACTACCTAAAAATGAATTATTATTTGGCCAAAGCGGTGTCGTAGGTTCTCACTTACCACGTTTAACACTTTCATGTTTAACTGTCGACCCGGGTGATCAACTTATTTTAGCAACCGATGGCATCAAACAAGATTTTATACAAATGAAATTCAATTCTTTCGAACTTCCACAAAAAATTGCCGATCAAATATTTTCTATGTATAGAGATTCAAATGATGATGCACTTGTGTTGACATTTCGATGGAACTAATCTTCAGAGGATATTTTTTTTATGTTGACAAAAAAAAACCAAGCAAAACATTTTAATACCTATAAAGAAAATTATAGAAATATGCTAATTGGCTTTTTTGAAAACAGCGATAATCCAGAAACGTTTTTGAATGAAGGTTATAAGGTTGGTCGAAAAGCCGTAGTTGATAATATTGGTTTGCTCAATGTCACATCTATTCATCATGACATTCTTATAGAATATTTACATCATCTTAAAACAAATAATCATGTTGAAGTTGCAAAGAAAGGAAGTGTTTTTTTTGAGGAAGTGTTGGCACCCTTTGAAATGGTCACAATGGAATTTAGAGAAGCAATCAAGTTATTGAATAGACACAGCATTGAATTCGCAACACAAATACATGAGCTGAAAGATGAAATTTCAATACGTAAAACAGCGGAAGAAGGATTGCAAGTTAGTCGAGAAAAATATCGATTTTTATCTGAACAACTACAAAAATCATTAAAAGAAAAAGAAGCATTGCTTAAAGAAATTTATCATCGAGTTAAAAACAATTTACAAGTGATTACCAGCTTAATCAATTTGCAGCTAGATTCCGTTGATAATGTGGAGTCTCGTCAAGCATTGATTGAAAGTGTTACGCGAATTAAAACAATGGCGCTCGTCCATGAAATGTTGTATCAATCAAATAATTTGTCAGAAATAAAATTAAATAATTATATTGAACTGCTCATCAATAATTTGTATGAAATTTATAATGTAAGTCATAAAACAATTAAATTCCAATTACAATTTGATGATGTGGTATTGAGTATTGATAAAGCAATAACACTGGGATTAATTATTAATGAAATTGTATCTAATTCATTTAAGCATGCATTTCCGGGTAATCAACCAGGTGAAATTCATTGCTCGTTGAAGAAAACAAATAATAAAATTATTTTAACAATCAGCGATAATGGTATTGGTATACCAGATCAATTTGATCCTACGACCGCTCAAACACTTGGAATGCGATTGATCATGAATTTAACTAAACAATTGCAAGCGACGATTCAACTCAGCAAAAATAAGGGCACTACTTTTACGCTTGTTATCTAAAATGCTAAGAGCCTGTTTAAAATCTTTTTATGGATCATTATTATCTGAAATCGCACCAATATTTCCATAAACGTGACAACAAGAGGCATGACTCAAGCCAGTACATGACTCCCAACAATATGGATCGGCACATTGAAGATGCGCAAGCGTGGATGCATCACACGTGGTAGCGGATTGACAAGATGTAGTGGCACCTTTGTAACAACGTGCGCGACATCCTGCATGAGAAATAGTTGAATAGAAAAGTAAACAAGAAAGTAGGGTAGCGATAAAAGTCCGTCTCATTTTATTATTCCTTTTGATCATGTGACGACTTTTATTATATCATTTTTTTAGATTAAATTCAGATCAAAAAATGATCCATAGTTTAAACATTCAACTAAAAACAATAAGTTAGCAGTGAACCATTTTCATGGATTTTTCCTCATCCACTTCGCGGAGTGTCTCAATTTGAAATACATTTTCTAATTGTCTTTTTTCAGGCAATGAAAAAATTTCATTGGGTGATCGATATAAGGCAAGTAATAAGCGCCTATCAATAAGATCTAAATCAGTTTCATGAATCTGCATTTCTAGTGAGTCGTTAATTGAATTTTGATTTAATAAAAATTTCAGAGGCATTGTAATAACGTATGATAAAATGTTTTGCGTACTTCGTATTGCCAATGAACTGAGTTCATCACGCAAACGTGTGATTAACCAAATGGATGCCATTAAAATAGCTGCATGTTGTGGTGTTGCCATGGCAAGTAACGTAGTAAAACTAATATTGGAATAAGCTAAAAGTTGCGCGATTTGAAAACAAGCATATACCATTCCGACACGCGTGGCTGCTTTTAAAGTAGTTTCTAAAAATCCGCCAATTAAGTTATTAAGCGTTGGGCTGTTAAAAAAATCTTTTTCTTGATATTTCATAATTTCAACACGATATTCTGTGAGTTCATTTTCAATTTGTTCAAGCTCTATTTCATTAGATTCCCAAAACTTCACAGTATCTTCATCCCATTGATCACGACAGAGTAAAGCATCCAATTGAGAGATTGGAATTTTTTTAAAAGATTCTGCGAGATCAGATGTTGATTTGAGATTGGTTATTTCTTGAAGTTGTTTATATAAAAAACTATTTTCTGGTGAGGTAAATTTATATTCTTTTTCAAATTTGTGCATTAGATTTAATAATGCACCTAATCTAATTAAATAATCTTCATCTTCATTTTGTTCAGCTAATCGTTGATCCAATGATTTTAAAAATTGAATCGCCTGAATTCTTTTGGAACTTTGTGTATTCATGAAAAATGAGAATAAATATTCAGTGCCTGTTAGATGTGAACGAGCATGATTATATTTTTCCTCAATTTGCGAAAAATTTTTAATCAGTGAAGCATGAGTAGGTAATCCTTTTACTAAATCATCAATAATTGATTGAATGGCAGTTTTAGCGTGTTTTGTTATGCTCAAAACGTCTGAATAATAAGTATGCTCTAAATCGACATCTTGCAAATGTTCCAATAATGCAGATAAAAAAAGAAAGCGAGACAGTGGATCCATTGTGTTATTCAAATCAATATGTAATGTTTTTTGAATCATCGTATATAACGTACTATTTTCCGGTGATCGCAAAACATAACTGTTTGCAATGCTTTCGCCAATAAAAATGAGCGCACCTATTTTAATTTCATCTGGCAGCTCCATCACATTTTCCAGTAAATTAACTTGTTTTCGACGAGTCGTTGAATGAACAGAGTAAGACTGAAGAATAGTTTTTAAAGAATCGTTAAGATCATTTGCGGAAGGTGATTGCCACAACGGGAATTCCGTTTTCATTCATGACTCCTAAGATAATATTCCTGAATGGAAGATTAGCATAGAAAAATGAAGGAATTCTTAAAACAAATTGTTTATTTATTACTGAATTTATTCGAAGTTAGGAATTGAAAAGTGTATCAATAAATATCCATAAAAACATTAATTGTACATAATGTATTCACATAAATCTGTCCGGATTTGATAATAATACGTTGTATAATACTTATTTAAGTAAGGGGACCTATATGAAGACGAATATCTTAAAAGGTTTATTCTTATTTTTATTATTTGTGCTAACGATTAATGTTTGCGAAGCGCGAGTGCATGTTTATTTAAATATTGGTCCCGCATACGGAACAACTTATGGTCCTCACGTTGTTTGGGTCCCAGGGCATTGGGATCATGGGTATTGGGTTCCTGGTCAGTATGTTGAATATGGTGGTTATGCCCCTGGGCCTGGCTATATTTGGACAGGTGGTGGTTACCATCATCGTCATTGGCATCATGGCTATTGGCATCATCATCATTAATTTCATTTTATTGAATAAATAAGGGGGTTTAAAAGCCTCCTTATTTGTAGACGTGAACATAAAAAAATTTATCTCTTCAAATAATGCGACATGTGAAAATCATTCACGGGGTCACGTGTTAATCGATCAATAATGAAAGCATGCTCTGGAAATTGTTCTGTCAATAACTCTCTGTCGGCCAAAACAAAATCTTTGAAATCAAAACCTGGACTGACTGTGCAACCTACAAAGGAGTAAGAAGATTTATCTGCGATCTCTGCAGCAAACCAATTACCCGCAGGGATAACAACTTGAAAAGAAGCATTTGGATCCATTAATGGATCACCTAACAAATGCGTAGTAAATTTACCTGCTGTATCGATGACGTGAATTTTGACTGAGCTGCCTTTGTAAAAATGCCAAATTTCATCTGATTTTAAGCTATGCCATGCTGAAAAATCGTTGCCGTTTAATAAATAATAAATAGATGTACCTGCATTTCTATTTTCATCTTGATAACGATCAGGATTGACTGATTGGATTTTATCCGTTGATTCAAATGTGCGTCGATAAAATCCCCCTTCAGGATGGGATTGCAAATCAAATCGCTTAATGATTTGATCAATTTCAGATTGAGTTTCTAATTTCATTTCAAGCACATTTTCATCAGTATATTTCAAAGAATCTAAAATAGTTAAAACAACTTGAGCGGCAGCTCGCGCGCTGCCTTCTATATCAGATTCATGGAGTTTGTCATCAGTGCCATCTTGATTGAGAATATTACTAATGCCGCGGATGGCAAGCGCTTTTGCTTTTAATAACCAAGCAATTTGATAAAATGCAGAGGTTTCCATGTCAATCGATAATGGATTTTCACCTTTAATTTTTTCAAATAATTCTTGTGGCGCAGGGAATGCATTGGAGCTCACTACAGTTCCCGTATGTATTTTTATACTCGGAAAATCAAGTTGTTTAACAAGTTGAACCAATTCTGCATTTGCTGAATAGTGTGGTGGAAAATTCTCATTGTTCAATGGATGAGTTAAGCAACTTTCAAATGGTGTATTTTTTACTGCTTGAAATACACCTTGAATTTCAGCCTCGAATGCTTTTTCTGCGAGAATAACATCACGCAAATTTAAATCAGCATTAATTCCTCCAGCAGTGCCTGACAGTAAAAGAAATTCAGGAGAAAAATGTTGATGAACCAATGTAACTACACTGGCTGCAAAAGCTGTGCCTAATCCAGTGTGAGTAAGCAAAATTAGTTTGTTGTTATATTCATAAATTTTAAATTCAAAATTTTGTATTTTTATCGATTCATATTTATTTTGTGAAAAAGCTTCAGCCAGAAATGCTAGCTCTTCTGGCATTGCTGAAAAAATAGCGCAGTCTATTTTTTTTTGATACGGCTTAACAAATTCATTAATAAATAATTCAGAATTGATGTTAGAATTTGATTTATTAGAAATAGTTGAAAACATAAATTCCTCAATTATTGGAAGACAAAAGGATTGAAGTTAGTGTGGTAATCATATACATCAATATTTTCGCTATGTTTTAAAAATTTTGCGGCGAATGCTGCAGGTATAACAAGCACAAAAGCGTAAAATATTTCACAAATGTAAGTTGATTTAAACATTATCCATGTTTTTAATAGATTGATTTCTTTTCCAGAAAAGCCAGCAATAATAACTATTGCAACTAAGAGAAATCCACTTATTAGAGTTGATATGATGCTTCTGAGCCAGAATAGTTTACCTTCCATTGGAATTTTTAATTTTGAAACTAGGTAAATATTCATAAAATTACTAATAATATTGGCAAGTGTGCCTGCTAAGACAAATCTAAATATTGAACCAAACACGGTAATGTATGCATTATCTTCTTTCCAAAATTCGGGGCTTGGTAGATGAATATCAATAGTAACTAAGGCTGCAAAAATAAATTGTAAAAATAAGCTTAACCATATTAATTTTCTAGCCATATTATAGCCGTAAACTTCGGCGACAATATCACCAAGTGCATAGGTTATAGGAAAGATGAATGTCGCTCCGGAATTAATTTTAAATAAATTATTAAGTGATACCATTTTATAAGCTGTTGACACAGCAGCTAGATCTACAGTAATAAATAGCATTGCTATAATTAGTATATATTTATAAGGTAATATTTTGGGTGCTCTATTGATCATTTTATTCTTCCAGGATCTTATTTTATAGTTAATGTTTGTTACTGTATAATAATTGCATTTTAAGACATTTGATCTCCTGAAAATATAAATCCGAATTTAACTGTTTCTGTTGGGTGGAATTTCTGAAGAAGATTTTTATTTAACAAGAGATTTCTTAGTGATATTTCGTAGCCTTCTCTTTTCCCCAATATTGTGTATGTAATAATTGTATCTTTATTTTCATTGCAGAATTTTCCATGAACAAGTTTGTATGCGTAGGAATTTTTAGTTGCTACTTCATTAAGAAATTTGCTTGATGGATCGATATGCTCAGTTATTTCATATTTCAATTGAGATTTATTTAATTTTTTTGATGGGCAAATATCATGAACTGAATTAAACATTATTTCCTTAATTGCATTAAATTTTTTTCTTCTATCATGGTACGGTAAACTGAGAATAGTGTTTTTGAAAGAAAGCACGCCCAATTTGACACTTTCGATAGGTGAAAATTTTTCTACGAGTCTTATATTGCTAAGCAATATTTTTAATGAAATTTCATTAGTATTTTCTTTTCCTCTTATTTTGTATAGTATGATCGTGTCATTGTTAGAGTGTATGATTTTTTCACCGATTAATCTACATGGGTACACATTTTTATTTATGATAGATTTTAGATAATACAATGAATTTAATAGATGTTTAATTTTTACAAATAGTTTTATTATTTTTTTCATATAATTTAAATACTCCATCGTGCTTCTTTGCAAAATCCTAAAATAATATCTTGTTTTTTCAAAATTACATTTTTGTATAAATTATTGTTGTGAGCTTTCAATAACTTGGTGCCTTTGGTGATTTTAAGTTTTCTGAATATTAAGAAATCCTCCTCCGCAAGATAAACTAATACAAATTTATCGTGGTAGGATGAGTACGTTTCATTCAATGTTTCAAGAATAATGATTGTATCTAGATCAAATTGCGGAGCCATTGATTTATCATTGATTATCGCAGCAAACGAGTTTGAGTCCGTATCTTCATTTACAGGAATCCATATTTCAATTTTTTCGAGATTTATTTTTTTACAAAAAATTTTTTGTTCTCTGATTTGTTCAAAAGTGAGAGCTGGGATAGTTTTCCCGCGATTTTCTAGTTGCGTGGCGGTTGGTATTTTTCCTTTTCCAGTTGCAAGCCATGAAACATCAATATTTAAAGCTTCTGCGATATCAAATGTAAATTTAGATTTTTCAGCACTACCTTGGCAAAGATATTGAATGATTTGAGGCTTAACATTAATTTTATTGGCCAACTCAGTCTGAGATAACCCTAAAATCTTTAGACTAAATTTTAACCTTTCGGATAAATTTTCTTCTTCATCAACCATTATGTTGGCCATTAATTTTTTTCATGTTTCTTAATAACGATCAAGATGATAATCAAAAAAAACATATTAATCAATTAAATTTAAAAATTTACTTGCACCAGCGTGCCAATTTTTACTAAATACAAAACGCTTGTTATAAATACAAGTAATCTTGTAATATAGATTCCTTCGATATTGAAACTGGATGATTTAATGTCGTTGATCTTTTTGGAATAGATATACATTAGGAGAAATTATGCGTAGGAGTTATTTTTTTCAATTATTGGTTAATTTGGGCAAAAAATTTCGTTATTATTTTGCAGTTCAATCATTGAATACAGTTGAAATCCTTCCTAGCAGTACCTGCTGCTTTCCCCCTAAAAATTTTCCGTCTTTTATTATTTTTACATCATGCGATACTAATTCAAATTTAAGCGTCTGCCATTTAACAGAATCATCACACGATCCTTCATCAGGATGACATCATATCAAAGTTGCTGCTTAGCACGCCTTCCAAGTGGGGCTACCCTACGCATACATCTTTGTGTTAATGTTTCACATTTTCTGCTTCGTCTTGAAAAAAATTCGCTTATAATTTTCACGAGCTCTCGTCGTGCTGAAAAAAATTTCGCCCACTGACTTTGACCGAAGCTAATTAGGTTGCGCGAAATTTTTATTCAGCATCCAGGACTAATTACGTTTGAAATATGCTAGTAATGCTTTATGTGCAGATAATTTTATACAAATCATTCCACGATGGATTTTGTCTTTGTATAAGTGCTATTTTCCATTCTCGACGCCAACATTTATAACGTTTTTCTTGTGTACCTGCATCAATAATATTTTCATGCTCTTCAAAGTAAACTAATTGCGTTAAATGATATTTAGCAGTAAAACCTAAAAAAATATGATTTTTATGCTCCCAAACACGTTTTATTAAATCAACAGTTGAACCAATATACAAAGTTCCGTTTTTTCTATTTGACATGATGTATACGTATGCAGCGCACATTGAATTCTCCAGTAGGTTTTCAAACGTGGTTAGTCATGGATCCTGAATATAAATTTCGTGAAACGAACTTGACAGTGATCAAATTCCGCTGACGAAATTTATTTCAGGACGAGTGTGCCACGAATGCGAGTTTAGATTTCGAAAATAAACTTGCAATGCTGCACAAACGATGAGGGTGGGCCCCTCGTAATCATCTATCAGAAGATGGTTACAAACTACCTTAAGCGGCTGCAATCAAAAGTTGTGGTCGTGAGCGTTAAGGAAAAGGCGTAATAATACGTCAAGTGTGAATCAAGGAGGTGAACGCAAGTGAACTGCTGATGAGGCATCGAAAGAACAGGGACGATGTCAGAACCAGAGAGCTCGTCCATATCTGGGATAAGTTCAAGAGGAATCTGAATGACTGCTTGAGCGACATCCGGTGTAGAAGCAGCATGAACTTGATTCAGGCGTTTGTGTGGAACGTGGGAACCTGTGCTTTGGTGTTAAGGGAAAAATTCAAAGTGGAAAGCCTTCACAAGAATGAAAGTACCAAAACAAGGCATAGGGGCAGAGTGATTCGTAGTAGTGATGAAGTTACTGTAATGGTAATGGAGCGAAGGGATCACATTGTTCGACAAGTATAGCGAGTCAACCGTAAGGAAGGAGCAAGCAAATACTGTGAAGATGTACGAAATTTTAAAACAAGTTGTATGGGAAGCCTACGAGAAAGTCAAAGCGAATAAAGGATCAGCAGGTGTTGATAACCAAACGTTGACAGAATTCGAAAAAGATTTGAAAAACAATCTGTATCGGATATGGAATCGAATGTCATCAGGCAGTTACTTTCCGCCGGCGGTGCGAATGGTTGAAATTCCCAAGAGCGATGGAAAGATGCGCAAATTAGGGATTCCAACAGTAACTGATCGCATAGCACAAATGGTAGCGAAAATTTATTTTGAACCATTAGTGGAAAAACATTTTCATGAGGATTCGTATGGATATCGTCCAAATAAATCAGCGCACCAAGCAATTGGAAAATCGCGGGAAAGATGTTGGCGATACGATTATGTAATCGATTTAGATATCAAGGGATTCTTTGATAATTTGGATCATGAGTTGTTAATGCGAGCCGTGAAGAAACACACAGATTGCAAATGGTTATTGTTGTATATCAATCGGTGGTTGAAAGCGCCGATAGAAACAACGGATGGCCAAAAGCAAGACAGGATTAAAGGCGCTCCGCAAGGAGGGGTTATTAGTCCACTGCTAGCGAATTTATTTTTGCATTATGCGTTCGATGAATGGATGAAGAGAAACTATTTTCATAATCCATTCGAACGTTATGCAGATGACATCATCGTACACTGTAAATCGCAAGGGGAAGCAGAGAAACTGAAATTGGCGATTGAAGCGCGGCTGAAAGATTGCGGGTTAGAATTGCATCCTGAGAAAACAAAGATTGTGTTCTGTAAGGGTAACAACAAAGATGAAGGTTTTCCGAATCAAAAATTTGACTTTCTGGGATTTACATTTCGCCCAAGACGAGCCAAAAGTCGAGAGGGAAAATTATTCGTTGGATTTTTACCGGCAATCAGTAACAGTGCTGCGAAAAGAATACGCCAAACAATTCGAAGCTGGAAACTGCAAACACAAAGTGGTAAGAAAATAGAGGAAATAGCTGAAATGATTAATCCTGTAGTAATAGGATGGATCAATTATTATGGAAAATTCTATAAATCAGAGATATATCCGATATTTGAATGGCTGAACAGAAAACCGGCCAAATGGGCAAAGAAAAAGTTTAAGCGCAGCGAAACAAAATCGATTCATTGGATCGGTAGAATCGCGGCGAAGGAACCGGAATTGTTTGCGCATTGGGAATTTGGAATTCGTTTTGCATCTGGACAATAAGAGCCGTATGAGTCGAGAGATTCACATACGGTTCTGTGAGAGGCTGAGGGTGAAATTCCCTCGGCCTACTCGATCGAGAGCTCGTGAAAATTATAAGCGAATTTTTTTCAAGACGAAGTAGCTGATGCGCAACATTAATACAAAAATATGTGTGCACATTCGTGCCGAAGGTGTAAGGAATTCCTAAGCAACAACATTTTTTAGCATGAAAAGTTGAGTTGGCGTCAACATCCTATTAAACCTCAGGTCTTAAGAATATTTGTTTAGCATTTCTGTGCCAAACACGATAACCTTCGATACACACTAATAATAGAATAAAATACATCATGCTTGTGTAATAAAGTGATTTTTTGAGATAGAGTACAATTGAGCAAACATCAACGATCGCCCAAAGCCACCAGTTTTCCACCCATTTTTTGCTTAACATATATTGCGCAGCAAGACTTAAAAGCGTGATAAGCGTATCAAGCCAAACGACCGTGGAATCAGTATAACGCCAGAGAATGACCCATAAAATGGGCCAAATAATGAGTGTAATTGCGATAACCCAAAATAACTCAGCAAAAGTTGCGCAACGAATAGGAAGTGGCTCATGATGTGTGCCGCCTAATTGCCATTGATATAGTCCATAAAATTGAAGTGTCAGAAAAATGAGTTGCAATGACATAACAGCGTATAATTTTGCATTTAAAAATATTAAAAAATAAAGACTCACTGCAACAATGCCAAAATAAAAATTTGAATATTTTGCTTTGGCCGCAAGCCAAATATTGATCATGAGGGCGATGCTAGCACAAAGCTCCATAGTCATGACCTAATTAAACAGTATGTTTTAAATGAATGACATTGCCAGATTTTTCGAGTTCTACACCTTCAAACTCAATTTGCGTAACATGAAGTCCATTGACATCATCACCGACTCGGTAAAATTTGTTATTGATCATAGCAAGTTTGACATTGTTGGAAATGAAAATACCATCTAAATGGAGTGGAGGGATATGAGTTTTTTGCAGATGATTTTTTTGTATTTGATTATTTAAAGCCAATGTTTTGTTATGATGGTATTGTGCAATGAAAAAATAAATCATATATCCGACTGCAATGAATGACATGAGAGAAAATAAAAACCACTTAAATTTCGACGATAAATGCTTAGGTTTATAGAAAATATTTTTATTTATTTCCGTTTGTTTTTCCTGCGTTTTCTGTAGTGCGTCATGAATAATGCTCAAGGGACATCACCTCTTTTACACATTGTTCGATGAGAAATTCGTTAATGGAACACGTCTCGGCAACAAAACCGGCAAGGAGTGCACGGTCACATAAAATGTTAATTGTGCGTGGCGTTCCTTGTGTGTAGCGCCAAACGGCTTCGATGGCGTTTGTTGTAAAATCTGGCATTGTGCGGCAATAGGTGTGCATTGATTTTGATATTCTGTGCTTGATATAAGACGCAATATCGTCTTTCGAAAGCGATTGTAGTTGGTAATACACAGCGACACGCTGACGAAGTTGACGAAGCGAAGGTAAATTTAATTTCTTTGATAGCTCAGGCTGGCCCATTAAAATTATTTGTAATAATTTTTCTTTTTCTGTTTCAAGGTTAGATAAAAGCCTGATTTGTTCGAGTTGTTTAACTGACATGTTCTGTGCTTCATCAATAATTAATACAACATTTTGACCTTTTGATGAAACTTCCAGAAGAAAACGATTTAAAGATTGCATGAGATTAAATGCAGTAGGTTGTTTTGTTATAATTCCGAAATCATCAAGAATAGCTTTTAGGAATTGTAATCCTGTTAAGTTGGGATTGAGTATCAATGCAAAATGAACAGTGTCGTCTCCTTCTTTAACTAATTTTCTGCATAACGTGGTTTTACCTGTTCCTGTTTCTCCGATGACAACCAATATGCCTTTACGCTGCGTGATGCCGTATTTTAAATATGAAATAGCTTCAGCATGATATTTTGCTGGAAAAAAGAAAGCGGGATCCGCAGTGACGTTAAATGGATTTTCTTTAAGTTGATAAAAATCGTGGTACATCCTTTACCTGCCCTTTTTTTCTTCCGTCATATCTCCAAAAGTGCCATAAACATAGCCGCCTTTTTCAACCGTTGCGTCAAGACTCGCGAGAATTTTCTCACGGATTGTTTCAGCATTCGGCCCTATGAACTGGATACCTATTCCCGGTAAAACATGATGCAAGGCATTTTTTGGCGTAATCCAGACGACCTTTCCTTCTATGCGGATACTATCGTTTTTGCCTGGTAATTGCAAATCAACTTCAACCCGATCACCTAGAAAAAAAATCTCATTGGATGGAATAAATAACCCGCCACCACTGATGAATGGTAACCATGAAAGATTCAATTCTACGGTGTTTTGGATAACATAATGTAAAACGTCATGTTCAGACATAATGCCTTCCAAGCATTCAAACATTGATTAAATTGATATTTTATCATAGTCTTGCTTGCGCATGTAATTCCTATTAGTTAGGCTGTGATAAAATAAAGTTTGATAACTTGCACAGGATGTGCGTGATGAATACATTCGACAAGCAACAAATATCTAGTCAATCAGAGAAATTAAAAGTACTGATTGCTGATGATGATACACCCACGAGAATTCTTTTACGCGCGGCTATTTCTAGATGGAATTATGAAATAGTTGAAGCGAGCGATGGCGAAGAAGCTTGGAAAATTTTACAGCAACCTGAGTCACCTCAATTGCTTATTTTAGATTGGCTAATGCCAAAATTGGATGGTGTTTCGCTTTGTCAACGTATAAAAACGTCATTATTAAAACCATCGTTTATTATTCTTCTGTCTCAATTAACAGGTACCACCAATATTACAACAGGACTTGAAGCGGGTGCTGACGAATTTTTATCTAAACCTTTTAATATGATTGAATTGCAAAGTCGATTAGCGGTTGGTGCGCGTGTTATTAGTAACGAAAGTACACTTAATTATTATGCATTATTCATAGAAGAATTAGAGCAGTCACTTAATCAATTACATTTAAATATTAAAGAAAATATTGACGAACCTTCCAGGGAAATTTTGCTGAAATTAGATGCTGATCTCAAACTGCTTATAGAAAAAACAAGGCTTCTTGGGACAAAACCCAAGGCGACTTACAATGAATGCGTCCGTTGAAATGCAATCAGGATGGCCAATTCGCGTTACTAAATTATGTAGTATTGTCACGATTACTTTAGGTATTAGTATTATCATTGGATGGTTATTTTTTCTTTGGTTGCCTTTTTTTCTTAAAGAATTTCTTGAACCTGTTCAACCGAATGTTGCATTTTGTACGATATTATGTGGTCTTGCATTGTGGTTGCGATCTGAAAAAGATGATCAATACAATCGAGCTATTGCAGGTGTTGCATCAGGTATTGTTATACTTATCGCGTTCATGACACTTTTTGAATATTTTTTCAAAATGAATCTTTGGATTGATCAAATATTTATTACAATGTCTTCATCAATCTCTCTAAATATATTTCCTCCAGGAAGAATGCCACCTTTAGCGGCAGCAAGTTTTGCATTGCTTGGTCTTGCATTGCTTTTGCAAAACAGTAAACAACGACGCAATCGCATGGCGCAAATGTTTGTTTTAGTCGTTATTGCATTTTCATTTTTTTCATTTCTCGTACACATTTATAGAGTGTCAAATAATATTGTTTTGCTGGGAGTTGATCGTTATTCACAATTACCTATGCTGACAATTGTGATTTTATTAACACTGTCGATCGGCATATGTTTTTCAAGACCTTTTATTGGAATTGCTGCATTATTTACAAGCCAAGAAAGTGGAGGTCAATTAACACGACGATTAATTCCAGCTGCTGTGATTCTCCCAGTCATCTTAGGATATATCGGATTATCTGGCACCGGACAAACATTTTATACAGCCGAATTGGGAATCGTGTTGCTCGTGATGGGTGTCATATTATTATTCGTTACGCTTATTTTGTTTAATGCGTTTATCATGAATGAGACTGATACAAAACGTGTCGAAACAGAGCGTGAACTCAAGCTTAATCAAACACAACTCAATGCATTTCTTAATAATACCAATGCACTGATTAGTATTTGTGATCTCGAAGGACGTTATCTTTTAGTGAATCGTAAATTTGAACATATTTTTTCAAAAAATGTGTGGGGAATTACAGGACAAACTGTCCATGATCTTTTTCCAAAAGCGATTGCAGAAAAGATACTTCAAAGTAATATATCCGTTATTAAATCCAGAACAGCCTTATCAGTTGAAGAAACTTTGTCAGATAAACCCTTTGCACATGTTTATATTTCCAATAAATTTCCGATTTTCGATTCGCAAGGTAAGTTAATTGGTGTCGGATGTGTTTCGACAGATATCACCGATCTTAAACATATTCAGACTGTATTAGAAGAAAATAAAGAGCGTTTAAATTTAGCGTTGAAATCAGCGCAAGCAGGCGCATTCAGTTGGGATATTCCTCATGATGTTGTTGTATGGGATGAGGATATGCATGTTTTGTTTGGTATAAAACCTGGCACATTTAGTGGTCATCATACAGCAATGTATGAATTGGTTCATTCGGATGACAGAAATGAATTTAAACAAGCGTTAGAAAATGCAATCAGTAAAAAAACAAATTATGAAATTGAATTTAGAACAACACATGCGGATGATGAAACGCATTTTTTGATAGTAAAAGGTAAAGTATATGGCGATAGTCTTGGCAATCCTGTTCGAATGAGCGGTGTTTGCTGGGATATTACTGAACGTAAACATGCTGAACAAGAACTCAGAAATGCAAAAGAAGTCGCTGAAGAATTGGCAAAACGTGCTGATGAAGCAAATACAGCGAAGAGTGCTTTTCTCGCAGCGATGAGTCATGAAATTCGTACGCCTTTAAATGGTGTAATTGGCATGACAGGACTTTTAATGGAGACTGCACTTTCTGCTGAACAACGTGAATTTACAGAAGTTATTCATGTTTCTGGAAAAATGTTACTGTCTGTCATTAATAATGTGCTTGATTTTTCGAAAATCGAATCTGGTCATATCGAAATGGAACACACTGATTTTGATTTTTATGCATTGATAGAAGAGTGTATTGATATTTTTGCTGCACAAATTCATCGTAAAGGAATTATATTGAATGCTTCAATTACACCAAATATTCCTGAATGGATGAAAGGAGATCCTGTTAGGTTGCGTCAAATCATTATTAATATTTTAGGTAATGCGGTGAAATTTACAGATCAAGGTGAAATTAAAATTGATTTGAAAACATTACCAATGCAGGAAAAAGATAAAATAAGAATGCTGTGTGAAATAACGGATAGCGGTATCGGTGTTGCACCAACGGTACGTGCACGTCTATTTCAACCTTTTTCGCAAGGGGATGATTCAACATCAAGAAAATATGGCGGAACTGGGTTAGGTTTGGTAATTACAAAACGATTGGTTGAAATGATGGGTGGAACGATTGATGTTGAAAGTACAGAAGGTAAGGGTAGTAAATTTATTTTTACAACTATCCTCGATCAATCTACTCGTTCCAATACTATTTTAGAAAAGAAACCAATTGTTGAATTACAAGGCGTGCGTTTGTTATGTGTGGATGATAATGCGATTAATCGAGAGTTAATTGCGTGGTATACAGAGGCTTGGCAGATACATTGTGAGTTTGCACCTGATGCAACGGCTGCATTGTCATTTTTAAGAAAAGCAGCTGCAGATAAGAATCCTTATTCACTTGTTTTAATTGATGATGTGATGCCAGGCATGCTGGGGCTTGAGCTTGTTCAAATTATTCGACAGTTGCCCGAAATTAAAAATACACCTGTGGTGATTATGTCATCGCCTGGCATTGTTGTGAATCAAGATGAGTTGGATAAATCAAATATTGCAATGCATCTGACTAAACCAATTCGTGGATCTAAATTATTTGATTGTTTGAAACATATTTTTTGTAATACAGAAATACCAAAAACAACTGTGAAAAAAGAAATTATAAAAAATACTAACAAACAAAATTTTCATATACTTATTGCTGAAGATAATGAGATTAATCGTCAAGTCGTATTAAGAATTCTCAGTAAATTAGGATACACTGTTGAAGTTGCGGTAGACGGCATTCAAGCCGTTCAAGCATTTAAGAACAAACATTGTGATCTCGTCTTGATGGATTGCCAAATGCCGAGCATGGATGGTTATGAAGCTGCGCGAAAAATTCGTGCATGGGAATCTGAAAGACCCCAACACGTTCCTATCATTGCAATGACAGCACACGCGATGAAGGGAGATAAAGAAAAATGTTTGGAAGCAGGTATGGATGATTATCTCTCAAAACCGATTGAAGTGAGTGCGTTGACAGAAATGCTTGAAAAATGGTTGCTGGTTTCTAAAATCAAGCAAAAAAAATTTCATGAAACTGTTCATCAAATTAAAGAAACAACCATCAATGATCTATTAATTGATACAGAGCGTCTCCATTCAATTTTTGAAGGTGATACTGAGAGTATTAATGAACTGATCAGAATATATATAGAACTATCAACAACGATTTTGCAGGAAATTCAAATGGCAATTGATGAAAAAAATATTGCGCTTTTAAAAGATTTATTCCATCGTCTTAAAGGTTCTTCAGGTAACAGTGGTATGATGCGTATGCATACGCTCTGTAAGCAAGCTGAAGAAAGTGTTTTTGCACAAGATTGGCAATCCATTTCACATCTGATTGAAACCATGCAACATACCCTAGAAGAAATTAAAGCTGAAGCTGTGTCAGCATAGTTATCAATTTATTCGTTGGTATTGGCGCTGGTGGAGGCACTGGAATGCCAATGTTGGCTTTGTGCACATAGACAGTTATTGTGTTGGTGCGTTGTTTTGCCACTGAGTTTTGATCTAATATGACGACATATAATTCATGCGAACCACGAACAACATTTTTCAAAGAAAAATGTGTTGAATATTGAGGTACACTTACAGGTGTATTATCTAAAAATACTTGTAATTTATTATTTTCTCGTAATGCTGGTTGCAATAAAACATCGACATACCATTCAGGTTGATTAGTGATCGTCTCTTGATCTTTCGGATAAGCAATTTGAAAAAATGTATACGGTTTGAAAAAGGATACAGTGTCGGATATTTTCTTTTTGACAGGATATACTTCTGGAATTTTTTCTGATGCAGTATTGCTATATTCAGTCAGATCAATTTGAACAGCTGAAGGAGAAGGGGCAATATCAGAATAAGTGATATGATGATTTAATTTTTGCATATAAATAGCGGCATAACATAATGATGTTTCCACGAAAAATTTGAGCATGATGAATGTCAATACTGCGTATTTCATTTTGTTGCCTCACATGACAGCGGCTTGTTGTTCTGGATCAATGCCAGCGATATTGGTATCTTGCGTGATGGAGTGTGATGTACCAGCATTATCACTCCACGATACAGTAACATGAACTTTTTTCCATGTCGGTGATGTGTAGGGTGTGACTGTCCACGTTACCGTAAAAGTGGTATTAGTGCCAGTGACTGTAGAAGAACCTGACGCGATACTTTGGTAAGAAGTGTAACCGGATGCATTATTTAATACTTGAAAATCACGCAAAGTTTCAATTTCACTGAGTGCTAGTTTTACTGCTTCACCTTGCTGTGCTGCAATACTGTTATTTAAGACGAGATAATTCTGAAGTCGCACGAGTGAAAGAATGCTGAATGCAATGATAAGCAAAGTAATGAGTGCTTCAATTAATGTCTGTCCTTGCATTTGTTTTGTGTTCATTATTAAAAATCCTTCCAACTACCAGATACTCTTGCATAGTACATCATGGCGCTTTGATTCTGTAAGTTTGAAAGAACGGATGAATTGTAATTAACAATAGCACTTCCTTTCATATTGAGACTATCTGCTGTTGCAACGCTTCCCATGATGGATACACTACCTAGTACATCTGTTGTTGTAGTACCGGTGACATAAAGAAATCCATATAAAACTAAGGAACCTGTTACTTTTAAATTCCCATTAACAATTAATAAAACAGGATTAGTTGGTGAACCAATAACTGCAGCACCATCTAATTTTGCAGTTCCAGCCGTTTGATCAATCCAGATTGATGTGCCTGTCATTCCATTTAAAGTGCCAGTGTAATTGGTATCAGAATTATTACTGTAATAATGCGCAATACTATTCTTTACAACACTATTGCCAACGCCAAAAAACGTTCCAAAAAATGTATCGGATGACATGCTTGCGAGTGAAGAGACATTTTGTTGAACGTCACTACTTAAATGAGCCGCATTAGATCCGATACCGATATTATTAAGCGTTAAAGCTGAACCTGATAATGACACTGTTGATCCAGATTGAACAGTTGTAGAAGATTGCAGATTAAGAATTTCTGAAGATCCACCCATGGTTAATGTTCCGAGCGTCGTCATCGGTGTTTGAGGAATGTTCACTAATGTGGAACCAAAACGAACGAGTTGTTTAATCACATGTGTTGAAGAACCATCAGCATTTACACCTGTCGATGTTATTTGTAATAAATTATAAATATTTTGCGTTGGATTCGTGTACGTAATAGAGAATGTACTGTTGTTTGTTAGCGTAACATTAGTGAGAGCTGCATTGGTGTAAGAAATAAGACCGTTGACGGCTGAAGCAATAATAGTAGTACTATTTTGTTGCAGATAATTAATTGCATATTCTTCGCCTGCTTCTGCTGCATTATATGCCTGAAGATTTTTATAATAATTAGATGTCGTTTTGTCGAGCAAGATGCCAGCATAACTTGCATAAATCACAATCAACGAACTTAACAAAATTAATATCAATGCCATCACGAGAGTGACAGCGCCTGATATTCGCTGATGTTTAAGGAATAAATTTATCATTGCGTATCCTGACATGACTGGTTAATGTTCTTGTCACTGAAGCATTAGAGACAAGGTTTCCTGTAATACTAATGTCTACGCTTCTCTGTACAATTCCTTTTGTATTAGGTCCTGTTGTGATGGTGCTTGTGTTGAGTGTGAAAGTGAGATTTGTTATTTGAATCGCATTAGTGTCTGTCATATTGTCCCAATTTGATGCACTGGCCGTACAAGAAAAAGTTGCACCAAATGGTCTTGATTGTATGGCTTGGTTCATCAAACGATATCCATAGCGATCGTCATCACTCGATGAACTGATGGCGGGTAGTGTGCCCGTGCCATTATGATCATAAGTAAAAAGAATACAATTATTACTACCATTGACACTCATATCGGTACCAGATGCCATAAATGGATTGGTATTTTGATCCAAGGAAACATCATTTGTGGCATTCGACCAATATCCTGCGCGTCTAATGTCGTTGGCCATTAAAAATAATGTAGTTTGCAATTGTTGATTAAGACGATTGATATTAGTCACTGTACGATAATGATTGAGATTAGTGAGTAGAACAGTAACAAGCATAACGAACAGCAGTAAGTTGATGACGAGTGCCACCAACAATTCAACCATCGTAAATCCTTTCATTTGACGTAAAATTAACATGTGCCATACCCACTAATGTCCGTTGAACAAATATTCTGATTACCTAATGCAGAGACCGTAATTGTAATGAGTTGACCTGTATTTCCAATGGTGATCGAGCCACTGCTGTTTGTTGCACCATGTGTACTTTCGAAGCTAATGGTATTATTTGAAAATCCAGCAATTGAAAGCGGTATTTGTCCTGAAGGCGCATTTACCGTACCAAGGCCGCAATTTCCAGCGACAACGCAATTACAACTGCTACCAGAATTGATGCCATAACACCAACTTGTACCGGTTGTAAAAGAAACGTAGACCGTTGCATTGCTCATGATTGCTGTGCTTCTGGCGAGTTGAAGTGAACTACTCAAATTTTCAGCAGCAGATGAAATTTTGTGTGCTGCAATGATGCTTGAAAATAAGGGTATGGATATGATCGTGAGAATAACAACAATCACCAGTGCTATAAGCATTTCAATGAATGTGAAACCTTCATCTCGATGACCGGTGATGTAAAACATAACAACCTCTTGCATCAGCTTTTATTATACCACCAGAGGTAGCATCACTAGTTGACTTGATTCTTTTTTGGGTCTAATAATGATATTTTTATGTAAAAATAAGGAGAATTTGCTTGGAGGCACTTAAAGGGAAATTTTTGCAATATTGGCATGCCCTTAAGGAAAAATGTCTGGCAAGCAGCTATCTTATTGAAGATTCACACAATCATTACGCTGGGCTTGATTTGGGAAATCACTTCGTTAGATTGCTCAAAATTAATACGTTAAAATCACCTTATTTAGTAGAGCATTATGCGGAAACAGACATTCCCAAAGACGCTATCGTAGACGGCAAAATTATCCAAGCTGCAACTGTTATCGAAAAATTAAAAGAAATCAAACAACAATCCGGTATTACTTCGAATGAAGTAGCCATTGCGATTCCACGTTCTCTTACGGTTGTTAAAACAATCACAGTCAACAATCGTCTTGATCCAAATGAAATAGAATCGCGTGTTTGGATAGAAGCTAAGCGACATTTTCCTGATTTAGTTGGTAATATCTGCCTGGATTTTGTTGTAACGGATAATTTGAGTGAAGATGCTTCTCGACGCGAAATTATCCTGGTTGCTTGTCGTAAAGATGTTGTTATGCCTTTACCTGAAATATTTCAGGAAGCCGGCCTAACAGTTAAAATTGTTGATGTGAACTCATACGCCATCCAGCGTGCTCTATTTTGCGTTGAAGCGTTACAAAATCTTTCCACACGAGCATTACTCAATCTGAATTTTGATTCGAGTTCTTTTATTATCAATCTGAATGGAAAACCGCTTTATGCAAACGATCAAACATTCAATGGAAAACATTTTATAGATCAAGCGCAGGATTATCTCAAATCACACCCACTCGATGACCAGTCAGCATTGTTGGACGCGGGTTATCTTGAATTGTTACGCGCCAGTTTAATGTCTCATCTGCGTCACGTGATGCATACGTTTTATTCTGCCTATTCTGACGTTACGTTGCAAAAAATGGCACTTGCGGGTGATTGTGTTGTTATCCCGGGTTTAGCTGAATTTATCAAACAAGAAACAGGCATCGAAGCTGTGATCGCGAATCCTTTTCGACAAATGACATTTGCACCTGGTGTAGCTTCTGACACCATCATAAAACAAGCACCAGAACTCATGCTTTGTTGTGGTCTTGCACTGAATAAGCCAGGTGAGTGAGGAGTTTTATAAATGCAGATTAATTTATTGCCCTGGAGAGAACAGAGAAAAAAAAGACTACAAAAACGTTTTGTTGTCATGTTGATTATTTCAGCCATGATTGGTCTTTTCCCTCTTATGGCATTACATCTTATCGTGAAGAGTCAAATCACACATCAAACCAATCGTAATGATTATTTGCAGACAGTTTTGAATCAAGAATCTGCAGCGGTTTTTAAATTGAATCAAGAAAAAAAAGAAATGCTAAAAATAAATGATGAACTGAATAAGCTGATTTCCTTGAGACGAAAGAGTTATGGCATTGTCCAATTACTTGATAGCCTTCCGAGGCTGATGCCTAATGCTATGATGTTAAATAGCATGACGTATGCGGATCAACAACTCATGCTCAGTGGTAAATCATCTTCGGATCTTGAAATCACACTTCTGATTAAAAATATGGAAAACTCCGCATTGTTTGATCAACCCTCGCTTGCCAATATTCAAGCTGAAGAAACAAGCACAGGGGAAATACGTGTTTTTCAAATTAGAGCAAATGCAAAGGATTAAACTATGACAAGAACTCATTTCAAAATTTTTCTGACGAGACAGAAAAGCGGCTATTTATGGCCGTCAGGGAGGTTTTGAAATGAGTTCTACGCTTTCTTTTAAAACGGTTTATCAATGGCCTCTAAAATATCAAGCCATTATTTTTATTGTTGTCGCTTTTTTTGTATTTTTGCTTGGATGTTTCTTTGATGTTTTATCATTGCATGCTCAATTGACAAAAATTCGAAATCAGGAAGACATACTCAAATCACAAGCTATTGATTCGATCCATAAGGAAAAACAGGAAAGTGCTGAAATTTCGAAATTGCCTGAAATGCAAAAAGCCTTAATTGAATGGCGAAAACAATTGTCCAGCGATATAGGATTATCAGAATTAATTAGTGAAATATTAAAACTAGGTAGTAATAATCATATTATTTTTGGTGTGTTTAAACCAGGTGAGCCAACGCAAAACAAAACTGATTATTATCCTCATGTGAATATTAAACTTGCAGCTGTCGGTAATTATCAACAACTAGCTTCATTTGTTAGTCAAGTTGCAAATCTACCAAAGATTGTCACAATAGCCGGCTTACGCATTACAAATGAAAATAAATCGGATATTTTGGGACAGAAGTTAGCCGATCAAGCTAACGCTGAGAATTTATTAACAGCTGAAATAGTCCTTGATATCAATCTGCAAGGAAAAGAATCATGATTAAACTCATCATGAAATTGTTTTGCTTTTGCATCGTGATTTTGCTTTCGGCATGTCATAAAGCTGATAGCGATTTACAAGATGAAATAGCGTCCCATCAGAATTGGAAACCCAAAAAAATGATGCCTTTTAATGCTCAAATTACAGCTGCCATTTTTCATGCAGGAGATTTACGTTCTCCTTTTGTGAGTGCTGAAAAAATGATCGGCAAACAGGTGGCTGGCAATTCAATTCAGTCTTTTCCGCTTCGTCTCCTTAAACTGACAGGCACAGTCACTGAAAAAAATAGGGTAGTTGCATTTATTCAGACTCCTGATAACATGATTTATCAGGTAGGCCAAGGCGATATCATTGGCGACCAGTCAGGAAAAGTGGTTTCAATTGAGCCTAATCGCATATTGATTATGGAAAATAGTACTTCTCAACATGCGAAACAGCATATTGTAACACTGGAAATTAAGGACCATTGATGTCAAACCGATCCATCAGGAAACTATTATCAGCGGTTTTTCTGTGTGTATCTTTATATTTCTCCTTGGCGAATACAATCGTTCATGCTAATGATAATCCAACAGATAAAACACAATCGCTTTCTTTCTATTTTCAAAATATCGAAGTCAGATCACTCTTACAACTTATCGCAAGAAATTCCGGTTTAAATTTTATTATTGGTGATTCAGTCAAAGGTAGTATGACGCTTGATCTTAAAAATGTGACATGGCAAGAAGCCTTACATATCATATTGAAAACGCAAGGACTTACTTCCCGACGTATCGGCAATGTGATTTATATCAGCACAATTGAAAATATTGAAGGGACAGAGTCAAAAGAATTTCAGTCAGAAGAAACTATCGCAAATCTCATGCCATTGCAGTCCTCTGTCATTCATCTGCATTATGCAAATGCTCAAATGCTCAGTAAACTTTTAAAAAGTAATGATGGCTCTCTTTTGACGACGCGGGGGCAGATTGCTATTGATCCACGTACAAATACGCTTATCATTCGTGATACGCCTAAAAATCTTGCCATTCTTTTACCTGAAATTCGTAAATTAGATATACCTGCAAAACAAGTTCAAATAGAAGCTCGCATAGTGAATGTTGATAAAACAGTTGAAGAAGCATTAGGTGCCCGTTTTGGTCTCACAGGATTTAATCATCTTTCAGGAACGCTTAATGGTGCAAATGAAATTGCATCAGGTACTTCGCCGGGTAGTGTGAAATCATATACCGATCGATTGAATTTTAATTTACCTGCATCTACACTTTTTGATGGTGCAAATCCTGGCAGTATTGGACTTGCGCTCGCTCGCTTGGGACCCGTATTGCTTGATCTTGAATTAAGTGCACTCGAAGGTGAAAAACTCGCACAAGTTATTGCAAGACCTCGCGTGATTACTTCTAATCAACAAAAAGCGATGATTGAAACAGGAGAAGAAATTCCTTATCAAGAAGCATCTTCTAGCGGTGCGACAACGGTGACTTTCAAAAAAGCAGTTTTGAGTCTCGAAATTATTCCACAGATTACGCGTGATAATAAAATTGTTCTTAATCTTCGCGTGACAGAAGATACTCGAGGCAGTGATGTTAACATAGGCACACAAGCAACGACGGGATCCGGCGGTTCAACCAATCCGGTTTCGATTCCCGCAATCAATACGCAGCAAGTTCAATCGAGTGTTTTATTAAATAACAATGAAACAATCGTATTAGGCGGCGTTTTTAAAACAGATGAGCATCACACATTAGATCGCATTCCTTTTTTTGGTGATCTCCCTGTGATCGGTCATTTATTCAGATATACAGATGATTACTCAAAAAATAGCGAATTACTTGTTTTTATTACGCCGAAAATTGTTTCAGGGCAACCTGAATCTCGATATGCACATATTCCAATCCAGGCACCCTGGAAAGGTGAGAAACCGTCATGATACGAAATATTATAATATTATTTTTATGTTTTCCTTTTTTATTTTCTTGTAGCGCTATGCAAGCACAAAATGAACAGAGCGATCAAGAAAGAAAAGAATCCACTGCACGTATCAACGTACAATTAGGATTGGCTTATCTTGACATGCATCGTGTCGAAGAAGCTAAACAAAAATTATTAACCGCAATCAACGAAGCGCCCGAAATTCCAGAACCATGGTATTCCATGGGATATTTTCAAGAATCAACGGGAGACATTCCAGCAGCGCAACGAAATTATCTCAAAGCACTTTCCATTGCCCCGAATCGGGGTGATGTGCAAAATAACTATGGCACATTTTTATGTCGTCAACAGGATTATCCGAACGCTATTGCGCACTTTGAAATGGCGGTGAGAGATCCCAATTATCTCAGTCCAGGTGATGCTTTTGAAAATGCTGGGCTTTGTGCGAAAAAAATCCCAGATTCACAACTTGCAATGCATTATTTTTCTGCAGCAATTAAACATGATCCTGAACGACCTATTTCTCTTTTAGAATTGGCTAAATTGGAATACGACCGTGGTGATTATTCATTAGCAAAAAAACGATTGGATCAATATTTACAAATTGCATCCGCAACGGATGATTCAAATAAACTTTTAACAGCATTAGAAAAAAAATTAAACGACAATTGAGGAATTCAAATGGATCTTAAAAAAATACTCAAACAGTGCGTCGAAAAAAATGCTTCGGATCTCCATTTGTCACCAGGATTATCTCCGCGTGTGAGAATTCACGGTGATTTACAACCATTAAATGATTATCCTGTTTTTGAAGCAGAAATAATTAAAGAAATGGTTTATAGCGTGATGAATGTGGATCAACAACACGCGTTCGAAACAGCGCTTGAATATGATTTTGCGGTGATGTTACCTGGAGTTGCTGGATTCCGTGTGAATGCATTTCAACAAATGCATGGAATCGCTGCTGTATTTCGAGTCATTCCAGAAATTATTCCAACATTAGATGAATTGCATTTACCGCCCATTTTTAAAAAATTACTGGCATTGCCAAATGGTTTGATTTTAGTAACAGGTCCGACAGGATCAGGAAAAAGTACAACACTTGCTGCGATGGTCGATGATATTAATACAAATGAAGCTTGTCACATTATTACGATTGAAGATCCAGTTGAATTTGTTCATCACAGTAAAAAATCTTTATTGAACCAGAGACAAGTCCATCGTGATACGCATGATTTTGCAGCAGCGCTTCGCTCCTCATTGCGTGAAGATCCAGATGTTATTTTGATTGGTGAAATGCGAGATCTTGAAACGATTCGACTTGCGCTCACAGCTGCTGAGACAGGCCATCTCGTGCTTGCCACATTACATACACGTACTGCACCAACATCTATTAATCGTATCGTCGATGTTTTTCCAACAGGCGAAAAAAATATGATACGAAATATGCTTTCTGAATCATTGCAAGCGGTTATTTGTCAAACCTTAGTACCGAAAATATCAGGTGGTCGTGTAGCTGCTTTAGAAATTATGGTTGGGACACCTGCTATTCGCAATCTCATTCGAGAAGACAAAATCGCTCAAATGGTTTCGGCTATCCAAACTGGAAGTGAACAAGGAATGATCACATTGGATCAATATTTGCAAACGCTTTCTGCTAAAAAATTGATCGATCCGCAAACGGCAATGATTACCTCATTAAATCGAATATCCTGATTTTTCTGAAAAATCTACTTGGTTATTTTATTCTGCATATTGACTAGATCATTTTGGGGTATAATATTTTTTGACAGGGATTTGATTTTAGCTAGGGAGGTAGTACTACCATGAAATACTCATTTCGATCCAGTCAAGGGGGCTTTACGCTCATTGAACTGATGATCACTGTGGCGATTGTTGGCATTCTCGCAGCAATTGCGATACCGGCCTATAACAACTACACCAAGAAGGCTTATTACAGTGAAATCGTTCAAGCAACATCCCCATTCAGGGTGGCTGTCGGTGAATGCGTTCAGAATCTGGGCACATTAACCGGCTGTACAAATGGAACCAATGGAATACCTGCTGATGTCACAGCAGCAACAGGTGCAGTCGGAACATTAACGACTGCAAATGGTGTGATTACTGTTACACCTGTTGCCGCACACGGTATTTTAGCCACTGATACTTATGTGTTGACGCCAACGCTGAATGCGAATGGTATCATCACATGGGTTGCCTCAGGTGGTGGAGTGACCAGCGGGTATACATCATAATTTCGCATAAAACAGCGGCTGATAACCGCTGTTTGTTTATGCGATATCTATCTGGTGCATTATGGATGAGACTATAACGCGTACCAGAGTATCGGGTGATTATGCATCTTGGCTTGCAGAAAGTGGTTTAGTCAATAAAGAGCAAGCGTTGAAAGCATTACATGACGCAAGTCAAAATAAACAATCTTACATAGAATATTTAGTCACTCAAAAAATTTTTGATCCTGCTCAAATTGCAAAAGCGACATCTGAATATTTTGGGTTACCCTTATGTGATATCAATGCGATAGAACCTGATCCTGTTTCCGATGAATTTTTAAATATCCCACTTGTCAAACAACGTTTAGCACTACCTCTTTTCAAAAAATATAATTTGCTTTATATCGGGATTGCTGATCCGACCTTACCGCATCTTGATGAAGTTCGTTTCATGACGGGACACGATATTCGTTTATTAGTTGTTGAAGCAGATAAACTATCTGCGCTGATCAGCGAAAAATTAAACGAACAAATTTTTTCTGAAATCAGTCATGTTGATGTTGATATTTCTCTCAAGAAAATTGAAATCAGCTCTGAGACGAGTGAAAAGGCAGGTGATCTTGCTTCAGTTGATGTAGAAAGTGCACCGATCATTAATTACGTGAATAAAGTTTTATTAGATGCAATTGAAAAAAATGCTTCAGATATTCATTTTGAATGTTATGAAGATGGTTATCGAATTCGATTTCGTCAACATGGCATTTTGTATCCGATAAGTTCACCGCCTTCGAGACTTGCTAATTATATTCTTGCACGTATTAAGGTAATGTCAAATCTGGATATTACGGAACATCGCTTGCCGCAAGATGGGCGTTTTAAGTTGATCATTTCTAATAGACGCTCAGTGGATTTTCGTGTGAGTGTTTGTCCAACGGTATATGGTGAAAAAGCTGTGTTACGCATTCTAGATACGTCACGTATATTTCAAGATATCAAAAATCTCGGAATGGATCCGATTCAAGAATCCCATTTTGTGAATGCACTTCAGCGTTCACAAGGGATGATACTTGTGACAGGACCGACAGGAAGTGGTAAAACAGTAACGCTTTATTCAGGGTTACGATATTTAAACTCTCCAGAAAAAAATATTTCTACGGTCGAAGATCCTGTTGAAATTCCTGTATCAGGTATTAATCAAGTCAATATTCAGCTGAAAACAGGATTAAATTTTTCAACAGTTCTACGTTCATTTTTACGCCAAGATCCAGACATTATTATGGTTGGAGAAATTCGAGATTTAGAAACAGCAGAAATTGCTATTAAGGCATCGCAAACAGGACATTTAGTTTTATCAACGTTGCATACAAACAGCGCGCCGGAAACGGTTAATCGACTTATTAATATGGGTATTGTTTCATATAACTTAGCGAGCTCTCTGAGTATCGTCATCGCTCAACGATTAATTCGCGTGCTTTGTGATGTTTGTAGAAAACGAGATCCTATACCGCCTGAAGTATTAATACATGAAGGGTTTACAGAAGAAGAAGCCAAAACCGCAGAAATCTATACAGCAAAAGGTTGTGAGCAATGTGTGCAGGGTTATCGGGGTCGCATTGGTATTTTTGAAGTGATGCCAATCACGTCAGCGATGGCGGAGTTGATCATGCGCGGTGGAAATGCAATTGAAATTGCGACACTGGCAAAAAACGAAGGTGTGACAACGTTACGTGAAGCAGGGCTGGCATGTGTTAAACAAGGATTGACGTCATTGGTAGAATTAAATCGCGTTTTTAAGCAGGAAAAATGATATGACTGAAAACTTGCAACAATTTGCTTGGACGGGCATAGGCGCAGAAGGGAAGCGCATGCAAGGTATTCTGCGCGCAAATGATATCGATGAAGCGCAAAATGAATTGGGAAAAAAAGGAATTGATGTCATTAGTCTCGAGCAAAAACGTGCTTCACATTTTTTGATGAACAGTCCTTTTCTTAAGAAAGGTAAAAAAATTAAAACAAAAGATATTTTATTATTTACACGATATCTTTCTACGATGTTGTCTTCTGGTCTCTCTATTGTTCAATCATTGGATGTCATGTCGCGTGATCGACAAAATCTTACTATGCAATCATTGATTATTTCTATTAAAGATAATGTTTCAGAAGGTAAAACATTATCAGAATCATTTGCAGAATATCCTGAATATTTTGGTGAGCTTTATTGTAGTTTAATTCACTCGGGGGAAAAATCAGGTACATTAGATCGCGTTCTAATACGTATTGCAAGTTATTTAGAGCGCTCTGATACACTTAAACGAAAAATTAAAAAAGCAATGATTTATCCAACAGCTGTTATTGCTGTTGCATTTGTTGTGAGTCTTATTTTACTGTTGTTTGTGGTGCCACAATTTCAAAAAATATTTACGTCTGCGGGCGTTCCACTCCCAGCATTTACACGCATTGTCATTCATTTTTCCGATTTTTTACAACACGAATGGTGGCTTGCACTTATTATGGTAATTCTAGGTATAATTTGTTTTCGACATGCGCGCCGTCATTCTGAAGCATTTAATCGAAATATTGATCGAGCATTATTGAAATTGTATTTGATTGGATCATTACAAAAAAAAGCGATTATCGCACGTTTTTCACGAACGCTTGCGACCATGTTGGAAGCAGGCATTCCGATGGCAGAAGGAATTCGTTCCATGTCAGGTATTGTAGTAAATCGTATTTATCGTGAGGCTGTGCAAGATATTGCAAATGATGTCATTAGTGGATTTCCACTCTCATCATCGATGGATTCGACACAACTCTTTCCAACGATGGTGATTCAAATGATTTCAGTGGGTGAAGCATCGGGTCGTTTATCAGATATGTTGAATCGTGTTGCAGATTATTATGAAGAAGAAGTGAATGCTGTCGTTGATAATTTAGGTAGTTTGTTAGAACCTTTAATCATGGTTGTTTTGGGTGTTATTGTTGGCGGATTTGTTATCGCAATGTATCTACCGATATTTAAATTAGGATCACTTTATTAAAGAGACAGTCATCATGTATTTTAGAAATAGAGGAATGACACTAGTTGAATTATTAATTGCGGTGGTAATCGTTGCAATTATTGCAAAACTTTCGATTGCACGATTCAGTACGTATATTTTGCAAAGCCACAGATTAGATGGAACTAATACATTAATTTCGATGTCACTGGCTGAAGAACAATATCGTACAAGTAACACGCAATATGGAACACTCGCACAAGTTTGGGCAGGAGCAACTTCCTCACCACAAGGATATTATACGATGAGTATTAGTGGTATCAGTGGAACAGGTTATACGTTAACTGCAACTGCAGTAGGTAACCAAGCCAATGATGCGGTGGGCGGTACGAATTGTGCAACACTGACATTTGCTATGAGTAGTAATGTAATTTCTAAGACACCCGCAGCGTGTTGGCCGTCGTAGATATTTTTGTCCTGATATATAATTGACTTTTAAAATGCCATATATCAAACTACCTCATTCCATTTTATATGGCAGGAATATCATGACACGGAAGTTTGTCAGAATAATTTTCTTAAGCGCAATATTATTTCTCAGTTTTTTTAAAACCGCACAAGGTTTTGCTTATTCGCATAAAAAAAGCGGTTTGTTTTTTGGTGTAAGCGGAAGTTGGGATTGGATGAGTAACGCAGGTACTGCGAAAGTTCCCAATGGAAGTTCCGCATCTCCACCTTCTGATGTAGATTTTTATACAATCAGCAAACCTAAATCACAAGGTAATTTTGCATTTTATGCAGGATATCGTTTTGTTCGATTAAAACGCTTTTTTCCTTCAATTAGTTTAGCATTTCGTTATTCCCATCTTTTACATGCGAGTGTCAATGGTACTGTGGAACAGTATTCTTTGCCTGCATTTTTAAATTATAATTACACACTCAATTTTAATTCTGATATCTATACGCTCCAAGCTATGTTAGAACTCTTTCGTTTAGGCTTACTCGCGCCTTATGTGAGCGCTGGCATTGGTTTTGCAAATAATAATATTTATAACTATAACGAAACAGCTGTGAGTGGTGTCACACCGCGTGTGAGTCCCGATTTTGGTACGAACAATAATTTTTCTTTTGTTTACAATATTGGTGCTGGCGTTAACTTTCGGATTACCAAAAAACTAATAGCTGCACTAGGGTATGAGCATGCTAATCTTGGCAAAATAAACGGTGTAGGAAATGGAAGTGATTGGACAAATCAATCCCTTTCACTGGGAACGCTGAAAACGAATGCCGTGATGCTCGGTTTTTTTTATCAAATAACCTAAATTCAATATTTCGCCTCAGGGAATGAAGCCCATGAAATGTCGAACAAATTAGCTCAGGAGTTTTTTATGCAGTCAGCCAAAAGTATGTGGCTATTAATTATCGGTATCATTTTATCAATGATGTCGCTCACAGCATGGGCAGGGACTAATCCGATTAGTTTTTCATATACACCGAGTAGCGGATTACCAACGACCACGACAGTCGGTAATAGTTATTCAGTCATTTACACATTCACTAATAATTTACCTTTTGCAGAACCCATCGTAAAAGTATCACATACTGTTAATGGAAGTGGTTTTACCATTACAGATCATTGCGGCGGTAAAACATTAGCTGCGAGTGGCGGAACATGTACAGTGGATGTCGTTTTTCAACCGATACAATCGGGTTCAGCTAGTTTTCAATTATCGTTATATTACAACAAAAATGTTGTTCAACTTCCAACACTTTCAACAACAGCGCAAGGCGGTTCTACAGCTGAAATCACAGGCTCTGTCACAAAAGCATTACCAGCACAAACCATTGTGTCGACGGGATATACTGTTACCTTTAGTTTTACAAATGTGAGTTCATCAAGCATTACAGCATCAAGCATTACCTACACTGGAAATACCAGTGATTTTTCATCGGTGACAAATGGTTGTACTTCTGCATTAGCACCCAATCATACTTGTACTGTCACAGGGACCTTCACACCCAGTGCAGCGGGTAGTGAAAGTATCGGAGCAACTTATGCTTATTCCGCTGGATCAAAATCAGTCGCGTTAACTTCTAGCACAACTGCAGTATCATCAGGCGGCGGTGGATGTGTTTCTGTCAGTGGTTCAACCGATTTACTTTTACCAACTTCAACTTATCAATACGCAGATAATGTTGTTAAGTTTACATTCACAAATAATTGCGATACAGCTGCCGCCACATTGGGAAGTGTTAGTATCACAGGTACCATCAACGGATCAACTTCAGTGACTTCTTGGATTCAAGGAGGAGATGATACTTGTTCGGGCCAAACACTCGCAGCAAATACGTCTTGTTCGGTTTATGCTTCGATAACGCCAACATCTACCGGTAATAATTTATTGATTGATGCTAATGTCAGTTACACACAATCTTCAACAACCAAAGAAGCCTCTGCTTCAACAACCTCAACGAGTGTTTTGTCAAACGACAGTACACAACGCGTCATCACGATTATTAATCAATGTAATGTGCCAATTTGGATGACATTTGTTGCTGCAGCAGTGCCTAGTAGTCCAAGCTGCACTAAAGACTCTGACTGTCCAACAGGTTCAACATGCAATTCAGGCGCAGGACTGTGTTATTTTACAAATCCCTCTCTTGATGGAAATCATCTGTATGGTCGTTTGGCTGCGGTTCAACCCAATACAGCGCCAGACACGATGAACATCACTATTTCTGAAGATAATGCAGGTATATCGCCAACCCAAAATATTTTATATAACGCGGGTATTGCTGCAAGGTTAGGTTGTACTTCACCAGGATCAGGCTCGAATCCCATTGTGTGCACGGCTAATAATTGTGGTAGTACAGTTAATCCTTCTAGCACCAGCACAGAATCAGATGGACAATGTGCACCAGGAATAGGATTAAGTAATTATCCCGGCATGACATTCAATGCTGTTGAATTTACATTTATAAGAAATTTCACATCAGGTGCAACCGATGGAGTTTACGATGAGCAAACGATTAATGGTGTTAATGTTCCAATCGAAATGAAAGGGCGTGGATCCTCAAGTTCAGGTACTGCACCTTATAATAATTGCCAACCCGCTGGTGCTTTGATTCAGCAAGTCACGGGTTCTGCATCAACTCAGCTGGGCAATTGTCAATATAATTACACAACACCCACCACACCCACGAATGCGACAGGATCTAATTATCGATTTGTTACTTATTCCACTGGCGCAACAGATTGTTCTTCAAGTGACTCTCTCTGCTCTGGTGCGGCAACAGATATTTGTGGTTTAACTTACAATTCAGACACGGGGAAAATTGATAAACGTTGTGGTTCGTTAATTGGTTACGTTTCTGTTAATGTAGGAATCTGTTCACAGAGCGTGAGTAATTTTTCAGGTTCCTTAGGGACAACATTGCAGTCTTTATACAATTGTGGGACCTCTTATACTTACTCAACCGGCGCACAACTGTATGCTTGCAGCGGCACCTTTGCAGGACAATCTTGCTATAATCCAAAAGCTGGAAATCCAGTGACTTCGTGCTGTGGTTGTGTCGATTGGTGGACTTCTATTGGTGGTTCATTAACTGTGCCGACCTCCACAGGATCTTGTGGAATTTATGTTAATCCAGATTGGGCAAATCCAAATGGCATTGTTCAATCTCAAATTCAATGGGTAAAATCAGCGTGTCCAACCGCGTATGCTTTTCAATACGATGATCATTCATCACAATTTATTTGCACGGTATTAAATAATGCGCAAACTAAAATTGTGACCAATTATCAAGTGACGTTCTGCCCAGGGGGAAAACAAATTTCTTACGTACAACCTTAAGGAGGAAAAAATGAAACGACCATTAATTATAGCGGGTATTATTTTTAGTATCGTAGCATTAGCACATCTTCTGCGTGTAATTTATCATTTAGACATTATCATCGCAGGCTATACTATTCCAATATCAGTTAGTATTATTGCATTTTTTGTAGCAATAATTTTGGCTTTATGG
>Ga0207150_1013_pt2 | contig 60557 bp, 48 predicted proteins | sample Alteio_BWMinHeat_32_FD_153526 | JGI IMG/M metagenome (GOLD analysis project Ga0207150, IMG submission 153526) | Enriched cells from forest soil in Barre Woods Harvard Forest LTER site, Petersham, Massachusetts, United States -... | ecosystem: Environmental > Terrestrial > Soil > Temperate forest >...
GGTGCATTTTGCTCTGCTTGATTAGAAATTAATGCAATGGCTTTTTGGCTAAACAGATTAGGCTCATTATCAAACAAATAATCAGTCATTGACACTGCGATACGATCGTTCAATACATGAGAGCTTAACTGATTCTTTTTTGCATCAGAAATATTTTCAAAAATTTCTTGATATACATCATGAAACAATTGTTCGCCGTTAAATGATTGTAAAAAATCTTTCACGGCAATATTAATTAAATCATTACGCTGTTGGTCATATTTTTGCAATAAATTCTTTTCGCCAATTTTATTTTTTAAATCTGATATTGCAACTACTGGTAATTTATTATTTTTAAAATCCTGCAACAAAGTATCTGCTGCATGATACAATGAGGCTGCTTCTTCTTCATCAGAACCATCATCGAGTCTCTTAATTTTTTCCAGCAAATCATCGACCGTAAAAATCGCCTCAGTTTTTTGCTCTTCCATTTCTGGCCGCAATGTTTGTATCATCGAATCATCAGTCAAGCCAATTAAATTTAAATGTCTTAATTGATCACGCCGAATTTCATCACCATTATAGGCCGCTTTAATTTCAGCACGGAAAAAATCAGTTAATGCAGGTGTTTTCTGATTTTTATATTTACGCGCTAATTTATACAGTGGATCACTGGCAAGTTCTGACGCAGTTCGCTCACGATTCTCATAAGCCAGCCTCACCTCTTCTAATTTGGCTTCATGGGCCATTTCCATGTCGACGTGTACTTGGACAAAGTTTTCTTTTTCGGCTTTGAGCTCAGTATTTTCCTGCAACAGTGCTTCGTCGATGGACGTTAGTCGAGCAATTTCAGTTTTATCTTGTTCAATTTGTTGATTCAATATTTCTGTTAATAAAAGAGACTCAGTCAGTCTTATTTCCAGCGCATTTTTTTCAGTTTCTATTTGTTTAAGCTGTGCACACTGATCAGCCATTATTGTAACGTTTTTTTCTTCCGCAATTTTGGCAATTGCTAATTTCTCTTCTAGCTCATTAGTTCTTGCTGTTTCTTTGAGTGAGCGTCCCAATAATTCTGAATACGCTTCTTTTTCCGCAGCTGCTATCATTGGCAGGATAATTCTGCCGTCAGCGCTAGAAAATGGATTCGACCTCCCAAATAACGCTCTCACTTTGAGAATATCTGCCACGTCATCTTTAAATTCGTCAACGGGGGAAAAAGCATTATCCATAGGATGACTGGTAGCACTCTTATAACGAAGATCAATACGGCAAACAGGTATATCTTTTGATTTTTGCAATGCCTTAGAGACTTCTTCTTTTTGTAAAGGCCGACAAGTCACGTTGACCCTCTCAATTGGGTCGGAACGATCGAAGTTATTCTCTTCATTTCTTGTTCGCTTTTTAAAATTACTATAAAGATCAAAGCTATCTATTGGCATGAGAAGTAATTCACCATTACCCAAATGCTCTCCCTCTTGGCCAGGATCAACAATTTCATTCTTATGTAAATAATGATCCTCAATAAACTTTCTATGATCTTGTTGATGATCACCTCTCAAATTTATATATTTCCAACATTGTAATTCTGGAAAAAATCGATACATATAAACTTGTGAGGTAAAATGATATTTATTTGTTTTTTGATTGGGCTTTTTATTATTTAAATAACAGCGGGTATATCCTAAATAAGCTGGCTTGGTCGGATCTTTCGGATAAACCGCTACACGTCCATGAAAATCTAGAGAAGTCACACTGCCATAACTAGGATCTTTTAAATTTTCCTCAATTTCATTTGAATCTTTTTTATCAAGCATTGCATATAATTTATTTAATGTCATATATTTCATGATTTTTCCTATTAATTATTTAGTTTCATTGAGAAGAGCATTTTTTTATATATACCGTAAATATAACAATTAAATTATTATGAAAACGGTCTTCGCAAAGGTTTCGACTGGTTTTCCAACGCTGGATTTTTAACTACCACAAATCTATCTTGCTGTGTCGGCGAGTTCGGTTGCTTATTACGCGGCGAAAAATGCCCATTGAGCACGTGCGCCGAGGGTGACGGTGCTGGCGCATATTTTCGTGCATGAATTTTCTTTTCCTTCAGAAAACCAATAATTTTGCTTTGAATATAATTCTCGAATTTCACTGGTGCATTTTGCTCTGCTTGATTAGAAATTAATGCAATGGCTTTTTGGCTAAACAGATTAGGCTCATTATCAAACAAATAATCAGTCATTGACACTGCGATACGATCGTTCAATACATGAGAGCTTAACTGATTCTTTTTTGCATCAGAAATATTTTCAAAAATTTCTTGATATACATCATGAAACAATTGTTCGCCGTTAAATGATTGTAAAAAATCTTTCACGGCAATATTAATTAAATCATTACGCTGTTGGTCATATTTTTGCAATAAATTCTTTTCGCCAATTTTATTTTTTAAATCTGATATTGCAACTACTGGTAATTTATTATTTTTAAAATCCTGCAACAAAGTATCTGCTGCATGATACAATGAGGCTGCTTCTTCTTCATCAGAACCATCATCGAGTCTCTTAATTTTTTCCAGCAAATCATCGACCGTAAAAATCGCCTCAGTTTTTTGCTCTTCCATTTCTGGCCGCAATGTTTGTATCATCGAATCATCAGTCAAGCCAATTAAATTTAAATGTCTTAATTGATCACGCCGAATTTCATCACCATTATAGGCCGCTTTAATTTCAGCACGGAAAAAATCAGTTAATGCAGGTGTTTTCTGATTTTTATATTTACGCGCTAATTTATACAGTGGATCACTGGCAAGTTCTGACGCAGTTCGCTCACGATTCTCATAAGCCAGCCTCACCTCTTCTAATTTGGCTTCATGGGCCATTTCCATGTCGACGTGTACTTGGACAAAGTTTTCTTTTTCGGCTTTGAGCTCAGTATTTTCCTGCAACAGTGCTTCGTCGATGGACGTTAGTCGAACAATTTCAGTTTTATTTTGTTCAATTTGTTTTTTTAGTTGTTCTGTCGATAGACAAAATTCGTGATGTTTTTCTTCCATAACATGGACAGTTTTTTCCAATGTATTTTTTTCAGCTTCTGTTTTTGCAAGTTGTTTGCGCAACTCAACGATCGTTGCCGCATTTTTTTCTTCCGTTTGTTTTTTTAATACAAGCTCTGATCCTAACGCGTGTTTCGCTTGTCGTTCTGTGATGGTTTCTTTTTCAGCCTTTACTCTTGCTTTATTGGCCATTTCTGTTTTTTGTTCTGCTTCTAAACGAGCCATACTTTGTTTTTCAGCTTCACTAACAGCAATTTTCCGCTGCGCTTCGCTTGTTGCGGCTTTTTCTTGGGTTAGTTTTAATTCAGCGCGTACTGAGGCTAATGCGGCTTCAATAGTCTTACGCTGATTTTCAGCTTGGCGTTGCTTGATTTCATGTTTTTGTTTAATTTTTTCGCGTGCTGCAGCAGTTGCAGCATTCATTGCTGTCACAGCTTCATCGCCTCCCTTACCCATTGAAGCCATTGCTGCACTCACTCCCTGTTGTGCAATAAAACGCTGTTCTTCGTCAGTAAAAATAATAGTTGTATTCGTCATTGTTATTTTCCGTTATTTATATGAAAATTTCTGATTATCCAGTGTTGGTTGATTCGTTGGCAATTCCCAAAAAAACAGTTTAGATCCTGGCGTGTAGTGTTCTATGCCATTTAAACCTTCGGAAATGGATCCATAGGTCGCATGGCCACTTGCAGAAACCGATGATCCTTCGGGCCACAACACAATCATGATTCCTTTACGATCAATATGACTTTGAGAATTTTTTTGAGTAATCAATTCAGGATGACCCCACGATTCAGTCAGATAATCTTTAATATCTTTCACGCGATAGAACGCTCTTCGTTCTTTACCTTTTTCGCGATAAGAAACCGTTTTTTCACTCTGTGGAATGTGATGACCCGCATCATTCAACGCTTTTGATAAACGCAGCGTACACGTATTTCCAAATGTACCACCGTTATAAACACTATTTTCTTTGACTTTTCCACCCATACTATTCATCAATGTTTCAGAATCCATTATTTTTGCCGCACGATAATTTTCATCAAAATCTTCAAATATTATTCTACTACCGATATTATTTTTTTGTGCTTTTTGTTCCGCATAAGCATCGCCCACAATCGCTGAAGCAATACCTGAACCAATGCTAAAAATTCCCTGGCTTATTGCACCCGAAACAGAATTTAAAAAACTGTCTTCCTGTTTTTTTGTTTCTTTATATTCACTTTCAGACGATTGTTCGGCATGCATTGATCTAATACCGGATACTGCACCGACTCTTGCACCAGCTGCCATATCAGAAATGGAAGGCACAAAATCTGAAGCAGGCGGCATCTGAACGAGTGGTGGAAGTGGTCTCTTGTAATCAGGAAATTTATCTCTAACTTTTCCACGAATTTCACTTTTTGTAACTCCAAAATCAATAAATGCCTCTTCAATCTCTTCGATCATCCGTGGACCGCCAGTTCTATGATGTCCGCCGTTATTATCAATCCACGAAATTTCAACATTTTCTTGACGAGTCCTTTTAAGACCGCTATCACCTGTGTAACGCGCGGGTCTTCCCTTTTTCAATAAAGCGCTATGAGGGATTGTTTCTCCTGACGCATGGTGTTCTTTGTAAGAGCCACGATATTCGACGCCCTTTTTAAGTTTAGATGCTATCGTCAGATTTCCATACTCATCAATAGCCCATTTAAATGTGACAGATTCACCTTTTCCTGCGAATCGATCATAAAAACTAGAACGATCTCTGATTTCATCCAACGTCAAAAAATGAACTGATGATTCTGGTGGTATTTCTTCATTAGGGTAACGGTTTTTAAAAAGAACATTCTGTCCTTCCAGTCTTGGAAAAAAATTTTTTCGATGCGCATAAATTGTCTTCGCACCTTTTGCCAAAATGCCCGGACCTGCAAAATTCGTTGCAACACGCGCAATCACTTCAGTTTTTTCTGGCCCTTCCAGTTGATTAAACTGATCAATCGTTTTTCCAAGCGATTGACCTCTTTCTTGCATGCGCGTTACAGATTCGTTATAAAGATCGGGATTAATATCGATTGCTTCCCTCATCATATGCACAGTATCAAAATCTTGCGTAGACAATGCGCCCATTTGTGCAGTAGGCAAATGTGCCGCTGCAATCACAGCTGTGTCATAAAAAAATGAAGTCACTTCTGTCGACACATGCTTAATTGTTTCAACGCGCTGATTCATTCTGTGTTGTGCATCGTCGGCTTCTGCCGCTGTGATATTCAGTTTTTTACCGTGTTTTTCCTGTTCAGCATAGTCCGTCAATACCTGAGCATCAGAAGCAAAGGCATATCCTTCACGAATAATCCAAGTCAAATCCCATAACCCTTTTCCAAAACCTTTGGCAGCACCAACAAAATGTTTTCCTGCATCAACAGCATTGTCAGATAATATTTCCAGAACAGAGCGAGTTGTTTCAATGGTTGAATCAGGTGCTTCGGCTATATAAATTCTCGGATCAACAGTGGTATTTATTTCTATTTTTTTTTCTTCAGATAATGCATGCCATGGTATATCTTTTTCGAGATTAAGTTTTGGAGCGTTTGGAGCTATATCCAACAACCCAGAATATTTTTTAATATCTTCATCCAATGCTTTTCGAGCAAATGTAGAGTAATCAGACAAATTTTCTTGCTTATCGATAACTACATGAGAAATACGCGGTGGTGACAAGTGGGCATTAAATGTAATGGGTTGTGACACCGTAACTTTCTCAGGGTCTATTTTAATTAATTTTTCAATACCGGTAACTTCTTTGAATCCAGCCAATTCAAATTCACGCGTCACTGTTGAGCTTAATTTTTCAGCAATAAAAGCATAATGTTTTGGCTCTTCCAGATTATCAACCTTAAATTTATGATTCTTCTTAGGTGGTGAGTCTAAAAAGATGGGAATTTGTTTGGGATCATTGTTCACTGAACTAAGATCCAACGCTAAACCGTTATCATTGCCTGATAAATTTAATGTCGAAATTGTTTTTTGATTGAATCCAGACGACTCCAATTGTCGTTGCACTTTTGGGCTTAATTTAGCGGCAAAAAAAGTACCCTTGGGCTTTTCCAGATTATCAACCTTAAATTTATGATTCTTCTTAGGTGGCGAATCTAAAAAGATAGGAATTTGTTTTGGATCATTGTTCACTGAACTGAGATTTAACGTTGAACCGTTATGATTACCTGATAAATTTAATGTCGAAATTGTCGACGGTTTTCTGCTGCGCATGTTAGCCTCGTTGATTATGATTATTAGTTATATTAATTACCCACGCGGAACAAAAACAAACTGATTTTGATTTTGAGTTTGAGCTTGCGATTGTTTCGGCGATGGCGATGAAAACATAGAAAAATCCTGTAATTCAGCGCCCATACAAGCATAACGACCCGCTCTGACTTTCAATTGTTCAATGAATGTAAGTACTTTAGCGCGAATCGATGCTTCATGATCGGCAATAAATGTCATTGCTTTTTCACGCATGAAATCCGGCATTTTTTCAAATAAAAAATCGACCATTGAAGGTAAAATTTTATCATTTAAGCTTGATAAGCTTTTGCGTTTTCTTTCATCTTCAAGAATAGCTTGATAAAATTTATCATAAAGTGGTTGAAACAAAGATTGATGATATTTCTCACCTACTCTTAAATAATTTTTCACCGCATCATTGATAAAATCATTGCGAATTTCATCGAACTTATTTCGTAGCGAAACTTCTTTGACACACGTTGTTAAATCATCTATAGCTGATTCTGGCAATTGACGATGCACTAAATCCTGCAGCAATGCATCGGATGCTATATAAAGCAATTTAGCTTCACTTGTGTCGGAGTCAATATTTAATCCGTTAATTTTTTCAATCAATGAATCGACTGTAAAAATAACATCGAGTTTTTGTTCTTCAATTGCTGGTCTTAATGTTTTTACAATAGAGTCATCTGCTAATGCAATTAAATTTAAATGCGTCAATTGCGAACGACGAATAACATCTGACTCACAACCGGCTTTAATTTTATCTCGTAAAAATCCTGCAATATTAGTATATTTTGCATTATCTACTGGCGTATTTTTATAGAGATGTACTAATTCATGCAATGTATATTGAGACAGCTCAGCTGGTACACGTTCTCTATTTTCATATTCGAATTTTGTTTCTGCGATATCATTTTGACAAGAAACAATAATATCTTCGTGCGTTTGAATGAATGTTTCTTTTTCTTCTTTGAGTGCATTATTTTCTTGATTTAATATTTCATTATGCTGCTTCAATTGCTCGATGATGTGCATTTGTTTGTTAATAATTCCATTTGCTTCTGAAAGCTCTTCTTTGAATCGATCTGTTAATTCCGAAAATTCAAAAAGCTGTATTTTTAGTGTTTTTTGATAACCCGTATTTTGATTTAATAATTTTTGTTCATAATCCTGGGATAATAATTGAATGGATTTTTCAGATTCGATTTTAAACTCAGCCATTTGTTTTTGTGCCGCATTTAATTGTGAGTTGAGTAATACAATTTGATTGTCCTTGTCTGAAATTTCGACCTTCATCTCATTCATTGCATTTTCTTTTGCACGCATTTTTTGATTGTAAGATTCAACCAATTCATTGTTATCATAATCTGAATCGAGCTGAAAATTTTCACCTTTTCGTGCCAGCGTTTCAGCTAAAATATCAAGCATTTCTTGGGTCAGTACGCGGCCTTTTAGATTAATTCCACCGGCAAAACATGAATCTCTTACTGCAAGACAGACTTCTAAAATTTCATCGTTGGTGATTTCGCGCTCTTTATAGGGTAGAGGTTGGCCCTTATAGCCCCAATTAAATCGTGCCATCATGTCAGCACGATACATGAGCAAAGGCCCAGCACCTCTATCATAAGAACCCAATCCTCTCTCCCATTTTTCCTGATCAAAATTATATTGATCTACGACTCTATAATCAGAACGCCAAACTGACTCTTCGCTCATATACCATCTATTATTTTGCGTTATATATTTTAAATAATAAAATTTATCACTACTATCTCCCCAATACGAAAACTGAAAATCAACTTTTCTCTCAGAGGCGTCAAATGCGACAACATCTGTGGAATAATTAAAATAATAATTCATTTTATTACGCCAATTCGGCATATTTTTCGCAGGATTATTAATACACTCAAGCGCTTTTTGGTGCGTGTAATAATATGGTGGGGAAGCATATAATTTTTGTCTTGCGTTTGCCATCGTTTTGTCTCCGTCGTTGTTATAATTTAAATGAATTTTGATTTGCTATTGGCTGATCCGCAACGCGTCGTTTACGTGCTTGCTCCATGAACCAACTGACTCTGTTTTTTGCGATATTTTCCGGTGTATTTTTTCCTAATGCTTCACGCTCGATCCGCGCCCTGATCTCTGCCGGTTGTTTTTTATATTTAATGTCTGCTAATGCAGCAACATCTTCTGCCAATGCACCCATATTTTCTAATTGCGTTTTGCAAAAGAGAAGATCTTCTGGTCTGGATTTTGACTCAGGACTATTTAAAAATATTTGCATGGCATGAATAATTCGATTTTTTTGTTCGTCGGATTGATTAAATCCTAATTGAATAGCAAGTTTCGCAAAATGAAATTGCGTATCGCCGTGCTCAACATTACGTTCATCTTCCACTAAATTAGCATATAGTTTAAATGCACGCGGCGTTTCGTCCAATAAACGTAAACATCTCGCTTCACCACGTAACGCATCTAAATCATATTTTTCTTCGGCTAAAATAAATTGATGCTGTGTCAAAGCAATATCAAATTTTTTGAGTCCTTCGTTTGCAAGCGCCAATTTTTGCATGATATCTAGATGACCTGGCATAATCGCAAGCGCTGATTCAAAATCAGTTTTAGCTAATGCCGGTTGGTTGGTTCGCAATAAAGCATCACCACGTAATTTAAAAATATGAAATAAATGCAACGAAATTTTTTCCATCATTGAATCATATTCAGCAAATGATCCATCACATAAAAATCGATCTTTAAAATATTCGACTTCATTTAAAATCGATTCATACGCTGTAATCGCTTCACTGGTATGACCAAGTTCTTCAAGACAAACCGCTTGTCGATAACAAATGGCGGCATTATCGGGTTGTAACCGTTGTGCTAACGCATAATATTGCAACGCGAATTGATGTTGATGTCTTTCAAAACACCAATCAGCCGCTAATTTTAACAATACAAAATGCGCTGAAACCGGAAGTGTATTCAGCATTTCATCCACATAGATCTGCAATTCTTCATTTTGGATAAAAGAAAATCGAAACAATTCCAAATCCGCCAAATATTTATTTAATGTTTGGTTGATGGGATAAAGTGTTTCAGTCTCTAACGCATTTGTTAATACGTTGGCATAATGATCGTGAAGCGCGAATTGATCTTGACTTAATAGATCATGCAATATTTCAAAATGAGGTTGCAACATCGCTTGACGAATACGTGAACTGGTTTGAAGTGATTGCAAAATATGATTTAAAGGATGGGTTTTATCATCGCAAAATGAATCAAAACTTAAACGCCAGGCAAGATGCAACATACCAGCGGATGCATCCATCGCATCGATTTCAGACGCCAAATCAACTGTTGTCATGGCTTCAAGCAAATTGAGACGATTATTTTGTTGAATCAAGCATTGTTGCACAAATAATTTTTCTTGAATGATTTGCAATTGCTGTTCAGTCACACTTGCTTTTCCAGCAAATTCATGCCAAGCGCCTGAGATACTTTTGATACCAATTGCAAATTGTTGTTCAGGTAACACTAATTTTTCATGGCTGACGTTGAAATGAAACTCAGGCCACACATGAACAATCTTATTTTCACAACGATAATAAAATTGTAGCCGCCCTGCTTGGAGCGCCTCAAGTTGCAATAATTCTTGCGGCAAATGTCTAAATTTATCCATCGGTGCGGGTAGAAAAATTTTTGATTTTTCACCGGGAGCGGGCATAGCAAAAAATGCATTCGGCTCATCATAATGTTCAGCGCGTGCAAAAATATCTAATGTCTGACAACGATAATTTGCAATCGATTGCGCGCTTCGTTTAGCCGCTTGCTCCAGTGTCTCCAATAGATCCGGACCTAAATGAACCGCAGCACCTCGTACTTGCAAAAGATTATCATTCAAGAGACGAATTTGCTCAGAGCGATACTTTTCGGTCCACTCAGATTCTTTCTCGATTAAAATAGCGCGCGCTTTATTCCAAAATGCATTGGATTTTTGAGAAACATCATCGAGCATTTTATGTAATTGTTCAGGATGGCCCAATGATTCTGCAAATGTTTTAACGGATAATAATTCGTCACGATAAGACTGCCATTCTAATTGACATTCATCAAATAAAATACCTTTATTTTTCCAATGATTTTGCAATGTTTTAACATTCGCCATCAAAATATCAGGATGCGAAAATATTTTATCTGTTTCAATTTGATTATAATTTTTTAGTAAATTAATAAGCTGAAATGGATTGGGATGAGACCAATGAACATCGCGGCCGGTATTTTCCAAAATTTCTACGGATGAACGCGCATTGACACCCTCGCCGGTTAATACATTTTCATTCGATTCATTAATGGCAACATGAATGACTCCGATACTTTCAGTTTGCTTATGAGTGGATTCTTGTGAAAAGATTTTAGATTGTTTGACGAGCAAATCACGCTTATTGTTGAATGCTATTTGATGGTCATTAAATGACATGCTTAATAGTTTTTCCGATAAGAGATGATTTTGCTGAATAACATTCGCTTCATATTTTAAAACCTGAAACAATTGATCTGACAATTTTGAAAAACGGGCACGCGCTTCGTATTTCCAACGTTCTTGTTGTGTCATTGCTTCAAGATGATGCGCATCCATTTTTCTATCGAAAAAAGTAAAAGCTTCACCAACAAATTTTTCGAAATTTTCAATGGTTAATAAAATATTGGTTTGTAATGTTTGTAACGATTTCATCGTTTCGCGATAAATTTCACGTTGTTGTAATTCGAGTGCTTTTATATGTTCGCTAATAATAACTTGTTGTTTGGTTAATAATTTATAGGATTCAATAATTAATTCATGCGCAACGCGGATACCCTGATCGACATGATCAAAACGTTCCATATTGCGTCGATCGGCCTCGACCACCAACTTCATCGTGTGATGTTGCGCTTCTAAAACAGCATTAAATCCCTGAACCATTGCACGATGCATTTGTGCGACTTGATTAGAGATGGCGGAAAGTGCTTCACCCAACTCATCATCGTCATCATCACCAAATAAAGACGCTAAACCGCTGGTCAATCCGAGAAACCCGCCGAGAAAATTGCCACTCGCGAATGCGGTAAATCCTTGTACAATATTTACAGCAGCCGGTGCAAATCGATTAATCGCACGTGCTGTTTGTTGATCGCCAAACATTGAAAAAATATTGGCAACACCATGACTAAATTGCATCATGGATGAATCATAATTTTTAGCGTAAAATTCGCTCGCCGCGGTGGTAAAACTCTGAATGCTGGTACCAAATGTCAAAAATTTTCCGGCCAATTCTTTTTCTTTAGCGAACTTAGCAACGTTCGAACAAATTTTACTAACGGTGACAACGCGGTTCCCCAGTTTCGTCATTTTTTCAGTGAATTCTGCGGGCTTTTGTGCTTTTTTATCTTTATCTGTCGTGACAGTGGGTATTGCCTCAACAGTCAGATCACGCATTTGTTTAAATTCAGGTTGAACGAGTTCTAAAAAACGCCCTTTATTTTTTTGTTTTAAATCTTGACTGGCATTATTTGTAAATGTTTGCAAACAAGTTTTGATCGATTGGCTTGGTTTTGAAACTGAATTTGGTTTCCCATCAAGCGCAATTTCTTTCAGCAAACCCATTTCTTCATGCGACAATTGATGTTTTTTTTGAAAAACAGCAGGGCCATCAATTGATAATTCTTTGCTGTAATATTGAAAAGCACCGACTTGATCAGGCGAATACAGCATTAATACATCAAGTGCTACGCGTGATTGTTCATCAGAAGCAGGCGCATTAATATATTTTTCGTGCGATTGTTTGGTTTGAAAATCAGCTCGAATTTTATTTTCTTCTGGTGGCGACAGTGGTAACACTGTTTCCAATCGATAAGAGTCACCATACGCACCTGCGATATATCCACTTTTAATAATTGGCTCATCGAATGGGATTCGGCGTAATGCTGTCCACGTCGCCATTTCAACACCACTTTCAATGGCAAATTGTTTTAAATGATCTTCTTTAGATTCTACTTGAGTAGAAAGATTGAGCGATGATGTCATAGGGAGATCCTAGTATATTTATAATTTTAAAAGGCGATTGTATAGTGAGCTTATCTAATGTCAAGATATCTCTTTCAAACCTTTGTGAGGAGAATACTCAATGTTTTCATCCAGAAATCTCTACAAATATTATAAGTCAGCAAAAGATTACGTGACGAATACGCTACCTGAAAATACTTGTTACTCTGAAAACACTCGCTTTGGACGAACCATCGAATTTCAGGATCTTATTTCAACCATCAGAAAACTGCATGTAAAAGAAGAAGAACTAGAAAAAGAAGTGGGTGATAACGCGGGCGACAAAGGTTATCTCAAATATAAAGCCGTTTCTAAAATCATCAGCAAACTCGACGCTGAAATCATAAAATTTAATCAAAAACACAGTTATAAAAATGAAGCAGAAGATATTCTTGCCTTGATTAAATCACTTCGTAATATCACTGATAACGGTATCAATACTTACAAGGAACATTTGTTAATTAAGCGAAATCAAAATAAGGAAATAGCAAAAGGTGCTGTGGTTGCCACAACTGCGACAGGTGCTGCTGCCGTCAGCATTTCAACGGGATCATTTATGTCAGGCATTGGTGTTGTGCAATTAGGTCGAGAAGCTTACGATGTTGTTTGTGATAAAAGCGGTCTCAATGATCCACCCATGTCATATATATTATTCAATAAACTCTCAAAAAAATTATTAATGCTTGAAAAACAATTGCGCTACGAAAGAGAAATTATGCGTTGTGAAGAAGCAAAACAGCGAGGATTAAAATGTCCACTTTCAGGTGAATCATTTAAATTTCCTGTCGTGTGTATTTTAGATGACACTATCTACGAAAGAAATAATCTTATCGATTTTTTAAAGGATAATGGGTTTGCCCCTGGAAACAATGAACCGATTCCGCAAGGAAAAAACATTTCTGATGTCATCATTGATTACGCTTCTCTCGATGCTGAATTTGATTCTCGTCTTGAATCTGAAACCGAAGAAGAAGAGGAAAAAAAAGCAGAAATTGAAAGTCCTCAAAAAAGAATGTCTTGAATTTCCACCAGCTCATCATTTTCATAAACCAATGGCACACGATCACGCAGCCAAGGTGGAATACCTTTGGCTTGCAAGATTTTTTTAAGACTATGATGATGCGTACGACCAGGTAATTTAATCTTTTCTCCACCTTGACGAAACCGAATTGTTTTATTTTGATCAAGTGAAAGAACTTTTGCTGCATCATGTGGCTTTAATTTTTCCATCACATATAAATCATCGCGATATCGACGCACTTCGACCTGATCCCAACTCAAATACGGTTGACGATCAACACCTGCCTTTAAAACACTTTTCGTGATTTCATTTAATTTTTTTTCGGAAGGTAATTTAAATTGCTGTGACAAAATCCATACGCGAAAAATCATTTGACGTCTTTCCACATTGAATTGCATGATTTTTTGAACAGATAATGTATTTTGATAGTGTCCCGCACATGTTTTCAAATCATCCATAATATAATCCGATAATAATTTTTCTTGTGATGCACAATGTTTTGCTGCGCGTGATAATGTGGCAGAAACACTTGGCCAGCGTTTTGCTATAAGAGGAAGAATAGATTGACGCAAAAAATTTCGTGCAAAGCGTGTATCGCGATTCGATTCATCTTCTATCCAAGATAATTGATATTTTTTTGCATATCGTAATAAATCATCACGCGATATATCAAGCAGCGGTCTCGCAAGATACCCTTTTGCGAATGGCTTTATAAAAGGCATCGCCGATAATCCTTTAGGCCCTGCCCCACGTAATAATTGCAGCAATAAAGTTTCCGCTTGATCGTTTTGTTGATGCGCTACCAATAAAATATCATTCGACTGTACATATTTTTTAAATAAAGCGTAACGTTTTTTGCGTAATTGATTTTCAAGATCTGTTGAAAATGTTTCAGATAAACGTTCAATCTTTAATTCGATTTTTAATTGTGAACATACTTCAGTGCAATGTTTTTCCCAAGCATGGGACTGATGTTGTATATTATGATTGACGTGAATTGCTGATAATTGAAATGGAATAAGCGATCGTAACGATGCTGAAACATGTAATAAAACATGCGAATCCATGCCGCCACTAAACCCAACATAAACGCGTTTATTTGCGCAATATGTTTTGAAAAATGGAATTAAAAAATTACTCAGGGCATCCATAAGACATTAAACGCTGATAGCGCGTTTCCATGAGTTGATCCATTGGTAATGTGATGAGATGTTCCAATTCTTCAGTTAATGCCTCTTTTAACATTTTTGCTATTTCATCTTGATTTCGATGTGCACCACCAAGCGGCTCTGGAATGATGCGATCGATTAAACCGAGTTGAAAATTTTTCTCAGCAGAAACACCCATCGATTCTGCCGCCTGCGATGCTTTTTCAGCACTTTTCCACAAAATGGAAGCGCATCCTTCGGGTGAAATCACTGAATAAATCGAATATTGCAACATCATGACACGATCACCGACACCAATTGCCAATGCACCGCCTGACCCCCCTTCACCAATCACAGTGCAAATAATAGGTGTGCGTAAACGCGCAAGGACTAATAAATTACGCGCAATCGCTTCACTTTGATTACGTTCTTCTGCACCGATACCCGGATAAGCACCCGGTGTGTCAATCAATGTGATAATGGGCAAATGAAATTTTTCAGCCATCTGCATGAGACGTAATGCTTTACGATAATCTTCCGGTTGAGGCATGCCAAAGTTGCGCATGATTTTTTCTTGTGTTTTACGGCCTTTTTCATGACCCAAAACCATCACTGCTCGACCATTCAATCGCGCCAATCCGCCAACAATAGATGGCCCACTTGAGGTCATGCGATCGCCGTGTAATTCAATAAAATCAGGGAAAATACGCTCGATGTAATCGACAGTATGCGGGCGTTGTGGATGACGCGCCACTTGTGTAATTTGCCAAGGTGTCAGTTTCGCAAAAATTTGTTGTGTGAGTTGCTGACTTTTCGTCTCAAGACGCTGAACCTCATCGCTGATATTGATATCAGTGTCTTGTCCAACCATCCGCAATTCATGAATCTTTGCTTCAAGTTCTGCAATGGTTTGTTCAAAGTCAAGAAAGTTTAAGTTCATAACACAATCTCATGAAACCGATCTAACATTATTTTATTTCCCTCAGGAAATTCATATTGATTCAATTCTTCTGGTTTAATCCAGCGAATTTTTTGCCCTTCAGCACCGCGCGGTGTTCCTGTAAAATTTTTCACAACCCACGCTTCTAATACCACAATTCGTTCTTCATATTCATGCGCGACTTTCAGCCAATATTGTGCTGATTTGACATGAATACCAATTTCTTCCATGAGTTCTCTTTGTAAAGTTTGAAAAGCGTATTCTTCATGTTCAAATTTGCCGCCCGGAAATTCCCATAATCCACTTTTATATTGACTGGGCAAACGCTCGGCAATCAGTACATTTTTTTGATCATCAAAAATAATGCCGGCTGCAACTTGAATACATTTTTTTTTCATAGATTATGCCGAAAAATTACCATGACAATGTTTATATTTTTTTCCGGATCCGCAAGGACACATTTCATTGCGTCCAACTTTGCGTTCTTGGCGAATTTGTGTAACCACACCACCCTCGGCAGTGTCTTCTTCATCTTGATGTAGCACATCCATAGAACCATGCTCATAATGCATGTGAAAGTGCGGTGCTTCAGATACCGTTTCAACTGCAGGCTGAGCAGTCAATTCAAGTGTGGATAAAATCGAAATGACTTGATAATTCACACGATTTAAAAGATCGACAAATAATTCGAATGATTCGCGCTTATATTCTTGCTTCGGATTTTTTTGTGCGAAACCACGCAAATGAATTCCTTGACGCAAATAATCCATCGCAGCTAAATGTTCACGCCATAATGTATCCAACGTTTGCAACATAATGCCTTTTTCATATTGATGCATTGTTTGCGCTTCAACTTGAGTATTTCTTTCATTCCACTGTTTTTTCAACGCATCATGAATACGTTCGCGTAATGTTTCTTCGTGTAACGCGTCATCTTTTTTTAACCACTCTGCAATAGGTAAATGCAAATTAAAATCGCGCGCCAATGTTTCTTCAAGTGCAGGAATATCCCATTGTTCTTCTAGAGAATTCGGTGGAATAGTTTGCGTAATCACTTGCTCGATCACTTGATGTCGCATTTCAGCTAACAAATCTGAAATGTCTTGCGCTGTCAGCAATTCATCGCGCTGACCATAAATCACTTTACGCTGATCATTTGCCACATCATCATATTCAAGCAATTGTTTGCGAACATCAAAGTTATAAGCTTCGACTTTGCGTTGCGCTTTTTCAATTTGATTCGTCAGCATGCGCGCTTCAAGTGCAACACCAGGTTCCATATTGAGATGTTTAATGAACGCTTGCATGCGTTCACCACCAAAAATACGCAATAAATTATCTTGAAAAGATAAATAAAAACGTGATCGCCCCGGATCACCTTGACGACCGGAACGTCCGCGTAATTGGTTATCGATACGGCGTGATTCATGTCGTTCAGTGCCTAATACATACAAACCACCCGCAGCAATCACTTGATCATGACGTTCTTGCCATGCCTGTCGTCGTGACTTAATTTCTTCAGATGAGAGCTCACCGGCTTGTTTTAATTCTGCTTCAAGATTTCCGCCCAATACAATATCCGTACCACGTCCTGCCATGTTCGTTGCAATGGTGACCGTGCCTGGACGACCCGCTTCCGCAATAATATGTGCTTCATGTTCGTGAAATTTTGCATTCAATACTTGATGTGGAATTTTTTCTTTTCTGAGTGCTCCAGAAAGATATTCAGATGTTTCAATCGATGTTGTACCGACTAAAATAGGCTGGTGCTTCTCCATCGATTGTTTAATATCTGCGATAATTGCGGTAAATTTTTCATCCGACGACATATAAATCAAATCATGTAAATCCTGACGAACCATTGATTTATTTGTTGGCAACACAATCACTTCAAGACCGTAAATTTGCTGAAATTCGTAAGCTTCTGTATCAGCTGTTCCAGTCATGCCTGATAATTTTTCATAAAGACGAAAATAATTTTGGAATGTAATGGATGCGAGCGTTTGATTTTCTTGACGAATTTTGACACCTTCTTTCGCTTCGATGGCTTGATGTAATCCTTCAGACCAACGTCGACCCGGCATCGTGCGACCTGTATGCTCATCAACAATGACCACTTCACCTTGTTGGACAATGTAGTCAATGTCTCGACGAAATAAGCTATGCGCGCGCAATGCCGCATTCAAATGATGCATTAAAGAAATATTATTAATGTCGTATAAACTTTCGCCTTCACGCAGTAATCCCGCTTGCGTTAATATTTCTTCAACGTGCTGATGACCTTCTTCTGACAGCATGACTTGCTTGGTTTTTTCATCCACTAAAAAATCGCCAGAAGATTCTTTTGAGGCTTGTCGTGTTAATTGCGGAATAAATTTATTCATCGCAAGATAAAGATCAGTGCTATCTTCCGCAGCACCTGAAATAATCAACGGTGTACGTGCTTCATCAATTAAAATGGAATCCACTTCGTCGACAATCGCGTATGTGTGTCCACGTTGGACTTTTTCAGCAAGATTAAACACCATGTTGTCGCGCAGATAATCGAACCCGAGTTCATTATTCGTTGCGTAAGTAATATCCGCTGCGTACGCTTGTTGACGTTCTTCTTGCGGCATATTCGGTAAAATTACGCCGACACGCATGCCTAAAAAGGTATAAAGTGGTTTCATCCATTCCGCATCGCGACGAGCGAGATAATCATTCACCGTTACAATATGAACACCTTTACCTGTCAATGCATTGAGATAAGCAGGTAATGTTTCAACTAACGTTTTACCTTCACCCGTACGCATTTCTGCGATATTTCCGCTGTGCAGAACCATCCCGCCGAGCAACTGAACATCGAAGTGTCGCATGTTTAATGTGCGACGTCCCACTTCACGCACCACTGCAAATGCTTCGGGTAATAAATCATCAAGCGTAGCGCCCTTTTGTAAACGATCGCGAAATTCTTGCGTTTTGGCTTGCAGCGCTTCATCTGACAAAGCAGAAATTTCTGCTTCGTACGCATTGATTTTTGCGACAATTTTCCACATGCTTTTAAGTACCCGTTGATTACGGCTACCAAAAAGCCTTTTAATTAAGCTAATGAGCATGAGGGATATACATTCCGTGAAAAAAAAAGTGGAGGAAGCATCACCTAATTTGCTTGAAAAGTCAAACCCTTATGCCAGAGGCGCGCCAGCGGTCAATACGTATCTTTGCCCTAAAAGTCAAATACTTGGGAGTTTATTAGGCCGACTCCAGCAAATTAAAACATGGCAAAAAATGCTCACGAAAGCACTGCCCGCGGAAAAAGAATTATTTTCCCGTTGTCATGTTGTGCATGCTGATGCTGTGAGCTTAATGATTATTGCTGATAATCCACAATGGGCAACACGGTTACGTTTCCTCGTTCCGCAATTGCTTGCGGCACTCAAATCGTTTCCAGAATATGCAAAGCTACAAGCCATTTATTGCAAAGTCCAACCACCCCTTTATCATCATCACCTCACAGGAAAAAAACGGCGGAGACAACGTCTGACCATTTCAAAAATATCCGCTGAACAGCTCGAAATGGCCGCAACCAAAATAAAAGATCCTAAAATCAGCCGCGCATTAAAAAAATTGGCAGCGCGTTCGAGTGGAATGGAATAGAATATTGCCTCGTCGAAATTATAATTTTCTCTAATACCCTTCTCCCACAAGGGGAGAGGTGAAGCATACGCCATTAAACGGAGCTTAAACAACAATGCAACCGCAATTTATTCATTTGCGTATTCACACCGAATTTTCACTGAGTGACGGACTCACTCAAATTGATTCACTGATTGCATTAGCTAAGCGTGATCGCATGCCAGCGATTGCCATCACAGATCAAAATAATTTATTTGCCGCAGTTAAATTTTACAAAGCAGCGATGGCTGCTGGTATCAAACCGCTTTTAGGTGCTGACATTTGGATCAATAACACGGAAGAATCTCATCATCCTTTTCGTCTCACTTTATTTTGTCAAAATAACATCGGATATCATCATTTACTTGAATTGCTTTCAAAAGCTTATTTAGAAGGCCAAACACAACAACACATCATCGTACAACGTGAGTGGCTGATCAATCACAACGAAGGATTTATTGTTTTATCAGGTGCAGACGAAGGTGATGTCGGTCATGCATTACTTAGAGGTCATCTCGCAGAAGCACAAACGCTGTGCCGATTTTGGCAGACATATTTTCCTGATCGTTATTATTTAGAAATCCATCGCACAGGTCATCCCCAAGATGAAGCGCATGTAAAAGCAGCACTTCATTTAGCACATCTTGAAAATTGCCCGGTGGTTGCAACAAATAATGTACGCTTTGAAACACGTGAAGATTTTGAAGCCCACGAAGCGCGTGTTTGTATCCACGCAGGTTTCACATTAAATGACACACGTCGACCTAAACTTTATACTGAACAACAATATTTTCGCTCGCAAGCTGAAATGGGCGAATTATTTTCTGATATCCCTGAAGCATTACAAAATACCATTGAAATTGCGAAGCGTTGTACTGTTACACTCACCCTCGGTCAAAATTTTTTACCGCGATGTGAAGTACCCAATCATCTCACAACAGAACAATGGCTCGCAGAAAGTGCCACAAAAGGCTTAGAAAAACATCTCTCACAAAATGCAATTTCCATTGAAAAACACTCGGATTATTTTACTCGACTGCAAACCGAACTGGATGTCATCAATCGCATGGGATTTGCCGCTTACTTTTTAATTGTGGCAGATTTCACGCAATGGGCGCGTAATCATGATGTACCTGTCGGTCCTGGTCGCGGCTCTGGACCTGGTTCAGTTGTTGCATGGGCACTCAGTATCACTGATCTTGATCCCATCGCACATGATTTATTGTTCGAACGTTTTCTCAATCCTGAACGTGTTTCCATGCCAGATTTTGATATTGATTTTTGTATGGAAGGACGCGATCGTGTCATTGATTATGTCATGCAAACGCACGGTAAAGAAAGTGTCGCGCAAATTATTACGTATGGCACGATGGCTGCACGCGCAGTGGTCCGTGATGTCGGGCGTGTACTCGGTATGCCGTACGGTTATGTCGATAAACTTGCGAAATTAATTCCATTCGAATTGGGTATGACTCTCGACAAAGCATTGGAGCAAGAAGTTCAACTCAACGCACGTTACACCAACGAAGAAGAAGTGCGCACCCTGATTACACTAGCGCGTCGCCTTGAAGGCATTACGCGTAACGTGGGACGTCATGCAGGTGGTGTTGTGATTGCGCCGAGTCGTCTTACCGAATTTACACCACTCTACTGTGAATTCGGTGACGCAGAACATCCTGTCACACAATTTGATAAAGATGATGTTGAAGCAGTTGGTTTAGTCAAATTTGATTTTCTTGGATTACGTACGTTAACCATTATTGATCGTACCATTAAAAATATTCATGCAACACATCCCGATATCCACATTGATATTCGACAAATTCCAACGCATGATCCAGAAACTTATGCTTTACTCAAAGCATGCCAAACAACGGCGGTTTTCCAATTAGAATCTCGCGGCATGAAAGATTTAGTGAAACGATTACAACCTGACTGTTTTGAAGATATCGTTGCGCTCGTTGCTTTATTTCGACCGGGCCCTTTGCAATCTGGCATGGTGGATGATTTTATTAATCGCAAACACGGGCGAGCTCGTGTCAGTTATCCGCATCCCAAACTCGAACCTATTTTACGTTCAACATATGGCGTCATCGTTTATCAAGAACAAGTCATGCAGATTGCACAAGTGCTTGCAGGATATTCACTCGGCGCCGCGGATATTTTACGTCGTGCTATGGGTAAGAAAAAACCCGAAGAAATGGCGATTCAACGTGAAATTTTTTGCCAAGGCGCTGTTGTGCGCGGTGTTTCTGCAGACACTGCGACCTATATTTTCGATTTAATGGAAAAATTCGCTGCCTATGCATTCAATAAGCCACACTCTGTTGCCTATGCATTAATTGCATATCAAACCGCATGGCTCAAAGCGCATTATCCTGCGGCTTATATGGCTGCTGTTTTATCATCGGATATGGATCACACGGATAAAGTTGTTTTATTTATCCGTGAATGTCAGGCAATTAAATTAAATGTATCGCCGCCTGATATCAATCGAAGTGATTTTCATTTTAAAGTCATCGATGAAAAACATTTATCCTGGGGACTCGGCGCCATTAAAGGGTTAGGTGAAAATGCCATCGCAGCAATCGTATCCGCACGAGAAAAAGGTCCATTCAAAGATTTATTTGATTTTTGTCAACGTGTCGACGCACGTAAAATGAATCGACGCGCACTTGAAACACTGATTCGCTCAGGCGCTTTTGATTCTCTCGAATCCAATCGCGCATTGCTGATGGTTAATCTCGATCACGCATTACAACATGCTGCGCAAACATTACGTGATCAAAGCATAGGTCAACAAGATTTATTTGGCGCAATGAGCACAGCTGCTCCGCAGTTTTTACAAAAGGCAGCTCCCTGGACAGAACAGCAACGTTTGACCGGTGAGAAAGAATCACTGGGCCTTTATATCACGGGCCATCCGATACATCGTTATTTAACGGAACTCGCGCATTTCACGACAAACCGCATTGCTCAGCTACGACCTTCTACAGGACAGAGTGTTACACTCGCCGGCATCGTAACAAATATTAGAAGCATCCAAACAAAACGTGGTGATCGCATGGCAGTTGTATCTTTAGAAGATGATAGTGGTAACATTGACGCACTTTGTTTTGCTGAAATTTATCAGCGATATCGTGATTTATTAATTAAAGATAACTTGATCATCATGACAGGTGAACTATCATTAGATGAATTTAGTGGTGGTCATCGCATGATCCCAACCGATATTTTTTCCATTGAAATGGCGCGTGAACGTTTTGGAAAATATTTAGCAATCCATTTACCCCATGAAAAATCAGAGCAAATTGATTCCCTCGCCAACATATTAAAACAACATCATGGTGGATTGTGCTCAGTGAAAATTCATTACGCAAAACAATCGGCGCGTGCTGCATTACAATTAGGTGATACCTGGCGTGTCAAACCCAGTGATCTGTTACTCGAAAAGCTCACTGATTGGTTACAAAGTGAGCGTGTTGAAATCATTTATAAATGAGGAAATTATGAGTGTTCTTGATATTGTTTATCATCCCCATCCTGTTTTACGACAAAAAGCGCAGCCTGTTACAGTTTTTGATAATGCGCTTAAAAAATTAATTAATGACATGATTGAAACCATGTACGCTGCAAATGGTGTGGGTCTTGCTGCACCACAAGTCGCTATTTCAAAACAAATCGCCGTCATTGATATTTCTGATTCGCATGACAAAGCTTTTTGTATTATTAACCCCACCATTATATTTTCAGAAGGAAATGAATTAATGGGCGCGGGTTGTTTGTCTGTTCCAAATACTTACGACAAAGTCCCACGTGCAACAAAAGTGAAAATACGCGCGCAAAATGAAACAGGTGAATTTTTTGAAATGGAAGGAACAGAATTATTAGCGCATTGTTTGCAACATGAAATCGATCATCTGAATGGGATTTTATACATCGATCATTTATCGCCTTTGAAAAAACATATGCAAATTAAAAAAATGGAAAAGTTTTTGAGGCAGCGGAAGAAGTAATTTTCTTTTTAGAGAGAGGATGTCATCAACGCCTTTTCCTTCTCCCCTTGTGGGAGAAGGTGGTGCGAAGCACCGGATGAGGGGTGCTTTTGCGTATCATCCCCTCACCCGCCGCGCTACGCGCGTCGACCTCTCCCACAAGGGGAGAGGTAAAAAATTTTGTTGACAACCCCGAAGATCAAACCACCTCTTCCTCACGCACTCTCGCCACAGGCGCATAAAATTTACGGTGAATATCGCATGGACCATATTGATTGAGCGCTGCAAGATGTTCTTTCGTTCCATAGCCTTTATGTTTTGCAAAACCGTAGCACGGATATTTTTCATGGAGCAAACACATTTCACGATCGCGCGTCACTTTTGCGATAATCGATGCAGCGCTGATACATGGTTCCAAATCATCGCCACGAATAATTGCTTGTGTTTTGCATGCCACAACTGGACAACGATTCCCATCAATAAGCGCAAGTGTTGGCATCACACTGAGATTTTCGATAGCGCGCTGCATCGCGAGCATTGTCGCATGTAAAATATTAAGCGCATCAATTTCATACACATCAGCGCGTCCAATACTGATTGAAATAGCTGTTTTTTGAATTAATTCAAATAAAATTTCACGGGCAAGTGCACTCAGTTTTTTTGAATCACGCAAGCCTGGTAAATCGAATTGATTCGGTAAAATCACAGCGGCTGCAATAACAGGTCCCGCAAGCGGTCCTCGGCCAGCTTCATCCACGCCGGCAATCACATCCTTTTTTTTCATTTAGACTGCTTCCGTTACTGCCGAAAATTGTCCGCGTCCTATACCAAAATATTCAAATCCAGCATCTTGTATTTGATTGGGATCGTATTGATTACGTCCATCGAAAATAATTTTTTGTCGCATCGTTTTGTCCATCGCAGCAAGATCAGGGTAACAAAACGGTTTCCATTCTGTCACCAATACCAACGCATCAACGCGATTTAAAGCATCATACTGATGTGATGCAAAAAATAATTTACCCGATTGAATCCATTTTGCTGGAAATAATTTTTGTGCTGCAGGTATCGCAACTGGATCATAAGCAAAAACGTCTGCACCCAGCGCCAATAATTTTTCAATTAATATCATTGAAGAAGCTTCGCGCATGTCATCGGTTCCGGGTTTAAAAGACAAACCCCAAATCCCAATGCGAATGCCTGATAAATTTTCACCAAACCGCTGAATAATTTTTTCAGCCAACAAGTTTTTTTGCAATCCATTTCTTTTTTCAACAGCATGCAAAATGAGTGGATCTAACTTATTTTGTTCGGCCATGTGAATAAGTGCTTTGACATCTTTTGGAAAGCAAGACCCGCCATAGCCACATCCAGAATACAAAAATGCAGGACCAATTCGTGAGTCAGAACCAATCCCCACACGGACATTTTCAATATCAACGCCAACGCGATCACATAACACAGCCATTTCATTCATAAATGAAATACGGGTTGCAAGCATGGCATTCGCAACATATTTTGTCATTTCTGCATCGCGCACTGTCATAAAATAAATTTTATCAGGTTGTCGCACGATTGGACGATAAAGTTCCATCATCAGAGCACGCGCACGCTTTGATTGCGCTCCAATGATAACGCGATCGGGTTTCATGAAATCATCGATTGCAGCACCTTCACGTAAAAATTCTGGATTACTCACCACATCGACTTTAATTGAAACATTACGTTTTCGTAGCGCACTTTGTATTCGTTCGTAAACTTGATCCGCAACACCGACTGGTACGGTTGATTTGTCTACGACAACACAATCATCGACGAGATAATTCCCAATTGCATTCGCTGCTTCTAAAACATAACGCATATCAGCAGAGCCATCTTCATCAGGCGGTGTGCCTACCGCGATAAAAATAATTTGTGGTTTTTCTGATAACTGATTTAGTGATGAAACAAAACGCAATCTTTTTTCAGTCACACCTGAAGCGACCATCACATCAAGGCCAGGCTCATAAATCGGTAAAACGCCTTGATTTAATCGTGTAATTTTATTTTCATCCACATCAACGCAAGTCACATGGTTGCCTAATTCGGCAAAGCAAGCACCCGTGACAAGACCTACATAACCTGCTCCAATCACAGCAATATTCACAAAAACAACTCCTTTGTCTGAATATAATTTTTTAACATTTCTCTGAAATCATCCGCCAATTCAGGATGCTTCAATGCATAAGCAATCGTTGCATTTAAATAACCGAGCTTATGACCACAATCATATCGTTGACCTTTGAAGCGATATGCATAAACAGATTCTTCTTTAATTAATTTCGCAATCGCATCAGTTAATTGAATTTCTCCACCTGTGCCTGTGGATGTCGCTTCAAGTAATTTAAAAATGTGCGGCGTTAAAATATAACGGCCTACAACACCAAATGTAGAGGGTGCATTTTGCGATGATGGCTTTTCAATAATGCCTTTCATCGACATTAATGGATCAGTTGTATTTTCAATATCAACGACACCGTATTTGTGTGTTTCAGAAAGTGGGATGGATTCAACAGCCACAATACTAGAATGTGTTTCTTGATAAGCATTCATCATTTGTTTCAAGCAAGAATTTATATTTCCATCAATGAGATCATCTGCTAGCAAAACAGCAAATGGTTCATTCATGATGAGTTGTTTCGCACAAAGTACTGCATGCCCTAATCCTTTAGGTGATTTTTGTCGAATGTAAGCACACGACACGCCGTTCGGCAAAATATCCCGCACGATTTCCAGCAACTCCGTTTTGCCACGGTCGATAAGATTCGATTCTAATTCAAAGTTAGAATCAAAGTGATCTTCGATAGCACGCTTACTGCTATTCGTCACAAAGATCAGCTCAGTAATTCCCGCAGAAACAGCTTCTTCAACGGCATATTGAATAAGTGGTTTATCCACGATAGGTAGCATTTCTTTTGGATTAGCTTTCGTCGCCGGCAAAAAACGCGTACCCAGTCCTGCCACGGGAAAAACGGCTTTTGTTATCCTCATTTTTTACACCCCACCGAACCTTTCTTGCGCGGGATGTTATCACATATTTTGGAGCTCAAACACCAAATCTAACGCTTCTCGAGGGGATAAAGTATTAGCATCCAGCGATTGCAATCGTGAAACAATCGGATGCTCTTTTATCTCAACTCGAGGCATATCCTGGCTGTCAGTTCTTGAATACTGTTCCAGTGACTGAAGTTTTTCTTTTGCTGTTTGAATCACTTTGCGTGGCACACCGGCTAACTGCGCAACTTGGATACCATAGCTTTGACTGGCAGGACCTTCTTTCACTTGATGTAAAAAAATAATTTCATCGAACTGACTACTCGCATCAAAATGAATATTTTTAACAGTAGAAATATCTGCGCTCAATGTAGTTAATTCAAAATAATGTGTTGCAAACAAAGTGAGAGCAGCAACATCGCGCGCCAAATATTCCGCCACCGCAAAAGCCAACGATAATCCATCAAATGTACTGGTCCCACGACCAATTTCATCCATCAATACTAAACTTTGCGCGGTTGCATGATGCAAAATCGCGGCAGTTTCTGTCATTTCAACCATAAAAGTTGAGCGACCACTCGCTAAATCATCTGCCGTACCAATCCGTGTAAAAATACGATCGATAGAACCGACTTTCACTAACTCAGCTGGCACAAAACTGCCGGTATGCGCTAATAAAACAATTAAAGCAATTTGTCGCATGTATGTTGATTTACCACCCATGTTAGGACCTGTGATAACCAGCATGCGATTTTGTTCGTTGAGTAAAGCATCATTTGGCACAAAGGGTTTTGTTAAAACAGATTCAACGACGGGATGACGGCCTGCACAAATTTCAATGCCAATTTGATTGGTTAATTCAGGACAAGATAAAGCTAAAGTATCAGCACGCTCTGCAAAATTAACTAACACGTCGAGCGCTGCCAATCCTTCAGCACTTGCTTGTAATGGCGCTAATGATTTCAAAATAATATCGAGCAAATCTTCATATAATTTTTTTTCACGCGCGAGTGCTTTTTCACGACTGCTCAACGCTTTTTCTTCAAATACTTTTAATTCAGGACTGATAAAGCGTTCGGCATTTTTTAATGTTTGTCGACGAATGTATTCGGTTGGCGCATTGTCTGCTTGCAATCGACTAATTTCGATATAAAAACCATGCACACGATTATATCCGACTTTGAGTGTCGATAATCCGGTACGTGCTTTTTCACGCGCTTCTAATTCTAATAAAAAATCACCGGCATTTTCACTCAGCGCACGACACTCATCGAGTTCTGCGTCATACCCTTCTGCAATCACACCTCCATCACGAATCACAACCGGTGGATTTTCAACGATCGCTTTTTGTAATAATGTCAATAATTCTGGAAAATCACTGATCCATGTTACTAATTTTTTTACGAGTGGTGATGAAAATATTTTTAATTGATGTTGCAATGTCGGCAACACTTCTAACGTGCGGCGCAATCCGATTAAATCGCGGGGTCTTGCGGTGCGCAATGACACACGCGCTAAAATTCGCTCGAGATCTTCAACAGGTTGTAATGTTTTTTGCAACATCATCCAATGACGTTCAGATAAAAATTCTTTGACGACACTTTGACGCAAACGAATCGTTTCATGATTTCGCAAGGGTCGATTAATCCAACGTTTCAGTAAACGACTTCCCATCGCTGTCGTTGTTTTATCCCAAATCGAAATCAACGTATTTTCAGTGCCGCCTGAAAAATTGTTGATTAATTCAAGATTTTTGCGTGTCGCCGCATCGAGAATAATACTGTCTTCACGACGCTCAACACGAATCGCTCGTACGTGAAGCAATTCGGCACGCTGCGTTTCTTTTGCATAGTGTAATAATGCGCCCGCAGCGGATAATGCCAATGGCATATCTAAACAATCAAACCCACTTAAATCTTTCGTTTGCATTTGTTGTGTCAGCAAACGAATAGACGTTTCTAAAATATATTCAAATGGTGCCCGTCTGCGAAGACCCTTTATTTTAAATGGTAATGAAACATCTTCGCTGATTAAAATTTCCGCGGGCCGTAATCGTTCTAATTCACTTTGTAATGCTTCGGAAGAATCGACTTGCAGTAATTGAAAACGTCCGCCTGTGATGTCTAATGTTGCGATACCAAATGCATGTTGTTGTTGATAAATCGCCGCTAATAAATTATCGCGATTGCCTTCTAAAAATGCGGCATCACTCACCGTGCCTGGCGTTAATATTCTGACGACTTCTCGCTTCATCGGACCCGCTGATGTCACTGCATCACCCACTTGTTCACACACTGCAATAGAATGTCCCTGACGCAATAATCTTGCCATATAAGATTCTGCAGCATGAAATGGCACCCCCGCCATTGGAATAGGCTGACCCGCCGATTGGCCACGTGCAGTCAATGTGATATCTAATAATCGCGCAACGGTTTTGGCATCTTGATAAAACAACTCATAAAAATCGCCCATGCGATAAAACAATAAAGTATCAGGATAATCCGCTTTGATACGTAAATATTGTTGCATCATCGGCGTATGTGGCTTGAGTGTTTCGACGTTATTATTCATGTTATGATCCATTCGATAAAATTTTAGGAAAAGATACGCTACCGCTTTCTGGAGGTAAAGCATGAAATTCACCATTGAACAATTAGCCGCCACATTGGGCAATCGTTTAAAAGAATGTGAATTCAAACTGGTGACTGCAGAATCTTGTACAGGTGGCGGGCTCGCATATGCCATCACAGAAATCCCAGGTAGCTCTGAGTGGTTTGAACGTGGTTTAATCACATACAGTAACCAATCAAAAATTGAATTACTGGGGATTGATACCAAGATTCTCTGCACAAATGGTGCAGTCAGTGAAGAAACAGCCCGCGCGATGTCCGAAGGTGCACTCACAAATAGCCATGCAAACATAAGCCTTGCCATCACTGGCATTGCTGGCCCCGATGGTGGCACATCTGACAAACCCGTCGGCACGGTTTGGTTTAGTTGGTCATGTAAAATACGCGGCACACACGCCATCGTGAGACAATTCAAAGGCAATCGCAAAGCAATTCGCGAACAATCTGTCTTATTAGCCCTTGAAAATCTGTGTGCTTTTGTTGAAGAATAGCAAGATCAAATCCCCGCAATTTATCCCGCTTAACAAAAAGGAAATACCAATGGAAGAAAATAGAAAAAAAGCGCTTGACGCTGCGCTGAGTCAAATCGAGCGTCAATTTGGGAAAGGGTCTGTGATGCGCTTAGGCGATACCGCTGATATCCCTGATATTGAAGTCATTTCAACCGGCTCGCTCTCACTGGATCTTGCATTAGGTATTGGTGGTTTACCGCGCGGCCGTATCGTTGAAATTTATGGCCCTGAATCGTCTGGTAAAACGACACTCACATTACAAGTCATTGCAGCTTGCCAAAAAATGGGCGGCACAGCAGCATTTGTTGATGCTGAACATGCACTCGATCCCGCCTATGCTGGACGTTTAGGCGTCAAAGTGGAAGACTTATTAGTTTCCCAACCTGACACCGGCGAACAAGCTCTCGAAATTGCTGATATGTTGGTGCGTTCCGGTGGTGTTGATGTGGTTGTCATCGACTCAGTTGCAGCACTCACACCGAAAGCAGAAATTGAAGGTGAAATGGGTGATCAACACATGGGATTACAAGCACGCCTCATGTCACAAGCGCTGCGCAAACTCACTGCCAACATCAAACGTTCAAACACCTTGGTAATTTTCATCAATCAAATCCGCATGAAAATTGGCGTCATGTTTGGCAATCCAGAAACCACCACTGGCGGCAACGCATTAAAATTTTATGCATCCGTTCGCTTAGATATTCGTCGCACAGGCAACATCAAAAATGGCGAAGAAATTACGGGTAGCGAAACACGCGTCAAAGTGGTTAAAAACAAAGTCGCACCGCCCTTCCGTCAAGCCACTTTCGATATTCTCTACAATGAAGGCATTTCACGCGAAGGTGAAATCATCGATCTTGGTGTGCTGCATAATTTCGTCGACAAAGCAGGTGCCTGGTTCAGTTACAAAGGCCAACGCATTGGTCAGGGGAAAGATAATGCACGCAATTATCTCAAAGAACATCCTGAAATTGCTGTGCAAATCGAAAAAAGTTTGCGCGAAAAATTGTTGGTTTCTGGTAATTATTCTGCTGCGAAGGAAGATGCAACTGAAAAAGCAGATGAGATGACAGCGTAGTAATGCCAACAGAAACCACCAAACTCATCCGACACGCCGCGCTAAATTTACTCGCACGGCGTGAACATTCGCCGAAAGAACTGTTGGATAAATTAAAACATAAAGGATTCCAGCCTGATCTCATTCAATCTATTCTTGATAATTTGATTGAACAAAAATTATTATCCGTTTCGCGTTTTATAGAAAATTACATTGAAGCGCGACGCAAAAAAGGGTTTGGGCCTTTACACATTCGCGCAGAATTATCTGCGCGAGGAATTTCATCAGACGACATTCAACAATATTTAATGTTGAATGACGATATTTGGTTTGAAGAAGCAAAATCGGCCTGGCAAAAACGTTTCAAAAATAAATTCCCACAAAATTCTAAAGAGCGCGCGCAGCACATGCGCTTTTTACAAAGTCGTGGGTTTACCAGCGAACAAATGGCGTTTGTGGTCGTTGAGTCTAACTAAAATCACAACTACAAACTGACATCTGTCCTTCTACAGTCGTATGCCATTGACCATTCCAGTGAGCGCCTTGACGACCGCACACTGTTGGGCATGCATGTTCTGCATGATGCTGATTCCATAATGGACCCGCTTCGACATCATGCGTTTGTGGATGAGTGTAATTATCACGACATTGTAATCGGCCACTTGCATTTTGAATAAAGGAACATTGTCTTGCATTTGGCAATATCGTGCCATAAATAACACCATTCGCATCTGGGCATTGACATTTCAAAGTGCCTCTTTCAATAAAACAAGCACGGCAGCTATTTTGAAAATCACCGTACAGCTGGGCGCCTCGATTGATCGCATTACAACGCAATTCACCGTTGACATTTCGAACATAAGGACAAACACTGCGATGAACATTTAAAGAAGTAGAATTCGGAAAACCATTATTATCTTTACACACACAATCTAATGTGTGGCCATGCATGAAACATGAATCACAGGTACCTAAATAATTTCCAGGCGGTAATGGATGCGCAAAAGCCGAAAAAGATAGAATGAGCGAACCGATCAATAAAACACGCAATAAAATGGCTTTCATATTCATTACCTATCAAATGAAGGAGCGAGATTCTGTCCTTGCCTTAAGAAAATGTCAATAAGAATTCCCATTTGCGCCTTAATCCGCGATAATGCAACATTTCCCCGGGGTTAAAGCACACATGTTTAAAACGGCCAATGAGATTAGAACTTTATTTCTCGACTATTTTCATAAAAATAAGCATACCATTGTGCCTAGCAGTTCTCTCATTCCTGACAATGACCCCACGCTGTTATTTACCAATGCGGGCATGGTGCAATTTAAATCTGTTTTTCTTGGCACAGAAACACGCCCTTACCAACGCGCCGTCAGTTCGCAACGCTGTGTTCGCGCAGGCGGCAAACATAATGATTTAGAACGCGTTGGTTACACCGCACGTCATCATACTTTTTTTGAGATGCTCGGTAATTTTAGTTTTGGTGATTATTTCAAACATGAAGCGATTCGTTTCGCCTGGGATTTTTTAACAAAAATTTTAAAATTAGATTCTGAAAAATTATGGATCACAGTTTATCATGATGACAATGAAGCGGCAGACATTTGGTTACATGAAATTAAAATCGATCCCAACCGTTTTTCTCGCTTAGGAGAAGACAGTAATTTTTGGGCGATGGGCGCGACAGGTCCTTGCGGCCCCTGCACAGAAATTTTTTATGATCACGGTCCTGACATTGCAGGTGGACCACCAGGCACACCCGATGAAGATGGCGACCGTTATGTTGAAATTTGGAATTTGGTTTTCATGCAATACAATCGCGATGAAAACGGCACACTGACACCACTTCCAAAACCCTCTGTCGATACCGGCATGGGTCTTGAACGTATTACTGCAGTCATGCAAGGTGTTCACAACAATTATGATACCGATTTATTTATTCCGCTGATTGAAACAGCAGCCCAAATGGCAGGCAGTAAAAATGTGTCATTGAATTCATTGCGCGTCATCGCAGATCATATTCGTTCATCTGCATTTTTAATCATCGATGGAATTACGCCATCCAATGAAGGGCGCGGCTATGTTTTGCGACGCATTATTCGTCGTGCATTGCGTCACGGTACGAAATTAGAATTACCACACCCTTTTTTCTATCGACTGGTCGCACCTTTAGCACAAATCATGGGCGATGCGTATCCTGAATTAAAAAATAACGCAAAAAATATCGAATCCATTTTGAAACGTGAAGAAGAACAATTCAGCGTAACATTAGCATCGGGTTTAAAATTATTTGAACAAACGATTCAGACATTAAAAAGCAATGTGATTCCAGGTGAATTAGTATTTAAATTATATGATACTTTTGGTTTTCCTGTTGATCTTACTGCTGACATGGCACGCGAGCGTGATTTACATATCGATCAGGAAGGTTTTGAAAAATGTATGTCGGAACAACGTGAACGCTCACGCGAAGCCAGTCAATTTGATACTGCGCAGTTGGTTGCAAGCCAAACAACGGGTGCAACAGAATTTACAGGATACAAACATCATCTAGTCGATGAAATCAGTGATACCAGTCAAATCGCTACATTATTTTGTGATGGCAAAGAAAAAAATATTTTAAATGCGAATGAAACAGGCGCAATCATTTTAGATCGCACACCTTTTTACGCTGAATCGGGCGGACAAGTTGGCGATCAAGGTGTATTACAGCATAAAAATTCCATTTTTGAAGTGCATGACACGCAAAAACAAGGCCAAGCATTTATCCATTTCGGCAAAATGAAATCAGGCAAATTCCAACTGGGTGATTCTGTCACTGCAAAAGTCGACATGACACGACGCCGTGCGACCGTACTCAATCACACTGCAACACATTTATTGCATCATGCCTTACGTAAAACATTGGGTGAACAGGTTGTCCAAAAAGGTTCACTGGTTGCGCCTGATCGTTTACGTTTTGATTTTTCGTACAATGTACCACTCACTCTTGGTGAAATTGAAACCATTGAACGCGCTGTGAATGCAGAAATTCGCGCAAATCACACAGCAGGTGTACATGTCACCACACCAGAAAAAGCAGTTGCTGAAGGGGCACTTGCATTATTTGGTGAAAAATACGGTGAAAAAGTGCGCGTTGTAAAATTTGGTAACTCTGTCGAACTTTGCGGCGGTACGCACGCGCATCACACAGGAGAAATTGGTTTATTTAAAATTATTTCTGAATCAGGTGTTGCATCAGGTATTCGTCGCATTGAAGCCGTCACAGGTGAAGGCGCACTTGATTGGATTAAAAAATCATCTCAAGAAATGCAACAAAAATTGCAACAATCAGAAGAAAAGTTACGTCAGTTAGAAAAACAAATTTCACAGCTCAAAGAAAAATTAACCAGCAGCATGAGTCAAGATTTATTATCAGATGTGCGTGAAATTGCTGGCATTAAAGTATTAACAGCCAAGATAGATGATCTTGATAGTCGTGGTTTACGCAATGCAGTTGATCAACTCAAAAATAAATTAGGTAAAGGAATCATTGTATTAGCCAGCATAAAAGATCAACGCGTTAGTTTTGTCGCAGGCGTTACAAAAAATTATACGTCTCAATTCAAAGCCGGTGAATTAGTTTCCCTGTTAGCTGCACAAGTCGGTGGCAAGGGTGGCGGTCGTCCTGATCTCGCTGAAGGTGGCGGTACACAAATTGAAAATGTATCGAAAGCACTTCAATCCGTTGAGCAGTGGGTGAAAGATAAAATGTAAGGTGCTGCACGAGTGATTCTGTCATACCGCGCTTTATGCGCGGTATCCAGTTTTTGTCAGAGGCCATCTGGATCCCGCGGACAAGCCGCGGGATGACAAACCAGACAGATTTGATGAAATTATTGTTTGGTAACCGTACACGTGTAAGTCACACCACCTGTTTTGACTGTCGCAGTACTTGGCAATGCTATAACACCATTCGCATTAAATCCGATGTTACTCACATAAGCTGGGTTACTAAGCGTTAACACAACATTGCCGCCTGTGATATTGCCTGTTGCATTCCAAGCACCTGTCAAACTCGTGATACCAATCGCTTGCATCGTAAAAACGGTCGGATTCGTCATAGATGTTTTCATGTTGATGTAAAGATTACATGTGCTACCCGCCCAAGAATCTTGTGGTGTACCCCATGTGCTGCAAGATGCACCAATCGTACAAGATGCTGGCGCCGTGTATGTATAATTTACAACTTCATTTGTTGTTTGATTTGCAGTGATATTGACGGATGAATTATAGTTCACATTACATTGCGAATTACCTGGCAATGTTGTTGGTGACACAGCGAGAGTATAACTTCCTACTGGCAATGTTGTAGTCGCAGGTGTTGTTCCCGTCACTGTCAATATTTGTGTCGATGAACCAACAGTATAATTTACCGTAAATTGCTGACTAGAACTAATCGAACAATTTGTATCGCCTGTTACATTCACCTGCAAAGTACCTGAAGGCGCTTGTGCATAAGTTAAAGAAACATCGCTCTCGGTATTTTGTGTGACGGTTGCAGAGTACGTGCTTTGCTGCGGAACAAATGTAACACCATTTGAATTCGAGAGAGTCGAACCTGTCAAAGAATAATTTCCCGTCACTACATTGCTTAAACAAGTTTTAGTATCAAACGCTTTTAAATTAAATGTGTAACCACTAGAACCTGTTGCCGTAATTGTTGGAAAAGTTGTGCCTGTGTAACCTGACGGTGTTGGTACTGTAACGCATAAGGTTCCGGTTTGTTGAGGCGTTGAATTGCTGCCAAATAAATTATGGAGATCCAATTCTTTATAAGCATATAAACCAAAACCAGAATCGTCTGTTCGTATTCCAATAGGAAAATCGGCTTGATTCCATGTCCAGAAAAATAAATTATGATTGATATTTTTGCTGACAAGATAAGGCGTCACAGAATTGACAAAGAAATCTTCTCCGCCCGTTTGTGGCATTTGTGTGTGAAAACCTAATTCACCCACAACGAATGGAAAACCAGAATCCATTAAGAAACCGAAATTCCATTTAAAACGTATCACACTATCACTTGCATCGCTTTGCCAACCCCCAACTTCTGAACCATAAAGATGCGGTGCAAAAACAAGGTGTCCACCATTTCCATCGTTATTCGAACCTAATAACCAATTTGCAATATTCGCAGCAGTTGTAGCACTAAATGCATTCGCCTGGATAGCTTGAATGAGTTGTGTTCTAAAAAAAGTTGCATTAAATGCTGCAACACCATTTGCAGATTGTGAAGTATCTATCAACGAGCGAAAATTTTCGCCCCAATTCGATTGAATATTATTGGCTCGCAGCGGAAAGGAAGCATTTTTGCAAAGTGATGAAGTACCGAGTCCGATATTCGACGAATTATCAACTTTTGTTGAAGATGACATGCAAATAGCTGTTGTCGAACTATAAACAGGATCATAAGGATCATTACCAACTGTGCCGCCTGGCGCTTCAACAAATAATAAAAGATTTTGATTATTGTCATAAACCGCAGCAGCAGCTGCTGCAATGACACTGATCCACGCGGGTTGCGCTGGCGTAACACTCGTATTGCTTTGGAACCAAAATAATTGATGCGGTTCATTAAAAATATCAACACCGATAACATTTGCAGGTGCCGTTTTTGCGAAATTTGCAACATCATCATGATACATTTTTAATGTGTAATCTGATGCCACAATTGTTCCATCACGAAAACCATCGCCCAAACCGGGTCGATGATGAAAATCAAGCATTACATACATATTTTGTTTATTAAATTCATTAATCACTGCAGTTAATAAATTAGGCGCACTTAACGATTGAATACAATGTCCGCTAGCATCAGAGCCTTTTGTCCAATCACAAAAAGGACCATTGCCCGTTTGTGGATTTTTGATATCAGTGACTTGGAATGCAAAAGGAGACGACTGCGCAGTTGCAACATTATGCCAAATACCTGGTTGAATGGCTAAACGAATACTTTTGAATGCAACACCCTTTGACGTGGATGTTATATTCGAACTCGAGACTGTCCATGGCGTTGTCATAAGTTGGATGACCCCGTTCTGACTACCAAATGGATAAAATGGCACACTCCAGAGTCCACCCAAAAAATTACTATCCTGGAAGCCTATCCATGCAACCCCATCGATCGATACAAGGTTCCCATTGTTATCATAGATATTCCCTGCTTTTGTGCTAAATGCAAATGCACAAGTTGTCAGGAAAGAACAAACACAGACCAGTGATATCAAGCATAATTTCTTAAGCATATCTACACTCCTTGTGATATCTATGCAATGAGATTACGACGAGATTACTTTTTATTAGACTAACAAAAATTTTTTGATTATGGTTCGCTAATGCTGTTAACTCATTGCTCTCAAAATAAATTTTTATTTATGGGTATTTTTGCAATAGACCTCCTTGAAAAAATATTTTATGATGCAGAGCATTTTTTGCTTTGCAGGTATAATTTATGGCACTCATTGTTCAAAAATATGGCGGCAGTTCTGTCGGCACCCTCGATCGTATTCGCCACGTTGCTTCGCGTGTGATTGAAGCTAAGCAAGCAGGGCATGATGTAGTCGTTGTTGTCTCTGCCATGCAAGGTGAAACAGATCGCTTAATTACTCTCGCTCAAAACCTCACCGCTGAACCCACACCTCGCGAATACGATGTTCTGGTCGCGACAGGTGAACAAGTATCCATGTCTTTATTAGCCATGGCACTCAATAGCGCGGGGTGTCCTGCTCGATCATTCACCAGTTTACAAGTTCGTATTCTGACAGATGAATTACATACAAATGCGCGTATTTTAAATATCGAAACCGATACCATTTTAAAAAGCCTGAATGAAGGTTATGTAGCAGTCATTGCTGGTTTTCAAGGTGTGAATAAAGATGGCGACATTACAACATTAGGACGAGGTGGCTCTGATACCACAGCGGTTGCTATTGCAGCTACACTAGAAGCTGATGAATGCCAAATTTACACAGATGTCGAAGGCGTCTACACCACTGACCCACGTGTCCTTTCGAAAGCGGTATTACTGAATGAAATTAGCTTTGAAGAAATGCTTGAAATGGCAAGTCTCGGCGCAAAAGTTTTACAAATGCGTTCCGTAGAACTCGCCAGTAAACACAACGTCCCTCTTCGCGTTTTATCTACTTTCAGCCGTGGCATAGGCACCATTGTCGTCGACGAGGAAAAAATCATGCAAAAACGTCTTGTTTCAGGAATTGCTTTTAGTCGCGAGGAGGCGATTGTTTCGTTATCCGGCGTCCCAAATAAACCAGGCGTTGAAGGCCGTATTTTAAATAAAGTCAGTGAAGCACACATTGGCATTGATATGATTGCTCAAAATGCAACAGATGGTGAAACCACTGACTTCACTTTTACTGTGCAGCGGAATGATCATAATAAAACCCTCAAAATCATCGAAAAACTGGCCGATGAACTCGGGGCTATCTCACTCAAAAGTCGCGCGGATGTCGCAAAACTTTCTGTTGTAGGTCTGGGCATGCGCTCACATTCAGGCGTGGCAAGCACCATGTTTACAGCACTCGGCAAAGAAGGCATCAACATCCAAATGATTACCACTTCTGAAATTAAAATTTCCGTGGTCATTGATGAAAGTAAACTGGATGCGGGCATTCGCGTGATTCACGACGCCTTTGAACTAGATCGTTTACCTATTACGGGTCAGGCAGCGCCTCTTGAACTTGTTATCGAAAGATAGTTTTAATAAAAATATTGCAAAAATATTAGAAAATGCTTTGCACAGCCTTGTGTTTTTGTTTACCATGGCTGACTTTGGCGCACCGGCTGCCGAAAGGCTAGTTTGAGGTGCATGTAAACAATCAGTTGAAACATAAAAAACAACTGATTATTAAAATCCAAGGAAGTCAGATAAAACATAACAAGGGTTAAGGAGAGGTTGAAATGCTTATTCTGACAAGACGAGTGGGTGAAACACTCATCATCGGCGACGACGTGGTTGTAACCGTATTAGGTATTAAAGGTAATCAAGTTCGTATCGGTATTAATGCACCGAAGAATGTATCTGTGCATCGCGAAGAAATTTACCAGCGTATCCAACAGGAAAAAGGTGTAGCCGCAACTGGCTCTACCGAAACACCTGAAAAAGATGAGAAAGCAGCAGAGTAGTCTTTGCTAACCGTATGCATATCCACGGAGAGATGGCCGAGAGGCTGAAGGCGCTCCCCTGCTAAGGGAGTATGGGGGCTTAAACCTCCATCGAGGGTTCGAATCCCTCTCTCTCCGCCATACGAAAAAACATGAAAAATCATTTGCATGACTCATTTTTTTGATATACCCTCTGCGTCCTAAATTGGATGACAGAAATCAAAAATATGCGCCCGTAGCTCAGATGGATAGAGTACCTGGCTACGAACCAGGTGGTCGGGAGTTCGAATCTCTCCGGGCGCGCCAGTAAAGTGATTTAAAATCATGCAGTTACCAGAAGACCTTGCTCAGCACCTTTCGTAATAGCTCAGCCCCACTGACGAACTTCCCAGTTTCGTCGTCCCGAACGTAAGCGTCTGCTCAACCTTTTAATTACCCACAATTTTTACTCCTAAATTAAACCCCAATCCAATGTCTGTTAGTCTGGACAACCCCCTCCACATAACAATATTACCCGGTGGTGGATCTGAAGAACGAGCAAGATAACCTCCTAATTTGGCAATCTGAGTTAAATAATATGATAATTTTTTCTCTAGTTTGTTAACTTTATTATTTTTTACTAGATGATCTAATAAGTTTATTTCAAGAGGAGTGAGTGCTACTGTTGCTTGTGAGTTAGGATAACAGCGATTGATCATCGTCATCCAAAATATTCTCCAGCTTAAAATGCAAAACACTGAAATCAAATTTGTAAGTCGTTCTGCTGTTCTCAGCTTTGACGCTTCTGCTTTACAACCAGATTTAAGAATTTTATGAAATGTTTCAATTTTCCAACGCATCGCGTACCAATGAAGTTTTTCTATAGCTTCTTGACTAGACGATACTGCTAAATCTGTCATTAGTTTCCATACAATCCGTTCCCTGTTTTTTGGTTTTCCACGTTCTTCGGCATGTATAACAGTTAATAAAAGTTCCGGATACTCCTTTTGTTTTCCGATTGGCGGCAGAACTTTTATGCGACAATATTTAATTTCAAGCACAGCCTTAGAAAGATTACCATTTTTATCTTTTACTTCGATACGATGGAGTCCTTTCACTTTTATTTTACCTATTTCATCAGAAATTGTATGTTTGCCGTCCCCTGCAAGCCTATCAACGCACGTCCTTACTAGAAAATGTGTGTTAACTTTTTTTGCCGTGCAGAACAGTTCGTAAATATCGCTCTCTCGATCACCTATATGTACACAACGATCAGGGTCCCTTAATAATCTTGTTGATTGTGTCAAATTTTCCAACCACCGATAACTCTCTTTTTGCTCTATATTAACTCGCGTTGGATTAATATGTTTTTTTAATGCGTTAGTTCCTTTGAATTTTTTGCGGGTCCAAAATTTTATTGCAGCCAAGCCCAGGGGCAGTCCTTTTGTTGTAACAGCAAGACTTGAGTGCATCAAAATCCCGCATTTTGTGTGACGCTTTAAATTGCCATATATGTCCTTGCCATTTGGAAGCAGCCTTGTTGAGCCAATTGCTTCAGGCTTATCTCGTTCGTAAGAAAATTCAGTTGTATCTTGCAAAATAAGGACTCTGTCTGATGTTTTTACAAATCGATCATGCGTTGATTGAAAATGACCACTTAAAATTTGTTTTTCATCAACACGATCATTTGAAAAAAATCGATAGGCTGCTTTTGTATTTGCCCAGTCTTGGCATGCGAATGGGATAGGTTCACCGAGACCATTCCACATTTGACCAAGTAAATTTTTAAATCTTTTCCGATGACGTTCATCACTAAATTTGCATCCGGAAAGTTCTTGATCAATCCATTCGCTGCTTTCATTTTTATTTTTAAACCATGATATTTTTTTTGGTTTTAATATCCTTATTTTTTTAGCCATTCAATTCCCGACATTAATTTAGTAAAAGCTTGATTTTATATCAAAAATTGTGGGTAATTAAAAGCTGCTCAACCCCATCTTTTTATCTTAGAAATTTTCCCGCATGATTCTTGCTCCATGACAAACAGGAGCAATTATGAACGTAACAACACAAGTTGATCGGCAAGCGCAATGGAAATTATTGATTGAAGAACATGCGAACAGTGGGAAAACGCAAGTTGCATTTTGTAAAGAAAAAAATATCTCACACATGCAGTTCGGTTATTATGTAAAAAAATTCAAATCTGCTAATTTACATAAGCCAATCAAACAAAAACATTTATTTGCGCCCATTCAATTTAAAAAAAGTGAACCGATATCAACTGATATACGTGTTATTTTACCAAACGGTTTCCAATGCACATTTTCATCAGACATTGACGCAAGTCGTATAAAACAATTAATCGAGGTATTGCGTGCATGCTAATACCAGCCGATGTAAAAATTTATCTATACGTCCCACCGACAGACATGCGTAAATCGATTGATACACTCTGCGTTATAGTCTCAGAGGTTCTTAAAATGAATCCAATCGATGGACATTTATTTTTATTTCGCAGCCGAAGCGGTAATCGATTGAAGGCACTTTATTATGAGCAAAATTGTTTCACGTTGTGGTATCGGCGGCTTGAAAGAGGAAAATTTATTTTTCCCAAGAATGCTGATGGTCAGATCGAGCTAAGCAAAAACCATTTTGACTGGTTACTGGCAAGTGATAAATATTCAAGAATGGACGCAAATAATCCAATGAATCTCGAGCATTATTTATAAATAATGCTCGCAAAATATGAGGATTCTGGTATGATTTTCGCATGAAAATAATCGCACATAATCAACAAAAATCTATAGAATCACTTGAAAAAATCATTTTAGATCAACAAAAGATAATAGAAGAGAAAAATACAGTCATCACTTCGTATAAGCTAAAGTACGATGGACTGCTTGAACAAATTCGTTTATCCCGCCAAAAGCGCTTTGGCTCATCGTCAGAAAAAAATCTTTTGCAGCAAGATATATTTGATGAACCTGGCATTGAATTACCAGAAGAAGTTAAAGAAGAAATTTCCGATGAAGTTGAAGTAAAAGCACACAAACGCAAAAAGCATCCAGTTCGCACCGCATTACCAAAAGATTTACCACGCGAAACAATTGTGCATGATATTTCTGATGAAGAAAAAATATGCGAATGTGGCGCACATCTTGTGCGTATTGGAGAAGAAGTTACTGAGCAATTAAAATTTATTCCAGCGCAATTATCTGTTGTACAACATGTTCGTCCGAAATATGCCTGCAAACCTTGTGAAGCAAACGTCAAAATTGCAGATATGCCAGTGCTTTTATTACCAAAAAGTATTGCGACACCAGAGTTGGTTTCCAATATTATTGTGAGCAAATATTGCGATCATACTCCTTTGTATAGACAAGAATCTATTTGGAAACGTCACGGAATTCATCTGCCACGCAGTAGTATGTGTGGATGGATTTTAAAATCAGCTGAATTATGCGATCCATTAGTAAAATTACTGCAAAAAAATATAATTGAAAATAAATATACTCAATCTGATGAAACAACAGTTCAAGTGTTAGACGAAGTAGGTCGTGATAATTCAAAGAAATCATTCATGTGGTGTTATCGCGGCGGTGATATTCATCACCCAAGCATTGTATTTGAATATCAAGAAACACGCGGTGGCTATCACGCAGAGCAATTTCTGGCAGGATTTAAAGGATATTTGCAAACGGATGCTTATGGTGGATACAACTGGGCAGACAAAAACATTGAAATTATTTCGGTTGGTTGTCATGCGCATGCAAGACGTCCATTTGCAGAACTTGCAAAATTATCTAAATCATCTGGGCTTTATACAGAAGCATTGAAATTTTATAAAAATTTATACGCAGTAGAAACATACGCGCGTGATAATAAATTAACAACTGAAGAGCGACATCGATTGCGAGAAGAAAAATCACAACCGATATTAGAAAAGTTTAAAAAATGGCTGGATAATCATCTCACAAAAACATCAGATCAAGGAAAAATTGGCAAAGCAATTCGCTATTGTTTATCCAACTGGATTGATTTGACAAATTATCTTAAAGATGGACGAATCGAGATTGATAATAATTTAGTGGAAAATGTTATCAGGCCATTCGCATTGGGCAGAAAAAATTGGCTATTTGCTGGTAGCCCATCTGGCGCAAAAGCTGGTGCAATTCTCTATTCATTAATTGAAACGTGCAAGGCAAATGACGTTGAGCCGTACAAATATTTTTGTGTCATGTTAAATCAAATACGCCACTGCAAATCAGAAGAAGATTACAAAAATTTACTGCCGCAAGTCATTAAATTTTGATTTAGTGCGGTTTGCAGAACGCTTACGGCGCAAGGTTGTTGGCCTCAGTTAAATCAAAAATTTTATCCAGTTTGCCGCTCACTGAAACAATCGTTTCTGAAGATGGATTTGTTAACGCTATTTCGCGTGATGTTAATGTAGAGTTTTTCGACGTCGGTTCTTGCGCTAAATGTTCTTGTAATGCTGTATCTTTATCTTGCGCTAAATATAAGCCAGAAAAAATTGGAATTTCTGCATTCACAGCAGAGCCAGTATTAAACCTACCACCGATAAAAGAGAGACTTCCAACTGTTGACAATGGATGCAATCCATATTTGTATTTAACAGCCCTTTGCCATTTTTTAAACTCAAATGGAACACATGTTTTAATCAAAGACTGTTTGATTTCATCTTGAATTGTTTGTCTTTGCCGAGCAAGCTCTGCATAAAAATCCCATTGGTATTTGATTAAAGCAGCCGTTATCTTCTTGGCAGCTCGCATGTCAGCAAGCGTTCCCGCTTCAAGCAAATACTGAACTGATTTCTGTGGAAATTTACGCGTGTGTTTTTTTGACCTTATTCTGCCCTGACGCTTGTTCATTTATATTATCCCTCTGATTTTCATCCAAGGCAGTCTGAATAAAATTAAGCAATTTTTTAAATCGCCCAACTCGTATCATGTCTCTTGGCGACATACCGCCAAGCAGTGGATTAGGCATTGCAAACCATATAATGGTTTTTCCTGTATCCTGAAAAAAACCTGCGACTAAATTTAATGCAGTTGCCCATTGCGTTAGCCGCTCTCTCAGCTCAGCCGGCATCTTCTTCTCTTCATAACGAATAGAAGCAAGCGGCACACTCGTTGCCACCGACACATCTTCCTTTTTGTATTTCAAAATTTTGACGACCTTTTCACCATCAACAAACGCGTCTTTATCAAAAAAATGAAAATAGTCCTTCGCTGATACTGTTCTAAACAATGAAGGTTGTGGTACAGCCATACTGCCTCCGGGTACATATTTGAGACATGATCATACCATAATTTTACCACATTTTTCCACAAAAAATGGCGCTAAAAAATACTCTTTTCCACTGTAGTGGAAATTGTCACATAGCCAGGTATAATCACCCCACAAAGTGGCTCATTTAGAACGTTTTCAAATCAACCAATCAATCGCAAGATGTTGATTAGATTAATTTTTAAATGCGCCGAAGCAAACTACGAACCAGGTGGTCGGGAGTTCGAATCTCTCCGGGCGCGCCAGTAAAGTGATTTATAATCATGCAGTTACTGGAAGACCGTAATAGCTCAGCCCCACACTGACGAACTTCCCAGTTTCGTCGTCCCGAACAAGCGCCGTCAACAGTCTATGACAAAAACTCCGACCTATTACGGCGCGCGATTCGGGATCCAGGCTTTTAGCAGATTTGACAGGATTAATTGATAAGTGCAGGAGCTGGGATTTTTATAAAATAATTTTGTACGCTTTGCCAAAGATATGTGAATGAATTTTTGTGAAAGATCACCACTCGCACTCGACATATGCATTAAGAGCTGCTCAGTCGTGGAGGATTGCTCTCTAGTTTCTCCTCCTCAATAAGCGCCCGTTGAGCAGCATCACATACGACTTGGCATTTCCCAAGAAGAACATCAAGAGCAACCTTCAATCCGTGAGAAAAACGTTTATCCTGAAATTCAGGTCGATCTCGAAGAGCATCGATTAATGTTTCAATATCTTTGGGTGTCTCAGTGTCGTCAATTTTTTTTATTAATTCATTGACAGCAATAATTTTATTTACTGCACGATCATGATTTGTTGTAAACATCCCTCTAAAAGACAATTTGACATGTCCTTCATCGTCCATGGAACCACGACTGTCAATATAGTCTTGCAGCGTTGTTTTACAGAAAGCTTTAAGCCTCGGCATGTCCAATGGAACTTCTGTCTGAAGAACTTTACGACCTTCAGTCACTTTTTCTTCTTCGGCAGGGCCGTTTATTTTAATTTCGGCGATGGGTTGGCGTTTTTTCAAAATGGCTGTAGCTTGCGCGTATTGTGCTTGATAAGAAATAGAGCTCCTATCGTTTTCCTTAGTAATACCTTGAGAAATATCATCCATTTTGCGTTTGGCAAGCCAAGCTTCAGACAATATTTTAGTAAGGTTTTCATTACCTTTAGCTCTTAAAAAATCTGCATTTTCAATATCAGGTCTTTCTGTTGCGATAAATAACAATGCTCTGAGCAAATTGGAGAGTTTCTCTGGCGGCGCATACTCCGCTATGAACCTACTGTTAACTAACTGATAATGAGAAGGTTGATCTGATGCCACCTGACGAGAAGCATCAAAATCCTCAAGACTGGTTACACTATTTCTGCGTCCATTAAATCTGTCCGCAAATTGGTCTTCTTGATAACGTTGCAACTGTACAGCTAACCCAATATCAATGCATATTGTATGACCATCCTCTGTTGTAAGGAAATTATTTTCAATAACTGCATCAAGTACAACTCTGCCAGTATCATTAAATATTCTATATGATTCTTCTATCATTTCATCTTCAGTAGCTTGAATCCCTCTGACAAATGGAGTTAGTACAGCTTTGGTTCCATCTTCGAGCGTTAAGACCAACGCACCTTTGCCCTTGATAACGTCATCAGCAGTTTCAACGGCTTTTTCTCCTGTGCCATTTATATCGTTCCAGTTTTGCACAGTTCTTTCAGGCGTATCAAATTTTCCTGAAGAATCTTTCACAATTCTAAGCACCAGAGTTTCATCTGCATTTTTATACGCAACATTGTTAGCCCCTTCACCAAATTTTGTAAATTCAATGCCTAGCGCATAACGAGTTTCCATATGCATCTCCTGTTTCTATTTATTTTAGTACATTTTTTAAACTTTTGGGCCGATTCTTTTTTAAGATTTAATTTAATCAATAGGTTGCTAAGCCCATACGAAATCAACCCGCTGGCATAGTTGCCGTCTTTTATATCGAGCTGGTCGGGTGGTTTGGGCAAACTGGCAAAGGCAGATAATGAATATAAAAACATAAGAATACTATTACAAAGTATTTTGGCGATATTGTTTATCCAGAACCTGAACAATCTAATCTTCCTACCATGCTAGATTTTCCCGCACCAAAATTGCTCTGCTATTGTATGTTTATGTAGGGGCGCCCTCGTGGGCGCCCGGCTATCTTTTATGTTTTTATTGATTGGGTCAAAAAATAAAAACTCGGAGCAGAAAATTTTTCCTCTGCTAACTCATTTTGTTTAAGCGTATGATAATTTTCTATCCTCTGATAAAGATTTTTCAAAATAAACAAATTTGAACCAACCACGTCAAGACAATCCTTCAGTTTTTGCATCTCAACGATTAAATTCAATTTTTGAAATAGACGAAACTCTCCACGCATGTCATTTGATATTTCATCGATTGTATTACGATAAAAATTTAAATCCAAAGTAGCTTTAGTTTCATCTGGAATACAAAAACAATGTTTTTCATTTTCTACTATCAAAAATTTTTCATCGTACATTTGAGTAATCATTAATTTCAATTTATCGATTGATTGATTTTTAAAAATTTTATCGTTTTCGAGAATGTTATTGTATGCATTAACCATTGAATTTAACGCATCGGATGTTGTATCCATAAAAATAGGTAAAACTCTTCTAGCATGATTATACGAATTGGAAATTTTCGTTTGTTCATTTTCTCTAAACAATCTAGCAAACATGGTATTTTCTCCTCTCTAATTTCAGAGAAAACTTTACGATAATCATGATGACAAGAGGATGACGATGAGATGACATTTTAGAAAATCAAAAAAAAACGGAACAAGCAAAACTTGTTCCGTTTTTTGATACAGCCAAAAATTAAGCTTTATTCAGCGTAAATTGTTCCTGCATCCGTTTTTTCATCTTCGCAGGCGTCACATTTTCAACATGTGTTGACACACCCCATTGATGACCAAATGGATCTTCAATCAAGCCGCTGCGATCACCATAAAATTTATCTTGAACTTCCTGAAGTAATTTTGCGCCTTCTTTAACGGCTTTTTTAACAACTTCATCAACATTTTTTACATAAAGATGAACGCTGACCGCCGCACCACCATAAGATTTTGGCCCTTTCATATCCATTTCTGGACAGCCATCCGATAGCATGATTTTTGAATCGCCAATAGTCAATTCAGCATGTGCGACTTTGCCATCAGGTGTATCCATACGCATGACATTTTTTGCACCAAAAACATTTTGATAAAACTTAATGGCAGTAGAAGCACCTTCCACTATCAAATAAGGTGTGATACTGGCGTATCCTTTCGGAATGAAAGAGACTTTCTTTGGTTTTGATTTTGCTTTAGCTGCAACTTTCTTTTTGACTTTAGCGCCGGCTTTTTTTGCCATCACTTTTTTCTTGGGTTTAATCATTTTTCTTGCCATAAAATAACTCCACTTGGTTGACCGATGTGTGCGCATTCTACACAAAACAAAGTCAAATTGCTATGGATCAAGAATACAGCGAAGTTTGAATACCACTTTCGGTAAGATGATAAACCAACGGCAATAATAAAAGTAGAACACCTAAAATAAATAATGTGATCACAGTGCTCATGGGATGCGCCATATAATTATATCGTCGCTGCCTAAAGCGGACAGCGGAAGCAAATAAAAAACCAATGCCAATAACCATAGCCGCACAAGCAATGAAGCTTGATACGATTGTGACCGGCACCATTAAGTTATCTGCTACGCCACCATAACCCATTTATTTTTTCTTCTGAACAAAAATAGCATCAACAATTAATAAAAATGCACCCAAACAGATTGCACTATCTGCCAAATTAAATGTGGGAAAATGTGGCCATTTTTGCACATAAAAATCGAGGAAATCAATCACATGTCCATGCAATATTCTGTCAATCACATTGCCGAGCGCGCCGCCTAAAATAAAATTCAGTGCTACGCATAATAAAATTTGGCTTCGACCTAATCGAACAAGTGTAAACAAAATAATACAAGCCACAAGAATAGCAAGCCCACCTAATAACCAACTCTGCCAGCCCCCTGCTGCAGCTAAAAAATTAAACGCTGCACCACGATTATAGGCAAGCATTAAATTAAAATGCGGGAAAATTGCAATCGGTTCATTCAACGCAAAATGTTGCGATATAAAATATTTACTGAATTGATCCAGGATCAAAACAAAAAATGCAATCCATAACCAACGCAATCCAGAATTACGCATAATGTCTTTCCTCACCATCGGTTGTGATATTTGTAACACAACGACCACAAATATCAGGATAATCGTGATTCACACCCACATCCGCACGACGATGCCAACAGCGTGCACATTTGGGATCTTCCAGTGGCTGAACCTGTAAAGATAATTCTGGCAGTGATGTTGTGACAGCTTCTTTTGTTATTTTTTGTTTAGAAAACACTTCGACTCGAGACGTAATCAAAACAAATCTCAACTCATCTCCCAGCTGATCCAATTTTGCCTTGAGCGTGTCATCACAAAAAAGTTGCACATGCGCTTCCAGTGCCGACCCTAATCGCCCTGCTTTGCGCTGTGCTTCTATTTCACGATTCACTTCATCACGCACAGCGCGCATCGTTTCCCAAAAAGTTTGATCCATTTCTTTTTTCGATAAGACAGGTAAATCTTCATACCATTTTTCAAGAAAAACAGATTCAGCACGTTTTCCTGGCATATATTGCCAAATTTCTTCTGCCGTAAAAGTCAAAATGGGCGCTAACCAGCGCACTAACGCTTCAGCTAAATGGTAGATAGCGGTTTGCGCTGAACGTCGCGCCAAACTATTTTTTGGCGTGGTATATTGTCGATCTTTAATAATATCTAAATAAAAACTGCCTAAATCGATCGAACAAAAATGATGAATTTTTTGTACGATGGCATGAAGTTGTCCGGTTTCATAAGCAGATAAAATTTCTTTTTGTAATTGCGATGCACGATCTACAATCCAAGCATCCAATGCTAATAATTTTTTTGCAGGCACACTATTTTTTGCAGGATCAAATTCATTCAAATTAGCCAATAAAAATCGTGCTGTATTACGAATACGTCGATAGGTTTCTGTTGTGCGAGAAAGAATTTCATCAGAGACTGCCATTTCAGTGCGATAATCAGTTGATGCCACCCATAAACGCAGCACATCAGCACCCAGTGTTTCAATAATTTTTTCGGGCTGAACAACATTACCCAATGATTTTGACATTTTGCGACCCTGTGGATCCACGACAAAACCATGAGTCAAAACCATTTTGTAAGGCGCAGATTGATTCATCGCAATCGATGTCAATAATGATATTTGAAACCAACCCCGATGTTGATCAGAACCTTCCAAGTACATATCAGCGGGAAATTGTAATGTGGGATTTCGACGCAATACCGCCTGATGTGTTACACCCGAATCAAACCAAACGTCAAGCACATCGGTTGATTGACGATATTGTGCTACCTCTTTGCCTAACCATTTCGATAAATCTAAAGTGTGCCAAGCTTCAATAGAATTTTTTTCAACAACATCGGCGATTTTTTCAATCAGTGAAATAGAATTCGGATGCGGTAATCCTGTTTCTTTGTGAAGAAATAACGGAATCGGTACACCCCATGTGCGTTGACGTGAAATACACCAATCAGGACGTCCTTCCAGCATCGCACGCATGCGATTTTCACCTGTTGCAGGCATCCACAATACTTTTTCTACAGCCGATAATGCATCGCGACGCAAATATTGTTTTTCCATACTCACAAACCATTGCGGCGTTGCACGAAAAATTAAAGGTGTTTTATGCCGCCAACAATGTGGATAACTGTGTGAAATTTTGGTGTGATGCAATAATGCGCCACGGCTTTCCAATTCAGTTAAAATAACAGCGTTTGCTTTATTCACGTGCAAGCCGGCAACCAATGAAACTGAATCATGAAAACATCCACTGTCCGCAACCGGATTATCTAAAGGTAAATTGTATTTTTGGCCCATCGCATAATCGTCGACACCATGCGCAGGCGCAGTATGCACAGCACCCGTTCCCGCATCAACTGTCACGTGCTCGCCTAATACGACAGGCAAAACACGCTCATAAAAGGGATGTTGCAAAGCAAGATTTTCTAATGCTTTACCAGGCATTTCCGAAAGCAAATCAAAATTAGCAATACCATAACGCTGCATCACAGATGATAATAGAGATTGCGCAATCAATAATGCTTCATCTCCTACCTGTACTAATGCATAAATAACATCAGGATGCAAAGCAACCGCTTGGCTAGCAGGTAATGTCCAAGGTGTCGTCGTCCAAATCGGAATAAAAATTTGCGTAACATTTTTTTTGATGTGAAAACGCTGCAAAAACGCTGACGTGTCAACGACTCGGTAACGTACATCAATCGCAGGAGACGTTTTATCCGCATATTCAATTTCTGCTTCTGCTAATGCTGATGCGCAATCCAAACACCAATAGACAGGTTTATATCCTTGCACCACGTGACCTTTTTCCATCACTTTTGCAAAACTACGCATGATGTCTGCTTCATAACGCGCATCCATTGTTGTGTAAGGATGATCCCATTCACCTAGCACGCCTAAGCGTTTAAATGCATCGCGTTGTAAGTCAATTTGACTCAACGCATAGGCGCGACACTCAGCACGAAATTCTGCTGCAGTTACTTTCACGCCAGCTTTTCCGGTCTTTTGTTCAACTTTGTGTTCGATCGGTAATCCATGACAATCCCAGCCGGGGACATAAGGTGTATCAAAACCAGATAAAGCGCGTGACTTGATGATGATATCTTTTAAAACTTTATTCACCGCATGACCCATATGAATTTGGCCGTTCGCATATGGCGGGCCATCATGCAAAATAAATTTTTTGCGCGATTTTCCTTGCTTACGCATTTTGTTATATAAATCGATCGTCGACCATTTTTCTAAAACGAGTGGTTCACGCGTTGCAAGATTCGCTTTCATAGAAAATTCGGTTTCAGGTAAATTTAATGTGTTTTTATAATCACTCATCATCATTCTCCGCGTAACTGAAAATACTGACGCGCAGCCTCAGCATCAACACCAATTTGTTTGACCAATAAATCTAAATTTTCAAAACGTTTTTCATCTCTTAATTTTTGACAAAATTCGACTTCGATGCGTTGCCCATAAATATTCTCATCGAAATTAAATAAATGCACTTCCAAAATTTGTTTCGTACCATCCACGGTCGGGCGCACACCAACATTCGCCACACCAGGCAAGCCTTTTTGTTTTAATCCATGCAATCGTACAACATAAACGCCTCTAATAGGCAAAACACGTTTTCCTAAATGAATATTCGCTGTCGGAAAACCAATCGAACGCCCTCTCGCATCACCATACATGACATGACCACTGATCGTCCATGGACGACCCAACCATGCCACCGTTTTTTCAAAATTACCTTCTGCCAACAACTGTCGAACACCTGAACTACTGACACGTTCATCGTCTATCAAAAAAGCAGGCACTTCTTCAGCTGAAAATTTTTTATGTTGTTGCAATAAAGCGATATTACCCTGACGTTGTTTGCCAAAATGAAAATCATGGCCCACAACCACATGGTTCGCATTCAATCCAGTTTGTAAAATATCTTCAATAAAACGCTCAGCTGACCAATCGGCAAAATCAGCATTGAAGTGAAGTAACACAACGGTCGCTATTTTTTGTTGCGACAAAAGCCTAAATTTTTCGCGAAACGAGGTCAGTCGTGATAATGCCTTGTCATGTGAAAAAAATTCTTGCGGATGTGGCTCAAAACACACCACAATAGTAGGTGCATTATATTCAAACATTTTTTTAAATAATGCCTGATGACCTAAATGCACGCCATCAAAATTGCCAATGGTCACGACGCCATGACGAGGCGCCTGCTTTAAACGAGAAAGATCGCGAATCAGTTGTGTCATGGCATACAAACCCATGCTAAAATGTGCGACGATTATACGCAGATACCAGGATAATTGTAACGATGCTGTGTTAATGCTTGAGGTTAGTTATGTCAGATGAGATTCATCAACCACCTCGTGACCTTCAAATACCCCTTCGGGTTGAAGGCAGAAACACTAAAAACATTTTAGAAATGTTATATATGATTCTGCACAATCTCACACCGCTGGAAATCAACAACGCTACGATGCAATCAGCCATTAAAATTGATGCCTTATTAGGCGCGCTCCGCCTTGATTTTTCGCAGATACTGCCGCTAACACCCGTCATGGATGCCTTACAAGATCTGCTCAACAAAATTAAAGAAAATACACGGAATGCTCAAGCATTCGAATATTTTACAAACTTGGCCAACCCCAAATTTGATCAAGCAACAGATTGGCAGACTAAATGTGTCGTTTTTTACCAAAAATTAGAAGACGCCATTATTGAACTCAATAAAACGGTTGATGAACGTCAAAAATCAATCCCAGGACAATTGGCTAAAGCACCAAAACTGCTTCAATTTGAAGAAAATCAAATTAAAAGCGAACGTGCTCAAATTCAAAACAGTACGACTACGATTGCCAGATCCGTCATTAATTCTTTACCAGAAACGTTGCGCCCCAGCACAACTCAGCGCTTCGAAGAGCAAATTAGCCAGCCTCATACACCCACTTCGTGAGGAATTAAAATATGCTTCAACCGCATGCCTAATAACCACAGCGCACCGAGATAAATCACACCACTCGATATCATCAATTCTGTTAAATGCAACAAGCGCCACGACGTGTTATGGTTGATCCATGCATTAAGATCGCCTGAAGCTAGCCACAACCAAACAGCTAAAATCACATTTGACAAAATTAAGCGTAAACCGAAAGTATTCCAATGGGTTCTTGGCGTGAAATGTTTACGTTTCTTCAGAAAATAAAATAACAAACCACCATTGATCATGGCAGATAACGAAGTAGCCAATGCGATACCGGCATGTTTAAAAGGCCAAACTAAGATGACATTAAAAATCATATTGGAAACCATGGCAATAATGCCGATACGCACCGGCGTACGCATATCTTGTCGTGCATAAAAACCCGCGGCCAAAATTTTGATCAACATAAATGGGGCAATTCCCAGCGCAAACATCGAGAGACTTTTTCGCGCCATCGTCACAGCATACGCATCAAAGTGACCGCGTTGGAAAAGTGTGCTGAGTAAAGGTCCAGAAATGACCGCAAACATCACAGCTGCTGGTAATCCCACGATTAAAACACACCGTAATGCCCAATCGATGACAGCTGAAAAATCTTTTTCTGCTTTACCCGCATGATGTCGCGACAAATGCGGCAAAATAACTGTCGAAATCGCAACACCGATCACCCCCAATGGAAATTCCATCAATCGATCTGAGTAATACAACCACGAAACACTGCCGACGACTAAAATAGATGCGAATAGCGTATCAATTAATAAATTAATTTGAGAAACAGACACGCCAAATAACGCTGGTATCATCAATTTTAAAACACGCATCACACCGGGATCATGAAATCCAATTGTTGGACGAGGCATTAAATTAATTTTTGATAAAAAGGGAATTTGAAAAAACAATTGCACAAATCCCGCTAACAAAACACCCCAAGCTAACGAGGTGATAGGAATGTGTAAATATGGTGATAGACCAAATGCTGCGCCAATCATACAAACATTCAACCAAATCGGTGTAAACGCTGGCACCCAATAGCGGCTATACGTATTTAAAATGGCTCCAAAAAATGCCGTGAGTGAAATCAATAACAGATAAGGAAATGTGATGCGCAGCATAAAAACAGCCAGCGGATAACGATCACCTTCAACTGAAAATCCTGGTGCAAATAACTTAATGAGCCATGGCGCTAACAAAATACCAAAAAATGTCACGATAACCAAAACAATTCCCAGCGTTCCTGCAATGGCATTCACAAAATGATGAATATCTTTTTCAGATTTTTGTTGTTGATATTCTGAAAGCACCGGAACAAACGCTTGCGCAAAAGAACCTTCAGCAAACAAGCGACGCATCAAATTGGGAATTCGAAATGCAACCGAAAAAGCATCAAATTCTGCCGTTGCACCAAATAAACTCGCAGTCACCATATCACGCACAAACCCAGCAATACGAGAAAGCAAGGTCATGCTAGAAACCATAGAAGTCGATTTTAATAATGCTTTACTCATCCTAACGCACCATGTAAATTTGTTTTTTTATATACCATGTTATAGTACTTAAGATAAACAACTTCATAGAATAAAAGAGAGAATTTATGGACACTCCTCACAAAAAAAAAACGCATTATAGAGCCACAACCCTTTGAAAATCTTTCTCCCCAACACTTTGGGTTTTTCTCTCCCCAAAAATGGGAAGCCCCTTTAAGATACACGGGATCTATCAAAAAAGGCCTTTCTTTTGCTTCGGCTACAAGCAAAAGCAGCCGCCTGGAATTGACATCTTCGAATAAAACAGGCAACATTGGCGCCCTTAAATTCCGTTAGAACTCAGCAGGTGGAGAAATACCTTGGCTAATATTAAGTCTGCAAAAAAACGCGCCCGTCAGGCAGAAAAACATCGTCAACATAACGCGAGCTTGCGTTCTATGCTTCGCACGTATATCAAAAAAGTTTTGGCTGCCATCAGCACAGGCAATAAAGAACAAGCTGAATTGTCAATGAAAGCCGCGCAACCGATCATCGATCGCATGGCCGATAAGGGCTTGATTCACAAAAACAAGGCTGCTCGTCATAAGAGCCGTTTGTCAGCGCGTATTAAAAAATTAGGGCAAGCTGCTTAGTTTATACACCCCACATCACAAATTGCTGCTTGGAACGCCTTCCCCCTCCGGGTTGAGGAATCGACACATTTTATATGGCTTTTACAGCCTGAAAGGCTGAAAACTTAGCCCAGGTCAAGCGCGTTTTTCGCGCGCAGGCCTGGGTATGAAAAAACAACAGCATTCAAGCGCTGAAAGCGCGAAAGTCTTAAAAGATGAACATGATCTAATAAATTAATTTTGTTCATCATGTGATGCATTGGTGAAAAAAATGAAATGATTTACAACTGACAAATTTTTTCTTCCGCGCTTTCAGCGCTTCAATTTTTTTGTTTCCCCTCACCCAGGCCTGCGCGCGAAAAACGCGCTTGACCTGGGCTAACAAGATCTCAGCCTTTCAGGCTGTAAACATCATTGACCTGTGGGTAAAATGTGTCGATTCCTCAACCCGGAGGGGGGAAGGCGTTACAAGCAACATTTTAAGAATTAGCTTCCATTTTTTTCTCCAAAAACCCCATCGCCGCTTGCACTAATTCACCAGTCCCCTGATGACTTAATCCTGACACACAAAATATTTTTTCTTGCCAATTAAGCACTTTTTTAATAGATTCACGAATAGCTTCAACTTCATCTTCCAGCAATAAATCCGTTTTATTTAAGACCAACCAGCGCGTTTTGCTAGCTAATTCTGGATTAAACTTTTCAAGCTCGCTCGCAATTGTTTTGATCTGCTCGATGGGATCACTACCATCCAGGGGCGCAATATCAACAACGTGAAATAATAAACGCGTTCTTGACACATGTTTTAGAAATCGAACACCTAATCCGACGCCATCGGAAGCACCTTCAATTAATCCAGGAATATCAGCCATCACAAAGCTGCGATTTTCAGAAACACGAACGACACCTAATGAGGGCACTAAAGTTGTAAAAGGATAATCTGCAACACGTGGTCGTGCGGCCGAAACGGAACGAATTAGCGTGGATTTTCCCGCATTTGGCAATCCAACCAGACCCACATCAGCCAATACTTTTAGTTCGAGCAATAAATCTCGATGTTCTCCAGGTGTTCCTGGAATGGTCTTACGCGGAGAGCGATTGACGCTGCTCTTAAAGCGCGCATTGCCAATACCATGTGCCCCACCTTTTGCAACACACACTTTTTCCCCGTGTTGCGTTAAATCTTGAATGATTTCGCCGGTATTTTGATCACGAACCAATGTACCGACGGGTACTGATAAAACTAAATCGCGCCCTGCTTTTCCTGTACAATTTCTTCCACTGCCCTTATTGCCATTTTCTGCTTGAAAAATACGGTTGTAACGATAATCAATAAGCGTATTCATCCCTTCATCAGCAACCAACCAAACGCTTCCGCCATCACCACCATCACCGCCATCCGGTCCACCTTCAGGCATAAATTTCAAACGCAAAAAACTACAGCAGCCGTTGCCACCATTTCCTGCGGTCACTTGGATAATTGCTTCATCGATAAATTTCATGATGTAACCATAAAAAAAAGCCCCGATTTTCTGGGGCTTAGTCTACAAAATAAAAGTGCTAACAGTTTATTTTGCTGTTTCAGAAAGGATAGGTTGGATACTCACTGTATGCTTTTTCATGCGACCACGAATCGCAAACATCACTTTACCAGCAACTAAAGCATATAAAGTGTGATCTTTACCTATACCGACATGACGGCCCGGATGAAACTTCGTGCCGCGTTGGCGCACAATGATAGAGCCAGCATTGATTTGCTCGCCACCATAACATTTGACGCCTAAATATTTAGGGTTAGAGTCGCGACCATTACGCGTACTACCACCCGCTTTTTTATGTGCCATTGCAAAACCCTCTCAATAAAACCGGAATATCGATTAAACCGCGATACTCGTAATTTTTACTTCAGTATAGTACTGACGATGTCCCATTTGCTTACGATGATGCTTACGACGTCTGAATTTCACAATGTGAATTTTCTTATGACGCCCGTGTGAAACCACCTCAGCGGATACTTTCACATCAGTCAACATCGGCTTACCGACTTTAATATCTTCACCATTCACGACCATTAAGACTTGGTCGAGATTGACGGCTGCACCAACTTCCGCTGGCAGCTTTTCTAATTTAAGGGTTTGCCCTTCAATCACGCGGTATTGTTTGCCACCGCTGCTAATAACTGCATACATTTTTATATCTGCTCCAAAAGATCTCAACACCCGTGCCTAACTGGCACTCTGGAAGGTGCGCAATTATAGGGGAAGCTAGTGACTTCGCGCAAGTCATTCAGCAAAAAATTCACGTCTTACGAAATCCCTCATTTATGCCTTGACATCATTGGAGTGAGACTACTAGCATGCCTGCTCACCTTCGCGAACGAGATGTTGTATGCCTTTGGAATCCATACGCTCATTGCTGCAACCTGACCTTGCAGCCACTGATAAATTGATGACTGGCACATTGTCAGAAATTCCTCTCATCCAACAATTAACACAGCATATCTTTGCAGCAGGTGGCAAACGCATTCGGCCTTTACTGACGTTACTCACAGCCAATGCTTTTGGTCATATTGATCAACAACATATTTCACTTGCTGCAGCAATTGAGCTCATTCATACCGCCACTTTGCTGCATGATGATGTCGTCGATAACTCAACCTTGCGTCGCGGTAATCAAACAGCAAATGGTATTTGGGGAAATGAGGCGAGCGTTCTTGTCGGTGATTATTTATATTCACGCGCATTTCAATTAGTTGTGGCGTTAAAAAACCAAGAAATTCTTGGCATTTTTGCTGAAGCAACAAATCTCATTGCAGAAGGTGAAATTATGCAATTAGCCAATTGTCATGATCCTGACATTACAGAAGAAGCCTATTATGACGTTATCCAACGCAAAACAGCTAAATTATTTGAAGTCGCTGCGCATACAGGCGCTGTATTAACCAATCCAACATCAGATCAAACCGCTGCCATTAAACATTACGGTATTTCTCTTGGCACTGCTTATCAACTGATTGATGACGCGATGGATTATCATTCCTCCGCATCAGAAATGGGGAAAAATACAGGGGATGATTTAGCCGATGGCAAGCCTACATTACCTTTGATTCATGCGTTACGTCACGCACCCTCATCAGAAGCCGATATTTTACGTGATGCAATTCGGACTGGCTCACGAGAAAATCTCGACGCCATTCTTGGTGTCATTGAATCTACAGGAGCGATCAAGTACACTGCCGCGGCTGCGGAAAAACAAATTCAGCAAGCGCTTGCAAGCCTCACGATAATCCCGAATTCTCCTTATCGCCAAGGATTGCACGATCTCGCACAGTTCGTCATCGCTCGCACATATTAATTTTTACGGGGTGTAGCTCAGCTTGGTAGAGCACTGCCTTCGGGAGGCAGGGGCCGGAGGTTCGAATCCTCTCACCCCGATAATAAAATCAAAGAGTTACAAAAAGTCCCGGTTTCAAAGAGTAATTACAGGGTGCACACAGGGTGTAAAGCGAACCTCTCTCCATCCAAAACAGCGAACATCCATGCGACACGAAATTAATCTCCTTGAACTCTTGTGATACGATCGCCAAATTCTCAACAATCATCGGATTTAAACATGCCAACTCAATCAGTATTAAAAATGGGCAACCCTCAACTGGGTCAGCGATCGCTGCCAGTAGAAGATTTTGCCACATCTGCCTTAGCTGAACTTATCCAAAATATGCACGACTCAATGCTTGAAAAAGGCGGGATTGGAATCGCGGCTCCGCAAATTGGCTCTAATTTGCGCGTGATCATATTTGGCTTTGAAAAAAGCCTACGCTACCCGAATGAAAAACCCGTGCCATTGACGGTTTTAATTAATCCTGAGATCGAAATTCTAACCGATAAAATGATTGACGGATGGGAAGGATGTTTAAGCGTGCCTGGCTTACGTGGTCTTGTGCCACGTTATCAAAAAATTCGATATCGTGGTTTTGATTTTGAAGGCAATTCTATTGAACGAATTGCGGAAGATTTTCATGCAAGAATTCTACAGCACGAATGTGACCATTTAGACGGCATATTATTTCCGCAACGTATAACCAATCTGCAATTTTTTGGTTTTGAAGATGAACTTCCATATTATAAAAAATAAAACCTTGAGAATGTATCCATGTCATTATCAAAAAAATCATTCATTGCCGCATCCCTAGGAACGTTGATTGAATATTATGATTACGCATTATTCATTATATTTTTACCCATTATAGCGCCGTTATTTTTTCCATCACACTCAGCCTACCAATCGCTCGTGCAAGGTTATTTTCTTTTATTAGCCACAGCAATCGCGAGACCATTAGGCGGACTATGTTTTGGTTATTTTGGCGATACCTTCGGTCGACCAAATGCATTACTTGCTTCAATGATAGGAATTGCAGTTGCGACATTTAGCATTGGGATCCTGCCTTCCACTGCAAGCATCGGGTATTGGGCAATAGTTATCTTAATGATTACGAAAATTATTCAGGTGTTCTGTTTTGGTGGTGAATATAATGGTGCGGGTATTTATGTCGTAGAACACGCGCAAAATAAACAAGAAGGTTTGATGGGCAGTGTATTATCAGCCACCACACTTTGCGGCGCTTTGTTAGCTTCACTCGTTGGAATAATGTTAACCACAAAATTCATGCCAACATGGAGTTGGCGCATCGCATTTATTTTGGGTGGATTACTTGCTGCGCTCAGTATTTTTTATCGAAAAAATTTTCTAGAAACCCCTACATTTCAAAAAGCTGATCCGAAAGTTAATACACTAAAAAATATGCTAAAACAATTTCCGCGAGAATTATTAGCCGGCGTTTTTATTGGCGGATTTATTACTGTTCCATTTACCACAGTATTAACTTTTATTAGCCCTGTGCTATTAACAAAAGGCTATTTTACAAAACATCAATTCATGGAAATTCAAACGCTCATCAGTCTTACCGCAATTATGACATTAATTATTGCAGGATTTTTTGCGGATAAAAAATCGCCTGAAAGAATTATGAAATGGGGCTGCATTGGTTTGATTATTTTTTCGTGGCCGCTATTGTGGATTATAGATCATGGAAATTTATTATGTATTTTAATCGCCCTAGCATGCTTTATTGTTTTTAATGAAATGTGTTTAGGTCCGAGCAATGCTTATCTAAAAAATCTTTTTCCCATGCAATATCGTTATCGTGCAAGTTCGCTGAGTTTTGGTTTTGGCATGTCATTGTTTGGTGGGCTGACACCGGTGCTTGAAAATTATTTGTATCAATACACCGGACATTTTTTGGGAATTTCTATCTGGCTAATATTTATTGGAATTGGTACGTGGATTTCGATTGCGCGTGTTCAACCAATGGAAGCTGTGGAAGCAGAACCACTTTCTTAACCAAATTTGCCTAGGCGTTTGCAACTAATAACCCCAGCCTGTACAATTCGCGGACAAATATATAATTTTTGACGAGAAGAGTGGTTATGTTTACTAGAGATGGTAATACACCCGAGATGGTTTCCTTTAGAGATTACAAGATCGACTATAAACGATGCTTGGGCGAAGGTACTTATGGGGCTGTTTACGAACTGGCCCGACGACCTGATGATGAAAGAAATTGTTGGGCAACTACTTTTCCCTATATTTATGATTACTTCTATCCAGCATCGCAAGATTCAGAACCTGTCGAAGATTATTGTGTGAAAATCTTCAAGTCATCAATTCGCGTCATGTTTGAAATAGCCCGATCTGATGATAGATTTCTTTTATTTGCGTACAAAAGTTTATTTGCACCCACTCAAGAAAAACATGCCAATGAAACATTGCGTGAACATAATCTTTCCACAATTACCTTTTATAACAGTAGCAGCATGTATGCTCAATTTAAGACGAAAGTGACAGGTCAAACGTTTCTAAAAATATTGTGGGATGAATTGTTATTA
>Ga0207150_1015_pt1 | contig 59708 bp, 69 predicted proteins | sample Alteio_BWMinHeat_32_FD_153526 | JGI IMG/M metagenome (GOLD analysis project Ga0207150, IMG submission 153526) | Enriched cells from forest soil in Barre Woods Harvard Forest LTER site, Petersham, Massachusetts, United States -... | ecosystem: Environmental > Terrestrial > Soil > Temperate forest >...
ATCTATTCAAAATATCAAAATGGAATATCATCATTAAATCCACCCGCAGCTTCAGTAGCCATTTCAGGTGCTGGACCGAGTGTATTTTCAGCAGCAGAAGTGGTACTAGTTTCAACTGAACCGGATTGTGTTCCTTTGCTATCTAACATTTGCAAAGAATCAGCGATAATTTCTGTCATATAACGATCTTGGCCTGTATTTTTATCTTGCCATTTGCGTGTTTGTAAGCGACCTTCAATATAAATTTTTGAACCTTTGCGCAAATATTCTCCAGAAATTTCAGCAAGACGACTGTACATAACAATTCGATGCCATTCGGTTCTTTCTTGCTGTTCTCCGCTTTGTTTATCTTTCCATGACTCAGATGTCGCTATTGCAATATTTGCAACTGCGAGGCCATTCGGGGTGTAGCGAATTTCTGGATCGCGGCCCAGATTACCGATAAGAATAACTTTGTTAACGCTGCCTTTTGCCATGACAAATTGCTCCTGTTTTTGTTAATTAGAAGAAGAAAAAGCTCGATGATTTTGAGAGTTTTTCATACTGAAGGTAATGATGATCCACACTATACCTAAAAAGAGGCTTGCAAGATACACGGCGGCTGTGTTGTAACTGCCCATCAACCAGCCACCAGCCAAGCCGCCAACAAAAATACCAGAAAATTGTGCGCAGGAATAGATGCCTAACGCACTTCCCTTGTGAGTTGGTGGCGCTAAACGAGAAACGAGCGAAGGCAAGATGGCTTCAAGTGTGGAAAAACCCGTAAAAAATAAAAATAAAGCAAAAATAATTAAAAATAAATGCGCAGAGAAATAGCTGAAACAAAATTCAGCTAATCCAATTAACAAAATGGCAGCTCGAAAAACGATTTTCATACGCTGTTTTTTTTCGGCAGAAACAATGAAAAAAATGCTAATTAAAAAACCAGGAATGAGTGCTGAAAGGTAAATAATCCATTGCCGATTTTCTGAAAAACCTAATTGATTTTTTAAATCAATAGGGAGAGTCATAAATGTTGCGGTAAAAAGAACATGCAAGATAAATATGCCGAAGTATAGGTGAGGAAGGCTCGTATAAAATAAAGCATTTTTTAAATTGGATAAGAAATATTTATTTGCAGGTGTTGGGATAAAATCTGGATCTGGTACTGTGCGATATAAAACAAATATTGCAATTATGCCAAAAATAGCGGCTAACCAAAAAATGCCATTGAATCCAATCCAGGGTGTGAGGGCAGGCCCGATGACTAAAGCAACAGAAAAAGAAGTGCCTATCATCATTCCAGCAAAAGCCATGGCTTTGCTTCGTTGATCGTCTCGAATGAGATCTGACATGAGCGCGATGACAGTGCTACCGATAGCGCCTGCGCCTTGAAGCGCACGGCCAATGATCGCAAATTGAATAGAGTTTGATGTGGCGACCAGAATGCTTCCGCTAATAAATAATAATAAACCAAAAGTAATAACTTTTTTTCGTCCGAAATAATCAGAGCATGTACCCAAAGGTATTTGAAAGAAAGCTTGTGTTAGACCGTAGATTCCAAGTGCAATGCCTGCCAGCTGAGGGGAGGCGTTATTCATGCGCAAGGCATATAGAGAAAAAAGTGGTAGAGCCATAAACAAGCCTAGCATGCGCAAGGTTAAAATGGTTGAAAGTGCAAAAGTAGATTTTCGTTCAAGCGCATTCATTGTCGTCGAAGGGCCATTTAGTAGAATTCGGCTGCTGATTCTATGACATTCCGGGCAAGAGATAAAAGAAAATTCAAAAATTCAAAAAATATTTTGCTATCCTGCTTTTGATTGAATAGAATGGGCGACTTAATTTCGTAACGGTTGCTGGCGTAGCTCAGCTGGTAGAGCAACTGATTTGTAATCAGTAGGTCGTCGGTTCGATCCCGACCGCTAGCTAAAAAACCGTAAAAATAAATTGACATCGCGATGATCCTGAAGCAGAATTCAGGGCCTTGTTTTAGGGAGGGGTTCCCGAGCGGTCAAAGGGATCAGACTGTAAATCTGACGGCTCTGCCTTCGAAGGTTCGAATCCTTCCCCCTCCAGTGCGAAAGCTCTGCAGTAATAATAGATGGAAAATAAAAAATAAGATTGAAAATTCCATTGTGTTTATATGGAAAAATGATTTGATAGCTGGGTATTTGAAGCGGGCGTAGTTCAATGGTAGAACTTCAGCCTTCCAAGCTGATAGCGTGGGTTCGATTCCCATCGCCCGCTCATGCCCATATAGCTCAGTCGGTAGAGCACTTCCTTGGTAAGGAAGAGGTCACCGGTTCAAATCCGGTTATGGGCTCCACATGGCGGTAGATATATCTCGCTCATGTTGGTAAGTAAATTGAGTTGTGAAGGCCAGTAGCTCAATTGGCAGAGCGGCGGTCTCCAAAACCGCAGGTTGGGGGTTCGAGACCCTCCTGGCCTGCCACGGATAATATCCTGGGCATTTAAGTTTTTGGTGAAAATGACAATGACATTAAAGGCAGACACTCAGCGGAATATGATGTTTAGTGAACGGTTTAGATGGGTGTTAATTGCTGGCCTTGTGTTTGCAGGGATAGCAGTTGATTACTACTGCAATACGCACGCCCTCATGCTACGGCTTTTGGGTTGGTCTGTGCTTTTGTTGTTAGTGGGCGTTGTTTTTTTTACGACGACGCAAGGAAAGTCTTTTATAAATTTTGTGCGCGAATCACAAATCGAGTTACGTAAAGTTTATTGGCCAACACGGCAAGAAACTTTGCAGATTACTTTTTTTGTGGCAATGATGGTTCTTGTTCTGGCGCTAGTTTTGTGGGGCATGGACAGTATTCTAGTTTGGCTCCTGGGATGGCTTACCGGACAAAGAGGGTAAATGTCAGGGGTGAAGACTGTGGTCGATGAAGCTAAAAAAAAGAAACTATGGTACGTCATACATGCGTACTCAGGTTTCGAAAATTTTGTAAAACAAGCTCTGCATGAACGAATCCAACGCGCAGGTCTTGAAGACAGGTTTGGTGACATATTAGTTCCAACCGAAGAAGTTGTTGAACTGAAAGCAGGTCAAAAAAGAAAAAGTGAACGTAAATTTTTTCCAGGTTACGTTTTAGTTGAAATGGAAATGGATGAACAAACTTGGCATTTGGTCAAGTCAGTGCCGAAAGTATTGGGTTTTATTGGTGGGACAAGCGATAAGCCGGCGCCAATTACGCCTACGGAAGCAGATAATATTTTGCAGAGAATGCAGGATAGCAGTGAAAAACCAAAACCGAAGGTTCTTTTTGAGGCTGGAGAAGTTGTGCGTGTTATTGACGGACCTTTTGCTGACTTCAATGGCGTTGTTGAAGAAGTCAACTACGAAAAGAATCGCTTACGCGTTGCGGTATTAATTTTTGGTCGTTCTACACCTGTCGAATTGCAGTTCGATCAAGTAGAAAAAAGTTAATTTTATGTGTTGAGGGGAGTCTTAAAAAGACGCTATCACCCACAGGAGAAGTAAAATGGCAAAAAAAATTAAATCACTTATTAAATTACAAGTGAAAGGTGGCGTGGCAAATCCCAGTCCGCCGGTTGGTCCTGCATTAGGTCAACATGGCGTGAATATCATGGAATTTTGCAAAGCATTTAACGCTCAAACGCAAACGCCTGAACGTCAAGGTAAACCGCTGCCCGTTATTATTACTGTTTACGAAGATCGTAGTTTTACATTCGTTATTAAAACACCGCCTGCTTCGCATTTGATAAAAGAAGCTGCTGGTGTCGAAAGTGGAAGTAGTACGCCGAATACAAATAAAGTGGGCAAAATTACACGTAAGCAAGTTGAAGAAATTGCAAAAATTAAAATGCCTGATCTCAATGCAGCTAGTCTTGAAGCAGCGATGCGTTCAATTGCTGGTAGTGCTCGTAGTATGGGTATTGAAGTTGAAGGAGGCGTTTAATCATGGCACATATTTCAAAAAGAAGACGACTCATCAACGAAAAAATTCAAGCAGGTAAAACATATTCAATTACTGATGCGGTTGCATTATTAAAAAGTTTGCCTGTCGCGCGTTTCCGTGAAAGCGTTGATATCAGCGTTAATTTAGGCGTTGATCCACGTAAATCTGATCAAGCTGTTCGTGGTTCATTGGTGTTACCCAATGGAACAGGCAAACAAATTCGAGTAGCTGTTTTTACAACGCCTGTTCATGCCGATGATGCAAAAAAAGCGGGTGCCGATCTTGTTGGACTAGAAGATCTCGCAGAACAAATCAAAGCAGGTGAATTTAACTTTGATGTTATTGTTGCAACACCTGACGCAATGAGAGTTGTTGGTCAATTAGGTCAGGTTTTAGGGCCAAGGGGGCTAATGCCGAATCCAAAAGATGGAACTGTAACACCTGATGTTGCTACTGCCATCAAGAATGCAAAAGCAGGTCAAGTGCGTTATCGCACAGATAAGGCTGGCGTTGTTCATTGTCCAGTGGGCAAAGTTGATTTCGAAGCTGCTGCATTGATGCAGAATATCGAATCTATTTTGACAGCCTTAAGAAAGGCAAAACCAGCATCTTCAAAAGGTATTTATTTTAAGAAAGTAGTGATTTCTAGCACAATGGGTCCAGGTTTACAAATCGACGTTTCGAGTGTAGCGGCCTAATTGTGTAGTAAAAGACTTTGTGAGAGCCTTGCAGAAAAAAATTTTCCTAACAGGAAAGCGCAATCTGTAATTAACTCGTCAAAGACCGTAGATGCATTGCTTAATGTTCAGAAATTAATTTCTGATATCTACGCAGACGGTGTGTGAGCGTTTGCTCATCGCTTAAGTTGTAAGTGGATTGGAGGTAACTCAATAGATGACTTTGAGATTAGATGGAAAAAAAACCATTGTTGCTGAGGTCGCTGAAGTTGCGAAACGTTCGACTTCAGTTGTTGCAGCGCAATATAGTGGTCTAACCGTCGCACAACTCACTGAGTTGCGTGGCGCTGCACGTGCATCAGGTGTTTACATGCGGGTTGTTCGTAACACGCTTGCTCGTCGTGCATTCGAAGGAACAGGTTTTTCTTGCATGGATTCTGCATTAGTGGGTCCATTAGTTCTTGCGTTCTCTGGGGATGAGCCTGGCGTTGCTGCGCGCATTTTCAAAGAGTATGTAAAAAAATGGGAAAAGCTCGAGATAAAAGCTTTATCAATCGACGGAAAATTATTGCCTGCAACTGATTTAAACCGTGTGGCTGCACTGCCTACGCGTAACGAAGCTATTGCACAATTGATGTCTGTCATGAAAGCGCCTATCACGAAGCTGGTACGCACAATGGCGGAACCTCATGCAAAATTAGTTCGGACTGTCGCTGCTGTTCGAGATAAAAAGCAAGCGGGCAATTAACTATTTTGTATGATGTAAAGATTAATCTGATTTCAAGTTAAATTTTTTTTGGAGTAAAGAAGTATCATGGCTATCGGTAGAGAAGAGATTTTACAAGCTATTTCTGAAATGAGCGTGATGGATATTGTTGAATTAATTAAATCCATGGAAGAAAAATTTGGTGTATCTGCTGCAGCTGTTGCAGTTGCTGCTCCTGCAGCAGGTGGTGGTGAAGCCGCTGCTGTTGAAGAAAAAACGGAATTTACTGTCACAATGACCAAAGGAGGCGATAATAAAATCAATGTTATTAAAGCCATTCGCGCAATTACTGGTTTAGGTCTGAAAGAAGCAAAAGACTTAGCTGAAGCATCACCTGCTGTGATTAAAGAAGGTGTTGATAAAGCAACAGCTGCTGACATCAAGAAACAACTTGAAGAAGCAGGCGCAACTGTTGAAGTCAAATAAGAAAATATCAATGTGTCGGCAAATTTATTGCTGACACATGATTAGCCGGGGCCTTTTTGTGCCCGGCTTTTTCTATTTTAAAAATGTATTCACGTTTGCGATGTGAATACCACTAGGAATTTTGTTTTCATAAGACGGGTCGTATTGGTTTTTTTGCTAAATCTTCACGACAAGTCATGCATTAAACGATCAACATGCAGAGGAATCTTACATGGGTTCAGTCTATTCTTACACCGAGAAAAAACGCATTCGCAAAGATTTCGGCAAGCATTCTAGCGCTATCGAAGCGCCTCCATTGCTTGCATTACAGATTGAGTCTTATTGTAAATTTTTGCAAGCAGATACAGAACCCTCAAAGCGCGGCAACTTTGGTTTACATGCTGCATTTAAATCAGTCTTCCCGATCATCAGTTTTTCGGGCGGATCTGTTTTAGAATATGTTGGCTATCGACTCGGTGAGTCTGTTTTTGATGTAAGAGAATGCCGTATGCGTGGTTTAACCTACGGTGCCTCCTTACGTGTCCAAGTACGTCTTGTCCATTACGATCGTGAATCATCTGGTGAAGAAAAAGTTGTTCGCGATGTGAAAGAACAAGAAGTGTATATGGGCGAAATTCCTCTAATGACTGAGCATGGTACATTTGTCATCAATGGAACTGAGCGCGTCATCGTATCTCAGTTGCATCGTTCGCCAGGTGTCTTTTTCGAACACGATCGTGGCAAAACACATTCCTCAGGCAAGTTGTTGTTCTCTGCACGCGTTATTCCTTATCGTGGTTCTTGGCTAGATTTCGAATTTGATCCGAAAGATTGTATTTTCGTTCGTATCGATCGACGCAGAAAACTGCCAGCAACTATTTTATTGCGAGCATTGGGCTATAGCGTTGAAGATATTTTGCAAATCTTTTTTGAAAATAACGTATTCCATATTAACAATACTGAATTCAATCTCGATTTAATCCCTGAACGTTTGCGCGGTGAAATTGCACCGTTTGAAATTGTTCGAGGTGGTAAAGTTATTGTTGAGCGTGATCGTCGTATTACAGCAAGACATATTGCGCAATTACAAAAAGCAAATATTAAGAAATTAGAAGTACCAGCCGAATATCTTACCGGAAAAGTATTAGCTAAGAATGTTATTAATGCAGAAACAGGTGAAGTTCTTGCAAACGCAAATGATCTCATTACGCCAGACATGTTGAAAGTTTTTATTGCCACAGGTGTCAAGCAGTTTGAAACTTTGTATATCAATGATATTGATCATGGTTCCTATGTTTCCGATACCTTACGCATTGATCCAACCAATAATGCATTGGAAGCTTTAGTTGAAATCTATCGAATGATGCGTCCAGGTGAGCCGCCGACACGGGATGCCGCAGAAACATTATTCAAAAATCTTTTTTTCACGCCTGAACGTTATGATCTTTCTGAAGTTGGACGCATGAAATTTAACCGTCGTGTGGGTCGTCAAACAGCAGAAGGTCCAGGCGTTCTTGCACCGAAAGACATTATTGATGTCTTGAAAACATTGATTAGCATTCGTAACGGCGAAGGTACTGTTGATGATATTGACCACTTAGGTAATCGTCGTGTGCGCAGTGTTGGTGAAATGACAGAAAATCAATTTCGTGTTGGATTAGTTCGTGTTGAACGCGCTGTGAAGGAACGTTTAAGTCTTTCTGAGTCAGAAAATTTAATGCCGCAAGATCTTATTAACGCAAAACCTGTTTCAGCTGCCATTAAAGAATTTTTTGGATCAAGCCAACTTTCTCAATTTATGGACCAAAATAATCCGCTTTCTGAAATTACACATAAACGCCGTGTTTCAGCATTAGGGCCGGGTGGGTTAACACGTGATCGTGCAAGCTTTGAAGTCCGTGACGTGCATCCAACACATTACGGCCGTGTTTGTCCAATTGAAACACCGGAAGGTCCAAATATTGGTTTGATTAACTCACTCGCCGTTTACGCGCGTACTAACGAATATGGTTTCCTTGAAACCCCATATCGTAAAGTCGTCAATGGACGCGTCACTGATGAAGTCATGTATTTATCTGCAATTGAAGAAGGCGATTATGTTATCGCTCAAGCAAATGCCACATTAGATAATAAAGGTAAATTGATTGATACTTTAGTTCCCATGCGGCACAAAAATGAGTTCACACTGACAACCTCTGATCGTGTGCAATTTATGGATGTTTCACCACGTCAAATCGTATCCGTTGCAGCAGCATTAATTCCATTTCTTGAGCACGATGACGCTAACCGTGCATTAATGGGTTCAAACATGCAACGTCAAGCTGTTCCCACGTTAAAAACCGAAAAACCGTTAGTTGGCACGGGGATGGAGCGTATCGTTGCGAAGGATTCTGGTGTTACTGTTGTTGCTCGACGCGATGGTGTTGTGGATTATGTCGATGCGACGCGTATCGTTGTGCGTGTAGATGATAAAGAAACAGAATCAGGTAAAACGGGTGTTGATATTTACAATCTCACAAAATACACGCGCACAAACCAAGACACTTGTATTAATCAACGACCACTTGTTCAAAAAGGCGATATCATTCATCGAGGCGACGTCTTAGCCGATGGTCAATCCACTGACATGGGCGAATTGGCGTTGGGTCATAACTTGCTTGTCGCATTTATGCCGTGGAATGGATATAACTTTGAAGATTCCATCTTAATTTCTGAACGCGTAGTACAAGAAGATCGATTCACAAGTATTCACATTGAAGAACTGACTTGCGTTTCGCGGGATACAAAATTAGGGTCAGAAGAAGTCACTGCGGATATTCCCAACATCGGTGAGCATGCGCTTTCTCGTTTAGATGAGTGCGGCATTGTTTATATCGGTGCTGAAGTAAGTTCTGGTGATATCTTGGTGGGTAAAGTGACACCGAAAGGTGAAACACAATTAACCCCTGAAGAAAAATTATTGCGCGCTATTTTCGGCGAAAAAGCATCTGATGTGAAAGATACTTCATTGCGTGTTCCGACCGGTATGGAAGGCACCGTGATCGATGTTCAAGTATTCACAAGAGATGGCGTTGAAAAAGATGCGCGTGTTTTAGAAATTGAAAAAATGGAATTAGATCGTGCGCATCGCGACTTAAGTGATGAGTTGCGTATTCGTGAAAATGATATTTTCCAACGTATCGAAAAACTTCTCTTGAATCGTACTGTGGAAGGCGGTCCAAATAAAATCAAAAAAGGATCTAAAATCACGAAATCTTATCTCGCAGAAGTACCGCGTGAAAAATGGTTTGAAATACGTTTACGTGATGCAACAGCAAATGCGCAACTTGAAGCTGCGGCAAAGCAACATGCACAAGAACGTTTGAATTTCGAAAAAGCGTACGATGCTAAACGTAAGAAAATTACGCAAGGTGATGATCTCGCGCCTGGCGTATTAAAAATCGTAAAAGTTTATCTGGCTGTTAAACGCCGAGTTCAACCTGGAGATAAAATGGCAGGCCGTCATGGAAATAAAGGCGTTATTTCTACAATTGTTCCAGTTGAAGATATGCCTTATATGGCTGATGGTACGCCAGTTGACATCGTGCTCAACCCATTGGGCGTGCCTTCCCGTATGAACGTCGGACAAGTACTCGAAACTCACTTAGGCTGGGCTGCAAAAGGATTAGGTCTCAAAATTGGAAAAATGTTAGAAGATCAATCTTCTGTTCGACAGATACGACAAATGTTAAACAACATTTACAACAATGATGCCGCGCGTAAAGAAAATCTAACCAGTCTCTCTGATGATGAAATCTTAACGCTCGCTCGTAATTTGCGTGGCGGCGTTCCTATGGCAACACCTGTGTTTGATGGTGCGTCAGAAGATGAAATCAAGAGCATGTTGGAACTGGCTGATTTACCTGTGACTGGCCAAACCCTTTTATATGATGGTCGTACAGGCCAGTCATTCGAAAGACCTATAACGGTTGGCTACATGTACATGATGAAACTGAATCACTTAGTCGATGACAAAATGCATGCTCGTTCAACAGGATCTTATAGTCTGGTCACTCAACAGCCTCTTGGTGGTAAAGCGCAGTTTGGTGGACAACGATTTGGTGAAATGGAAGTGTGGGCACTTGAAGCTTATGGTGCTTCTTATACGCTTCAAGAAATGTTAACCGTAAAATCAGACGACGTAGGTGGCCGTACACGCATGTACAAAAATATTGTCGATGGTGATCACTATATGGAGCCAAGTATGCCGGAAGCATTCAACGTTTTAATCAAGGAAATTCGTTCTCTAGCGATCAACATGGAGCTGGAATGAAATAAACATTCTGAATATTTGACGACGTTTACCTATCTGATGCGGATGAGGGGGAAGTTACCTTGAGAGATTTGTTAAGTTTAGCGAAACACCAAACACAAGTGGAAGAATTTGATGCAATTCGAATTGGTCTTGCATCACCTGATATGATTCGTTCGTGGTCTTATGGTGAAATTAAAAAACCTGAAACCATTAACTACCGCACGTTTAAACCAGAGCGTGATGGTTTATTTTGCGCGAAAATTTTTGGACCGGTCAAAGACTATGAATGTCTTTGTGGTAAATACAAACGTCTCAAACATCGTGGTGTTATCTGCGAAAAATGCGGTGTGGAAGTTACGCTATCACGGGTACGTCGTGAGCGCATGGGTCATATTGAGCTTGCAAGTCCAGTAGCGCATATTTGGTTCTTACGCTCTTTACCCTCTCGAATTGGTTTGTTGCTGGATATGACTTTACGAGATATTGAACGGATTCTTTATTTCGAAGCTTATGTTGTTATTGACCCAGGCATGACACAACTCGAACGCGGACAATTACTCTCTGAAGAAGCGTATTACGATGCCATTGAAGAATACGGTGATGAATTTGATGCACGTATGGGCGCCGATGCCATTCAAGAATTGTTGCGTGCACTCAATCTCGAAACTGAAATTGCAAAAATTCGTGAAGAAATTTTATCGACAACATCAGAAGCTAAACTGAAAAAATTTTCCAAACGACTTAAATTGATGGAAGCGTTTATTGCTTCAGGCAATAAACCAGAGTGGATGGTGATGACAGTTCTACCTGTGCTGCCTCCTGATTTACGTCCATTAGTTCCATTGGATGGTGGTCGATTTGCAACATCAGATCTCAACGATTTATATCGTCGTGTTATTAATCGAAATAATCGCTTGAAACGTCTACTCGACTTAAATGCGCCTGATATTATTGTGCGTAATGAAAAACGTATGCTGCAAGAAGCAGTCGATGCATTGCTGGATAACGGACGCCGTGGCCGCGCAATTACAGGTTCTAATAAACGTCCGCTTAAATCACTTGCTGATATGATCAAAGGTAAACAGGGTCGTTTCCGTCAAAATCTCCTAGGAAAACGTGTCGATTATTCTGGCCGTTCTGTGATCGTGGTGGGTCCAACACTCAAGTTGCATCAATGCGGTCTCCCGAAAAAAATGGCGTTGGAACTTTTCAAACCATTTATTTTTAGCAAGCTACAACATCAAGGCTTGGCTTCAACAATCAAAGCAGCGAAAAAAATGGTTGAGCGAGAAGAAGCGGTTGTATGGGATATTTTAGAACAAGTTATTCGCGAACATCCTGTACTTCTTAATCGTGCACCAACGTTGCATCGTTTAGGTATTCAAGCTTTTGAGCCCGTTTTAATTGAAGGTAAAGCGATTCAATTACATCCATTAGTTTGTACTGCATATAACGCAGACTTCGACGGTGACCAGATGGCTGTTCATATTCCATTGTCACTGGAAGCGCAGTTAGAAGCGCGTTCATTGATGATGTCAACGAATAACGTTTTGTCACCGGCAAACGGTGAACCGATTATTGTGCCTTCTCAAGACGTGGTATTAGGTCTGTATTATTTAACGCGAACCAAAGTGAATGCGCGCGGAGAAGGAATGACTTTCTCTGATATCAGTGAAATACATCGTGCAACAGAAACGGGTCAGGTAGAATTACAAGCCAAGATTCGTGCACGTATTACAGAATATGTGCTTAACAAAGAAACGGGTGAATTTCAAAAAACAAGACGTCTAATTGAAACAACAGCAGGTCGTGCATTGCTTTCCGAAATCTTGCCGAAAGGTATGTCTTTTGATTTTGTCAATCGCACTATGAATAAAAAAGCGATTTCTAACGTGCTTAATACGTGTTATCGCGAAGTAGGTCTCAAAGCCGCGGTTATTTTTGCTGACCAACTCATGTATGCTGGTTTTTACTGGGCAACACGTTCAGGTGTTTCAATTGGTGTTGACGATCTAGTGATTCCAAAAGAAAAATCTTCGATCATCACGCAAGCTGAAGAAGAAGTTGGCAAGATTCAAGCGCAATATGCTTCAGGTTTAGTGACGCAAGGTGAGCGTTATAACAAAGTTATCGACATTTGGTCGCGTACCAACGAGCAAGTCGCAAGAGCGATGATGGCAGAGCTTTCAACAGATACAGTCAAAGATGCAAAAGGTCAAAAAGTCAAACAGGAATCTTTTAATTCTATTTACATGATGCAAGATTCTGGTGCGAGAGGTTCTGCAGCGCAGATGCGTCAATTGGCTGGTATGCGTGGTTTGATGGCAAAACCTGATGGCTCGATTATCGAAACGCCAATTACAGCTAACTTCCGCGAAGGTCTCAATGTGTTGCAATACTTCATTTCAACACACGGTGCACGTAAAGGTCTTGCTGATACTGCATTGAAAACAGCAAATTCAGGATATCTCACGCGTCGTTTAGTGGACGTTGCACAAGATCTCGTGATTACTGAAGTAGATTGTGGTACAGCTCAAGGCATTACCATGAATCCGCTGATCGAAGGAGGTGATGTTGTTGAGCCATTACACGAACGTGTGTTAGGTCGTGTGACAGCACAAGACATTGTTAATCCATCTAACGATGAAATTATTGTTGCAGCGGGTACGTTACTCGACGAAAAATGGGTTGCGCATCTCGAAGAATTGAGAGTGGACCAAGTTCTCGTTCGTTCACCTATTTCATGTGAATCACGATATGGTATTTGTTCTGCGTGTTATGGTCGTGATCTGGCTCGTGGTCACCGGGTGAATATTGGTGAAGCTATTGGAGTTATTGCTGCTCAATCCATCGGTGAGCCAGGGACTCAGTTAACAATGAGAACCTTCCATATCGGTGGTGCTGCATCAAGAGCAACGGCCGCGAATAATGTTCAAATTAAGCTAAACGGAAAAGTTAAGCTTCATAATATCAAACTCATCCAACATCATAGCGGAAAATTTATTGCTGTTTCTCGCTCAGGTGAGTTGTCTATTGTGGATGAACATGGTCGTGAGCGCGAACGCTATCGTATTCCTTACGGTGCTGAGCTGTCAGTATCAGATGGAACGAAAGTAGAGTCAGGTCAAATTGTTGCAACCTGGGATCCACATAGTCATCCTGTGATCACAGAAGTAGAAGGTCAAATTAAATTTGCTGACTTGGTTGAAGGCGTCACCATGAATCGTCAGACAGATGAATTAACGGGTCTGAGCAGTATTGTGGTCACAGATTCCAAACAGCGTAGCGGTGGTAAAGAATTAAAACCGCTGATTAAATTGCTGGATGATAAAGGTGAAGATCTTTATCTTGCAGGCACTAATTTACCGGCTCAATATTTCTTGCCCGCGGATGCCATCATTAATTTTGAAGATGGTGCACATGTCAAAGTGGGCGACGTTTTAGCTAGAATTCCACAAGAAACGTCAAAAACGCGTGATATCACCGGCGGTCTGCCTCGCGTTGCTGACCTTTTCGAAGCAAGACGTCCGAAAGATCCTGCTATTTTGGCTGAAATCTCAGGTATTATTAGCTTCGGAAAAGAAACGAAAGGTAAGCGTCGTCTCGTTATCACAGCGCTTTCTGGTGAAACGCACGAAGAACTTATTCCAAAATGGCGGCATGTTAACGTGTTTGAAGGTGAGCACGTGGAGAAAGGTGAAACGATTGCTGAAGGTTCACTGAATCCGCATGATATTCTTCGTTTATTAGGCACGAATATGTTGGCGAACTTCATTGTGAATGAAGTGCAAGATGTTTATCGTTTGCAAGGTGTTAAAATTAACGATAAACACATTGAAGTAATTATTCGTCAAATGTTAAGAAAAGTTAACATATTGCATCCAGGTGATGCGAATTTCCTGAAAGGGGAGCAAGTTGAATTTGGTGTGCTTCGTGATGAAAACGATCGTGTCACAAAAGAAACTAAAATACCTGCGCGTTATGAACCTGTTCTTCTTGGTATTACTAAAGCGTCTCTGGCAACAGAATCTTTCATTTCTGCTGCCTCATTCCAAGAAACAACGCGTGTACTCACAGAGGCTGCTGTGTATGGAAAAATGGATGATTTAAGAGGACTCAAAGAAAATGTCATTGTGGGTCGCTTAATTCCTGCAGGAACAGGACTTGCATATCATGCAGCTCGAGCAGCCAGAAAGCATCCACGTAAGTTGGCTAAAATGGCTGAAGAAATTAAGTAATATCCTTGAAATGCGTTGTTGAATGCATGGAATTGTTGGTTTAATTTCAAGAATTCGTCAACGCATGGGTTGTATTATCGATGTTTGATCGTAGTGTTTGGATTGAAAAGGTTTTTTTAGGAAAAATAACATAAAATTTCAATCACTACCCTTGACATAGGTCTCACACCTTTTTAGAATCGCGCCTCACTCTCTTGCTGCTTGTAAGAGTTTGGAATTATGAATGGATCTTCATTTCGAAGATTGAGCTTGTCAGGCTGGAGTTTAGAGTCAATGCCAACAATTAATCAGCTCGTGCGAAAACCACGTACGACCAGAATAGTAAAATCAAACGTGCCACATTTGGGTAGATGTCCCCAAAAGCGTGGTGTATGTACACGTGTATACACAACGACTCCAAAGAAACCAAACTCAGCGTTACGTAAAGTCGCGCGTGTTCGTTTAACGAATGGATCTGAAGTTACAGCTTACATCGGTGGTGAAGGCCATAATCTTCAGGAGCACTCGGTTGTTTTAATTCGCGGCGGCCGTGTTAAAGATTTGCCAGGTGTGCGCTATCATATCGTACGCGGAAGTCTGGACACAGCGGGTGTCGCAAATCGTCGTAGAGGCCGCTCAAAATACGGGGCTAAAAAACCCAAGTCGTGAGCATGTATTTAAGTTTCAATAGTGGAATGGAATAGGCAATGCCAAGAAGAAAAGCTGCAGTTAAGAGAACCACGATCCCTGACCCGATGTATGGCAGTGAGAGAGTGTCGCGCTTCATCAATGTTGTGATGCGCAGAGGTAAGCGTTCGCTTGCTGAACGTATCGTTTACATGGCTCTTCAAGAGGCAGGTAAGCGTTTAACTAAAAAGGGCACTAAGTCGAGTCACAAAGAAGACGATAGTGATTCAACTAGTGCGGCAAAAAATTCGGGTGCTATTGAAATTTTGGAAAAGGCGCTAAATAACATACGCCCCACTGTTGAAGTTAAGTCACGTCGAGTAGGTGGAGCAACTTATCAAGTCCCTGTTGAGGTTGACACTGATCGTGGTGTTGCGCTTGCAATGAGATGGATTGTTAAAGTTGCAAAGGGGCGCAGCGAAAAAACGATGACATTGCGTTTGGCTGCTGAAATGATGGAAGCATATGAAGGCCGTGGTGCTGCAGTTAAAATACGTGATGATATGCATCGTATGGCAAAAGCAAATCAAGCGTTTGCTCATTATCGCTGGTAAACGAGGGGAAATACTGTGGGTAGAGAAACACCAATTGAGCGTTATCGAAATATAGGCATCATGGCCCATATCGACGCTGGAAAAACAACAACAACAGAGCGTGTGCTTTTTTACACTGGCGTTTCCCACAAAATTGGTGAAGTGCATGAAGGTGCTGCCATCATGGATTGGATGGAGCAAGAACAAGAGCGCGGTATAACCATTACTTCAGCGGCAACCACTTGCTTCTGGTATGGTATGGACAAGCAATTTCCGCAACATCGTATTAATATTATCGACACACCCGGTCACGTCGATTTTACCATCGAAGTCGAACGTTCATTGCGCGTACTCGATGGTGCATGTGCAGTTTTTTGTGCGGTTGGTGGTGTGGAGCCTCAGTCTGAAACTGTTTGGCGACAAGCTAATCGTTACGGCGTGCCGCGTTTAGGTTTTGTTAATAAGATGGATAGAGCTGGCGCGAATTTTCTTCGCGTAGTTGGTCAGGTTAAGACACGACTTGGTGCTAATCCAGTGCCAATTCAATTGCCTATTGGCGCGGAAGAAAATTTTGAAGGTGTGATTGATCTGGTTCGCATGAAAGGTATTTACTGGGATGAAACAACTCAGGGCATGAAATATGAAGCTCGAGAAATTCCCCAAAACATGTTAGAAGAATGTAAAAAATGGCGAGACCAAATGATTGAAGCAGCTGCCGAAGCTTCAGAAGAATTAATGAACAAATATTTGGAAGAGGGAAGTCTGGCTGAAGAAGAAATCAGAAAAGGCTTACGTCTTCGCACAATTCGAAATGAAATAGTTCCAATGCTTTGTGGCTCAGCTTTTAGAAATAAAGGCGTCCAGGCTATGTTGGATTCTGTGATATATTATCTTCCTTCGCCTGTGGATGTTCCTGCGGTGAGAGGGCATTTGACAGACGCAGCTGAAACACCTGCTGAAAGACATCCATCTGATGATGAGCCGTTTTCTGCGCTTGCGTTTAAAATTGCAACGGATCCCTACGTCGGCACCTTAACTTATTTCAGGGTTTACTCGGGTATTCTCAAGTCAGGAGATACAGTTTATAACCCAGTTAAAGATAAAGAAGAGCGTATTGGTCGTCAGCTCCAAATGCACGCAAATACGCGTAGTGAAATTAAAGAAGTGAGAGCAGGTGACATTGCAGCTGCAGTGGGTCTGAAAAAAGTGACGACTGGTGATACACTCTGTGCCACTGATAACGTCATCGTTCTTGAAAAAATGATTTTTCCGGAACCGGTTATTTCGGTTGCTGTTGAGCCAAAAACACGTGCTGATCAAGAAAAGATGGGTATCGCTTTAGGTAAATTGGCACAAGAAGATCCATCATTCCGAGTTCATTCTGACGAAGAATCGGGACAAACAATCATTGCTGGAATGGGCGAATTACATCTCGAAATCATTGTTGATCGTATGAAACGTGAGTTCGGAGTTGAGTCAAACGTTGGAAAACCTCAGGTTGCGTATCGTGAAACAATTAGAACTGTCATTGAGCAAGAGGGTAAATACGTCAAGCAGTCTGGTGGTCGTGGTCAGTACGGGCATTGTTGGGTTCGACTTGAGCCAAAAGATCCAGGCACAGGATATGAATTTGTTAATGCCATTGTAGGCGGTTCTATTCCGAGAGAATATATTCCTGCGATAGATAAAGGCATACAAGAACAAATGGAAAATGGCGTAATTGCTGGCTTTCCAGTGGTTGATGTTAAAGTAACAGTGTTTGATGGTTCATATCACGATGTTGACTCCAGTGAAATGGCCTTTAAAATTGCTGGATCCATGGCTTTTAAAGAAGGGGCAAAGAAAGCTAAGCCTGTCCTTCTTGAACCAGTCATGAAGGTCGAAGTTGTAACGCCCGAAGATTACATGGGCGATGTGATGGGCGACTTAAATCGTCGCAGAGGTATTTTGCAAGGAATGGAAGATTCACCTGCTGGTAAAACAGTTCGCGCTGAAGTTCCATTAGGCGAAATGTTTGGCTATGCAACAGACCTTCGCTCCATGACACAAGGTAGAGCGACTTATGTAATGGAATTTGCGAAGTATAGTGAGGCACCCGCGAGTATTGCTGAGCAAGTGATCAGTAAGACGACGGTGTGATAGATTAAAAGAGATTAAATCAAGAGGAATAATCATATGGCAAAAGCAGTATTTTCGCGCACTAAGCCGCACTTAAATGTCGGAACAATCGGTCACGTTGACCACGGGAAGACAACCTTAACAGCAGCATTAACACGTTGCATGGCAGATAAATTTGGTGGTGAAGCGCTTGCTTATGACCAAATTGACAAAGCGCCAGAAGAAAAGGCACGTGGTATTACGATTGCGACTGCACACGTCGAGTACGAATCAGAAAAACGTCACTATGCGCACGTCGACTGCCCTGGACATGCTGATTACGTCAAAAACATGATCACTGGTGCTGCTCAGATGGATGGTGCAATTCTTGTTGTGTCGGCTGCTGATGGTCCAATGCCGCAAACACGTGAACACATTTTGTTAGCAAGACAGGTCGGTGTACCTTACATCGTTGTCTTCTTAAATAAAGCAGATATGGTGGATGATAAGGAATTGCTTGAATTGGTCGAAGTGGAAGTTAGAGATCTTTTGACTCAATATAAATTTCCAGGTGATAAAACACCTATTGTTATCGGCTCTGCATTAAAAGCGCTTGAAGGAGACCAATCAGATATTGGTGTTCCTGCAATTTATAAATTAGTTCAAGCAATGGATGATTATTTTCCACAACCAGAACGTCAAATTGATAAACCCTTTTTGTTACCTATTGAAGACGTTTTTTCTATTTCTGGTCGTGGCACAGTTGTGACAGGTCGTGTTGAGCGTGGCATGGTCAAAGTCGGCGAAGAAATTGAAATCGTCGGTCTGAAACCTACTACAAAGACAACTTGTACCGGTGTTGAAATGTTCCGTAAGTTACTTGACGAAGGACGTGCTGGCGATAACGTTGGCGTCTTATTGCGCGGAACAAAGCGTGAAGAAGTTGAGCGTGGTCAAGTGTTGGCTAAACCTGGTTCAATTACGCCGCATACAAAATTCGAAGCAGAAGTTTATGTTCTCTCTAAAGAAGAAGGCGGACGTCATACACCTTTTTTCAAGGGTTATCGTCCACAGTTTTATTTCCGTACGACTGACATAACCGGCGAAGTTCATTTACCTGAAGGCGTTGAGATGGTCATGCCTGGTGATAACATTAAGCTGGCAGTCACATTGATTGGTCCAATTGCGATGGAAGATGGGCTCCGTTTTGCTATTCGCGAAGGCGGTCGTACAGTGGGCGCTGGTGTTGTAACTAAAATTTTAGAGTAATCAATTATGACAATCGGAAGAAAAAATCAGAGGATTCGCATTCGCTTAAAAGCATTCGATCACAGATTGATTGATCGCTCTACAAAAGAGATTGTTGATACAGCGAAACGAACCGGGGCTCAAGTAAAGGGTCCCATTCCTCTCCCAACACAAATTGAGAGATACACTGTTCTTGTGTCACCACACGTGGACAAAGATGCTCGTGATCAATATGAATTGCGAACACATAAGCGTGTAGTTGATATCAATCAACCGACAGATAAGACAATTGATGCATTAATGAAACTTGATCTCGCTGCAGGGGTTGATGTTCAGATAAGTGTTGATGTTGAAAAGTGATGCTTTTTTGGTAACACCCTTTTGAGGCAAAAGAAAATGGCTATAGGTTTAGTGGGTCGAAAATGTGGAATGACACGGATATTTATGGAAGACGGAGCATCTGTTCCTGTCACCGTCATTGAAGTGTTGCCAAATAAGGTGACTCAAATAAAAAATAGTGAAACAGATGGTTATAGTGCACTACAAATAACAACTGGCGTACGCAAGCGTTCCAGGGTTAACAAAGCACAGTCGGGTCATTTTGCTAAAGCTAGCATTGAACCAGGTCGTGGTCTTTGGGAGTTTCGATTTGATTCATCAGATAAAGTAGATGGAATAACCGTTGGATCTGAAATAACACTCGAACGTTTTGTTGACGGTCAACTGGTAGATGTTACTGCATTAACTCGCGGTAAAGGCTATGCTGGTACGATTAAGCGGCACCATTTTGCTGGACAAGATGCAACGCACGGTAACTCTTTATCACATAGAGCACCTGGTTCTATTGGTCAAAGACAATCGCCGGGTAAAGTATTTAAAGGCAAAAAGATGTCAGGACACTTAGGTAATGCACAACGTACAATTCCACTTCAAAAAATTGTTCGTATTGATACTGCAAGAAATCTTTTAATGGTTCGAGGCGGTGTTCCAGGTGCGCCTGGTGCAGATGTTATCGTTATGCCTGCTGTCAAAGCGAAAGATAAGGGGGGTAAAGCATAATGGAACTCGCGTATTCAGATAGTAAAAAAGACAAGCTAGAACTTGCAGACAACATTTTTGCTTGCGAGTTTAACGGACCACTCGTACATCAAGTGGTTACGGCCTACCTTGCAGCTGCTCGCGCAGGTACTGCTGCACAAAAAACACGTTCTGAAGTGCGTGGTGGTGGTATTAAACCTTTTCGTCAAAAAGGTACAGGTCGTGCAAGAGCAGGAACGATAAGAAGTCCCTTGTGGAGAAAAGGTGGCGTTGTATTTGCCGCTAAACCGCGTAGTTATGAGCAAAAAGTTAATAAAAAAATGTATCGTGGTGCACTGAGAGCCATATTTTCAGAATTAATTCGTCAAGATCGTTTAGCGCTTGTTGAACAGTTTGATGTGACAACACCAAAAACAAAAGAGTTTTTAATAAAAGTGAAAGATTTTGTCTCTGATAATCATTCACTACTTGTTATTTCTGAAGCTGTCGGAGAAAACCTTTATCTAGCCTCTAGAAATCTACATTACGTAGATGTTCGTGATGTGATAGCGATAGATCCAGTAGCACTTATTAAAGCAGATAAAGTTATTGTTACTCTGCCTGCAATGAAGCAAATCCAGGAGATGCTCGCATGAGTCAACAACTTGTTAATTTATTACTTGCGCCACATATGACTGAGAAATCTATGCGTCATAGCGAAGGTCACGCACAATATGTATTTCAAGTGTTAAAACAAGCTAATAAAGATGAAGTCAAAAAAGCAGTTGAGTTGATGTTTAACACAAAGGTCGATCGCGTTCGTATCGTAAACGTAAAAGGCAAGGCAAAGCGTTTTGGACAAATAGAAGGTCGTACAAAAGGTTGGAAGAAAGCATACGTTACACTTAAAGAGGGTCAACAAATCGATTTCAGTGGTTTTCAAGCGTAGTCTTAAATAACACACGCTTTAATTTCTTTATGAAGTCTTTTTTTATTAATTTAGGCTTGGAATTTTACGCCACTGCATTATAATGGCGCACTTTAGACAGAATCACAGTAGTTGAAGATATTGAGGAATTTATGGCACTGGAAAAATTAAAACCGACTTCGCCTGGGCAGCGCTTTGTCATAAAGGTTGTCAATCACGATTTACATAAAGGCCGTCCTTATGCGCCATTGTTAAGCGCGAAGAAAAGAACAGGTGGTCGTAATAATGAAGGACGTATAACCTGCAGACATATAGGTGGTGGACACAAACAATATTATCGCCAAATTGATTTTAAACGCGATAAAGACGGAATTTCAGCCAAGGTAGAAAGATTAGAGTACGATCCAAATCGATCGGCGTATATTGCACTTGTCCTGTATAAGGATGGCGAGCGTCGTTATGTAATAGCTGCAAATGGACTTAAAGTTAATGATGAAATTTTATCCGGTGAATCAGCGCCAATAAAAATAGGAAATTGCTTACCTTTAACACATATACCTGTTGGTTCAACGGTCCATTGTGTTGAAATGAAACCTGGAAAAGGTGCTCAATTAAGTCGAAGTGCAGGTTCATCTGTACAGCTGATTGCTCGTGAAGGTTTATATGCAACAGTTCGCTTAAGATCAGGCGAGATGCGCAAAATTCCAGTAGATTGTAGAGCAACAATTGGGGAAGTGAGTAATCCTGAAAATAATTTGCGTTCACTCGGTAAAGCAGGTGCTTCGAGAAGACGTGGTATACGCCCAACAGTACGTGGTGTAGCGATGAACCCAATTGACCATCCACATGGTGGTGGTGAAGGTAAAACATCAGGTGGTAGACACCCTGTTAGTCCAACTGGTGTACCAACAAAAGGCTATAAAACACGTAAGAATAAGCGTACTTCACAATTTATTATTCGTGCTCGTACGAAACAAAAATAGGTATATAACGTAACATTGAATTGAGGGTAAAGACGTGCCGCGTTCAGTAAAGAAAGGACCATTTGTAGATACACACCTGATGAAAAAGGTGGAAGAAGTTGTCAAGACAAATAGTCGTCGTCCAATTAAAACTTGGTCACGCAGATCAGTCATTTTGCCAGAAATGGTTGGTGTCACCATTGCTGTTCATAATGGAAGATTGCATGTACCTATCTTAGTTACTGAAAATATGGTCGGCCATAAATTAGGTGAGTTTGCTGCAACACGCACATTTAAAGGTCACTCAGCTGATAAAAAGGTAAAAGAAAAAGAAGAGAAAAAATAACGAATAGTAGTTGATTGCTACGTCAGCAATCATTTCGGAGGCAAGTAATGGAAATCACGGCAACAATGAAATCTGCAAGACTCTCTGCACAAAAGTGTAGACTGCTTTGCGATATGATCAGGGGAAAATCTGTTGAACAAGCGCTCGACATTTTACGTTTTAGTGTGAAAAAGAAGGCAGCTACAGTTATCAGAAAAGTAGTAGAATCCGCGGTCGCTAATGCAGAGCACAATAATGGTGCAGACATCGATGAGCTAAAAATCAAAACCATTTTTGCTGATCAAGGAGCAACTTTTAAGCGTATGCATGCTAGAGCTAAAGGTCGTGGTTGTCGAATTTTAAAACCAACCTGTCATGTTACGGTTGTCGTTTCTGATGAGAGGAAAAACTAATGGGTCAAAAAGTCAATCCGACAGGTATGCGACTGGGCATTGTTAAAGATTGGTCGTCGCGTTGGTATGCTAATTCACGTGATTTTGCTGCGACTTTAAGCGCCGATATCAAAGTACGTGAATATTTGCATAAAAAATTATTACAGGCAGGTATTAGTAAAATACAAATCGATAGACCTGCAAAAAATGCACGAATTACAATTCACACAGCGCGTCCAGGGTTAATTATTGGTAAAAGTGGTCGCGATGTTGAAACATTACGTGATGAAATCAAAAAAATTATGGGTGTGCCAGTTCATGTTGCAATTGAAGAAGTACGTAAACCTGAACTCGATGCAAAATTAGTTGCTGAAACAGTAGCGCAACAATTAGAAAAACGTGTCATGTTCAGACGTGCGATGAAACGTGCGGTTACAACAGCCATGAGACAGGGTGCTAAGGGTATTAAAATCTGTGTCAGTGGTCGCTTAGGTGGTTCTGAAATTGCAAGAAGCGAATGGTATCGTGAAGGCCGTGTTCCTTTGCACACCTTACGTGCAGATATTGATTATGGTTTAGCAGAAGCGAACACAACTTATGGTGTCATTGGCGTAAAAGTTTGGATCTTCAAGGGTGAAATCATTGGAGATAAAGAACAACCGCCAGCAGAAGCGACACAAGAAAAGACGCAATCAGGACGAGGAGATAAATAGTCATGATGCAACCAGCAAGAACAAAATATCGCAAGCAATTCAAAATGCGTAACCGCGGTGTTGCGACTCGTGGTAACCGCGTGAGTTTTGGCGAATATGGTTTAAAGTCTGTTGAAACAGGCCGTATAACGGCAAGACAAATTGAAGCAGCACGTCGTGCAATGTCTCGTCACATTAAACGTGGTGGAAAAATTTGGATTCGAATTTTCCCAGATAAGCCCATTTCGAAAAAACCATTAGAAGTTCGTATGGGTAGTGGTAAGGGAAGTGTCGAATACTGGGTTGCGCAGGTTCAACCTGGCAGAATGATGTTTGAAATTGAAGGTGTTACCGAAGAATTGGCACGTGAAGCGCTCAGATTAGCTGCAGATAAGCTTCCCGTTAAAACTGTTTTTGAAACTCGGACGATTATGTAATGAAAGCGAGCGACTTAAAATCTAAATCAATCGATGAATTAAATGCTGAATGCGCCAATTTGACTAAGCAATTATTTGTATTGCGTATGCAAAAGGGCTTTCAGACGAAACAAAAAACGCATCTTTTTAAAAGTTTAAAAAGAGATATTGCTAGAGTCAAAACAATTATGACTCAAATGGAGAGAGCATCCTCATGACATCGACAGATAAAAAAGCGCTTCGTACAACCATTACAGGTATTGTGACAAGCAGTAAAAAAATGCAATCAACGATTACTGTTCGTGTTAAGCGAAAAGTAAGACATCCAATTTATGGTAAATTTATTACTCGTTATTCGAAAATGTATGCACATGATGCTGAAGGTCTAGCTTCTTTAGGTGATACAGTTATCATCGAAGCATGTAAGCCGATTTCAAAGAATAAGAGTTGGATGTTAATAAAAGTTCTTAGTCACCATACTCAGGATGTTCTTAATCAAGAATAATTTTTTCCGGGTTTCCATTTATTTCCTATCAAAACATGGTAGTATTGGCGCCCCGGGTTTACCGCTGTAAGTGGAGTGTTGCATGATTCAGACGCAAACAATGCTGGAAGTAGCAGACAATAGTGGCGCCCGCCGAGTAATGTGTATAAAAGTGCTGGGTGGATCACGTCGTCGTTATGCTGACATAGGAGATGTCATCAAAGTCAGCATTAAAGAAGCTATACCAAAAAGTAAAGTAAAAAAGGGCGAAGTGATGAATGCTGTCATCGTCAGAACTCGTAAAGGGGTTCGTCGCGTTGATGGATCGCTCATCCGTTTTGATGAAAACGCTGTAGTGTTACTCAATGCACAATTGCAGCCAGTCGGTACTCGTATTTTCGGGCCAGTGACACGTGAACTTCGTGGTGAAAATTTCATGAAGATCATTTCATTAGCTCCTGAAGTGTTATGAATTTTCTGTAAGTCTGTAAGAGAGAATTAGGATGCGTAAGATAAAAAAAGGTGATGAGGTAATAGTTATTACCGGCAAGAGTAAAAATAAAAGAGGCGTTGTGCAGGCTGTTCTTGATAACGGTAAGAAATTACTGGTTGATGGCGTTAATGCAGCTAGAAAACACGTTAAGCCAAATCCTCATATTGAGGAAAAGGGCGGTATTTTAATTAAAATTATGCCGATCGATCGCTCCAACGTGATGCTTTATAATCCGTCCTCTGGTAAAGGCACACGAGTCGGTATTAAAAAACTCGAAGATGGCAGTCTTGTACGTTTTTTTAAAGACACCAACGAACTCGTTGACGTGTAAATACAGGTGAATTGAAAATGGCACGGTTATTGGAACAATATCGTAAAGAAATTATACCGACGTTAGTTAAGCGTTTTAATTATGCGTCTGTGATGCAAGTCCCTAAAATTCTTAAAATCACTTTGAATATGGGATTAGGTGAAGCCGTTGACAATAAAAAAGTTGTCGAATTTGGGGTTGCTGATCTAACAAAAATTGCGGGTCAAAAACCAGTTGTCACCTTGGCGCGTAAATCAATTGCTGGATTTAAAGTAAGAGAAGGATGGCCGGTCGGTTGTAAGGTCACTTTACGTGGGAAAAAAATGTATGAATTTCTCGATCGACTCATCACAATTGCTTTACCACGTGTTAGAGATTTTCGTGGTTTAAGTATTAAAGCATTTGATGGTCGCGGTAATTACAGTTTAGGGTTTAAAGAACAAATCGTATTTCCAGAAATTGAATACGATAAAATCGATGCAATTAGAGGCTTAGATATCACCATCACAACTAATGCATCGAGTGATAAAGAGGCGCGCGCTCTCCTTGAGGCGTTCAGTTTTCCTTTTAGAGAAAAAGAAGCGGGTTAGGTCATATGGCAAAGACGTCAATGGTAGAGCGTGAAAAGCGCAGATTAAAGCTAAATCACAGACATGATAACAAGCGTAATAAACTAAGAGACATAATTAGTAATCAAATGAGTTCTGATGAAGAGCGTGCAGCTGCTCAACAAACTTTATCTGCACTACCACGTGATTCAAGCAGATCACGTCAGCGAAATAGATGCAGTATGTGTGGTCGCTCAAGAGCATATAATCGTTTAACAGGTCTTTGCAGAATTCATATGCGAAATGCTGTTATGAATGGTCTTGTCCCAGGCATGCGTAAAGCAAGTTGGTAAGAATGAGAGAAATGAGGGTTTAAATCATGTCAATGCAAGATCCAATAGCTGATATGTTGACACGGATTAGGAATGCACAAGCTGTTAACGACACAAGCATCCATTTTCCAGCATCGCAGCTTAAAAAAGCCGTTCTGACAGTGCTTCAACAAGAAGGCTATATTAATAGTTTTGAAATCAACGAAGCAGGTAAAGGCAAGAGCGATATTTCGGTTGAACTTCGCTATTACCAAGGAAAACCTGTTATTAAAAAAATTAAACGTATCAGTAAACCGAGTTTACGAGTTTATACGACTGCTGCTGACATGCCTATTGTCTCGTCTGGTATGGGTATTGTCATCGTTTCGACTTCTGAAGGCGTCATGTCAGGCGGAGCTGCGAAAGCGCGCAAGCTAGGCGGCGAACTTTTGTGTTCGGTAGAGTAATGGGAGAGTTGGTATGGTTATAACATCAAGAGTAGGCAGAAAACCAATTACACTACCAACAGGTGTGAATGTTAAATTAGAAGGCGCAGAACTTCATCTAAAGGGTCCTAAAGGACAAATAAAAATACCTATACACTCTTCATTGAGTGTTGGAGTTGAAGGTCAATTATTGACAATTAAACCGAACCAAGAAAAATCGTATACAAGAACAGGTTCAGGTTCAAAACTCGATAGATCGATTGCAGGAACAACGAGATCACACATTGCAAATGTTGTTCGCGGAGTCACTCAAGGGTTTGAACGTAAATTATCATTAGTCGGCGTAGGTTATCGTGCGCAAATGAAAGGTAAAGACCTTAATCTAACGATTGGTTTTTCTCACCCTGTCATTTTTACCGCACCAGAAGGTATTACGATCGAAGCGCCTTCGTTAACTGAGGTCGTGATCAAAGGTGTTGATAAACATTTGGTTGGCCATGTTGCATCAACGATTCGGGCTGTCAGAAGTCCGGAGCCTTACAAAGGTAAAGGTATTCGTTATGCAGATGAAAAAATCGAACTCAAAGAAACGAAGAAAAAATAGCAGGTGATTTTATGAATAAAAAACAGTCTAGATTACGTCGCGCAAGACGTTCTCGTATGCAGATGTTAAAACATCAAACCGTACGTTTGTGTGTGCATAGAACTTCAAAGCACATCTATGCTCAGATTATTTCTGGTGATGGTGCGCAAGTATTGGCGAGTGCATCTTCTTTAGATGAAACGGTTCGTGATAAAGCAAAATCGACAGGTAATGTCGAAGCAGCAAAATTGGTAGGTGCTCTCATTGGTGAACGCGGTGTGAAAGCAGGTTTGCTGAATGTTGCATTTGACCGTTCTGGATTTGAATATCATGGGCGCATTAAAGCACTAGCAGATGCAGCTCGGGAAAATGGATTGAAATTTTAGTAGATAATGTTTTTTAAGGGCTAAATATGGCGAGTTTCGACCAGACAACAAAGAGTGATGGCATACAGGAAAAATTAGTTGCTGTTTCGCGTAACGCAAAAGTCGTGAAGGGTGGCAGAATATTTAGTTTTGCTGCAATTACCGTCGTAGGTGATGGCAAAGGACGTGTTGGCATGGGGCGTGGAAAAGCACGTGAAGTGCCAGTGGCAATTCAAAAAGCGCTGGATGATGCAAGAAAAAATATGCGTCATGTTGAATTGGTTGATGGCACACTTTATACAAAAGTAACTGGCAAACACGGTGCAACGCGTGTATTTATGAAACCTGCATCAGAAGGGACAGGTATCATTGCTGGTGGTGCAATGCGCGCTGTTTTTGAAGTCTTAGGTGTTCGAAACGTGTTAGCAAAAATTGTTGGCTCAACTAATTCAATTAATGTCGTGAGAGCCACACTCAAAGCACTTTCCGGTGTTTCAACACCAGAATACGTTGCTTCAAAACGCGGCAAAACACTAGAAGAAATTACTCAAGCTGGAAAATAGCCATGAAAAACACAGGAAAATTAATTCACGTAACGCTTGTCAAGAGCGTTATCGCAGCAAAGCCTGATCACAAAAAATGTGTTAAAGGTCTAGGTTTAGGCAAAACGAATAGTTTCGTTGTATTGCAAGATACACCTGCTAACCGTGGAATGATTAATAAAGTTTCGCATCTGTTATTAGTAAAAGAGGCACAATAACTATGAACCTGAATACATTAAAACCAGCACCGGGTTCTAAAACACCAGCCAAAAGATTGGGTCGTGGGATTGGCTCCGGAAAAGGAAAAACATCTGGTAAAGGGCATAAAGGTCAACGTGCTCGTGCAGGTGGTTTTCATAAGGTCGGCTTTGAAGGCGGTCAAATGCCTTTACAAAGACGTATTCCAAAATCAGGTTTTCGCTCTGCTAAGGCACGCGTTACAGAAGAAATTCGTCTATCAGAACTTAAATCGTTAGCATCTGAAAATGTCGATCTAAGTTCATTAATGGACGCAGGTCTTATTCGTAAAAGCACACGTTTTGTTAAAATTATCGCATGGGGCACTGTTGAACGTGTTTATCACGTGAAAGGATTATTAGTTACAGCTGGCGCACGGAAGGCGATTGAGGCACTGGGCGGTAAAATAGAGGCATAATCATGAATGGATCGAACAGACCTCGTGCAACAGGCGCGAGCAGCAATCGCGGTATCAGGGATCTTATTGCGCGCCTACTGTTCGTTCTTGTTGCTATCACAATTTTTCGAGTGGGTTCATATATTCCTGTTCCAGGCTTAGACCCACTTAAATTACAAGCACTTTTTAATGCACAACAGAATAACATAATCGGTTTATTCAATATGTTTTCTGGCGGCGCTTTAATGCGTTTCAGCGTTTTTGCGCTTGGCATTATGCCTTATATTTCAGCTTCTATTATCATTCAACTTTTTACTGTGCTTCTTCCTCAATTTGCTGAATTGCGAAAAGAAGGTGAAGCAGGTCAACGCAAAATTAATCGTTACACACGCTACGGCACATTAATTCTTTCTACCTTCCAAGCATTTGGTGTTTCCAAAATGCTTGTATCACACGGTATTGCTCTGAATCCTGGTTTGTCTTTTTACTTAACATCGGTTATCACACTCGTCACAGGCACTTTATTTCTGATGTGGTTAGGAGAGCAAGTTACCGAACGCGGTATTGGTAATGGTATTTCTATCATCATTTTTTCAGGTATTGTGGCGGGACTTCCCCCAGCAGTGGGTCGAACGCTTGAACAAGTTCGTGAAGGTCAAATTCAACCAATCATGTTACTGCTTATTGTGTTAGCTATCGCGGCGGTTGTTGCATGCGTTGTTTTCATTGAACGTGGTCAACGTCGAATTACGATTCATTATGCACGTAGAATGCAAGGCGGTAGTATGTATTCTGCACGTGCCAGTCATTTACCACTTAAAATTAATATGTCTGGCGTTATCCCACCTATATTTGCATCCAGCATTATTCTTTTTCCAGCAACATTGGCACAATGGTTCGGACATGGAAAAGGTATGGAATGGTTGGGTTCATTAGGCCTCATGTTGCAACAAGGCCAACCTGCACACATGATTTTATTTGCTGCGGCTATCATATTCTTTTGTTTTTTTTATACGGCCTTGATCTTCAACCCGCAAGAAACTGCAGATAATTTAAAGAAATCAGGTGCATTTGTTCCGGGTATTCGACCAGGCGAGCAAACAGCAAAATATATTGATGCTGTCATGTCGCGGTTAACGCTTGCAGGTGCAATTTATGTTACACTCATCTGCCTTTTGCCAGAATTCATGATTTTAGCGTGGAATGTTCCTTTCTACTTCGGTGGAACATCGTTGTTGATTATTGTGGTTGTTGTAATGGATTTTATTGCGCAAGTACAGACACATATCATGTCTTACCAGTATGAATCCCTCTTCAAAAAATCGAATACTCGAGGCGGCGCAAATATGGGGTTAGTTCGATAAAAGGATTTTCAAGATATTGTTTGTTTAGATCTATGGTTCGTGGGGTGAGTAATGAAAGTCGGAGCATCAGTAAAAAAAATATGCCGCAATTGTAAAATTGTTCGACGCAAACGCGTTGTGCGCGTCATTTGCAGCAAAGAGAAGCGTCATAAACAAAAGCAAGGTTAATCCTTCATTTTGCATAAAATCTTTGATAATAAATTGATTTTATTTTATTGCGCTATTAGAATTGACAACTTTTGTGATTTTGGAAGAACAGAGAAATTAAAACTGTGTAGGAGTGAATGAATGACAGCCCGTATCGCTGGCGTAAATATACCACCACACCAACATGTGGTTATTGGGCTTACGGCTATTTATGGCGTGGGCCATAGTAGCGCACGCAAGATTTGTAGTGTTGCTGGTGTTAAACCCGATTCTAAAGTTAAAGACCTTTCAGAGGTTCAACTTGACGCTATTCGTACTGAAATCGACAAACACTATCGAGTTGAAGGTGATTTACGTCGTGAAGTTTCGATGAATATCAAACGTCTTATTGAATTAGGTACATACCGTGGTTTGAGACATCGCCGTGGTCTACCAGTTCGTGGGCAGCGTACACGTACCAACGCAAGAACCAGAAAAGGTCGTGTAAAGAAAAAAGCTGCATAATTAAAACGGTTAGATCAACCAAGTAGGAAAACAGATGGCAATGTCACAAGATAAATCCCAGCAAACGGCAACAGCTCCTGCAGCTGCTGCAACGCGGGTTCGCAAAAAAGTAAAAAAGCAGATTGTAGATGGTGTTGCATATATTCATGCATCATTCAATAACACCATTGTTACTATGACAGATATTCAAGGTAATACAGTTGCATGGTCTAGTGCAGCGAGTTGTGGATATCGTGGCTCTAGAAAGTCAACACCTTATGCTGCTGGTGAAGCGGCAACTAAAGTAGCGCAGGTTGTTGTTGAAAACTTTGGCATGAAAAACGTACATGTTCGTGTTAAAGGCCCGGGGCCAGGTAGAGAGTCTGCTATTCGCTCATTGCATACTGCGGGTCTTAAAATTTTATCGATTACTGATGCGACAGGTATTCCATTTAATGGGTGTCGCGATCCCAAAAAACGTCGCGTGTAATTCAGGAGAAGGTAAATGGCAAGATATTTGGGTCCAAGATGCAAACTATCTCGCAGAGAAGGCACTGATCTTTCTCTGTTAAGCGGTGTTCGTGCACTGGATGGAAAATGTAAATTAGATACAGCACCTGGCATGCATGGTGCTCGTCGTGGTCGTTCAACTGAATATGGCGGTCAATTACGTGAAAAGCAAAAAGTACGCCGTATTTATGGTGTTCTTGAACGCCAATTTAGCAACTATTTTCGTGAGGCAGCACGCCAAAAAGGTTCTACTGGTGAAAACCTTTTACGTTTGCTCGAAAGACGATTAGATAATGTTGTTTATCGCATGGGATTTGGTGCAACACGCGCTGAGGCGAGACAATTAGTCAATCACAAAGGCATTACAGTGAATGGAAAAACAGTCAATATTCCATCTTATGCTGTTGTGCCAGGTGATGTTGTTGCAGTGAAAGAAAAAGCGAAAAAGCAGCTTCGCGTACAAGGTGCATTATCTCTTGCACAATCAAGAGCTGCTTGTGGTTGGATTGATGTCAATACAGCTGAACTTTCTGGTGTATTTAAGCAATTACCAGAACGTGCTGAATTGCCCACTGATATCCAAGAGAAATTAATTGTTGAGCTTTACTCTAAGTAATAGCAGCAACTTCATGAGGTGACTCCATGCAAAATAATCCGTACGATTTTCTGAGTCCGCGAGAAATTGCTGTTGAAGCAGCAGGACCTTTTCGCGCTAAAATCACACTCGAACCACTTGAAAGAGGTTTTGGTCATACACTCGGCACAACATTGCGTAGAATTTTATTATCTTCTATGCCCGGTGCTGCTATTGTCGAAGCAAAAATTGACAATGTTTTGCATGAATATGGTTTACTGCCTGGTGTTCAAGAAGATGTTATTGAAATCTTACTTAACTTGAAGGAAGTTGCGATTAGACTTCAAGGTAGAGAAGAAGTCACACTACGCTTGAGCAAGAAAGGGCCTGGCCCCGTTTTGGCTGGCGATATTTTATTAGAACACGATGTTGAAATTGTTAATCCTGATCATGTTATTGCACACTTGAATGACGCAGGTTCATTAGACATGAGTTTAAAAGTGATGTTAGGTCGCGGATATCAAACAGCCGCTTCTCGTGTATCTGAAGATGAAGAAGGTAAAACAGGCATTGGTGTTCTGCATCTTGATGCCAGTTTTAGTCCGATTAAACGTGTTGCATATTCTGTCGAAAGTGCACGTGTCGAACAACGTACTGACCTTGATCGTTTGGTGTTGGATATCGAAACAAATGGCACACTCGATCCAGAAGAAGCGATTCGTCGCTCCGCAACTATTTTGCAACAACAACTTGCTCCATTTGTTGATTTAAAATCAGCGCTTCTTTCTAAAGATGGTTCTGATCAGCAAGCAGCAAATCCATTGTTTGCACGACCAGTCGATGATTTAGAATTAACCGTGCGTTCGGCAAATTGTTTAAAGGCAGAAAATATTTATTACATTGGTGATTTAGTTCAACGGTCAGAAGCAGATTTATTAAAAACACCTAATTTAGGTAAGAAATCACTTACTGAAATTAAAAGTGTTTTATCTTCTCACGGGCTTTCATTAGGCATGCGTCTTGATGAATGGCCTCCGGTTAAAAAAGATTAAGGTGATTTATGAGACATCGTAAAAGTGGTAGACATTTCAGTCGTACGTCCAGTCATCGTAAAGCGATGTTTAAGAATATGACTGTTTCTCTTTTGCAGCACGAATTAATTCGTACAACGCTTGCAAAAGCAAAAGAATTGCGTACTTATGCTGAGCCTATGATTACGCTTGCAAAATCTGATTCAGTTCATAATAGACGAATTGCATTTTCACGTTTACGCGATCGTGATGCAGTCCAAAAACTTTTTAATGATTTAGGTCCACACTTTAAGGATCGTCCAGGTGGTTATCTGCGCGTTTTAAAATGTGGTTTCAGAGCCGGTGATTCTGCACCAATGGCGATTGTTGAATTGGTTGGTCGTAGAGAATTGGAAGAAAGCGCAGCGTAACAGAATGATTGTTAACTTCGTTTCTGCTTAGAACGCCTTCCCCCTCCGGGGGAAGGTGGCCGATAGGCCGGATGGGGGGAATCAACCGAAAATTTACATTGATTTTTATCCCCCCATCAGTCGCTGCGCGACAGCTTCCCCCTGAAGGGGAAGCAAGCAAATTAGGAACCATTCCTTGCTCCGCCTCCTCACAGCAACAGACATTCCACGTTTACTTGAAATCGAAACTGCAACACAGATGTCACCATGGCGTGAAGAAGTGTTTCAAAATTGTTTTTCATCGAGTTGTGATTGTTGGGGAGTGGAGTCTGATAATAATAATCTTGTCGGTTTTATTATCGTTTCATTTACTGTTTTAACAGAAGGTCATATTCTCAACTTTGCAGTGGATCCAGCGTTTCAACAACGAGGGTATGCTCGCGCACTTTTAGAAACAGTTTTACAGCACGCACGTGAGCATCAAATTTTGCGTCTATGGTTGGAAGTACGTCGCTCTAATACAAGAGCAATTAAACTTTATCAAAATGCGGGTTTTGTTCAAATGGGCGAACGCAAAAATTATTATGCAGAACTTAATGGTCGTGAAGATGCGTTGGTTTTTTTAATCGAGCTATAATTTATGTCAGTTACGCAACAATTAAAACGTCGTCGAACATTCGCGATTATTTCACATCCTGACGCGGGAAAAACGACGCTCACTGAAAAATTATTATTATTTGGTGGAGCGATTCAATTGGCAGGGACAGTGAAAGGTCGCAAAGCATCGCGTCATGCCACATCACACTGGATGGAATTAGAAAAACAACGCGGAATTTCTGTCACGACGTCGGTTATGCAATTTCCATACAAAGATTGCATCATGAATTTGCTGGATACACCGGGTCACGCGGATTTTTCTGAAGATACTTATCGTACGCTGACTGCTGTTGATTCGGCCTTGATGGTCATTGATGCGGGCAAAGGCGTCGAAGAACGCACGATTCGATTGTTGGAAGTGTGTCGTTTACGTCATACACCGATCATTACATTTATCAATAAACTCGATCGTGATTCGCGTGATCCCGTCGATCTGCTTGATGAAATCGAAAATATTTTAAAAATTCGTTGCGCGCCGATCACATGGCCGATTGGACAGGGGCGCGATTTCAAAGGCGTTTATCATTTTGCAGAAGATCGGGTTTACCTTTATGAATCACAAAAACATGCGGTGACACAAGAAGGCACGACAATTGAGGGCATTGATAATCCAGCATTAGCGTCTTTACTCGGCGATCAACTCACTGAATTGCGTCATAGTGTTGAATTAATTCGTGGTGCGAGTCACGTATTCGAAAAAGAAGATTTTTTACAAGGTAAATTAACGCCCGTTTTTTTTGGATCCGCGCTAAATAATTTTGGTGTACGTGAATTGCTTGGCGCATTTGCGGAATATGCGCCACCACCATTAGGTCGTGAATCACACGAGCGCTTTGTGGATGCTCACGAAAAAAATTTTTCAGGTTTTGTTTTTAAAATTCAAGCGAACATGGATCCTGCGCATCGTGATCGAATTGCATTTTTGCGCGTGTGTTCTGGTCATTACACCGCTGGCATGAAAATGTTTCAGGTGGGATTAGGACGTGATGTCAAAATTAATCAAGCGCTCACTTTTATGGCGTCTGATCGAGAACAAGTCGCCGAAGCGTGGCCGGGCGATATTATTGGTTTATACAATCATGGCACGATTCAAATTGGTGACACGTTCACGGAAGGTGAAAAATTAAAATTTACGGGCATTCCTTATTTTGCGCCAGAATTATTTCGATTAGTGCGTTTGAAAGATCCATTGAAATTAAAATCGTTACAAAAAGGATTAAAACAATTATCAGAAGAAGGTGCGACACAATTATTTCGCCCGTTGAATAATAATTATTTAATTTTAGGTGCGGTTGGTATGTTGCAATTTGATGTCGTCGCGTATCGTTTGCAAAACGAATACAACGTCGATTGTGTTTATGAAAATGTTTCTGTGGTCACTGCGCGTTGGATTTATTGTCAGGATGCAAAAAAATTAGAAGAATTTAAAAATAAAGCGTCAGATCATTTAGCATTAGATGGCAGCGATCAATTAACTTATTTAGCGCCTACGCGCGTGAATTTAAATTTAATGATGGAGCGTTGGCCTGAGATTGAATTTCGTACAACGAGAGAGCATTAGCTTTTCTTATAAAATGATGTAGAATGCGCAAAGTTTTATAACGAGGAGTCTATAATGACTATAAAATTAGCAAGTGTTGTTGCTTTAACTTCAGTTGCACTTTCTTGTTCAACTTCAGTGTTTGCAGAACAAATCAGCGAACAAACTTTAATCAACTCTGTCGCTACTTCAATTGACTATTCAGACAAGCATGGCACAGACATTTGGCCAGGTTATAAACCAAAAAATTTAGCGACTGTTTTTATCTATGATCCAAATGGCACCTATCCGCACAATGTCAGTCAATATCATTTATACGCATTTGATTTTACGTCTAAGAATTTACAATGGCAGAAAATGAATATTCAAGGCAAAGAAGCGTACTACATGCCGCAAAATCCATTTGGAATTGAAGGAAGTGAAGAAGACCTTCTTAAACTCGATGGTCAATATGTATTGTCATATCAATCGTCCAATCGAGATGATGCGACAGAAGTTGCTGTCGATCTCAATCAAGAGAGATTTGTTCATTTTTATGAACAACAACTGAATGATTTCAATCCAGGTCCTCTCACATTTTTCAAAAATGAAAATAATCTTAAATGGGCATTGCTTGAAGTTGAAGCGTTAAAAGGTTATTTACAAAATAATGATATTGATTCTTTAAAAAATGCGCTCGCGATCAGACAATATCGTGCGCAATTCATGAATGATGAAGCGAAACGTTATGACATACTGTCAGAAAAATTGGGCGGTATTATTTTATATGCGAGCTTGAAATCAGCTAATTTAGATCCACAAAAAGAAAATGCTTATCTGACTGATCGTTTATTAAATGATCTACCAAAAATAAGTGATGAAGATCGAATGTTTTTTGATGATCTTGAACAATATTCAGAAAACGCGATCGGATATTATTCAGGTGCTGTGATCGGTTTAGCATTAGATCGTTCGGGTGATACACAATGGAAATCTTCGCTTGAAAAAAATGCGTTGGCATCATTGTTAATGTCACATTATCCGATGAATCAAGCTGAAATCAATCAACGTGCTGAAGCTGCCACACAAAAATATCATTTCGAAGATTTTTCAAAGAAAATGGATTCAGCATTTGCAGCGAACGATGCGGGTATTATTGCATTACAAAATCAATTTGCTACATCGCATGATGTTAGCGTGACACTGTCATTGCGTGTGAATGACAAATATCTTGACTTGAATGCGAGTATGCAGCATGAATATCCCGTGAGCTCTGATGAACATGCTTATGATCAAATAACAAGAACCGTTAAATGGGATGATGTCAAATTCAGTCTGCAATACACAAACTTACCGATTGTATTTGAAACAACCAGCGTGAAAAAAATTAATGCGTCAGATGATCAATCTATTAAAGTGGAGCATGAATCAACAGATCAATTTAAATTATCTGCTGATACGCATTTGGTGATTGATGGTAAAGAAACAACACTCGGCGCATTAGTGCAAACAGATCAAACGATTCATTTCCATCAATTATCGATTGATAATGCCAATGCACAGATGACGATTGGTCAAAGTAAAAAAGGTGAATTAATCACCAAGCAAGGATCCTTGCAAGTGAATGCTTTGATAAAATAACCTCTCTTTTCTAACGGCGGGCCAAAAACTCGCCGTTACGATTTTTTGATCGTAATAGATTGATTATATTCACAAATCTCGATTTTTGCTCTCTGGGATTCCAGAATCGATTGAGCCTTCTTTTTAACCTTGGTAAGATCGACACTTCATTATGTTTGAGGTAGCGAACATGGCTACAAAAAACCAACAGAAATATGAAAAAGATTTTTATGCGTGGACAATTCAAAATGCAAAATTATTGAGAGAAGGGAAATTTTCAGAAATAGATGTCGAACATATTGCTGAGGAAATTGAGAGTATGGGAAAAAGGGAAAGAAGAGAACTCATCAATCGACTGGCCATTTTAATTGCTCATTTGTTGAAGTGGGAACATCAACCGGCCCGACGAAGCAAAAGTTGGGAATGTACGATCAAAGAACAAAGATTTGAATTGATTGATTTGCTCGAAGAAAGTCCAAGTCTTAAACATGAAATAGAAGATCAACTTTCACATGCTTATCAAAAAGCGTTATTGAGTGCAGAAAAAGAAACAGGTTTTGAACGAAAAGCGTTTCCAAAAAATTGTCCTTTTTCTTTGAAACAAACGTTGAATCAAAAATTTTTTCCAGGATAAACCCATGATCGAAGTCACCGGTACACATACACGCATTAAAGATTTAACCGAACGTCTGGCTGAAATCCGGAGGTATCTTTGACGTTGATCAAAAGCGCGAACGATTGCAAGAAGTTGAACGCGAACTGGAAGATCCCAACGTTTGGAATAATCCTGAAAAAGCACAACAACTCGGTCGTGAGCGTTCGCAGCTCGATGATATTGTTTCGAGTATTGATCAATTAGAATTAGGTTTGCGTGATTCCTCCGAATTATTTGAATTAGCGGTCGAAGAAGATGACGAAAGTTCGGCACAATTTGTTTTTAGCGAACTGGATCGACTGACAGATAAAATTGCCAAATTAGAATTTCAACGCATGTTTTCTGGTGAGCTCGATCAAAATTCTGCTTTCATGGATGTTCAATCAGGATCTGGCGGGACCGAAGCCCAAGATTGGGCGAATATGTTATTGCGTATGTATTTGCGTTGGGGTGAAAAACACGGCTTTCATGTTGAAGTGTTGGAAGCGTCCCCCGGTGAAGTCGTTGGCATTAAAAGTGCGACAGTCAAATTTACAGGACCGTATGCATATGGTTGGTTACGCACTGAAACAGGCGTGCATCGTTTAGTTCGAAAATCGCCATTTGATGCAAACCATAAACGTCATACGTCTTTTGCATCCGTTTTTGTGTCGCCTGAAATTGATGACAGTATCACAGTCGATATTAATCCTGCTGATTTGCGCGTCGATACGTATCGCGCATCCGGTGCAGGTGGACAACACGTCAATCGAACGGATTCAGCAATACGTATTACACACATTCCAACGAACACCGTTGTACAATGTCAATCGGATCGATCGCAACACAAAAATCGCGCATCCGCCATGAATCAATTGCGCGCAAAATTATATGAATTAGAATTGCGAAATCGTCAAGCGAAGCAGCAAGAATTAGAAGCGAGTAAAATGGATATCACATGGGGTAGCCAAATTCGTTCGTACGTATTAGATATGTCGCGAATTAAAGATTTGCGAACGGGTGTTGAAATCTCGAATACACAAGCCGTTCTTGATGGCGATCTCGACAAATTTATTGAAGCAAGTTTATTAGGTGGATTATGACTGACGAACAACAATTAACGACCGATGTGAATGAACTGATCGCGCAACGACGCCAAAAACTCGGAGAATTACGCGCGCAGGGCAATGCTTATCCGAATACGTTTCGACGCGATACATTAGCTGCAGACATCCATCAAAAATATCCAGAAACGACTGAAGCAGAATTTGAAGCGCAACCTGTATTCGTCAAAATCGCAGGTCGCATTATGACGCGGCGACTCATGGGTAAAGCGAGCTTTATTCATGTGCGAGATATGAGCGGTAAAATTCAAGTGTATGTCCGTGAAGATGAAATTTCTTCTGAAAAATATCAAGCTTTTTTGCATTGGGATATGGGCGACATCATTGGCATTTCAGGAAAATTATTTCGTACGAAAACTGGCGAGCTTTCTGTTCGCGCGAGTCAAATTGTTTTATTGAGTAAATCATTACGTCCGTTGCCTGATAAATATCATGGTTTGGTGGATCATGAAACGCGTTATCGTCAGCGTTATCTGGATCTCATGATGAATGATGAAACGCGCAGTGTTTTTATGGTGCGCACTAAAATTATCGATGGCATCCGTGATTTTTTAAAGTCACGTCATTTTATGGAAGTTGAAACACCGATGATGCAAGTATTGCCGGGAGGGGCCGCTGCAAAACCGTTTACAACACATCATAATGCATTAGATATGCCGCTTTATTTACGCATTGCGCCAGAACTTTATTTGAAAAGATTAGTCGTTGGTGGTTTTGAAAATGTGTTTGAGATTAATCGAAATTTCAGAAATGAAGGTTTATCTACACGACATAATCCAGAATTTACCATGCTCGAATTTTATCAAGCGTATGCGGATTATCATGATTTGATGAATTTGACGGAAGAATTATTTATTGCGTTGACCCAACAGGTGTTGGGCAAATCAGAAATTCAATATCAAGAAAATTTTATTGATTTTTCCAAAAAATTTACGCGCATGACTTTATTTGATGCGATATTGCATTTTAATCCAAACATTCAAGCTGACGATTTAAAAAATATTTCATCCGCTCAAAAAATTGCAAAATCATTGGATATTTTGGTTAATAAGAAAGATGGTTTGGGTAAAATTCAATTAGAAATTTTTGAAAAAACCGTTGAGCATCAATTGATTCAACCGACTTTTATTACAGCGTATCCTGCAGAAGTGTCACCGCTTGCACGACGAAATGATGAAGATTCTTTTATCACTGATCGTTTTGAATTATTTGTCGGTGGTCGTGAAATTGCGAATGGGTTTTCTGAGTTGAATGATCCTGAAGATCAAGCGGAACGTTTTCGTCATCAAGTGTTGCATAAAGAAGCGGGTGATGATGAAGCGATGCCATTCGATGAAGATTATATTACTGCATTAGAATATGGCATGCCGCCAACCGCGGGCGAAGGTATTGGCATTGATCGATTGGTAATGTTATTTACGAATGCTCCCTCTATTCGCGATGTGATTTTGTTTCCGCATATGCGGCCGGAAAGGTAGTAAAAAACCTCCTCCTCTCCCTCGCCCTCTCCTCCACAAGTGGAGGAGAGAGGATTTTTTAAGCAAGAAAATATTGGAAATCCCCTCCACTCCAATGTTTTTGATTGGAGAGGAGGGTGAGGGAGGGGAGGATTTCTTTCAAAATCTATAATCATCCCCCGGACTATTCAACGGAACATCAATCAATACGTCATCTTTCGATTTTCCAAACAATGAAGCATGCGATCGACTCGGGCTTCGACTCTGCGAACGGATGGCTTCTAATTTTTCTTCCAGTTCAGCTTCGAGATTTTGTGTTCGCCATAATTCAGCATACAAACCATTTTCACCTAATAATGCTTGATGATTGCCTTGTTCAGCGACATGTCCATTATTTAACACAATAATGTTATCGACATCTTTCAAATACGATAAACGATGCGCGATCACAAGCGTTGATTTATCGCGTGAAATGTTGCGCAAATTTTCATTGATTCGCATTTCTGTTTTCGAATCTAATGCTGCCGTTGCTTCATCAAATATATAAATTTTTGGATTTTTCATCACGGTCATGGCAGTCGCGAGTCGTTGTTTTTGTCCGCCAGATAAATTATCTCCACGTTCGCCAATATTATAATTGATGCCATCTTTTGATGACGCAACAAAATCGGTTAAACACGCAGCTTCAATGCCACGATTAATACTTGCTTCGCCGACCTCTTCAGGATTTTTGTAAGAACCATAAGCCACATTCCAACGAAGTGTGTCATTGAATAAATGCGGTGTTTGCGGAATGATACCAATGGCTTGGCGCAATGATTTGAGACTGACTGTACTGATATCTTGACCATCGATTAAAATGCGCCCGGAGTCAGGGGACAAAAATCCAAATAATAAATTGAAAATAGTTGATTTGCCTGAACCACTCGGCCCAACAATACCAAGCGTTTGCCCCGCGGGAATTTTAAAGGAAACCCCTTTTAAAATTTCAACTTTTTCGCCGATTGTATTTTGATATGAAAAATGAACATCATCAAATACGATTTCGGCAGTTGAGCCTTCAAGTTTTAATTCATCACCTATGTCAGGTGCACGCATTTTTGCCAGTTGATCAAATTCCTCAAAGACAGCTTGAATTTGATTGAGCGCGGCAGCGGAAAAATGCATGCTCTTCGCAAATTGAAGAAGCCGCGTTAAAAATTGCAGTAAATAAATACTTAAAAAAATAAAATCGTTAACGGTATATTGACCTTGTAATACTTCGTCAGCGAAAACGCTCGATAAAATCGTAAAAATAATGCCTGAGATGGAAGATTGTATGCTGGAGATAATGGGTTCGATTTTGTTTTTTTGGGTGATACTTTCAGCGTAGGCATCATAAATATGATTCATTGTGATTAATTCATATTCTAATTTGTCAAAATATAAAGTGGTTTCATAATTGGATAACAAACTTTCTAAACGCGCAAATAAGTCATTTGTTTTTGCGCGTGCATTATTATTTAATTGCGAAATAGTTTCCTTGGCTAGATAGGCAAATCCAATGTAAGAAACCATCATCGCCGCAATACTGACAGCGACTTGATATCCATACCATTTTGTCAATAAACCAGTGGTGACGGCCATTTCGAAAATCGTTGGAAAAATGGATTTGAATAATTGATCGGATAACAAGGTTGAAGCTTCAAGAGCTGGTACCATGCGACCAATTTTATCGCCCATTTGATCTTTGCGATAATCGATGATGGATTGATTCATCATGAGTTCGGTGTAATCAGATGTGAGTTTGACGCCTGTTTTAGGCCCGATAGATGAAAAAATGAGGTCACGTGCTTTTGCAATTTCTTCGCGCAGGAACCATATCGCACCAAAAATCGTAACCAATGATACCGGCGAGGCTTCTATACCTAAAAAATCAACCGATTCATTTTCACTGAGCGCAGAGAATGCTTTGCCTAAAACAAGCGGTGCTGCGATGTTGAGCCCAGCTTCAACAATGGATGTAATCGTGCCACCAATAATTGTTCCCGTATTTTCATTTGAAAAAATATAGGGAAGCATGCGGTATAAAGTGGTGAACATAAATGGTCCTTTTTGTTATAAATTCCCTCTTTGAAGAAGAACACTCCCCCTTTGAAAAAGGGGGGTTAGGGGGGATTTTAATCTTTAAGCATACTGATGAATCAATTTTTCTTGCCAATGAATGGCGCGTTTTTTTAACGCATTTTCGTCTAATGTTGTTAGTTGTCGATTTTTCAAAAGTTGTTTTCCATCGACCCAAACATCGGTGACTTGATGACGTGATGCCGCGTAAACGATTTGAGAAACCGGATGAAAAAGTGGCAATGTTTCAATTTCATCGAGTTGAATGGCGATAAAATCAGCGGCTTTTCCAGGTTTTAATGAACCAGTGAAATGATCAATGCCTAATGCTTTGGCACTACTTAATGTGGCAAGTGTGATTGCATGATCCGCAGGTAAAGATTGCGGATTACGTGTGGTTAATTTAGAAAGAAATGCAGCAGAACGCATTTCGCCTAACATGTCTAAATCATTATTACTCGCGGCACCATCAGTGCCTAATGCAACAGTTAAATCCAATGATTGCAGTAATGAAACTGGACAAGCACCACTTGCTAATTTCATATTTGATTCCGGACAATGCACAATACCGCTGGGTTTTTTATCAACCAGAATTTTTAAATCATCATCGTCTAACGTTGTCATGTGGATTGCAATCAAGCGATCTGAAATTAATCCTAATTGATTTAAACGCGCAATGGGGCGTTGTTTGCATTGTTCGAGCGATTGTGTGACTTCATCTTGTGTTTCATGCAAGTGCAAATTAATTTTAAGATTGTGTGTTTCCGCAATTTCTTGAACGCGCAAAAATGTATTATCTGAAACGGTGTAAGGTGCATGTGGCGCTACTGTCGCTGTAATACGGGGATGATCGCGATATTGATCATAAAATGCTAAACCGCGTTCAAAATATTCATCGACATTTTTAGCCCACGCAGTTGGAAATTCCAACACGGTCATACCAATGTGTGCACGAATCCCTGCGATATCAGCGGCCTCAGCAGTCGCTTGTAGAAAAAAATACATGTCATTAAAACACGTGGTGCCACCGCGAATCATTTCTGCCATAGCAAAGAGAGACGCATCACGCACAAAATCATGACTGACCCAGGCTTTTTCAGCCGGCCAAATATGATTGTTCAACCAATCCATTAAAGGCAAATCGTCGGCAAGACCCCGAAAATAATTCATTGAAATATGCGTATGCGCATTGATCAAGCCAGGCGTAATGGCGTGTGTGGCAAAAGTATGATGCGTCGGTGAAGTATAGTGTTGTTTAACTTGTTCCGTTGGCAGGATTGCAACAATTTTTTGATCGGCAATGACGAGGGAATGATTTTCAAGAACATCTGCATTCGATTCGCCCGTAATAATCCATCGTGCATGAATGATTTGATCAACAGTTTTCATGAAGGAATCCTCAAGATTGAAATCGGACTATCTTATATTGTTAAATGCTTAGTTGAAAGATAATTGATAATGAGATTGTATATCAGGTTCGTCTTCGTAATTCTTTGACAGTTCTTGTTTGTTTATAACCGATTCCATCGAATTTCAATATTTTGATTTGTTTGTTTTGAGTATTATTTTCAATGTGTATGTCATTTTCATACGGTCGTGCCGCGGGTCGAACGTGTCCGATATCTTCTGCATTATGTGCATGATCTTTAAATTTGATGAGATATCCTTTTTCGATTAAATAATCATCGTGCACAAAAGCGAGATCGGGGCCTTTATCGCCAATTTTTCCATATTCGATACCATCGTAAAGATTTTCTAATTCACTTTCGGAATAGTGATCTTGTAAAGCTTGCGTCACGAATGAAAAATACAAAGGGCTTTCGTCCTCTTTTCCAAGGACTAAACGTTCCATTAAAATCAATCGATCCACTTTTCCTTCTATATTTTGACGAGGAGGAAAAGGATAACAATAGGTGACATCGCCATATTTTGCCGTCACTGTTAACGGATATTTTTCTTCAATATCAGAAAGCGATTCTATTGACACATTTTTTCGAGTTTTAATTTTATCTTTGATAAATAATGGCGGTTCAATTTCATTATGTAAGTCAGGTTTTTCTTCTTCCTTTTTTCGCCAAAAAGAAAATAACCACGGAGGAGCTACCTCACTTTCGGCTTCGATTTCATTTAGCATGGTTGTAAAAGGTTTTTGTGGTTCATCGTGTTTGATGCGAATGGGATAATGAAATGAATCTTTTAAAATGGTTGTACCCTGATGATCTTCGATGAAATGCATGGATCTGCTAAACGTTTTTTTGATTTTGTAGCGAAGGTTATGGTGTAATTTTTCTGGTGTCGTGAAGCCAGGTGTCAATTTGCCATCAACTATTTTAAATGTGGGCTTCCATTCAATGGTTAGATCATCTGATATTTTATTTAATTCTTGTCGGATTTCTTCAGCGTTAAATAAAAATTGGGAAATAGAAAGAAGTGTCGATTCAAACTGTTTTTTATATTCATTTGTATTCTTAATTTGTTTTTTAAACGATACGTGAGCTTTAAGGATAAAATTGCCATCAGCTTCTATTTGGTATGATAATTTAATGTCTGGAAATAGAGGTGAAAGAAATAATTCTAATATTTCTAATTGATAGGATGTGAGCGGCTTAGATTCTTTTGTTAAAGCTTGTAAATCAGCGTGTATTATATTGAAAATACGTTCGAGTAGTTCTGCCGTCATTTGCTGACGTGCTTTGCTCTGTTTGTTGTGTTCCATCCTGTCGGATATAAAACCGAAGAGAAACATGTAGAAGGATATCTGTCTTAGATTGTTAGGTTTTCCTTCATGAAAATCGTAAGTGATAAATGAGCCCAAAAAAAATATCAAACCCAAATCGATCAGTTCTGATCTTGTAAAAAATTGTTCCTCTGTTGTTAAGATGACACGCATGGATTACCTGCGTTTTTTTTATATTTTAAAAATTTCGGGAGGGCGTCATTCACATTGCTCGCCTAATATCTTGAATAAAAGAATATTTTCGATTCTAGAATTTACAATGTACCCCACAAAAGTACCCCAATTTTTTGCTACTGAAAGATCAATCATACGAGTGCTCTGTTGATGGATCGATATGGTATTGGGAAGAGCGTGGCTGCGTCAATAGTATTTTTAAATTGAAATAATGTATAACATGTGTTATACATAATGCATGAGGTGACATTTATGCATAAAGTAGCAATGATTAACACACGAATTGAGCCAAGACTTAAATCGCAGGCTGAGACTATTCTTCGTAAGGTTGGTTTGACCTCCGCAGAAGCTGTCAGATTGTTTTATATGCAAGTCTGTTTGCACAAGGGATTGCCGTTTGAGGTGAAGATACCAAACGAAGAAACGATCAAGGCAATGCACAGTGCCGATAAAAGAAAGACACACAAAGCAAAAAGTGTGGATGAGTTATTTAAAGATTTGGATTAATCATGCTTCAAGTTGAGTACACAACCAAATTTAAGCGTGATTTAAAACTCGCTAAACGTCGCCATCAAGATTTGATGTCTTTGCGCAATGTCATGAAAAAAATCGAGCATGAAAAACCACTTGAGCCACGGTTTAAGGATCATTCATTGGGCGGTAATTGGGTTGGTCATCGTGAGCTTCATGTCGAATCAGATTGGTTGCTGATCTATAAACTTATCCCGGATGAAAAAGTGGTCATCTTTGTTCGCACAGGAACACACTCAGATTTGTTTAAATAAAACCAGTATCTACTCGCCCGGTGCTTCACAGATTTCTCCACTAAGTGCCATTTGAATCGCAATTAATGGATTGATGCCTTTGTTGGCCATCGTTTGTAAATAGCTCGAAATGCGACAGTAAGCTTGAGCGTAAACGTAATGCACATTTAGTAGGAAAATATCCTTGATAATCATTAATCGCACGCAACAAACTACCCACAGATTTTGTGTCTGTGAATGATGCATAATGTTTCTTTTTGACGGGTGGCAATGCTCCGCGTAAATCGGCGCATGGATCACGTTCTGCGCGACCTGTTGCAATTGCATAACGGAATACTTGGCTACATATTTGATGAGTTCTATGCGCTGTTTCAATAGCGCCTCTATTTTCTATACGACGTAACACTGCTAATAATTGCGGAGCGGTGATTTCGCCTATTGTTCTTCTACCAAGCCATGGAAAAATTTCTTTTTCAAGTTGATGCATGATTCTTGCGGCATGTTTTGGCGTCCATTTAGATGAAAATTTAGTCCACCATTCGTGCGCAATAAATTCGAAACTATTTTCTGCAGCTAGTTTCCGAAGAAGTTTCTTTTCTTGCTTGAGAAAGCCAGGGTCGATCTCATTGGCTAATAGATCCCGTGCTTCTATTCTTTTTTGTCTTGCGTCAGCAAGTGTTACCTGATCATAAACACCTAACGACAGCATTTTTTCTTTACCGTTAAAGCGGTATTTCAATCTCCAATACTTGCCGCCATTCGGTTTGATTAAGAGAAATAATCCTTCACCATCGTATATCTTCCAGGCTTTTGCGCGAGGTTTCGCATTTTTGATTTCGATATTTGTTAACGACATTTTTTGTTCTCCATGAGGGTCAATAAAATAACTTTGGGGGTATTTTGTATTTGGTATTTGATAAGGGATAGGTTCAGTATGTTGTTGTTTAAATGAGTCTTTTATAAAGAATTGGGGCACTTTATTTTTGTGTATTGAAAACACCATTGGGGTACGCGCTTTTTTAAATGCAAAATTACCCCCATTTATACCCCAAAAAATGGTTGGCTTCAGTCGGGATTTGCCGGATTGACTCGGACTAAAATATATGTAACTACTTTGAAAAATAAAGATATTCAGGAACAGAGTGGAACATGTCGGAAGTGCTAATTTCGGAGAGGGCGGGATTCGAACCCGCGTGGGGGATTGCTCCCCCCATCCGATTTCGAGTCGGCGCCGTTATGACCGCTTCGGTACCTCTCCGTGAGGCAGGATTATATCAATTAATTATTTTTTTTCATCAGAAGATTTTGAGCATTTTCAGATGCTTCATCATGTGCTTCAAGTTTTTGTTCTTCTCCTATATAAGCAGGTGCGGCTGCTTTATTCGCAAATTGAGAAAAAACATTTAAGGCTTGAATGACGTTTTTTCCCTGTTCAACCTTATGTGCATTTCTTATAAATTCGTTATCACGAGCGAATCGCGCAGTGTCGATGATAGGTGCTTTTCTGTAAAAAAGAGCTAAAAAACAAGCTGTAAATAAACAAGATTCTGGTTCTGGTGCGAGCAAGTAGCTGGACGCTGCGAGTGTTACGATTGGCATTACACAACCGAAACAAAATTGAGATAAACTTTCTGTTGTTTTTGCGCTGAAAAGGCTGTGATCTTTTGATCGAAGTGATTCGTAATGTTGAATTGCGTCCGTCAGCTCTTGAGACACTTCTTCTGGTATTGAATTTTTTTGAAGCCTGTTACCGACAATTTGATACATCTGAGTGATGCATTTTAATGCCGCATCGAGTTCTTCGTCGCTAAATCGATTATCTTTGGGTCCAAAACTATTTATATCGGATAAAACATATTGGGCAACTTTAGTAGAAAGTGTATAAAAATTGATTTGATTTTCATCGAGTTCGGTGCTCTGCAGCGCTTTTTGAGCCATAAAATTAATCGTCATCACCGTCTGTTGCATTTGAGTGATTTTAGGATTTTGTGCTTGTAAAAGTGCAGCAAAAGGATTTCGTGCTGTTGCCATTATATTTCTCCTTAGAGTTTTTTTGTTTTAAAGACCGGGTGGTGTTAAATTTATTTTTTTTGAAGCTTCTGAATCATGTCGCTCAGGAATCGCGAGATGCGTTTCAGTTTTGATGGGAGTAGCGCCTGGCGGTGTTTTTAAAGACGGTAGATTTTTAGCGTCAAGATAGGCGGTACTGCGATTGGGTAAAATTTGTGATGGTTTTGAAATCACGGAACAAGCAGATAGCATGGATAATAAAAGTATTGTTATAACGCGTATCATAATTCACCTAATAAAAATTAATGAAGTCCAGCCAGTTTCATTGCGCTTTTTAAATCCGCGTGGAATTCCGAACTGAAAGGTGACAATGGTAAACGGATTCCTGGCGGAATCAAGTGCATTTGATGCAAAGCCCACTTAACAGGCACAGGATTGCTTTCGAGGAAAAGTTTTTGATGAAGAGGTAACAACGTTTCTTGTATTGATTTTGCTCGTTCAGCATCGCCTGCAAAAACGGCTGCACAAAGTTCATGCATCTTTCGGGGCGTGACATTGGCTGTCACTGAAATAACGCCATCAGCACCTAATAATAAAGCATCAAGAACGGTCGGATCGTCACCGCTATAAATTGCAAAATCTTTGCCTGCGCGTTTGCGAATTTCTGTGATGCGTTCGACTTTTCCAGTGGCCTCTTTAATGCCAATAATGTTTTTAACTTTGGAAAGTTGCTCTGCTGTTTCAGGTAATAAATCGCAGGCAGTGCGAGCAGGTACATTATATAAAACAATCGGTAAATCAACTTGTTCAGCAACAGCGCAATAATGTGCGATCAAACCTTTCTGCGAAGGTTTGACGTAATAAGGTGTAACGATGAGTGCAGCATCAACGCCTAATTCTTTTGCGTGTTGAGTCAGACTGATGGTGTGTTGCGTATTGTTTGTGCCGGTGCCAGCAATAACCGGAATACGTTTTGCAACTTGATCAACGACCAATGAAATCACCCGCGTTTGTTCATCTTCCGTGAGTGCAGCTGATTCGCCGGTTGTGCCAGTGACAACAATGCCATCCGTTTTTTCTTGCAAATGCCAATCAACTAAAGCGTGTAATGATTTTTCATCAATACTGTTGTCAGGCTGCATGGGTGTCACAATTGCAACTAAACTGCCTCTAATCATGTTTCCTCTTTTTTCGTTTTGTTTGCGTGGATCTTTTTTGCTTATCAAGCGTAATACGTAATTTTTTTCGTGTATCTTTTTCTCTCATTTGTAATGCTAACAGCTGTTTTTTCAGTTTTTCCAGTGTTTTCATATTTCCCTTCCTTGGGATGAGTTGAAGAACAACGTGATAAATTTAAGAATTTGCGTAAATCACTTGATCAGGCAACCGTTCAATATTCGACGCATTGGATAAGCTACTATTTCCAAGATCAAGGGTATCCAATAATGAAAGTAATTCGCGTACTTTTTTCATGTGCGTAGTGTGTTCAGCTCGGAGGTCAGCATTTTCACGAGAAAGATGAGATACTTTATTACGCAATGTTTCGACTTCAGTCAATAATGATACGGTGCGTTCTTCGAGTTGTTGCAATAGATTTTCGGTCATAAGTTTAATCCTTAAGCATAAAAAATTTCTTGTATCATAGACTACTTTTGATAATTTAGAAATATGATGTGGGGCTTCATACTACCGCTTGCGCTTTATTCATCATCTCACGCGCATGCGCCAGCGTTTTTTCTGTGATCTCAACGCCGCCTAACATTCGTGCGAGTTCTTGAATGCGTTCTGATTGGGTTAATGTTTCTGTGTTCGAACGTGTAGCATATTCTTCGGTAATTTTTCGGACAACTAAATGTTGATGTCCTTGAGCTGCGACTTGTGGTGCGTGCGTTACACACAACACTTGATGACTATTGCCCAATTGACGCAATAATTTTCCGACATTTTCTGCAACACCGCCGCTGATGCCAGTGTCGACTTCATCAAACACTAATGTTGGAATCACGTGTTGTTTTGCTGTTGCAATATGGATCGCTAAACTGATACGTGATAATTCTCCGCCTGATACAACCATTCCTAAAGGTTGCAAAGTCTGACCCGGATTCGTTGCAATCATAAAAGAAATTTTTTCTTGTCCAGTTGCAGCAAAAGGCGTTGTGTTAGGTTCGAGTAGAATATTGAATTTAGCTTTTTCCAATGCAAGTGGTTTCAAGTAATGCGTAATGACTTCTGATAATTTTTTTGAAGCTTTCAAACGTTTTTCAGTGAGACGCGTTGCAATTGTAAAATATTTTTTTTCGGATGCTTCGAGTTGTTCAAGGAGATGTTTGATTTCTGCGTCAGAATGCGCGGCGCTTTGTATACGATTTTGTAGATTTTGTTGATAGTCGAATAATTGTTCGGGCTGAATTTTATATTTGCGTGCTAAATTAAATAATGCGCTCATGCGAGATTCAACTTGTGTGAATCGTGTCGGATCAATGTCTAATTGTTCTGGATAATGACGCAAGTCAGAAGCGATTTCTTTTAATGGGATTAGAGTTGATTGCAATGTATTGACTAAGTCCGCTATTTTAGAATCAGCATGTTGTACAGATTCGAGTGTTGTTAATGTTTGATGGATTAATCCTAAAATATTTTCTTCGCCCTCTGTCAAAAGTGTTAACGCGCGCCCTGTATTTTGTAATAAGGCGTCAGCGTGTGTGAGTTGATTATGTTCTTGATCTAACTTTTGAAACGTATCAATTTCGATATTCAATTGGTTGAACTCATCCAACTGAAATTGTAACCATTCGCATTCTGCTTGATCTTTTTCTTTTTGAGTGGTGAGTGAATTAATATTATCTTCGAGTTTGTGTCGATCCCGCGCAATATTTTTTAAATCTTCGACATCATTTTGCAATCCAGCAAATGAATCAAGCAAATTTAATTGCATATCAGTGTGTAATAAAGATTGTTGTTCATGTTGACCATGCGTTTGAATGAGATGTTCACTGAGTAAACGAACTTGATTGATTGGCATGGGTACGTTATTAATATAACTTCGCGAACGTCCATCACGTGTGAGTGTGCGTCGCAAAATACATTCACCAGAGGTTTCCAGTTCGTGATCGAGTAACCATTGCTTTGCTGCGGGTAATTCGCGAATATCAAAACATAATGTGATATCAGCGCGTTCAGAATCGGGTCGAATGAGTTGTTCAGTGGCACGACCACCTAATGCAAGATTAATGGCGTCCATCAAAATAGATTTACCTGTCCCGGTTTCACCCGTGATGACAGTTAATCCTGCAGAAAAAAGAATAGATGATTTTTCAACGGTGACTAAATTTTCGATGTCCATTTGCAACAGCATACGTTACCCCTTCTTCGTTAATTTTTTGCCCCAGTGTAATTTGCTGCGTAAGGTTTCGAAATATTGATAATCTAAAGGATGAATTAGTTTGAGTGAAAGTGATTTTTTTTGAATAGTGATTGATCCGCCGCGTGACAATGTGTAACCGGGTCTACCGTCACAACTCAAGCGCGAATGGTCTTTATTTTTTCGCGACAAAATAACTTCTACATGACTATTGCCGTCAACGACAATGGGCCGATGACTTAATGTGTGAGGAAACATTGGGACGAGTACAATCGCATCGAGTTGTGGATGAAGAATGGGTCCACCACCTGATAGCGCATAAGCGGTTGAGCCAGTCGGTGTTGCAATAATCAAGCCATCACCATGTTGACTGCATACGAATTGTTTATTGATATAAATTTCAAATTCGATCATGTGTGGTGTGCGATCAGGGACGATGACGACTTCATTGAGCGCATGATTTTCGAAGATTTTTTTATCATTTTGTTGAACGGCAGCTGTCAATAAAAAACGGTCTTCAGCAAAATAGTTGCCTTGAAGTATGTCAGGAATTTTATCGATTTTTGCAGGTAAAATGTCAGTTAAAAAACCCAGACTGCCGCGATTGATACCCAATACAGGCAGATGTTGATCGACAGCAATGGGTGCTGCATGCAACAAACTGCCATCACCCCCTACAACAATCAGCAGATCGCAATGCTGACCTAATTCTTCTTTCGTTACAATGGGCAGATGCACATGACCCATGGCATCGGCTGTTTCTTTTTCAACACAGACAGGATAGTGGTTCAACTCTAGGAGTTGGATTAAGGCTGTGAGCGTTTCATTGACACTCGTTGATCCAGTACGTCCAAAGATGCCAATTCGTTTAAAGGGTGTTGCCATGTTAAAAATCCTTTGAATGAAATGAATTATATCGTCAAAAAAGGCCTTGAATCCATTGCGGATTGACCTTATATGAGACTGTATTGTCGTTTTCACTCGGAGGATGTTTTGTGCCACAACATAAATCAGACAGTACGGCTGCATTACATGAACAACTAAAATCAGACGTAGTCGAACAAAAGGATACTGTAGAATTAGAAGAAAAATGCCGTCTCGCTGAAGAAAAAGCGGTGCAGTCTTACGATCAAATGTTACGTATACAAGCGGAAACCGAAAATCTTCGCCGCCGTCTCGAGCGAGACATGGTTAGCGCACAGAAATTCGCTATCGAAAAATTTGTCATGGAATTATTGCCTGTGGTTGATGGATTCGAGCGTGCATTAGCGGCGCATGCGGGAGAAGAGTCTGGATCGGGTAGCTTATTGGATGGTGTTGTGCTTACCCTGAAAATGCTTCAAGCCGCCTTTAACAAATTTGGCGTTCAAGAAATCGACCCCATCAACCAGCCTTTTAATCCAGAGCATCATCAGGCGGTTTCAATGCAATCTGTCCCATCGGTTAAGCCTGGCATTGTGTTGAATGTTTTACAAAAAGGTTATTTATTGAATGATCGTCTTATTCGTCCAGCGTTGGTTGTCGTGTCGAAAAGTGAGAGTTGAAAGACGAATCATTCGCCCATATATAAAAACGTAATAGATTATTAACCGGAGAGTGTTATGGCTAGTGTATCTTCAAAGATTATTGGTATCGATCTTGGGACAACCAATTCCTGCGTGGCGATCATGGAAGGTGATAAAGTCCGCGTGATCGAAAATGCGGAAGGGGATCGCACGACCCCGTCTATTGTTGCCTATCTCGACAATGATGAAGTTTTGGTGGGGCAACCAGCGAAGCGTCAGGCCGTCACAAATCCTTCTAACACGATTTACGCAGCTAAACGTTTAATCGGTCGCCGTTTCGACGAAGATGTCGTCAAACGTGATCGCGAAATTGTGCCTTATAAAATTATCAAAGCAGACAATGGCGATGCTTGGATTGAAGTATCCAACAATCGTAAGTTAGCGCCCCCACAAGTGTCGGCGCAAGTTTTAATTAAAATGAAAAAAACTGCCGAAGATTATTTAGGTCATCCAGTGACTGAAGCCGTTATTACGGTACCAGCTTATTTTAATGATTCTCAACGTCAAGCGACAAAAGACGCAGGTCGTATCGCAGGTCTTGATGTCAAACGTATTATTAACGAACCGACTGCTGCAGCACTTGCATTTGGTCTCGATAAAAAACCGGGCGATCGTAAAATCGCCGTTTACGATTTGGGTGGTGGTACATTCGATATTTCAATTATTGAGATTGCTGAAGTTGACGGTGAACATCAATTCGAAGTGTTATCGACCAATGGTGATACTTTCTTAGGCGGTGAAGATTTTGATTTTCGTCTCATCAATTTCTTGATCGACGAATTCAAAAAATCTTCTGGCATTAATTTGCGTAATGATCCGCTCGCATTACAACGCTTAAAAGAAGCGGCAGAAAAAGCCAAAATTGAACTTTCATCTGCACAACAAACCGAAGTAAATTTACCCTATATTACGGCCGATGCGTCAGGTCCAAAGCATCTCAACTTAAAAATTACGCGCGCAAAATTGGAATCATTGGTCGAAGATTTAATTCAAAAAACCATTGAACCTTGTCGCGTTGCATTAAAAGATGCCGGTGTTTCAAATACGGATATTGAAGATGTGATTTTAGTCGGTGGTCAAACACGTATGCCGTTGGTTCAAGAAACTGTCAAAAAGTTTTTTGGCAAAGAACCTCGTCGTGATGTGAATCCGGATGAAGCGGTTGCTGTGGGAGCTGCGATTCAAGGCGCTGTACTTTCAGGCGCAGTAAAAGACGTCTTATTATTAGACGTAACACCGTTGTCACTCGGTATCGAAACATTAGGCGGCGTGATGACGCGCTTAATCGAAAAAAATACGACAATTCCAACCAAAGCAAATCAAGTTTTCTCAACAGCAGCTGATGGTCAAACAGCGGTGACTGTGCATGTTCTGCAGGGTGAACGTGAAATGGCTTCGGCGAATAAATCATTAGGACGTTTCGATTTATCTGACATTCCACCGGCACCGCGTGGCATGCCGCAAATCGAAGTCACGTTTGACATCGACGCAAATGGCATTTTGCACGTTTCTGCAAAAGACAAAGCAACTGGCAAAGCGCAATCCATTGTGATTAAAGCATCCAGTGGTTTGTCTGAAGAAGAAGTCAAAAACATGATTCGCGATGCGGAAGCACACGCAGCGGAAGATCGCAAATTCCATGAGCTAGTTTCTGTACGTAATCAAGCTGACAACATGATTCATACTGTCACCAAAACGTTGACTGATGCGGGTGACAAAGTTTCCGCGGATGAACGTGCGCCTGTTGAAAAAGCTGTTGAAGCGCTTAAAGAAGCGATCAAATCTGATGACAAAGAAAACATCGAAGCTAAAATCAACGAACTGACGAATGTATCTGGCAAATTGATGGAACGTTTACAGACGATGAATCAAGGCAGCGCAGAAGGTGCAGCACCAGGCGGCGAATCTGCACAACAAACTGGCAGCAACAAAGGTGACACTGTTGTTGACGCAGAGTTTGAAGAAGTGAAAGGTGAGGATAATAAATAAGTAATGTGGCTTCCCCCTCCGGGGGAAGCTGTCGCGAAGCGACTGATGGGGGAGTGTAAAATTTACTCCCTCCATCCGGCACTTCGTGCCACCTTCCTCCTGAGGAGGAAGGGAATATTTTATTCCAAGGTAAAAAATTGAGATGTCAAAGCGTGATTATTATGAAGTACTAGGTGTTTCGCGGAGTGCGTCTGACGAAGAAATTCGAAAATCATTTCGTCGTTTGGCGATGAAATATCATCCTGATCGTAATCCAGGAGATAAGGCTTCGGAAGAACAATTCAAAGAAGCGCGCGAAGCGTACGAAGTGCTTTCTGATGCGCGCAAACGTTCTGCGTATGATCAATTTGGTCATTCGGCAAGTGGCATGGGCGGCACAGGCGGAATGAATTTCAGTGATGTTTTCGGCGATATCTTCGGAGACATCTTCGGCGGTGGACGTGCGGGACCTACACGTGGTGCTGATCTGCGTTATAACCTTGAAATCACGCTCGAACAAGCGGTGCACGGCGCCACAGTTGAAATTACAGTGCCAACGCAAGTCACTTGTCATGCTTGCAATGGAAGTGGTGCTCGTCGTGGTGCAACGCCTGTGGATTGTCATGATTGTGGTGGTTACGGTCAAATTCGCATTCAACAAGGTTTTTTCACGGTACAACAAACCTGTCCAACGTGTCGTGGTCGCGGTAAACGTATTACAGATCCTTGCCCTGAGTGTCGTGCCCAAGGTCGTGTACGCCAAACTAAAAAATTATCTGTTAAAATCCCGCCAGGGGTGGACAACAACGATAGAATTCGTTTAGGTGGCGAAGGTGAAGCCGGAGAGCAAGGTGCCTTGCCGGGCGATTTATACGTGCAAATTGCGGTGAAACCTCATCCTATTTTCGGTCGAGATGGCACAGATTTACATTGCGAAGTGCCGGTTGGTTTTGTCACTGTAGCTCTCGGGGGTGAAATTGAAGTACCGACATTGAGCGGACGTGTTAAACTCAAGATTCCCGTGGGTACGCAATCAGACAAAGTGTTTAAAGTGAAAGGATCGGGTGCACCTTCAGTTCGCAGCGGAGCAAAAGGCGATTTACTGTGTCGAGTGGTTGTTGAAACACCGGTTAATTTAACGCATAAACAAAAAGAATTACTGAATCAATTCCAAAAAACATTATCTTCTGATAATAAACAAAGTCCTCGCTCAACATCTTGGTTTGATAAAGTTAAAAAATTTTTTGAGGAAATGAAATAATGAATACGACGAGAGTTCCTATGACCGTTCGCGGTGAAAAATTATTGCGCGAAGAATTACAGCATTTAAAAACGGTTGCGCGTCCACGCGTCATTGATGCTATTTCAGAAGCGCGTGCACATGGTGATCTAAAAGAAAATGCTGAATATCACGCCGCGCGTGAACAACAAGGCTTTATTGAAGGCCGAATTGCAGAAATCGAAGGAAAATTAGCGAATGCACTCATCATTGATGTCGGGCGTGTTGAGCACAATGGTAAAGTGGTTTTTGGAACGACTGTGACATTGGCAAGCGAAGAAAAACAAACCAAAATGACGTATAAAATTGTGGGTGAAGATGAAGCTGACATTAATGAAAATAGAATTTCTATTACGTCACCGATTGCGCGTGCACTGATTGGTAAATATGAAGGAGATACTGTTGATGTTCATACGCCAGAAGGACAAGTGCGTTATGAAATTATGCAGGTCGAATATATTTAATGTCCGGCGGTTATAGTAAGAGCAGTCGTCGTTGGCTCAGAGAACACTTTTCTGATCCTTACGTCAAACAAGCGCAACGTGAGGGATATCGTTCACGAGCTGTATATAAATTATTAGAAATACACGAACGCGATCGTCTCTTTAAACAAAACGCTGTTGTGATTGATCTTGGTGCAGCACCAGGTAGTTGGTCTCAATTATTAACGCGTTTGGTGGGTCCAAAAGGTCGTGTTATTGCAGTCGATATTTTATCTTTTGATCCAATGCCAGGTGTTGAAATAATACAAGGCGATTTTTCAGAACAAGCTGTTGTTGATACCGTATTAGAAAAATTGGGATCCATAAAAGCCGACTGGGTGGTATCTGATATGTTGCCTGATATGAGCGGTCTTGATAGTGTTGATCAACCTCGTTCATTGGAATTAGCATCGTGTGCTCTTGAGTTCGCAAAAGAAGTCTTATCGCCTGAAGGTGGTTTGTTGATTAAAGTCTTTCAAGGCGAAGGGTTTGATGAATTTTTACGGGAATTGCGCGCTTTTTTTGTTAAAGTGAGCATTCGCAAACCCAAAGCATCACGAGATCGTTCTCGTGAAGTGTATTTGTTGGCGAGAGGTATTAAGTAAGAATTTAGAGTGCGAACAGCGTTGTTGAATAAATCGAAATTTTTCACCTCTCCCCACGTGGGAGAGGTCGACGCGCGTAGCGCGGCGGGTGAGGGGGATGATACGCAAGCACCCCTTATCCGGTGCTGCGCACCACCTTCTCCCACAAGGGGAGAAGGAGAATTGTAATATAGTTTCTCAATTTTTAAACTTCAGGTATGATGCAAAAACGTGCGATAGCCGCAGAATTTTTAAAGGGGATTGCCAAGTGAATGACACGATCAAAACGATTTTTCTGTGGATGGTCGCTGGTGTTATTCTGATTTCCATCTTCAATATTTTTGGACCTCATCGTGAAGAAGGTCAAGAAATCACTTATTCTGCTTTCGTCAATGCGGTGAAACAAGGTAACGTCAATTCGGTCACCATTTCAGAACAAGATGTGACTGGCGTTATGCAAAATAATCGTTCATTCACCACGTATTTACCTGTTGCTGGTGACACTGAACTCATGAAACAGCTCGTTGATCGCGGTGTGAATGTCAAAGGCAAACCACCTGAACAACCCGGATTATTAGTTCATCTGCTTAATTTATTACCGTGGATCATCGTTTTCGCTATTTGGATTTATTTATTGCGACAACAAGCGGGCGCAGGTCGTGGTGGTGCATTTTCTTTTGGTCGCTCTCGCGCACGTTTGCTCGGCGAAGATCAAGTCAAAATTACCTTTGCTGATGTAGCCGGTGTGGAAGAAGCCAAAGATGAAGTGAAAGAACTCGTCGAATTTTTACGTGATCCCGGCAAATTCCAAAAACTCGGTGGAAAAATTCCACAAGGTGTTTTGCTGGTGGGTCCTCCAGGCACCGGTAAAACTTTATTAGCAAAAGCCGTTGCAGGTGAAGCAGGCGTTCCTTTCTTTACTATTTCTGGTTCTGATTTTGTTGAAATGTTTGTGGGTGTGGGTGCGTCACGTGTGCGTGACATGTTCGAACAAGCGAAAAAACAAGCACCTTGCATTATTTTTATTGACGAAATAGATGCAGTTGGTCGTCATCGTGGTGCGGGTCTGGGCGGCGGTCACGATGAACGTGAGCAAACATTGAATCAATTATTGGTTGAAATGGATGGTTTTCAAGGTAATGAAGGCGTCATTGTGATCGCAGCAACTAATCGTCCTGACGTATTAGACAATGCATTGTTGCGACCAGGTCGATTTGATCGACAAGTGGTGGTGAGCTTACCTGACGTGCGTGGTCGCGAACAAATTCTCCGCATTCATATGCGTCGTTTACCATTAGGAAATAACGTTGATTCCGCGGTGATTGCACGCGGCACACCTGGGTTTTCAGGTGCTGACCTTGCCAACATTGTGAATGAAGCTGCATTATTTGCTGCACGTGCAAACAAAAAAACAGTTGATATGGCTGAATTTGAAAAAGCCAAAGATAAAGTCATCATGGGTGCTGAACGTCGTTCAATGGTGATGAGTGATAATGAGAAAAAATTAACCGCTTACCATGAAGCAGGACACGCGATTGTTGGATTGTCTGTCCCTGAACATGACCCTGTTCACAAAGTCACAATTATTCCACGTGGGCGTGCTTTAGGTGTCACCATGTTTTTACCTGAAGCTGATCGTTACAATTACACACGTGAACATCTCGAGAGTAAAATTTCCAGTTTATTTGGTGGTCGAATTGCTGAAGCATTAATTTTTGGTGACAACAAAGTGACGACAGGTGCATCAAATGATATTCAAAAAGCAACCGAATTAGCGCGAAATATGGTGACGCGTTGGGGACTTTCTCAAAAATTAGGACCGCTCACGTTTGGTGATGATGAGCGCGAAGTTTTTCTAGGTCATTCGGTTGCACGTCATAAAGAAATTTCTGAAGCAACTGCAGGTATCATTGATCAAGAAATCCATGAAATCATTGAGCGGAATTATCAGCGTGCAGAACAAATTCTCAAACAAAATGTTGATAGATTACACGCGATGGCTGAAGCGCTTATCAAATATGAAACCATCGATATATCTCAGATCAATGACGTCATGGCGGGTCGTATTCCCAAAGATCCGAGTGAATCACACAAAACACCTGAATCAATTACACCAACGCAAACACCACAACAACCTCAGGATGATAATTTACGTAACGCAGAAAAACAGGAATCTGGATCAAACTAATGTCTGATAAATCTTTACCTCTCTCAACGGAGCGTCGTTATTTTGGCACTGACGGTATTCGCGGCAAGGTTGGCACTTGGCCAGTGACACCTGATTTTGTTTTGAAATTAGGTTGGGCTGTCGGTTGTGTTTTAACGCGTGATGGCTTAACAGGCAAAGTACTGATCGGAAAAGATCCGCGTATTTCTGGGTACATGTTTGAATCAGCACTTGAAGCAGGTCTTGCTGCAGCAGGCATCGACATTCATTTGCTGGGTCCCATGCCAACACCGGCTGTTGCTTATCTCACGCGCACATTACGCGCACGTGCAGGCATTGTAATTAGTGCATCACACAATCCCTATTTTGATAACGGCATTAAATTTTTCTCAGCGCAAGGTTACAAATTGCCTGATGAAATGGAAATTGCAATCGAAGAACAAATTGCAAAACCGATGACGACGGTTGATTCAGCGCGTTTAGGAAAAGCAATTCGAATTGTCGACGCTCCAGGACGTTATATTGAATTTTGCAAAAGTACTGTCGCTTCAGAAGTGACGCTCAAAGGATTAAAAATTGTGATTGATTGCGCGAATGGCGCAGCTTATCACATTGCACCCAATGTATTTGCTGAGTTAGGCGCGGAAGTGATTGAAATTGGTTGTGATCCCAACGGACTCAACATCAATAAAAATTGTGGTGCAACGCATGTT